>Ga0315273_10000432_pt1 | contig 43675 bp, 40 predicted proteins | sample YL17G02_0_MG_FD_205753 | JGI IMG/M metagenome (GOLD analysis project Ga0315273, IMG submission 205753) | Sediment microbial communities from Yellowstone Lake, YNP, Wyoming, USA - YL17G02_0 | ecosystem: Environmental > Aquatic > Freshwater > Lake > Sediment | place: USA: Wyoming | collected...
ATCCGCATCGATCGCGCCGGCCGCCAGGTCGAAGTCCCGGCGATGGTGATGCCGGGCCAGGCCGACAATTCGATCGCGCTCGCGCTGGGCTATGGCCGCAAGGCCGCGGGGCGCGTCGGCCGCGGCGTCGGCCACGACGTGAACCCGCTGCGCACCACCGGCTGGATGTGGATCGCATCGGACGTCAATGTCACTCGCACCGGCCGCAAGCACAAGCTGGCTTCGACCCAGGAGCACCACTCGATGGAGGGCCGCCCGCTGGTGCGCGAGGCGTCGCTCGAAGAGTACAAAGAGGAGCCGCGCTTCGCCGGAAAGCCCGATGCCGAGGTGAAGCTCTTCTCGCTCCACCAGGAGCACAAGTACGACCAGGGCAACCAGTGGGGCATGGTGGTCGATCTGAATGCCTGCATCGGTTGCAATGCGTGCGTGGTGGCCTGCCAAGCCGAGAACAACATCCCCATCGTGGGCCAGGACCAGGTGGCGCGCGGCCGAGCCATGCACTGGATTCGACTGGACCGCTACTTCAACGGCCCGCCCGAACATCCGCGGGCGGTCGTGCAGCCGGTGGCCTGCATGCAATGCGAGAACGCGCCGTGCGAATCGGTGTGCCCGGTGGCGGCGACTTCGCACAGCGCCGAGGGCCTGAACGACATGGCCTACAACCGCTGCGTCGGCACCCGGTACTGCGCCAACAACTGCCCCTACAAGGTGCGGCGGTTCAATTTCCTCGACTTCCACAAGGGCCTGGAAGAGGTCGAGAAGATGCACTTCAACCCGGACGTCACCGTGCGCATGCGCGGGGTTATGGAGAAGTGCACGTACTGCGTGCAGCGCATCCAGGAGGCCAGGATTAAGGCCAAGGCCGACGGGCGGCGGCCGATCAAGGACGGCGAAATCGTCACCGCCTGCCAGCAGACATGCCCGGCCGAGGCCATCGTGTTCGGCAACCTGCTGGACCCCGCCAGCCGCGTGGCGAAGTTGCGGGCCGGGGATCGCAACTACGCAGTGCTGGCCGAGCTGAACGTGCGTCCGCGCACCACCTACCTGGCGAAGCTGCGCAATCCCAATCCGGAGATGGATCGAGAAAATGGCTGACCTGGCGATCGCATCGGGCGAAATCACTTACGCCGGCGTAACGCGCACGGTGAGCCGGATCACCGAGCGCAAGACGCCGCGCGCCTGGTACGTCGCGATTTCGATCACCGGATCGTTTGTGCTGGTGCTGGGCACGATGCTGGGCTATCTGTTTTTCACCGGCATCGGAGTGTGGGGAAACAACTCGCCCGTCGGCTGGGCCTGGGACATCACCAACTTCGTTTTCTGGATCGGCATCGGCCACGCCGGCACGCTGATTTCAGCCATCCTGTTCCTGTTGCGCCAGCGCTGGCGCACCTCGATCAACCGCTTCGCCGAAGCCATGACGCTGTTCGCCGTGGCCTGCGCGGGCATCTATCCGCTGGTGCACGTCGGCCGGCCGTGGCGCGCGTATTGGCTGTTCCCGGCGCCCAACGCCGCGCTCGACCTGTGGCAGAACTTCCGCAGCCCGCTGCTGTGGGACGTCTTCGCGGTTTCCACCTACGGCACCGTGTCGCTGCTGTTCTGGTATGTCGGGATGCTTCCCGATCTGGCCACGCTTCGCGACCGCGCGGAGTCGCGGGCACGGCGCATCGTCTTCGGCCTTCTGAGCCTGGGATGGCGGGGCTCGGCGCGGCATTGGAAGCACTACGAGATGGCCTACCTGATCCTGGCCGGCCTTTCGACGCCGCTGGTCATCAGCGTGCACACCATCGTCAGCTTCGATTTCGCCGTTTCGGTGATCCCCGGCTGGCATACCACCATCTTCCCGCCCTACTTCGTCGCCGGCGCCGTGTTCTCCGGTTTCGCCATGGTGGTGACGCTGATGGTGGTGGCGCGGAAAGTGTTCGGCCTCGAACACCTGGTGACCATCGGGCACCTCGACAACATGTGCAAGGTGATGCTGGCCACCGGTTCGATTGTGGGCTACGCCTACGCGGTCGAGTTCTTCACGGCGTTTTTCAGCGGCAACCCGTACGAGCGGTTCGTGTTCCTCAACCGCGCCACCGGGCCCTACGCCTGGGCCGTGTGGACCATGTTCACCTGCAACGTCTTCGCGCCGCAGTTGTTCTGGTTCAAGCGCTTCCGCCGGTCGATTCCGGTGATGTTCGCGCTGTCGATCGTCATCAACGTCGGCATGTGGTTCGAGCGCTTTGTGATCATCGTGACCAGCCTGCACCGCGACTTTCTGCCGTCGTCGTGGGGCTATTTCCGGCCGACCTTCGTCGACATTCTGACCTTCGCCGGCAGCTTCGGATTGTTTCTGACGCTGTTCCTGCTGTTCGTCCGCTTCCTGCCGATGATCGCCATGAGCGAAGTGAAGGCTCAGTTGACCTCCGGCGCAAGTGGGACATGCTTCAGCTTGTCCCCACCTGCGGCGCAAGCTGAAGCATGCGCCACTCCCCACGGCGTCATCGGCGAATTCGAAACCCCCGAGGCGCTTCTAAACGCCGTCCGCGCCGCCCGCGCGAAGGGCTTCGCCAAACTCGACGCCCTCACCCCGTTCCCCATTCACGGCATCGACAAAGCCATGGGCGCGTCGCGTTCGAAACTCGGTTTCTTCGCCGCGGCGATGGGGTTCATCGGCTGCGCGGCGGCGCTGCTGCTGCAATGGTGGACCGGCGCGAAGGCGTACCCGCTGGTCATCGGCGGCAAGCCGCTTTTCGCATTCGAGTTTTCGATTCCCATCACCTTCGAGCTGACCGTGCTGGCGGCCTCGTTCGGCGCCGTGTTCGGCATGCTCGCGCTGAACGGACTGCCGCGGCTCTATCATCCGGTGTTCAATTACCGCCGCATCCACGCGGCCAGCGACGACCGGTTTCTGCTGGTGATCGAGAATTCCGGCGCGTCGTTTGGCGCCGAAGAGGCGGGAAAATTGTTGGTATCCATGGGGGCGACGAATGTCGAAATGGTTCCGGAGTAGCGTCGCATTGGCACTGGCCGTCCTAGCCGGCTGCGGCCCGACCTCGCGCCGCCCGCCCATCGAGGTGTTCTCGGACATGCGCCGCCAGCCGAAGTACAAAGCGCAGATGCCGGGAGCTTTCTTTTCCGACGGCCGCGCCTCGCGCCGCCCCGTTCCCGGCACGGTCGCGCAGGGGCAAATGAAGGAGGACGAAGCTTACTCGACCGGCATCTCGGGCGGCCTGTACGTGGGCAGGAATCCGCTGGCCATCAACCGCGAGACCCTTCTGCGCGGCCAGGAGCGGTTCAACATCTACTGCGCGCCCTGCCACGACCAAACCGGTTCGGGGCACGGCATTGTCGCCCAGCGCAGCGGCTGGCTCCCGGGCAACCTGCACGATCCGCGCCTGAAGAACATGACCGACGGCGAGCTGTTCTGGGTCATCACCAATGGCCGCCGCACCATGCCGGCCTACCGCTTCCAGGCGCCCGAGGGGGACCGCTGGGCGATCGTGACTTACGTGCGGGCCCTGCAAAGAACCACCAGCGCGACCATCAACGACGTTCCGGCCGAGCTCAAAGGGGATCTGCGATGACCCATCCGGAAAGCTACCTCCTCGATGAGCGGGCTTGGAGGCGCGGGCGCAACATCATTGCCGCGCTGGCCGTGGCCGGTATCGCCGCCGCGGCCGCGGGCTGGCAATCGAACCCGAAGCAGTTCTTCGCCTCCTACCTGGTGGCCTACGTCTCGTTCGCGCTGATCGCGCTGGGCGGCATGTTTTTCGTGATGCTCCAGCACCTGACCGGTTCGGTCTGGAGCGTCACCATGCGCCGGGTGATGGAAAACGTCATGGCCGCCGTACCGCTGGCGGCGGCGCTGTTCATCCCGGTGGCCATGGGCATCCCCACGCTCTACGAATGGGCGCATTCCGAGTTTCGCTCCCAAGACCCGGTGATGGCCGTCAAGATGACCTTTTTCAACCCGGTGTTCTACCTGGCGCGCACGGCCGCCTACTTTGCCGTGTGGACCGCGCTGGCTCTGATCCTGTACCGCAACTCGGTCGAGCGAAAGAAAGCGGTCTGGTGGAGCGGCCCGGGCCTGGGCGCGCTGATGATCACCGTGACGATGGCTTCCGTCGATTGGCTGATGTCGCTCGAGCCGCACTGGTACTCGACCATTTTCGGCGTGTATGTGTTCTCGGGCGGCGTGCTCGCCTTCGTCGCCGCGCTGACGCTGATCCTGTTGGCGTTTCGCCGCGCCGGCGTGCTCGCCACGGCGGTCACCGTCGAGCACTATCACGACCTTGGCAAGTGGATGTTCGCCCTGACCGTTTTCTGGGCCTATATCGCTTTTTCGCAGTACCTGCTCATCTGGTACGCCAACATCCCGGAAGAGACCATCTGGTTCCAGCATCGTTTGGAGGGCAACTGGATCTATATAAGTGGGATGCTGCTGATGGGCCGCTTCGTACTTCCGTTTCTGGTGCTGTTGGCGCGCGCGCCCAAGCGCAACCTGGGGGTGCTTGGCTTTATGTCCGTTTGGATGCTCGTGATGCACTATCTGGATCTGCACTGGATCGTCATGCCGACGGTTGAGCGGCACGGCTTTCACCTGCACTGGCTGGACCTGGCGACCTTCATGGCCGTCGGCAGCCTGTTTGCGCTGGCCTTCTGGTATAGGCTGAAGGGCCGCGCGCTGGCGCCTGTCGGCGACCCGCGCCTGGAGCAGTCGATCGAGTTCACAAACGTATGATGACCGGGGACGGTTACGAAAAGAGCGATCCGCGCATGGGCCTGGTGGCCGCGGCGTTTGGCGGCCTCATCGTTGGCCTGATCCTGGTGGTGCTGGCGGTGCAGGCGGTTTACGACCACATGCGCGAGCAGCAGATCTACGTCAAGGTGCTCGAACCCGTGTCGGAGGACCTCAGGAATCTTCGGGCCAAGGAAGACGGACAACTTCACTCCTATCAGTACATCGATCGCGCCACGGGAGCGGTGCGGATTCCGGTCGAGCGCGCCATGGAGTTGCTCGAGAAAGAGTACGCCGAGGGCCGGCTGAGCTATCCCACTAAAGAAAACCCGGGACAGTATCCTCAATCACCGATTTCCACGCCCGGGAAATCGGTGATTGAGGATACTGTCCCGGGTTTCCCGCGAGGAGCCGGAAATGCGAAGTAGCACAGCCTTCAGGCTGTGGTTGCTAACTGCTGCCTTTACCCTCCACGCCGACCAGCCCTTGCCCGCAGAACTCGAGGGCGTCGGCATTCAGGAACAGCTCGGCGCGCAGATCGACTTGAACCTCACCTTCACGGACGAGAACGGCCGCCAGGCCCCGCTGAAGCAGTACTTCGAGCAGGGTAAGCCGGTCCTGCTCAACCTGGTCTATTACCAATGTCCGATGCTGTGCAACCTGATTCTGAACGGGCAGACCAGTACGCTGCGCGAGATCCCCTGGACTCCCGGCAATGAGTTCGAGATCGTGACCATCAGTATCGACCCGACTGAAACGTTCGAGCTGGCGGCGCACAAGAAACAATCTTATCTGGCAAGTTACAACCGCCCCGCGCCCGGCTGGCATTTCCTTACCGATCACCAGGGGAACGCGAAGAGGCTGGCCGATCAGGTCGGCTTCCATTACCGGCGGGACGACAGGACCGGCCAGTACGCGCACGCCGCCGTGCTCACGTTTCTGACGCCCGAAGGCAAGGTCTCGCGCTATCTTTACGGCATCCATTTCAAGGCCCGCGACATGCGGCTGGCGCTCACCGAGGCGTCGGAGTCGAAGTTCGGGCTGAGCGTGGACCGGCTGTTGCTCTTTTGCTTCCACTACGACCCTCGTGCGCGCGCCTACGTGCTGTTCGCCGCCAACGTGATGCGCGGCGGCGGCGTGCTGACGGTCCTGATTCTCGCCTTTGTGATGTGGCGCATGTGGCGCTTCGAGAAGCGCCTGGCGGCCGCCGGAGTTGCCGCGCGATGAACTGGCTGCGATCTTTGCTGTTGCCTGCCCAGGGATCGGCGTATGCGGGCGAGTATGACACGCTGTTCCTGTTCATCACGTTGCTGAGCGCGTTCTTCTTCCTGCTGATCGCCGCGACGGCGGGCTGGTTCGTGTGGCGCTATCGGCGCGCGCGCGAGCAGGCGCCGACGTCGATGGTGACGCAAAGCCTCGCGCTGGAGCTGACCTGGACCCTCATCCCGCTGGCCATCGTCATGGGCATCTTCTTCTGGAGCCTGAAGCAGTACGTCGGCGCTTCGGTGGCGCCAGGCGACGCGATGGAAATCCAGGTCACGGCCAAGAAGTGGTTGTGGGCGTTCGAATACCAGAACGGCACTCGCACCGTCAACGAGGTCCACATTCCCGTGGGTAAGCCCGTGAAGTTCGTGATGTCGAGCGAGGACGTCATCCACAGCTTTTTCGTTCCCAGCATGCGCCTGAAGCAGGACGTGTTGCCGAACCGCTACACCGAGTTGTGGTTCACGCCGGCAACGACTGGCATGCACACCCTGCTTTGCGCCGAGTATTGCGGCCGCTCGCACTCCGATATGCTGGGCAAGATCTGGGTGGACGACGATGCGACGTTTCAGAAGTGGCTGGAAGAGGGAGACGAATCCACGCGCACGATGCCGCTTAAGGAACTGGGTAAGATGCTCTACGAAAGCCGCGGCTGCTCCACCTGCCACTCGATTGACGGCACGCGCGGCGACGGGCCGAGTCTGAAAAACGTTTTCGCCCACGACATCAAACTGGCGGACGGCAAGACTGTGATCGCCGACGCGAACTACATCCGCGAATCGATCCTCCAGCCGCAGGCTAAGATTGTCTTAGGTTACGAGCCGATCATGCCCACCTTCCAGGGTCTTCTGCGCGAGCGCGAGATTCTGGCGCTGATCGAGTTCATACGGAGTCTGAACTAGGAGCCCGCGATGAAAGGCACTAACTACCTGACCGAGACCCGCGGCCTCAAGTCGTGGCTGTTCACGCTGGACCACAAGCGCATCGGCGTGATGTACTTCTGGTCGATCATGACCGCCTTTTTCCTGGGCGGCGTGTTCGCCATGCTGGTCCGGATCGAGCTGCTCACGCCGGGGCGGACCATCATGTCGGCCGAGGCCTACAACCGCATGTTCACCCTGCACGGCGCGGTGATGGTGTTCCTGGTCCTGATCCCATCCATCGCCGCCACACTGGGCAATTTCGTCCTGCCGTTGATGCTGGGCGCCAAGGACGTCGCTTTTCCGCGCCTGAACCTGGCGAGTTACTGGGTCTATGTGACCGGCGCGCTGTTCGCCCTCTACTCCATGCTCGCGGGCGGCATCGACACGGGATGGACCTTCTACACGCCTTACTCGACCTCGACCGGCGGCGCCGTGACGGCGATGGTGCTGGCCGCCTTCATCCTGGGCTTCTCTACCATCTTCACCGGCATCAACTTCATCGCCACCATTCACAAGCTGCGCGCGCCCGGGTTGACCTGGTTCAAAATGCCGCTGTTCGTCTGGGGTATGTACGCCACCAGCATTATCCAGGTGCTGGCCACGCCGATCCTCGGCATCACCCTGATCCTGCTGCTGATGGAGCGGCTGTTCCAGATCGGCATCTTCGACGCGCGGCTGGGCGGCGACCCGCTCCTGTTCCAGCATTTCTTCTGGTTCTACTCGCACCCGGTAGTCTACATTATGATACTGCCGGGCATGGCCATCATGAGCGAAGTGATTCCGGTCTTTTCGCGCAAGACTATTTTCGGTTACAAGGCGATCGCGTTCTCTTCGATCGCAATCGCGGTGGTCGGCTTCTTTGTCTGGGGCCACCACATGTTCGTCAGCGGCCAGTCGCCCCTGGCCGGCGCAATCTTCTCGTTCCTGACGTTCCTGGTGGCGATTCCCTCGGCCGTCAAGGTGTTCAACTGGCTGGCGACGATGTACAAGGGATCGATCTCGCTCGAAGCGCCGATGCTCTACGCCATCTCGTTCCTGCTGCTGTTCGCCATCGGCGGTCTGACAGGCTTGTTTCTCGGCTCGATCGCCACCGACGTTCACTTACACGACACTTACTTCGTGGTGGCCCACTTTCACTTCGTGATGTTCGGGGGAACCGTGATCGCCTTCCTGGCAGGCATCCATTACTGGTGGCCCAAGATGTTCGGCCGAATGTACTCGGAGAAGTGGGCGCGCGTCTCCGCCGTCCTGGTGTTTGTGGGCTTCAACCTGACCTTCATCCCGCAGTTCATCATGGGAAGCCGGGGCATGCCCCGGCGCTACTACAACTACCTGCCGCAGTTCCAACCGATGCACGTGGCCTCGACCATTGGAAGCTGGGTGCTGGGCCTGGGGTTCCTCATCATGGCCGGGTATCTGTTCGCCTCGCTGCGGAAACCCTACGACGCCCCGGCGAATCCGTGGGGCGGCGCGACGCTGGAATGGGAAACCGCCTCGCCGCCCATTACGCATAACTTCGAAACCACGCCGGCCATCAGCCACGGTCCGTACGACTACGCCGCGCTCAGGAGCGACGCATGAGCCGGACCGCCGGCGAGCCGTTTTTGCAGCATCACTTCGCGACCCCCGAGCAGCAGTTCGAGGCCGGAAAGATCGGCATGTGGCTCTTCCTGGTCACCGAAATCCTGCTGTTCGGAGGCCTGTTCGTGGGCTACGGCCTGATGCGGAGCCGGAACCCGGCCGCGTTCTCCGAGGCGCACCATCACCTGGACCGCATCCTCGGACTCCTCAACACCGTCGTGCTGCTGGTGTCCAGCTTCACCATGGTCATGGCCGTGCACGCGGCCCGGACCGACAGGCGCAAGCGGTTGATAGCGTTCCTGGCGCTGACTCTGGTCTTCGCCGGAGTGTTTCTGGGCATCAAGTACATTGAATACTCGCACAAGTTCCACGAGGGGTTGCTGCCCGGTAAGTTCTATTCGCACAAAGGCGACACAGTTCCGGGCCAGTTCCAGTTCTTCAGCTTCTACTTCATGATGACGGGCCTTCACGGGATTCACATCCTGGGCGGGATGGGCGCCATCCTTTGGGTTTTGCGGCGCTCGGTGCAAGGCCACTTTTCGAGCCGCTACTACACGCCGGTGGACCTGGTTGGACTCTATTGGCACTTAGTGGACCTGATCTGGATCTACCTGTTCCCGCTGCTGTACCTGATCAGATAGGTGGAATATGTCTCCTGACTTGTCTCAGACTCACCCTCACGGCGGACCCAAGCTCTACGCCGCCGTGCTGGCCGCGCTGCTGGTCCTCACCGGAATCACGGTGACGTCCTCCTACATCGACTTTGGATCACCAGCCGTCAACGTTGTCATCGCGCTCGTGATCGCCAGCATCAAGGCGTCGCTGGTGGCGCTGTATTTCATGCACCTGCGCTACGACAAGCCGGTCCTGTCGGTCATCTTCGTGGGCGGGTTGTTCTTCCTGGGGCTGCTGTTGATGCTCACCATGATCGACGCCGGCTCGCGCGACAGCGTGCCCTCCTGGAATTCGAAACCGCCCGCCGGCGGGCCAGTCGCCAGGTAGGCGGAAGCCCCCTCCTTGACCGGTCTCGTATAATTGGTGCAATCGCCATGAATCGACGAGCCTTCATAGCCTGCGTGTTGCTTGCCGGGAGTTGCCTGGCGCAGCCCGAGCGTGTCGAACAGAGAACCGCCATGGAGCGGCCGCGGGGCGTTGAACGAGCCGCGCGGATGGCTACGCGTGGAGCTCGCGGCGCCGTCGCCGCCGGAACCGACTTTGCCGCCGACGCCGGAATGCGCATGTTTCTGGCCGGCGGCAACGCCGTGGACGCGGGCGTGGCGGCGATGTTTGCCGCCGCCGTGGCCGAGTACTCGCACTTTGCCTTCGGCGGCGAAGCGCCGATTCTGATCCGCACGCGGGGCGGGGAAGTGAAGTGCGTGACCGGACTCGGTCCCATGCCGAAACTGGCGACGGCCGAGTTCTTCCGCACGCGCAAGATGAAACCCGGCGAGATCGGCAACGCGGAACCGGGCGGATTGAAGGCCATGGTGCCGACCGCGGGAGTGCTGCCGGCCCTTGTCCCCGGCATGATCGATGGCGGTTTGGTCGCGCTCGGCGCGTTCGGTACCAAGTCGTTCGCCGACGTGATCGCTCCGGCCATCGAACTGGCCGAGGGCATGCCGATGGACGAGACGCGCGCCGGCTCGATCGGGCGTGCGCTAAAATTCTTCGAATTGTGGCCGGGGTCGAAGTCCATCTTCCTGCCCGGCGGGAAGCCGCCCGTGCCCGGGGACATCTTCCGGCAGACCGGCCTGGCGCGCACGCTGCGCTCGATGGCCGAAGCCGAGAACCAGGCGCACAAAGCGGGCCGGAGCCGCACCGCCGCCATCGACGCCGTGCGCGACCACTTCTATCGCGGCGACATCGCGCGGCGCATCGACGCGTTCAGCCGCTCCAACGACGGCCTTCTGCGCTACGAGGACATGGCGGCGTTCCGCGCCGAAATCGAAGCGCCGGTTTCCAGCACCTATCGCGGCGCGACGGTTTACAAGCCGGGCTTCTGGTCGCAGGGGCCGTCGATGCTCCAGGCGTTGAACATCCTGGAAGGCTATGACCTCAAGGCCATGGGGCTGAACTCGGCCGATTACATTCACACGCTCACCGAAACGCTTAAGCTGGTCTATGCCGACCGCGACACTTACTACGGCGATCCCAAGTTCGTGAAGGTTCCCGCCCAGCGTCTGCTGTCGAAAGAGTACGCCGCCGAGCGGCGGAAGCAGGTCGGAGCGCAGGCTTCGATGGAGTTCCGCCCTGGGCTGGGCGGCCGCCACCCGTCGCAGAGCGAAATAGCCCGGGCGCGTGTCGAGGAAGCCTACCTGGCGCGCGACACCACCTGCGTGGTCGCCTGGGACCGCGACGGGAATGTGTTCTCGGCCACGCCTTCCGGAGCCTGGCTCCCGGCGGTGGTCGCCGGCGACACGGGGATACTGCTCGGACACCGCGCGCAGAGTTTCCTGCTCATCCCCGGGCATCCCAACGAACTTGCGGGGGGCAAACGCCCGCGCATCACGCTCAGCCCCACGCTGGTGGTGAAAGACGGCCAGCCTTGGCTGGCACTCTCGACTCCCGGCGGCGACAACCAGGACCAGTCGTTGCTTCAAGTGCTGCTCGACGCGGTCGAGTTCGGGATGGACCCGCAGCAGGCGGTGGAGGCGCCGCGCGTGCAAACGCGTCACCTGGTCTCGAGTTTCGACAATCACGCCATGCTGCCCGGCGATCTGCTGGTGGACGAGCGGATCGCGGCCGACACCGTGAAAGCGCTGGCCGGGCGCGGCCACAAGACCCAGACGCGCTCGCGTTTTGCGAGCGGCGCCGCGCCGGTCATGATTCGAATCCTGGCGAACGGAATGCTCGAGGCCGGCGCGGATCCTTACGGCTATCGCGCGGCGCGCGCCTGGTAAGCGCCTTTATGCTGCCGCTGTTCGACGAACCGCCCCGCTCGCCATTGGCCGAAAAGCTGCACGCCCTGGCCGCCGAAAAGATCTATCTCGGAACGAGTTCCTGGAAGTACGAGGGCTGGCTCGGCGAGATCTACTCGGAAGCGCGCTACCTGACGCGCGGCCGCTTTTCGCGGAAGAAGTTCGAAGCCGAGTGCCTGGGGGAGTACGCCGAGACGTTCCCGGTGGTTTGCGGCGATTTCAGCTTTTACCAGTTTCCCTCCGGCGACTACTGGCGGAGGCTCTTCGCTTCCGCCCCCGCGCGGCTTCGGTTCGCCTTCAAAGTGCCCGAGGAGATCACGGCGAGGATCTTTCCGGCGCACGCGCGTTACGGCGCGCGAGCGGGTAAGGCGAACGAGAACTTCCTGAACGCCCGGCTGTTGGAGAGCGCCTTCCTCGGCGCACTTGGGCCGCATCGGGCGCGCGTGGCGGCGCTGATCTTCGAATTCGGCACGTTCTCGAAGAAGAGTTTTGCGGCCGGGGACGACTTCTTGTCGGCGCTCGACCCGTTTCTTGCCGGGCTGAGCGAAGGCTGGCGCTATTCGGTCGAGATCCGCAACCCGGACTACCTCGGGCCGGACTACTTCGGCGTTCTCCGTTCGCGGGGTGTCGCGCACGTCTTCAACGCCTGGACCCGCATGCCGGAACTCGGCGCCCAGATCCATCTCGACGGAGCGTTCACCGCCGGCTTCACCGTGACGCGCGCCCTGTTGCGGCAGGGGAGAAGCTATGAGCACGCCGTCGAGAAGTTCTCGCCGTACAAAGAGATTCAGGACCCGAACCCGCCCGCGCGCGAGGCGATGAAGGATCTCATCCGCCGCGCCCGCGCCGAGCGCCAGGAAGCCTACATCTTCGTCAACAACCGCCTGGAAGGCAACGCGCCCGCCACCATCCGGGCGATTGCGGAAGGCGTCTGAGGGGCCGGGAGACTCTTCCGGTTCCGCGGAACGTAAGTGTCAATTCGATGGGCGGCGCGCGGGGGAAAATGGGGAAAGAGTACTCCGTCCCCGGTTTTCGTGGAGGGCGTGGGGGGTTAGGCCGCCGATTGCGACCTCTACAATAAGGTTGGGTTGGCGGGGCGTCGCGAGTTCCACTTTCAGGTAGTTGTCGCTCAGCCCGATTCCTTCCTGCTCGAGGGTAACCACCGAAAGGGTCTGGCCCACCATCCGGCGGCGGAATTCAAGATTCTTGGCCGCGGCCAACTCGCGCAGCACACGGTTGCGCCGCTTGCGAACTGGCGTGGGTACACTGTCGAGCATTGCCGCAGCGGGCGTGGCGGGGCGCTCGGAGTACGTGAACACGTGCAAGTAAGTGTAGGGAAGTTCCACAATGAATCGGCGCGTTTCGTCGAATTCCGCCTCAGTTTCGCCTGGAAAGCCGACCATGACGTCGGCACCGATAGCGGCGTCCGGCATCCACTCGCGCGCCCGGAGTATCCGGCCGGCGTAGTGACTGGCGCGGTACCAGCGGCGCATGCGGCGCAGCACGCTGTCGCAACCCGATTGAAGCGGCGCGTGAACGTGGCGGGCGATTCGCGGCGAAGAGGCCATCAGCCCGAGCAAGTCGTCGGAAAGGTCCATCGGCTCGACCGAACTCAGACGAATCCGTTCCACATCCGTCTCGGCCAAGAGGCGGCGGAGCAGGCCGGCCAGGCGCATGCGGATGCCGGGTTCGCGTCCCCAGCGGCCCAGGTTGATCCCGCTCAACACCACTTCCCGATACCTGGCGGCGAGCGTGCGCACCTGCGCGACGACCTCGTCCGGTTTCGCGCTGCGGCTGGGTCCGCGGACCGACGGGATGATGCAGAACGTGCAGCGGTTGTTGCAGCCGTCCTGGATTTTCAGGTTGGGGCGCGTCCGGTCGCCCGCGGCGTGCTCCACCGGCGCGGCCATAAACTCTTGTTCGGCAAAGACATCGCCGACATGAATCCGGCTGTGATAGGGCGCCGTCGCCGACAGCACCAGGTCCGGGATTTGCGCTTTGTGCGAATTGCCGACCACCCAGGTGACGCCCGCTAGTCCGGCAAGCTCTTCCGGCGCGCGCTGGGCGTAACAACCGGTTACCAGGATGCGGGCCGCCGGGTTTGCCCGCCGCACCCGCCGCACCGCCTGCCGCAAATCGTGGTCGGCGGCCGAAGTCACGGTGCAGGAATTCAGAATCACCAGGTCGGCCGAATTCAACCCATCGGCGGCCTGGCACCCTTGACGCACCAATCCGGCTTCGATCGCGGCGCCATCGGCTTGCGTCGCCCGACAGCCGAAACTCTGGATGTAGTACTTCAGCAGGCCCTCTTTCTCTCATTCTACGCGGTCCGGCAGCGGCGGGCCAGGACCATATCTAGAGCCCCCGGTTGCGCGCGATTCAAAAACCGTATAAAATGGTCTCTTACTCGACAAAGTGCTTGACTTGAGCATCAACCTGGTTTAAATTGAAGCTGGTTGTGTGAGCGGACAGGGTGTTCGCTTGGAGACCGGGCCTTCGACCCGGTCCGATCCCGGGCAGAGGTCCCGATGCGGTGGTATCCGCGATCGAGGTCGCGCTAATTCGCGATTTTCTCGGGTCCGTCAGCGGCTTCGCGGCGGCGGCCGGCGAGGTTCTGGAATGCGAACCGCTGCGTCAGGTATCCCGTGGTCGAGTGACTCGTTCGCAACTGAAACTGCTGGAACACGTCGCCGCGGCCGGGGGCCGCACCATCGGCGATGCGGCGGCAGTTCTCGGGGTCAGCAGCCAGGCCGCCAGCAAAGCGGTCGACAAACTGGTCCGCCGCCGCCTGTTGCGGCGCTCGGATGCCGAATCCGACCGCCGTGCCAGCGTGCTGACACTATCCGATACAAGCCGCCGGCTGCTGGCAGCCCTCGAGGAAGCCCGCACCCGGCGGATCGAAGAGATCTTTTTACCGTTTTCGACCGAGGACTTGCGCCGGACGGCGGGATTTCTGCGCCGGCTGGCGAACAGCATCACCAACCACAGCGTGGAACTCCAGCCACGGTAGGACCACGGCCGTGGCGGGCGGAAGGAGGAATATGGGGGTCTCGACGATTTGCCCGACGCCGGCTCCACCGGCGATGACCTTGGAGAATCTGTTTGAATTCCCCGAAGGGCGGCGGATTCTCACCTGCCTGCAGTGCGGCATGTGCGCCGGCACGTGCCCCTACGGCGATGTGATGGACTTCCCTCCGCGCCGCATCATCGCCATGCTGCGCGCCGGAATGCTCGAGAAGGTTTTCGAGAGCGAGAGCCTGCTGGCCTGCGTGGCCTGTTACGCCTGCATGGCGAAGTGCCCGCGCGACATCCGTCTCACCGAGGTGCTGCTTCCGCTGATGAAGGAGCAGGCGCTGCTGCACATGCCGGAACTGCCCGGCGAACTCCAGAAGGCCCTGCAAAACACGCTGCGCTATGGAAATCCGCTGGGCGAGTCGGCTCGCAAGCGGGCCGCATGGGTCAAGACCGCGGGCGTGCCGGTCCGAATCTTCCAGGAGGACCCGGCCCCGGCGGATATTCTCTGGTTCGTCGAATGTTACACGTCGTACTATCCGCGCGGGCAGGATTGCAGCCGGGCGACGGCGCGGCTGTTCCACGCTCTGGGCGTCGACTTCGCCATCCTGGGCAACGAAGAGAAGTGCGCGGGCGAGTGCGGACGCCTGACCTGGGAACCGGGCTTGTTCGAGACGCTCATGGACTACAACATGGCGGTCTTTCAAAAGTACCGCTTTCGTCGCCTGGTCACCTCCTGCCCGCACGCGTACAACGCCTTCAAGAACCGTTACACCAGTGCCGGCTTCGGTTACGAACTGGACCACGCCACGCCGTTCCTGGGCCGCCACCTGGACCGGCTGCGGCCGCTGCTCAGCCGCCGGCTCGAGGCGAAGGTCACCTACCACGACCCTTGTTGCCTGGGCCGGCAGAACGAGTTCTATGACGCTCCGCGCAATCTGTTGAAGGCGATTCCCGGGGTCAAGCTGGTCGAGATGACGCACAACCGGGTCAATTCGATCTGCTGCGGCGGGGGCGGGGGCGGGATGTGGCTGGATACCTACTTCAAATCGCGCGGGATGGAACGGCTGTCGGAACGCCGCGTGAAGGAGGCCGCCGCCACCGGCGCGGATGTGCTCGCGGTCTCCTGTCCCTACGAGATTTCGCGCTTTGAGGACGCCCTCAAGGTGCTCGGTTTCGACAAACAGTTGCGGGTTCGGGACGTGACCGAACTGCTGGCTGAATCGATGGAGGGTTGAACCAATGAATCTTCTGGTCCTTCTGAAAATGGTGCCCGACGTGGTCGAGGAACTCGATATCGCCTCCGGCGGCGCCGGGCTGGACATGGATGTCGCGCGCATGGCGCTGAGCGAGTCCGACGACCACGCGCTGGAACAGGCGCTCCTGCTCAAGGAGCGGATGGGCGGCACGGTGGCGGTTCTCGCCGTCGATGCCGCCGAGGTCGACGACGCGCTGTTCACGGCGCTGGCCAAGGGCGCCGACCGTGCGCTGAAGGTGGACGCCGGGGGAGTTTCACAGGCGGGAACGCGCGCTCTGGCGGACTTGCTGGCGCGGGTGATCGCCGACGGCCACAACCTGTTGCCGGTCGACCTGATCCTCACCGGCACGCAGGCCATCGACGATCTGGACGGCCTGGTGGCGCCGCTGGTGGCGCACCAACTCGGCCTTCCGTACCTGGGCATTGTCACGGAGGTTACCCCGGAGCCGGCAGGCAAAGTCGCGTCGGTCGTAAAGGAGTATTCGGGCGGGGTGCGCGGCCGGTTCGAGGTGGACCTGCCGGCCGTGCTCGGGATTCAATCCGCCGAACGCCCGCCGCGCTACGTCCCGGTCGCGAAGGTCCGGGCGGCGATGAAGACCCAGCGGATTGAAACCGTCGAGGCGCCGACGCTGGCCGACGGCGGAATGGCGCTGGCCGAAGTGAAGTCAATGAGCAAGCCCGAAGAAGCGGGCCGGGCGGAAATGATCGAGGGAACGCCCGAGTCCGCCTCCGCGCGGCTGTGCGGGATTCTGGCCGATCGCGGCCTGGTTTAGCGAGGAGGATATTATGCCGGGAAACATTTGGGTGTTGGCGGAACACTGGCGCGGCAAGATTTCCGAGATCACGTTCGAGGCCCTGGCGCTGGGGCGGGACGTGGCGGACCAATTGGGCTCGAAGGTGGAAGCCGTGCTGCTGGGCCACGGGGCGAAGGACCTCGCGTCCGAGCTCGGCGCTGCGGCGCGCGTCATTTCGGCGGATCATCCGGCGCTGGCGGAGGTGGTTCCGGAAGTGTACGCGGAGGCGCTGGCTCAACTGGCGCGGCGCGAACGGCCGGCCGTGGTGCTGACGCCGCTTAGCAACGTGACGCTTGGCGTCGGGACGCTGCTGGCCGCCAAGCTTGGCGCGTCCGCGATCAACTTCTGCAAGGACGTGCGGGTGGTCGACGGCAAAATCGAGGCCCACGCCGTGCTCTACGGAGGTAAGATCGAGACCAAGGTCGCCGCCGCGACGGAGCTGGTTGTGCTCGGCATCATGCCCGGCGCGCGCCTGCCCGACGCTGGCCGGTCCGCCGAGCCGCCGGCGGTCGTCGACGAAGCGACCGTTGACCTGCCGGCGGCGCCGCCGATCCGGTTCAAGGAGTTCATCGAACCCGAGGCCGGCGAGGTCGATGTCACCCAGCAGGACGTGCTGGTGGCGGTGGGGCGGGGCATTGGCAGCCAGGACAACATCGCGCTGGCCGAGGAGCTGGCCGAAGCGCTGGGCGGCGTGGTCTGCGGGTCGCGGCCGGTGATCGACCAGGGCTGGATGTCGCTGTCCCGCCAGGTGGGCAAGTCCGGCGCGTCGGTCAAGCCCCGGCTCTACATCGCCGCCGGCATCAGCGGCGCGCCCGAGCACGTCGAGGGAATCCGCGGCGCCACCACCATCGTGGCCGTGAACACCGATCCGCAGGCGCCCATCTTCGCCGTCGCCCACTACGGTATCGTCGGCGACGCGCAGGACGTGCTGCCGGCGCTGACCGAGGCGGTCCGGTCGCGGCGCGGAAAGGCGGCATGATGCCGGATCCGGTCGCGCAGACCTATTTCGGAGTTCCAGGCCTGCTTCTAATCTGGCTGGCGGCGGCTGGCGCCTTTCTGCTGTTCGGGCTGCGCGTATGGCGTTATGTGGACGTGCTCCGCCGTGCGCGGCCGGAGCCTCGCTGGGACCGGCCGGGGAAACGTCTCGGGTTGGTGTTCGCGCAGGTCCTGGGCCAGAAACGATTGTTCGGCGAACCGCTGATCGGAGCGGCGCACTTCGTCATCTTCTGGTCCTTCCTGTGCTATGCGGCGACCTTTGGGTGGAATCTGGTTCGGGGTCTTTTCCCCGTGCTTCCGATTCCCTACGCGGACGAAGTGGGTTGGGTCCGGCTGCTGCTTCAGGTCTTCGCCGTGACCGGCCTGGCCGCGCTGGCCGTATCGGCGGCACGGCGTTACCTGTTTCCGCCGCCGCGCCTGGAGCAATCGCGCGACGCGGGCCTCATCCTGGTTCTGATTACTTTGGTTCTGGGGACCTCCCTGGCCGGGACGCTGACGGACAGCCCGCCGGTATACGCGGCGCTGTGGTGGGCGCACATGCTGACGGTGCTCGGGTTCACGGCCTACCTGCCGTACTCGAAGCACCTGCACCTGCTGGCCTCGCCGCTGGGCGTGTTCACGGCCTCGCTGAGGGGCGACGGGCTTCCGCCGCCCTCGGAAGGCGCGGCGCGCCGCGAGGAGTTCACCTGGCGGCAGTTGTTCAACGGTCTGGCCTGCGCCGAGTGCGGCCGCTGCGACCGCGCCTGCCCCGGCGTGGCCTCGGGCGCCGCGCTGTCGCCCAAGATGCTCATGCATCATTTGAAGGAGGCGGTTCGCGGCGGCGGCGGCCCGATCCTGGGCGACCGCGTGAAGCCCGCCGAGGTCTGGGGGTGCACCACCTGCTTCTCCTGCATGGACCGTTGCCCGGTCTTCAACGAGCACGTGCCGGTGCTGATCGAGATGCGCCGCAAGCTGGTGACGGCGGGCGAGGTCGAGCCGCGCTTGCAGGAAGCCATGACCCGCCTGACGCGCTATGGCAACTCGTTCGGTTCCTCGCCCAGGGCGCGCCCGAAGTGGACCCAGGAGCTTGCCTTCAAGATCAAGGACGCCCGCAAGGAAGCGGTGGATTACCTTTGGATCACCGGCGACTATGCCGCTTTCGATCCGCGCGTGACGCCGGTGACACGCGGCTTCTCGAAGCTGCTGAACCAGGCTGGCGTGGACTTCGGAATCCTGTACGAGGCCGAGCAAAACTCGGGCAACGACATTCGCCGGACGGGAGAGGAAGGCCTTTTCGAAGTCCTCAGGGACAAGAATGTCGCGGCCATCGGGAAGGCCGGGCACAAGCGCCTGGTCACCACCGATCCGCACGCCTACCACGCGCTCAAGAACGAATACCAGTGGACCAACGGCAACGGCCGGGTGGAGCATTACACCGAGGTGCTGGACGAGTTGATCGGCTCGGGCAAGCTGCCGGTGCTTCACAAGCGGGAAATGCGCGTGACCTATCACGACCCCTGCTACCTGGGCCGCTACAACGGCATATACGACGCGCCGCGGCGCGTGCTGCGCGCGCTGGGCGCGAGCCTGGTTGAAATGCCCAGGAATCGCGACCGCTCGTACTGCTGCGGAGCGGGTGGCGGAAGGATCTGGATGGAGGACTCGGCCGAAATCAAGGAGCGGCCCGCCGAGAATCGCGTGCGCGAGGCCGCCACGCTGGCGGGCGTCACCACGCTGGTGGTCAGTTGCCCGAAGGACCTGGTCATGTTTCAGGACGCGCTGAAAACCACGGGACTGGAAGGGAAGCTGGAAGTGAAGGATATAGCACAGTTGGTGGAACAGGCCACAGGCTGAAGCCTGTGCCACTTGGTTGAACGGGCCACAGGCTGAAGGCTGTGCCACCTGGTGGAACAGGCCACAGGTTGAAGCCTGTGCCACGTGGGGCCGGATTTATCCGGCCCTCTGGAGTTCAGGAGCGAATCGATGAGCGAAGCGCGGATCGGTGTTTACGTTTGCTACTGCGGCACGAATATCGCCGCGACGATTGACGTGGCCGGCCTGGCCGGGTACGCCGCCACCCTGCCCAACGTAACCGTGGTGCGCGACTACAAGTACATGTGCTCGGACCCCGGACAGGAACTGATCAAGCAGGACATCCACGACCACGGCCTGAACAGGATCGTGGTAGTGGCCTGCTCGCCGACGCTGCACGAGAAGACCTTTCGCGGGGCGACGGCGGCGGGCGGGCTGAACCCGTACCTGTTTCACATGGTGAACATCCGGGAGCAGGCCTCCTGGGTTCACGAGGACAAGGCGGCGGCGACGGCCAAGGCGCGCGACCTGGTGCGCGCCGCGGTGCGCCGCGTGGTCCACCACCGGCCGCTCGAGCGCAGGCAGACGGCCGTGCATCCGGACGTGTTGGTGGTGGGCGGCGGCATCGCCGGCATCCACGCGGCGCTGACGCTGGCCGCCGCCGGCAAGCGCGTCTACCTGGTCGAGCGCGAACCCACCATCGGCGGCCACATGGCCATGTTCGACAAAACCTTCCCGACGCTCGACTGCGCGGCCTGCATCCTGACGCCCAAGATGACGGCGGTGAAGGGCAATCGCAACATCACGCTGTGGACGCTGTCGGAGGTGGCCGCGGTCGAGGGCTACGTCGGCAACTACAAGGTCACCGTGCGCCGCAAGCCGCGCTACGTGCTCGAGGACGTCTGCGCCGGGTGCATGGAGTGCGTCGAGGCCTGCGTCTATAAGACGCCCAAGTTCGACGACGAATTCAACCTGGGCCTGAGCAAGCGCAAGCCGATCTACATGCCGTTTCCGCAAGCCGTTCCCCAGGTTCTCGTAATCGACCCGGAGACCTGCATCGAGTTCAAGACCGGCAAGTGCAAGAAAACCTGCCTGGAGGCCTGCGGGGACCGCAACGGCATCGACCTGAAGCAACCGGAACGGATGGAGACGATCGAGGTCGGCACGATCATTCTCGCCACCGGCTTCAAGATCTTCGACTCGCGCCGCGTCCCCTACTACGGTTACGGCGACTATCCGAACGTTTACTCGGCCCTGGAGGTCGAACGGCTGACCAACGCGTCGGGGCCGACGGGCGGGGAGATGATTCTGCGCAACGGCGTGCGGCCGAAGTCGGTGGCCATCGTTCATTGCGTCGGCAGCCGCGACGAGCACACCAACCGCTACTGCTCGAGGGTCTGTTGCATGTACTCGCTCAAGCTGGCGCACCTGATCAAGGAGCGGACCGGGGCCGAAGTCTACAACTTCTACATCGACATTCGCGCGCCCGGTAAGGCGTTCGAAGAGTTTTACAACCGCGTCGCCGAGGAGGGCACGCACTTCATCCGCGGCAAGGTAGCCGATGTCTACCCCGAGCCCAACGGCGCCGGGCGGCTCATCGTGCAGGCCGAGGACACGCTGCTGGGCATGGTGCGCAAGATACCGGTCGACATGGTGGTGCTGGGGGTCGGACTCGAGGCCAAGGCGGACGCACAAGAGGTGCGGCGGCTGTTCAACCTGTCTTGCTCGGCGGAAGGATGGTTCCTGGAGCGCCACCCGAAACTGGCGCCGGTGAGCACGTTCACCGACGGGGTGTTTCTGGCCGGCTGCTGTCAGGGGCCCAAGGACATTCCGGACACCGTGGCGCAGGCGGGCGCCGCGGCGGCCGAGGCCCTGGCGCTCATCGACGCCGGGCACATCGAGATGGAGCCGAACACGGCTTACATCGTCGAGGAAGCCTGCTCCGGCTGCAAGACCTGCATTCCGCTCTGTCCCTATAGCGCGATCTCCTATCGCGAGGCGGAGAAGACGGCGGCCATCAACGAGGCGCTGTGCAAGGGCTGCGGGACCTGCGTCGCTTCGTGTCCCTCCGGCGCCATCTGCCAGAACCTTTTCGAGGATGAAGAGATCTTCCAGGAAATCGAGGGAGTGCTTGAATATGCCTGAACCGTTCGAGCCGAAGATCGTTGCGTTCTTCTGCAACTGGTGCACGTACCTGGCGGCCGACCTGGCCGGCACGTCGCGCCTGCGCTACGCGCCCAACGCGCGCGTGGTGCGCGTGATGTGCTCGGGGCGGATCGACCCGCAGTTCGTGCTGGACGCCTTCGCGCGCGGCGCCGACGGCGTGCTGATCGGCGGCTGCCATCCGGGCGACTGCCACTACCAGGAGGGCAACTACAAGTGCCTGCGGCGTTTTCAGTTGCTGAAGCGGCTGGCAAGCCAGATGGGCATCGAGGACGATCGCCTGCGCCTGGAGTGGATCTCGGCCTCCGAGGGCGAGCGCGTGCGCACGGTGATGAACGACATGGTCGAGAAGGTTCGCGCGCTCGGCCCGTTGGGGCGGCGCAAGGAAGTTGAGGAAGAAGCGGTGGTGGCATGAAACCGAAAGTCGCTTTCTACTGGTGCGCTTCCTGCGGCGGCTGCGAGGAGGCGGTGATCGACCTGGCCGAGAAGGTGCTCGACGTGGTCGCCGCCGTCGATATCGTCTTCTGGCCCGTCGCGCTCGACTTCAAGACCAAGGACGTCGAAGCGATGGCCGACGGTTCCATCGTGGCGACATTTCTCAACGGGGCGATCCGCAACTCCGAGCAAGAGGAGATGGCGCACCTTATGCGCCGGAAGACGCAGGTGCTCATCGCTTTCGGCTCCTGCGCGCAACTCGGCGGCATTCCGGGACTGGGGAACCTCTGGAACCGCGAGACGATCTTCAACGAGGTCTATCGCGACTCGCCGGCGCTGGTGAACCCGGACGGCGTCTTCCCGGTCACCGAGCACCGGGACAACGGCCACACCTTGCGCCTGCCGAGGTTCTTCGACACGGTCCGGACGCTGGACCAGGTGGTGGACGTGGACTACTACCTGCCGGGCTGTCCGCCAACGCCCAACCTCATCGAGCAAGCGATCGGCGCGCTGCTCAGCGGGAAACTGCCGCCGAAGGGAAGCGTGCTCGCGCCCGATCTGGCGCTGTGCGAGGAATGCTCCCGGCGAGACACAAAACCCGAGAAACTTTCGCTGGAAGCCTTCCACCGTCCGTCGGAGGTGTTGATCGACGAGTCCAAGTGCATCCTGTCGCAAGGCGTGCCCTGCCTGGGGCCGGCGACACGCTCCGGCTGCGGGGCGCAGTGCGTCGAGGGCAACATGCCCTGCACCGGCTGCTTCGGACCCACCAGCCGGGTGCGCGACGCCGGAGCCAAATCGCTTTCCGCGATCGCGTCGATGGCGGCGTCCAACGACGAGGCCGAGATCGAGCGCATTCTGGCCGGGATACCCGACCCGGCCGGGATGTTCTACCGCTACTCGCTTCCGGCATCCAGGCTGCGCCGCAAGCGCCAGGAGGCAGTATGAGCAAGCACATCGTGATCGATCCGGTGACGCGCCTGGAAGGCCACGGCAGAATCGAAATCTTCTTGGACGATGCGGGGCAGGTGGAGCGCGCGGTCTTCCAGGTGCCCGAATTGCGCGGCTTCGAGAAGTTCGCGCAAGGCCGCCCGGCCGAAGACATGCCGCAGATCACTTCGCGTATCTGCGGCGTGTGCCCGATGGCGCATCACATGGCGGCCACCAAGGCGCTCGACGATCTCTACAAGGTGGACCCGCCGCCGGCGGCGAAGAAGATTCGCGAACTGGCCTACACCACGTTCATGGCGGAGGACCACGCGCTGCACTTCTACTTCCTGGGCGGCCCCGATTTCATCGTCGGGCCGCGGGCTCCGGCGGCCGAGCGCAACGTGCTCGGCGTCATCGCGCGGGTGGGCGAGGCGACCGGCCGGAAGGTGATCGCCGTGCGCAAGCGGTTGCGCGCGGTCATGGCGGCCATCGCCGGCAAGGCGATCCATCCCGTGTTCGGGTTGCCGGGCGGCGTGGCCAAACGAGTGACGCCCGAGCAGCAGGAGGAGTTCAAAGCGGCGGCGGAGGAGGCGGTCGAGTTCGCCAAGTTCACGCTGGGAGCGTTCGAGAAAATCGTTCTCGGCAACGCGGAGTATGTCGACCTGATCTGCTCGGACATGTTCACGCACCGCACCTACTACATGGGCATGGTGGACGAAAGCAACCGGGTCAACTTCTATGACGGCCAGTTGCGCGTGGCCGGCCCGGACGGCGTCGAGTGGGCCAAGTTCGACACCGGCCGCTACCTGGATTACATCGGCGAGCACGTCGAGCCATGGACCCACGTGAAGTTCTGCTACCTGAAGGCGGTCGGGTGGAACGGTTTCGAGGAGGGTGCGGCGAGCGGCGTGTATTCGGTGGCGCCGCTGGCGCGGTTGAACGTCGCGGCCGGCATGGCGACGCCGGCGGCCGAGGCGGCGCGCGAGCAGTTCTTCGCGACGCTCGGCCCGGGACCGGTGCACCACACGCTGGCCAACCACTGGGCGCGCGTGATCGAGATGCTCTACGCCGCCGAGCGGATGCGGGAGCTTGCCGCGGACGCCGACCTCACCGATCCGCACGTGCGCAACCTTCCCACCGCGACCCCGCGTGAGGGCGTCGGCGTGGTCGAAGCGCCGCGCGGGACGCTGTTCCACCATTACCAGACCGACGAAAAGGGACTCATACAAAAGGCGAACCTGATCGTCGCCACGCAGAACAACGGCGCGCGCATTTCGATGAGCGTCGAGAAGGCCGCCAAGGGTCTGATCACCGGCGGCGAAGTGCCGGAGGGCCTGCTGAACATGGTCGAGATGGCTTTTCGCGCCTACGACCCGTGCTTCGGATGCGCCACGCACGCGCAAGGGGCGGCGCCGATCAGCATCCGGGTTTGGAAACCCGGGGAACGTCGCGCCTGTCCCCACGTTTACCAGGTGAAGGCGAGCTGAAAGCGGAAGGCCCGCCCATCGTTGAGGGTGTTGGTGATCTGGCCGAAATTGGCGTTCGCCAGCTCGGTGCCCGGTTCGGCGAACTGGGGCGTGTTGAGCAGGTTGATGGACTCGGCGCGGAAAGCGAGACGGCGGGCGTTGCCCAGCGACCATTCGCGCGCCAAAGACGCATTGACGTTGCCGATGCCGCCCTTGCGAAACGTGTCGCGCCCCAGGTTGCCGCCCTCGTCGGTCGGCTTCATATAGGCGAAGGCGGAGCGGGGCAGCCGCGCGCGCGAGGTGTCTGGATTGCCCAGACTGCGGCCGAGCACCGATGGGTCGAGCAGGTTCGGGCGGTCGCCGCCGTTGCCGTCCACGTTGCCGTAACCGGGCCCATCGGATCCGGTGGCGACGGTGAATGGCCCGCCGGTCTTGGCCAGCGCGACGGCTGAAAAGGTCCAGCCTCCCCACAGCTTCCGCGGCGGCAACGAGTACGAGCCGCGCACCAGGAAGGCGTGCTTCTGATCGAAGGCGCTGGGGCCCTTCATGTCGCGTTGCGTCTCCCATTCCGACTGACTGCGCGACAGGCGCGAATCCGCGTCGTAAGCCGTGTTGGTGTAACTGGAGCCCAGATCGAGCGCCTTGCCGAACCAGTAGGCGGCATCCACCGACAGCCCCCGCCAGCGCGGCATCACCAGCGCGGCGCGCGCGGCGTCGAAGTAACCGCGCGATCCGTTCAACACCCAGCGGATTTCGGCGTAGCGCGGGTCCGGCCGCCGCAGGTTCAGGGTCGCCGTGGTCTGCTCGATGCCGGCGGCCGGGTGCGCGCGGTTGGTGTACCACATGATCAGCAGCTTGTGTGAGCGGCTGCCGGTGTAGCCCAACTGGAGCCGCCAGCGGCCGCTCCACGCCGGTTCCCAACTGAAGTTGTACTGGTGCGAGTAGGGCGTGGCCAGTTGCGGGTCGAGCAGGTAGAGATTGCCGCGCGCCTCGGGCGAGTTGCCGCCCTGCGTCAGCCCGCCCAGCGGATCGATCAGGCTGGGCGTGAACACCACGATTTTGACGCTGCCCGGCGGGCTGAAGCGCACCTGTTGGAACGTGACGGGGAAGATCTCGCCGTATTGCAGGCCGTAAGCCGTGCGCACGGTTCCCCAGCCTGGCGGCGCGCGATAGGCCAACCCGAGCCGCGGCGCCAGGTTGTTCCAATCACTGTCATAGGGAATCGTATTCAGGCCGTTCACCTCCCTCGGGCGCGTCACGGGCTGGTAGCGCAGGCTCAGTTGCAGTGTCAGATTGGCGGTCGCGCGCCAGGTGTCGCCGGCGTATAACTGCGCGTCCCAGTTGCGGAAGCCGCGCTGGACGCTGCCGATCGAGACGATGTGCTGCGAGGGAAGCCCGAGGCGGAGGTTGGTGATCCCGTCGTGGCCGAAATCGTTCGCGAAGGAGAAGTACCCGCGGTGCGCGTCGGTTTCGCTGCCGTTCATCTGCCGCCGCAGGACGGCGAAGCCGGCGCTCCAGGCGTGCCGCCCCTGGGAGCGGCGAAAACCGCCCGCGGCGCGGAACAGGTTCATGGCGCGGTCAATCGGAATGCTGCCCTGCGGCCCGAGCGTCGCCAGCCCCGAAATGGACACCATCGGACCGATGGCGTTCTTCTCGGGTTTGAGGAGCGACCCCAGGCGATCGAACCCCAGCGACAGATCGGCGGCCGCCGCCGCGCTCCACGCGCGCGACCACGTAACGCGCGAGCGGTGCGATTTCGTGTCGGTGTCCGGGTTCTGTCCGGCGACCAACTGGAAGGCGAGAACTTGCTGCGAGGTGAACTGGTGCTGGAGTGTCACGCGGTCGCGCGCGCCGATCTGCTGGTCCAGCCGCGCCTGCGCGTTTTGGTTGTTGATGGTCTGCGGCGAGTTGGTGTTGAGCGCGCGAGGATTGACGTCGGTCCGGTTGGGCAGTTCAGTTGGATAGGCCGCCAGCCAGCGGGCGATGAGCGCGCGCACGGCCGGGTCGGTGGCCAGGGGCGTGCGCTCATCCGGCTGCGGCGCCAGGACATTGCCGTTGACCGAGCCACGCAACTTCTGCTGGCTGGCTTCGGCCGCGAAGTGGGCGCCGCGCCACAACCGGAAGCCGGCGCGGAAGCCGTAGTCGTTCTCTCGCGCGGGCTTCACCGGGCCGGCCTGGAAGAACGCCCGCGCGGCGAAAACGCTGTTCTGGTGCAATTCGTAAAGGCGGCCATGGAAGTCGCGGGGGCCCGGGAGCGCGGCGACGTGCAGCGGAGCGCCCGGCGGGTTGCCGAACTCGGCGCCGAAATAGTTCCGCTCGGGCCGGAACTCGGTCACGATGGTCGCCGTCGTGCCCAGACGGACATTCAGTTCCTTCAAAGCGTTGTTGTCGACCAGGTTGAACTGAATGTTCTCGTTGCGGCGGCTCTCGCCCGCGGCTGCGTCGGTCTGGCCGAGCAGGTTGAGCTCGACGCGCTTGCCCGGCTCCGGCGCCTGCTGCGCGGCCAGCGCGCACGCCCACGCCAACCAGAGCCGTTTCACGCGGGCACGCGGATGCGCCACCTCGGCAGGTACAACAGCGCGGCGTAGGCGGCAGTGATGAGCAGGAAGACGGCCACTGTCACCCAGCCCAGCGGAGTGACCCAGATGCCGATCTGCTGGGCGGCGACGACGGCGATCGCCACCAAGTGCGACTCCACCAGAGCCCGCGCGACGCTGCGTTGAATGCGCGGTTCCTGCACCTGTCGCACGGCGCCCAACAGCGCGCCAAGCATAATCATGCACACACCCGCCAGCCGCACGAACGACCCGGCCGAGGGGAAGAACTCCGCGGCGGCGTTGAATCCGTAAAGCGGCAGCAGTTCCGGTCCCCAGCCGGTAAAGACAATCCCGGCGAGACAGGTGATCCACGCGTGAAAGGTGACAGTTCGTCGAAAAGCCATGACAGCCCCGCTAGCCAGTATAACCCATGAAAACCGGGGACGGAGTACTCATTCCCCGATTGGGGACAGATGAGTCCCCGTCCGGACACACCGGCCTGTCCCCGATGGGTGATTGAGTGTCCTGTCCCGGGTTTCCGGTATGATATGCGCATGGTGCAACGAATCGTTTTTGGTCTGCTCTTGGCCGCGGTCGCGTTTGCGCAACCGCGGAAGCCGGTTCTGCCCGGCGAGGATTGGGTCCAGTTGTTCAATGGCAAGGACCTCAAGGGTTGGGTGGAAGTCGGCAAGGAGAAATGGATGGTGGAAGACGGCACTATCCACGGCATGGCCATTTCAAAGGCCTACGGCTACCTGATGACGGAGAAGAACTACAAGGACTTCCACCTGGCCCTGCATTTCAAGTGCGAGGGCGATGGCAACTCGGGCGTCTTCTTCCACACCGCCTTCAAGCCCGGCACGCCGGACGTCTCGCAGGGCATGCAATTCGAAATCGATTGCGCGCTCGGCAAGCACACCGGCGGCATGTACGGCGACGGACGCCAGTGGATCGTCTGGCCGTCGGCGGAAAACGAGATTGTGGTCCGCCGCGGGGAATGGAACGAGTACCTGCTGAAGGTGGAAGGCAATCACTATGTGGCCCGGCTCAACGGCGTGCCGATGGTCGATTTCACCGACCCGAGCCCGAAGTCGTTCGACGGCGGCATCGCGCTGCAACTGCATTCGGGGGGCGTGGGCAACATGCGGTTCCGGGAAATCTACATTCGCGATCTGACGAAGCGATGAGAGGCCGGCCATGAAAGACGCGCTATTACTCGTGTTGCTGGCGGGCGCGCTGGGCGCGGCCGATTTCCGCGCCGGCGTCGCCCGCATCGATATCACGCCGGACGGGCCCATCTGGATGTCCGGCTACGCCTCCCGCGCCAAGCCCTCGACCGGAGTGTTGCAGAAGCTGTCGGCCAAAGCGCTGGCCGTCGAGGACGCGAAGAAGCGCCGCGTGGTGATCGTCACCACCGACGTCATCGGCCTTCCGCGCGTGATGACCGACGTCGTCGCGGCGCGCGTGCAGAAGGCGCACGGCCTGGACCGCGCCGCCGTGCTGTTCAACTCCTCGCACACCCACACCGGGCCGGTGGTGCGGCCCAACCTCATCAGCATGTACAACCTGAGCGAGGAGCAGGACCGCGTGCTGCGCGTGTACGCCCAGCAGTTGACCGAGAAGCTGGTCGCCGTCATCGGCGCCGCGCTCGGCGACCTGAAGCCGGCGCGGCTTTCCTACGGCACGGGCCAGGCGGGCTTCGCCATCAACCGCCGCCAGTTCACGCCCAAGGGCGTGCAGATCGGGACCAACCCGCAGGGGCCGGTGGATCACGAAGTCCCGGTGCTCAAGGTGGAGGGCGCCGACGGCGCGCTGCGGGCGGTGCTGTTCGCCTACGCCTGCCACAACACGACGCTGACTGGAGAGTTCTACCAGCTCAGCGGCGACTATGCCGGTTTCGCGCAGGAAGCCGTCGAGAAGGCGCATCCGGGCGTCACGGCGATGTTCGTGATTCTGTGCGGCGCCGACCAAAACCCGAATCCGCGCAGCACGCTCGAGTTCGCCATGCAGCACGGCAATACGCTCGCCGCCGAGGTAAATCGCGTGCTGGGCGGAAAACTCGCGCCGGTGCGTCCGCCGGTCCGGGCCGCCTTCCGGGTGATCGATCTCAACTTCGCGCCGCACTCGCGCGAGCAGTTCGAGAAGGAAGCCGGCGACGCGAACCGCTACAAAGCGGCCCGCGCCAAGGCGATGCTGGCCGCTTACGACGAGCGCCGCCCGGTGCGCTCGACACCCTACCCCATCCAGGCCATTCGCTTCGGCAAGGGTCTGACCTTCGTGGCCCTGGGCGGCGAAGTGGTGGTGGACTACCAGTTGCGCTTGAAGCGTGAGTTCGGCGGCAACCAGATGGTGGTGGCCGGCTACTCGAACGACGTCATGTGCTACATCCCGTCCGCGCGGATCATCCAAGAGGGCGGCTACGAGTCCATCGACAGCATGATCTACTACGGACAGCCCGGCCCGTTCGGGCCCGGCGTGGAGGAGACCATCTTCGACGGCATCCGCTCGGTGCTGAAGAAGGTGGGCCGGGAGCCGGTGAAACGCTGAGCGGGCGCGCCGCGGCCGCACAGTATAATGGTGAGTGCGCTGTTATAGCGCACTTACCCCAGAAAGGATATCGCGCATTCCTATGAGAAAACCGTTGATGGCGGGCAATTGGAAGATGTACAAGACCGCCGCCGAAACCACCGCATTTTTCGAGAAGTTCGCTCCGCTGGTCGAGCAGTCCGGACACGCGGACGTGGTCATCTGCCCGACGTTCGTGAACATCCCCGCCGCTGTCGCGGCCACCCAAGGCACGCGGATCGAAATTGGCGGCCAGAACCTGTACTGGAAGAACGAAGGCGCCTTCACCGGCGAGATCTCGGGCCCCATGCTCAAAGCGGCCGGCGCCAGGTGGGTCATCATCGGCCACAGCGAGCGCCGGCAGTACTTCGGCGAAACCGATGCGACTGTGTTGCAGCGCACCGTCGCGGCGCTGGAAGCCGGGTTGAATCCGATCGTCTGCGTCGGCGAGCGCCTGGAGCAGCGCGAAAGCGGCAACACCGAGAGCGTGCTCAAGACGCAGCTCGACGGAGGTTTGGCGGGGCTCGCGCCCGATCAGTTCGCCAAGCTCACGATCGCCTACGAGCCGGTCTGGGCCATCGGCACCGGCAAGACGGCGACGCCCGAGATGGCCGCCGACGCGCACAAGTTCATTCGCGCGCAGGTGGCGGCGAAGTTCGGCGCCGAACAGGCGGCGCAGACGCGCATCCTCTATGGCGGAAGCGTGAAACCGGACAACGTGAAGAGTCTCATGGCGCAGCCGGACATCGACGGATCCCTTGTCGGCGGCGCGAGCCTCGAGGCCGTCTCATTCAGTTTGATCGTCAACTTTTGAAACTCGTCATCGCCCTGCTCTCGATCGCTTTTGCGGCCCCGGCCGCCGAGGTCAAAGACCCGCCGCGGCCCAAGCTCCCGCCGGAAGCGCAGACCATTATGGGGCTGGCTTACGCCTCGCCCCCCGAGATCGCCGCCGACGCATTTCTTCGCATCGCCGCCTCGGGCAAGATCGCCGGCCGCGAGGCGAAGCTTCAGTTCATCGACCAGGCTTTCGACATGGCCGCCAGCGCCCGCGACCGGTTACGGCGCCGGCACATCGCCGGATCGCCGGCCGATTCGCGTTCCGGCTCGATCGATCGCGCGGCGCGGCTCGGACTCGACACGCTTTCGCTGCGCGTGCGCGCCGTCCGCGCCATGTTCGATCTGGACCAGACCAGGGCGCGCGAGCTTTTCAGCCGCATGGAAGCGCCCCAGCCCGAGGCGCGCTCGTGCGAGGATGCGCTGGTCCTCGATCTGACCGGCTTTTTCGGCCTGCTTTCGGACCTTGCCAACCAGGCCTTCAGCACCGGGGAGCGGCGGCTGGAGCAGCACGTCGGCTTCGTCCGGCCGTACGTCGTGAGCATCGCGTCTCCGGTCGAGGTCGCTCCGGTCGCGCGCCTGGTGCGGACGTTGAGCGTCACGCCGCGCCAGCGGGACCTGCTGCTGGCGTCGTTTGTGACAGCGCTTCAGAACGTGGCCGCCGATGGCCGCTCGTTTCTCGAAACGGCGGACAGCGTTACCGAAGAGGTCGTGCAACTGGCCCAGGCATGCGAAAAAGACGGACTTGCGACCGACGGCTTGAAGAGCGCATTCGAGAAGTACCTGGAACGCCAGCGCGGCTCGGCGCGGTGCGCGGTCAAGCTTCAGAGCTATTGGACCTCGCCCGGGGCCCAGGCGCTGCTGGTACGCGGTTTGAAGCTTCGCTGGGGGCCCGAGGGCGTGCCGAGCCGAATGCTCACTCTCGAGGAGCGCAAGGCGGCCGAGTGGCAGACACAGCTTGCCGAGGCTCTGAACGAGATGGAGAGCTGGAAGCCGGCCCCCGGGGAGAGCGAGGCGGACTACTTTCACCAGCGTTGCCTGTTCTATGAGGCGCTGGTCGAATTGACGCCGCCGGGCGCGCGGCGGGACAACGTCATTGCGGGCTTTCTCGGTTTTCTCTCGAACTCCCCGATCCAGCGCGAGAGTCCGGCCGAATGGCTGGCGCGCGGCGCCGAGATCCTGTCGCGGCTGCGCCTGTCCGGGGACAGCGGCGCGGAGCGGCTTCTGGAGGCCTTCGCCGGTTCGGCCAACCCGGCGCTGGCGCTCATGGCGCGGCTGGAACGCTGGGCGCCGCAGTCCCCGCTGGCCCCGCCGCGGTGATACCTTGGATTTGGAGATTCGAATGACTGAGCGGCAGTTGATCGACGACTTCCTGGCGCAGAAGCGCATCGCCGTCATCGGCGTTTCGCGCAACCCGCGCGACTTCAACCGGACCATGTACAACGAGTTCATCCGCCGCGGCTACGACGCCGTTCCGGTGAATCCGAATGTCAACGAGATCGACGGCCGAAGATCGTTCGCGAGCGCCGGCGAGATCGACCCGAAGGTGGAGGCGGCGCTCATCATGACGCCGGCAACGCAGTCGGAGGCGGTCGCGCGCGAGTGCGCCGAGGCGGGCATCCAGCGGGTATGGTTCTACCGCGCCACGGGCCGTGGCGCGGTGGACGAGCGCGCCGTCGATTTCTGCGAATCGCGCGGCATGAGCGTCGTCGCCGGCCGCTGCCCGTTCATGTTTTTTCCCAACCCGGGCTTCCACGGGTTGCACAGCTTCTTCCTGAAGCTGATCGGCCGCTACCCGCGCTAAGAAAAATGCGTCAGCCTGGTATGGCCCCTTTTCAAAAAGGGGCCATACCAGGCTGACGCATTTTTCTTAGCGGGCCAGGTGCGAGTAGAGCATCGTGATCAGCCCGATGGCGGACGCCAGGATGATGCTGTGCTTGAGCGTGAATCGGAACAGCTTGGCCTCATCCTCGGACTTCATGCCGGTGGCGGCGGCGGCCACCGCGATGCTCTGAAGGCTGATCATTTTCCCCATCACGCCGCCGCTGGAGTTCGACGCGGCCATCAACACGGGGTCCAGGCCGAGCCGTCCCGCGGTCACCACTTGCAGGTTGCCGAACAGAGCGTTGGCCGACGTGTCGCTGCCGGTCAGAAACACGCCCAGCCAGCCCAGCAACGAGCTGAAGAACGGGAACAGCACGCCGGTGGCGGCGAACGCCAGGCCCAGCGTCGCGGTCGCGCCCGAGTAGTTCATCAGGAACGCCAGCGCCAGGACCGACGCGATGGTCAGTATCGAGACCGCAAGCTGCTTCGTCGTCGCGGTCAGAACCTTCAGGAACTGCCCGAGGGACATGCGCAACAGCAGCGCCGACAGCAGCGAGGCAATCAGGCACGCGGTGCCCGAGGCCGACAACCAGTCAAAGCGATACGCCGCGCCGTAGGGCGTGGGCTTGGCCACCACCGGCTGCGTTTGCAGGATCTGCTTGTCCAGGCCGGGCCACGGGAAAACGAAGCTCACCTTGCTCAACTCGGCTTTGTATAAGCCCCAGATCAGCACCATGACCACCAGGATCACGTAGGGCGCCCAGGCCAGCATCAACTCGCCCACGGGGTGGCGCCTGGCTGCCACCGGCGGCGCCGATTGACCCTCCAACTCGAAGTGGTCCTTCGGCTTCCACAGCAGGAATAGCAGCACCAGCGAGCCGATAGCGGCCAGCGAACTCAAGATATCGGTCAGCTCCGGACCGATGAAGTTGGAGACCAGTAACTGCGTCACGCTGAACGAGATCCCGCACACCACCGCGCCCAGCATGACACCCTTCAGCGCGCGCCAGCCCCCCATGACCGCAAGCAGGTACGCCGGCACGATCAGCGAAATCGGAGCGCAGATGCGGCCCACCCACGCGCTCAACGCCGCCTTCGGCAGACCCGTCACGGTGTGGAGCGCCAGAATCGGCGTGCCGATGGATCCGAACGCAACCGGCGCGGTGTTGGCCAGCAGACAGATCGCCGCGGAGTAGAACGGCGAGAAGCCCAGGCCCGTCAGCATGGCCGCCGAGACCGCCACGGGCGTGCCGAAACCGGCCGCGCCTTCGATAAACGCGCCGAAGGCGAAGGCGATCAGCAACGCTTGCAGGCGGCGGTCGTCGGTCAGGCTGCCGACCGAGTCCTTGACGATTTCGAACTTTCCGGTGGCCAGCGTGATCCGGTAAAGCAGAATCGCGCAAAAGACGACCCAGGCGATGGGAAACAGTCCGAACGCGGCGCCATAGCCCACCGCGCTCAGCATCGTTCCGGCCGGCATCCGGTAGGCAAACAGCGCCACCAGCGCGGCGGCCGCAAGTCCGGAGAGCGCCGCGATCCACGCCGGCTTGCGTTTGACCCCAAGCAGGTAAAGCAAGGTGAACACCGGCAGGGCAGCCACCAGGGCCGAAAAGCCCAGGCTCCCCGCGATGGGAGTATAGTTTTGTTGCCACATGGTCGAGTAACCTTCATAATCGACGGCGCGGGCTCTTGTCAAGCGGAGTGTGATTCAATAGACCCTGTATGAGCTCCGAATTCACTCGCCGAAAACTGCTTCAGTCTCTCGCCGCCGTCTGGGCGCAGGACCAGCTCCCACCCGTCGAGGCCATCACGCGCGGGCCGAAATACCACTGGTTCGGCTACTACGACAAGCTCCAGTTCGACCCGGCCGGCCGCTACGCGCTGGGGATGGAAGTGGACTTCGAACACCGCTCGCCGCGCGCCGATGACGTGATCCAGGTCGGCATGATCGACCTGAAGGACAACCACCGCTGGATCGAGCTGGGCCAGAGCCGCGCCTGGAACTGGCAGCAGGGCTGCATGTTGCAGTGGGTTCCAGGATCGAAGAGCGAGGTAATGTGGAACGACCGCGAGGGCGGCCGCTTCGTCTGCCACGTCCTCGACGTCAAAACGCGCAAGCGGCGCACGCTGCCCAATCCGGTCTATGCGCTGAGTCCGGACGGACGCTGGGGCGTGGCGCCCGATTTCCGCCGCTTGAACGATTGCCGGCCCGGCTACGGCTACGCCGGCCTGCCCGATCCGAACCGGGACGTCGCGGTTCCCGACAACGCCGGCCTCTGGCGCATCGACCTGAAGACCGGCCGGCAGAAACTGATGTTCTCCTTCGCCGACGCGGTGAAAGTGCCGAACCCGCACGAAGAGATGTCGGGCGCCAAGCACTGGTTCAACCATCTGCTGTTCAACACCGACGGTTCGCGCTTCATCTTCCTGCACCGCTGGCGCGCCGCCAGGCACAAGCAGAGTTTCGCTACCCGCATGTTCACCATCGGGCGCGACGGCAAAGACCCGTGCGTGCTCGACCCTTACGGCAGGACTTCGCACTTCATCTGGCGCGACCGCGAGCACGTGCTCGCCTGGGCGTGGCACCCGTCAGCCAAAGACAAGTTCTACCTGTACAGGGATCGGACGGAAAAGGTGGAAGCGATCGGCCCGGAGGTCATGACCGTGAACGGCCACTGCACCTACCTGCCGGGCAACCGGTGGATCCTGAACGACACCTACCCCGACAAGGAGCGCAACCAGAACGTGTATCTCTACCAGCCGGCCGCCAACCGCCGCGTCTGGCTGGGCCACTTCCACTCGCCCAAGGAGTACACGGGCGAGTGGCGCTGCGACACGCACCCGCGGTTCAGCCCGGACGGAAACTTCGTGTGCATCGACTCGGCGCACGCGGGCGGCCGGCAGATGTACCGGATCGACATCCGCGGGATGGCCGGGTGAGACTGCTGACCGAAGCCGCGCTTTTGGGACTGGCCTCCGGGCCCGCCTGCCTGGCTTCCTGCGGGCCGGTGCTGGCGCCCTGGCTGGTGGCCGAGCGCGCGGGATGGCGTCGCGCCCTGGGGCTGCTCTCGGTCTTCCTGGGTGGGCGGCTGGCCGGCTATCTGCTGTTCGCCATCGCGGCCGGTCTGCTCGGCGCAACCATGCCGCTGGGCGCGCGCGCCCGCGCGCTGCTGTTCGCCGCGGCGCACCTGGGACTGGCCGCCACGCTGGTGGTCTACGGACTGCGCCCCCGGCGCGGCCGCCCCGAGCCGCCGCTGGTCACTATCGGCCCCGCGCGGCGCTCGTGGATGCCGGTGTTGCTGGGTCTGTTCACCGGAGTGAACCTCTGCCCGCCGTTCGTCGTCGCGGCGGTGCGCGCGATGGAAACCGGGAGCGTGGCGGGCGCGGTCCTGTTCTTTCTCGCTTTCTTCACCGGCACGGCGGTCTGGTTCGTGCCATTCGCCGCCCTGGGCGCGCTGCGCGTCGCCGAAACCGCCGCCACCGTGGCGCGCTACACCATGCTGGCGCTGGCCGCCTATTATGCGTATCTTGGAATACTGACCCTGCTCGCGAGGTTATTGGATGGCTGACCATGTTGCCACGCCTGACAGCCGCGGCATTGGACGATCCCTGCTGCTGACCCTTCCCGTCGCGCTGTGGGCGTTGCTGATGTTTTCGCGCGCGCTGGGGGTGCCCGGCGTCGCCGTCAAAGTGGCGGCGCTGCTCACGCTGATCTTCCTGGTGACCCTGTTTTTCCTGATGGTAAGAACGCGGCAAACCAACCGCTGGCGCCGCTGGTTTTTCGCGACGCTGGGCTTCCTGTTCCCCATCGGCTTCATCTGGGAACTGATCGCGCTGCGCGGCTCGATGAGCATCCCGATGGAGAAGATGATCGCCGGCGACACGCCTTTCTGCTTCATGGTCATCCCCATGATCCTGCTGCCGGCGGCGCTGACGCGCACGGTGATCTTTCCCGGGGCGATCCTGCCCACGGCCTCGAACCCGCACTCGATCGCGGTCATGATCGGTCTGTGGATGGCCGCCACGCTGGTGCTCGGCAAAGGCTGGTGCGCTTACGGGTGCTTTTTCGGGGGCATCGAGGAGGGCATCGCGGCGATGCCGCGCAAGGCGCGCATCCGCAAGATCGACGGCCGCTGGCGGCTGGTCCCGTGGGCCGTGCTGGCGGCCATTGTCCTGCTTTCCCTCGCCACCCTTGCCCCCACTTACTGCGAATGGCTGTGCCCGTTCAAAACCATCACCGAGTACGCGGAAGTGCGTTCCATCGAGACCGCCATCCAGGCCGGCATCTTCCTGAGCCTGTTCCTGGGCCTGGTCATCGTGCTGCCCTGGCTCACCAAGAAGCGCACCCAGTGCGCCTTCTTCTGCCCCTTCGGCGCTTTCCAGTCGCTGTTCAACAAGATCCACATCTTCGAGATCCGCATCCGGCGCGACGAGTGCAAGGATTGTGTGTCGTGCCAGAACAGTTGCCCAACCATGGCGCTCAGCAAACAGTCCGTCGCCGATGGCAAGACGCTGATCAACTGCATGCATTGCGGCGCGTGCGTGGACGTCTGTCACAAGGACGCCGCGGTGTGGCACATCAAGGGCACGCCCGTGGGCGCTGCGCCCGAGCGCGCCCGCCTGCTGCACCTGTACGCCGCCTGGGGCTTCGCCATCATGTTCGGCGGCAGCATCATCGCCGGCACGCTTACTAAGATGCTGGGGTTCCTGGGATAAGGAGGCTGTCATGACGCGCCTGAAATCGATCCTCGGTTACACCGCCGCGGCGCTCACCGTGGCCGCCACCATGCTCACGCCGTTTCTGCTCATGAACTTCTTCACCCGGGGCGTGGCCGCCACCGGCCTGCGCATCGATCCGGTCTACACCGGCGGCGAAGTCGTGCGCGAAATCGCGCGCGACGGTTACCGCGTGCGCGTGCATCGCGCGGTGTATCCGGGAACACCGTTACAACGCATCGAACCGTTCGTGCAACTGGACTGGACGCCCGCCGCCGCGCTGCCCGCGCAGGTCTCCGAAGAGGTCGATCTGGACGGCGACGGCCAGGCCGATCTGCGCGCCCGCTTCAGTGTGCCCCGCGACCCCAACGCCGAACTGAGAGTGGACGTCGAGCCGCTCGGCCCGCGCGTGAAAGCGTTGCGCGGCGTTGGCAAGGAGTCCTTCCACGCCATGATCGCCCGCGTGGGCGAGGCCGTCGTCGTGCGGGTGCCGCTGGTGACCGACACGAGGTAGATCGAGCAGCCGGCGCGCGGCATGAGTGGGCGTGTTTTGCGGCGCAGCAGGCGGCCGAGAAGGCGGTCGTGGCGTCGCACCTGAGCGTGGGACAGGAGGCCTGGGGACACGTGATTGCGCGGCTGCTCCGGGAACTCCCGCCGGGCGCCGGCGCGCCGGAGGATCTGTTCGACAAGGCGCGCCCTTCGAGCACTACGGCCTCCTTAAAAGCGGAGAGGCAATACGGTATGCCGGTGAGATCCTTGAATTCGTCCGTGCTCGTATGGCCTGACGCGCAGGCGGTGGATGGCGCGGTCCGGCGTTGGGCGGTCGGGCAGGGCCGCTTGCATCCCGAGGTGTCGCGGATTGGGTACTTCGGCTCTTACGCGCGTGGGGATTGGGGCGTCGGAAGCGACCTGGATCTCATCTTCGTCGTTGACGCCGCGCACGAGCCGTTCGAACGGCGCGCGGCACGTTGGGACCCCGCCGACATCCCGGTCCCAGCCGACATCCTGGTCTACACTTCGGCGGAATGGAACGCGTTGCCGTCGGATTCCCGCTTCGCCCGAACGCTCCGGCAAGAGGCCGTTTGGGTTTACGAGAGAGACGCCGCCGGGCCGGCGAATCTGAATTCGCGCGGCGTCGCGTTCCTTCGCGGCTTCGTAATGCCTCAGTATTAGGGAGGCGTTGTGGGATAAGCTTCAGCTTGTCCTGCTGGAGAACGGGACAAGCTGAAGCATGTCCCACTCGGCTTACAATGGAGGAGAATGATCGAACATGTTCGTCCGGGCGTGACGGCCGCGCGCGCCCGGGTTGTGTTGTTTGATTTCGACGGAACGCTGTCGCTGATCCGGGCGGGCTGGCTCGACGTGATGGTCCCGATGATGGTCGAGATCCTGGCCGAAACCAAGACCGGGGAGAAGGAAGACGACCTGCGCGCGATCGTCGAAGAGTTCATCGGCCGGCTGACGGGCAAGCAGACCATTTACCAGATGATGGAACTGGCGGGTCACGTCGAGCGGCGCGGCGGCAGGCCGCTGGATCCGCTGGCCTACAAACACATGTACCTGGACCGGCTGTGGAAGAAGATCGAGCACCGCGTCGAGGAACTGCGGCGCGGCCAGGCGTCGCCCGAAAAGTATTTGGTGCCCGGCTCGCGCGCGCTGCTGGAGGCGCTGAAGGACCGCGGCCTCAAGATTTACCTGGCCAGCGGCACCGACGAACCGTACATGAAGGAAGAGGCGCGCCTGCTGGATGTGACCAGGTATTTCGAAGGCGGCGTTTTCGGAGCGCTGGACGACTACCAGAGCTTCTCCAAGGCCATTCTCATCCAGCGCATCATCGCGGGCGCCGAGGCCAAAGGCGAGGAGTTGCTGGGCTTCGGCGACGGCTACGTCGAGATCCAGAACGTCAAGCAGGTGGGCGGCGTCGCCGTGGGCGTGGCGACGGATGAGCCCGAGTGCCTAAAGGTGGATGAGTGGAAGCGCAAACGCCTCGCGGGCGTGGGCGCCGACTACATCATCCCCAACTTCCTGTGCCACCAGGAACTGCTCAAAACCCTGTTCCCGGCCAACTGACGATGAAATCGAAATACGAGATTTTCGACCGCTCGCAATTGCTGATCAAGCCGCTGGCCGAGCGCGAGCACGATCTGAAGCTGGACCACTGGCTGGCGCTGGACGACTCGACGCCGGAGTTCGCGCACCCGCAACTGGCGGATGTCGCGCGGCGCGTCGGGGCGGCGCGGGAGAGCGGCGCGGCGCGCATTCTCATGATGGGCGCGCACGTCATTCGCGCCGGGGTCAACCGGCACATCATCGACCTGCTGGAACGCGGCGCCATCGACCACCTGGCGCTGAACGGCGCGGGCGCGATCCACGATTACGAGCTGGCCCGCATCGGCGCGACCTCGGAGAGCGTGGCGCGCTACATCCGCACCGGCGAATTCGGCCTGTGGAGGGAGACGGGCGAGATGAACGACTGGATTCGCGAGGCGGCGGCGCTGGATCTCGGCTTGGGCGAGAACATCGGACGCCGAATTGGGGAGAGCGATTACCCGCACCGCGACCTGAGCCTGCTGGCGGCCGCGTACCGGTTGTCGGTGCCGGTGACCGTGCACGTCGGCGTCGGCTACGACATTCTGCACCAGCATCCGAACTGCGACGGCGCGGCGCTGGGCGCGGCGAGCTATCGCGATTTCCTGATCTACACGCGCACGGTCGAGCGTCTGGAAGGCGGCGTGATGCTGAGTTTCGGCTCGGCCATCATGGCGCCCGAAGTTTACCTGAAGGCGCTGGCGATGTCGCGCAACGTGGCCCACCAGCAGGGGCGCGTCATTCGCGACTTCACCACCGCGGTCTTCGACCTGGTGCCCATTCGCGGCGACATCCACGCGGTGCTGGACAAGTCCGACCCCGGCTACTACTTCCGCCCGCACAAGACCATTCTGGTGCGCACGGTTGCCGACGGCGGCGAGAGTTTTTATTTCCGCGGCGATCATCGGGCCACCCTGCCCGCCCTGCGGCGCGCTATCCTCGAACCGTCATGACCGTCCCGGAGATTCTCGCGGCCCTCCCAGCGCTTTCCGCTTTGGTGGTGGGCGACATCTGTCTGGACCGGTGGTGCACGTACGATCCGGCGACGGCGGAACCGTCGCGCGAGACCGGAATTCCGCGCATCGGCGTGGTCCGGACCGAGGTCACTCCGGGCGCCGGCGGCACGGTGGCGAACAACCTGGCCGCGCTGGGCGTGGGCCGCGTCGCGGTTCTGGGCGTGGCAGGCGAGGACGGTTTCGGATTCGAGCTTCGCCGGGCGCTCGAGGCGCGCCGCATCCGCGCGAAACATCTGGTCACGGTTCCGGATCTACAGACGTTCACTTATACGAAAGTGATCAACGGCGTCACGGGCGTCGAAGACCATCCCCGGCTGGATTTTATCAGCACGCGGCCGCTGGCCGGCGACGTGGAACAGCGCATCGCCGCCGATCTCGGAACGCTGGCGTCCCAGTTCGACGCGATCCTGGTTGCCGATCAGGCCGAGACGGATCAGGGCGGCGTGGTCACGCCCGCCGTGCGCGAGGCGATCGCCGAATTGGCGGCGCGGACGCCGGGCAAGGTTTTCTGGGTGGACTCGCGCATGCGCCCGGAGCTGTTCCGGCGCGTGATCGTCAAACCAAACCGGCAGGAAGCCGACGCCGCCTGCCTGCGCCGGTTCGGGCGGGTGGACTACCAGGCGCTCCGGCGCGAGATCGAGGCCCCTTTGCTGGTGGTGACGCACGGCGGCGACGGCGCGCTGCTGGTCACCGCGGATGGCGAGCAGTGGATCAAGACGCGGAAGGTGGTCCGGCCGGTGGACATTTGCGGGGCGGGCGACAGCTTCTCGGCGGGCGCGGCGATGGCGCTGGCGGCGGGCGGCTCCCCGGCCCAGGCCGCGCGGTTCGGCAACCTGGTAGCTTCGATCACGATCATGAAGAAGGGCACGGGCACGGCATCGTCCGAAGAGGTTTTCGAGGCGCATGAACACGCTGGCGATTGACATCGGCGGCACGAAGTTCTCGATCGCGGCGTTCGAGGGCGACCGCATGGCGCGGCGCGAGTCGCGCGCCACCGATCGCCAGGGCGGCCGCGACTGGATGCTCGGCCAGATCGCCGGGATTGCCGCGGCGTGGCGGCGGGAAGCCGCATTTGACGCCTGCGGGATCGGCTTCGGCGGGCCGGTGGACTTTGCCGGACAGCGCGTGGCGCTGTCCACACACGTCGGCGGCTGGCAGGACTTCGCGCTCTCCGAGTGGGTCGAGCGCACCGTCGGCCTGACCGCCGTGATGGACAACGACGCCAACGTGGGCGCCCTCGGCGAGGCCGTCCACGGCGCCGGGCAGGGAGCCAGACCGCTCTTCTATTTGCAGATCTCGACTGGCATCGGGGGCGGAATTATCGTGGACGACCGGATCTACCGGGGCGCGGATTCCTACGCCGGAGAGATCGGCCACCTGACCATTCGCCCGGACGGGCCGGAGTGTCTGTGCGGAGCGCGCGGCTGCTTCGAGCGCCTCTGCTGCGGCCTGTGGCTGGAGCGGGATCACGGCCGGCCGGCCAGGGAACTGATGCGCGATCCCGCCTTCGTCGAACGCTATGTGGTGGATGTGGCGCTGGGGCTGAAGACCGCCATCATGCTGCTGAACCCGGCGCGCGTGGTTGTCGGCGGCGGCATCGGCAAGGCCGGCGAGGCGCTGCTGGGGCCACTGCGGCGCGAGATGGGCCGGCAGATTACCGCCTGGTCGCGCGCCCGGATCGACATCGTCCCGGCGGCGCTGGGCGACGACAGCGTGCTCTACGGCGCGCTCGCGCTGGCGCGCCAGACCCGAGGATTATGAACTTCACCGCGGATTACAAGGCTGAACTGCTGAAGGCGATCGAGACCATCGACCTCGAGCGCGTCGGGCAGGTGATTGAGTGGTTTCGCGAGGCGCGCGAGGCCGGCCGGCAGGTTTTCGTCTGCGGCAACGGCGGCAGCGCGTCGACGGCTTCGCACTTTGCCTGCGACATGGTCAAGGGAGCCAGTTACCAGCGCCAGAAGCGTTTCCGGCTGATGGCGCTGACCGATTCGCTGCCGACCATCACGGCCTACTCCAACGACGCCGGCTACGACATCGTCTTCCTGGAGCAGCTCAAGAACTTCGCCCGCCCGGGCGACCTGGTCCTGGCCATCTCGGGCTCCGGCAATTCGCCGAACGTGCTGCGCGCGGTCGAGTACGCCAACTCGATCGGATGCCGCACCATCGCGCTCACCGGCCGCGACGGAGGGAAGTTGGGCCCCCTGGCGCAACTTAACATCCAGGTTCCGGTCGCGCACATGGGGCGGATCGAAGACGCGCACCTGATCGTCTGCCACATGATCGCCTACGCGTTCATGGAAGAGGAATAGTGGGGACAGCAACAAGTGCAGCTCCGGACCGCGCCTTTGGCGGGTCCGGAGAGGCTTGAACTCGCCGGCTCACGGTCGACGAAGAATCAGCCGGTCAGCGGGTAGTTCGTGGAGAGAAACTGCCGGCGGCAGCCGCCGGCAAACGCGGGCGGGGGGAGGCTGGCGAGGGCCGGAGACTCTAACCCCGAACACAGGCAAGAGCTTCTTGCAGAGCGAGGATGTTCTCTTTCGGCATCCCCGGGCTGACTCCGCCCCCTAGCGACAGGATGATACCCGTGCCTTGGGCCTTTGCGAGGATATCGCGGGCATATTCCTTGACCATTTCGGCTGTGCCCCTGACCCCGACCTCCAGGGGAGGCACGTTTCCCATGAGGCAAAGCCGGCCGCCGGTCTTCGCGATTGCCTCCCGCACGTCCACCTTGTGGCTCCAGTTGAGCACGTCGAATCCGGTCTCGGGAAGCTCGTCCAGAAATGGCCGGACGTTGGCGTCGTTGTGGTACACCTTGACCCAATCGGACGGGAAGGCGTCGCAGATCCGCTTCAGATAGGGATGCGCGAATTCCCTGTAAGCCCGCGCCGGCAGCAAGCCCACGATATCGTCGAGGATCAGGATGCCCTCGACGGTCTCGCCAATCACTTCGGCCTGCGCTTTCAGCCAGCCGATGACGGTCTGGGTGGCGTGGTCGAGCAGCTTGTGAACCGCACCCGGATTGTCCCCCAGATCCAGCATGAATTCGGAAATACCCCTGAGAAACGCGGCCAGGCACAGCGGTCCGCGGGCTGCCACGACCGGCATGGTATAGCCGGCATCCAGAATCCGTGTCCTGTGCATGCGGTAGCGCTGCAAGACAAACGCCATCAGGCCGTCGGTGCGGGGGTCGATTGCGGGCAGCGAGTCCGCGTCCTCGATGCGGGTTAGAACCGGCGACTGGGCTGGCGGCTGATCCGGCCAAAAGTGGATCCGGCTCCCGTAGGCGGAAGGCTCAGTCGCCATCCCGTACTCTACCCACCAGGACGGAAACAGGATGACCTCGGAGAATTCCCGCAGAATCCTCAGATTCGCCTGGAACCAGATTTCGGGGTCCAGGTAATAATCCAAATGGCTGATTCCGATGTAACCGGGAATCCAGGGACTGTCGACGATCAGCGCGACAGGCGTCGTTGCGCCAGGGACGCGTTTTGCCGCCTTCTTAAAAGATTCCCACTGTTCAGGACGCATTGGCTGATCCGACTATCCCTCGCATCGGTGGTCTCGGAGGTTTCGCATATCGGCAGGGGATTGGCCTAACCATCGTTGAGAAGCATCGGGACCCAAGCCGGCCGCCGCCAAGGTTGCGCACCCACAATCGCGCCGGCCAAGCGGCCCCCAGGGCAGCCGTTGGCGTAGCGCAGCGAAGCTTCCAGCGGGATCGTGACCGTGGCGGCCCGGCTCTTCACAATTAGTTCAAGCTTACAACAATACGCAAGAAACCCGGGACAGTATCCTCAATTCCGGTTTTCGTGGGCGGGAAATTGGGGATTGAGGATACT
>Ga0315273_10000433_pt1 | contig 43674 bp, 39 predicted proteins | sample YL17G02_0_MG_FD_205753 | JGI IMG/M metagenome (GOLD analysis project Ga0315273, IMG submission 205753) | Sediment microbial communities from Yellowstone Lake, YNP, Wyoming, USA - YL17G02_0 | ecosystem: Environmental > Aquatic > Freshwater > Lake > Sediment | place: USA: Wyoming | collected...
CGATGGAACATATACTACAACGACCTTGAGCACTGTGGGCTGGGCGGCAAAACACCGAATGAATACTTGCAAGAATACCAACTTACTAACCCGCCATATGTGTGTACCTAAAACAATCTTATTGGGGCCGGGCGGCGGATAAAACTAAATCGGGGCACCTGGTGGGGTACCCCGATCTTGATTCCGGGTTGAGCGCGCTACGGTTTACACCGCATCGGGTGGTTCTGGTTGTGCCGCCATTAGGTCCGCTGCCCTCACGAGATCTTCGACGTGCGATAGTAACGTGGAGGCAATTTTCTCAGCCTGCCGGCCGATCTCGAGGATGTTGCCGTCGAGTACGATCGGGCAGTAGGAAAATGTCACCACGCTTCGTGGAACGGGATATCGCCACGATAGCACGAGAGATGCCCTGGCGGTTGTATCTCTTCTATCTCCCACTGCTTGCGCCTCGATGGAGAAGACCGCTTTATCGGCATCTCCATACTGAGTCACCGTGAAACTCGCGGAGTCACGGAATCGGGTAAGCAGCGAGGCTCTCACTCGTTCGTTAATCGCGTCGAGAACTTCGCTCTGTCGGTACTGCAGGTCATATTTTATTTTGTCACAGAGCCGGTGGTGCATTGCCAAAACAACGATAAATGCAACCGCCAACCCGGCAGCGAGGATACTCAAAAATATCAACATGGCTTATGTCCTCCTGCGCACCTTATACGATGCGCCGCTCGAGCCGTCAAGTCGCGGTCATTGACGGGTTACGGGCGCCGTCGTACTATGGCCGGCGGTAGCCCCCGAATACCACAAGGCCACAAAAGGGGCTTTAGATCATTGAAGGTGAACTGTTTCCGAGATAAAAAACAGTTCACCCTTTCCCTTCGAGGGGGAATCTCGCGGGCAAGGGAAGATCCGACGGTGCTGCCGTTGCATCTAAAAACCGCGGGGTTCCCCGAAAGAAACACATCGCCCAACAGCATTGGGCGATTTGGTTATGAACTCTCCGGGGGCGCGGCGCGTATCTAACGCAGGTCAATGGGGGTCAATGTGCGGTTCCGGAAACGAACGCCGCCCGGTGTCACTTTGCGCATGGTGGCGAAAATGAAACCGGGCGGAAATTGTTTTGGATGGGTACTGCGGGCTAGGCGACCGGCGCTTCGCCCGTTTTGAGCTGGTCTTCAAGCTCAAAAAGATTTGTTTCACCACTCATGTGCTCGGTTTCGAGCCAATCCATGGTGACCGCCGGAATACCGAACTCTTTTCCGGCGAGCTGGAAAAATCTGGGAGCCAGCAGGTTCTGTCGCTGCAGGCTCAGCAACTTTTTCTTGCCGTCAACCAGACCATACTTTCCGACATACGCCGCGGCGATAATGCCGAGACGATTGGCCGGTTTGCAGTGGGCACACGGTCCGAACTCTCGCGAACTCACCAAAATGCCGTCACGCGCGAGCAATAGATCTCCCTGCTGGATACATTCTGCGAGCCGCATCGTCGCAGTGCGGAAGAAGTTATTCCGGCACACTATCGAGCAGAAAACGCGCTCGGGCGGTGAGCCGATGACAACGGCATCGTAACCCGTTGTCATCACCGTTCGGCAGTCCAGTCCCTCGCACGGGATGAAATTCCTGTCCCAACCGCCGGTGTTTGGGGCTGTTTCATACAGCCTCATCACCGGGTGTTCTTCGCGTGACAGTCCTTGGGCCCACGCGATGAGCCCCTCATCTATTTTCATACAGACCTCTCCCTTCTATCAGTCAACTGCGTAATAAGACGATGTACCAGCTTCTGTATGACAGAAATCCGGTTCTCCGTCAATAGTGCGTGATTCCGAAAACGAACGCCGCCCGGTCCTCCTCTTGGGACCGGGCGGGAAATGTGGTGGGCTAGGCGGGCGGTACTTCGCCTTTCCAAAGTTGGCGGATCAATTCCTCGGGTGTCTCGCCGTCCATGTGCGACCGCTCGAGGTACTCGAGGGTCGCCGGCGGCGCGCCGAGCTCGTTCGCCATAGCGCTGAAGAAACCACGATCGTCGGTCGGCACCGTTTCGAGAATGGCAAAAGCCTTCCTGCAGCCGTACTTGCCGGCAAGCGCTGCGGCGATGAGGCCAATGCGCTGCCCGTTCTTCCTCGACGGGATCGCGGGGCCGAACACCATCGAACTTACCAGCGCGTTGGCCTTCCTCGTTTCCACGATACCCTGCTCGATTCGCCCAGCGAGGCAGATGAGCGACTGTCTGGTTATCGCCCGTGTCCAGAGACGCTTGACTGGTTTTAATACTGCCGTTGCATTCATACTATCTCCCTTCTCTTTCATTTGTGTGTTCAAGCAACTTTTGTGTTGATAATAACAAGATTCCAGCTTCTGTATGGCAGAAATCCGGTTCTCCGTCAATAGTGTGGTCTCGTCGCCGGCAGGGGGCTATAAATAGTTCAACTCGAGTACCGGTAGCGGGATTGCCAAAACGCGTATCCCGCAGGGTCCTGCCGAACGGTTGTTTACAGCCGCTGTTGAGGCTCGCCATCCCAAGGCGTGGTATACTGTGTGCGTCGAGTCACCAACCGCTTTTTCATATGTTCACATCCCGAAGAAAGGTATTATTCATCGTCGTCCTGTTCGTTGCAGCCGTTGGTATCGCCGGTGTCTATATATTCTTGCCGCCCCGCGGCGTGCTGGCGGCTACCTGCGATCTTCCCACCGAACGTTGCAGCAACGTGTACCGGTACTGCTACGCCACGGATATCACGTACAATTCGTCGTGCGCGGTGAGCGGCTCGGGATACCGGTACGACGCGAGCTGCGCCACCTGCAACGGTCAGATGCCGTGTAACGACGGCGTTGCGGTCGGCAAGTGTTCACCGCCGCCGGCGAACGGCGCCACGAGCGGCAGCGGTACCACCGGCAGCGAGAACCCCGGTACGCCGTTGCCGAACAGCGGCAGCGGCACTTCCCGCACGTTGTCGTCGTCGGAGCGGAGCAGCGCGACTACCCAGGGGACAGCGATCAGTATAGATATCATAAAACGCGAGGGGTGGGCCGCTTCGCTCACCAACCTCCGGTCCCAGCAGCAGGAAGCCGCGTCAAAACTCGGCCTCACGCTTCCCGCGGACGAGAGGCCGGTCGATTGTAATTCCACCATCAGCACTACCGCCGACCTGGCCGCCTTTCAGGCCGCCTGTAGCGTCCTTAAGGCCGGTTACGGTCTGGCGAGCGGAGGCATTGCGACCGGGCTTTCCGGCGCCGGCGGCGTGTTTAATCCGGCGCCTCCCACGAGCGGCGGCAGCGGCGGCGGCAGTACCGATACGGGTACCCCCGCCGTCTACCAGGGGTCTTATCGGATCACCTCGGCAACCTGCGGCGCGACCTACACCTTCGCCGTTGACGGCTACAAGGGCTCCCAAGTCTGGCTTGTGCAGACCAAGAACGGCGCCACAAGTTACAACGATATCTACCCCGTCCCTACCAACCACACCTCGGCATGCAATCGGGACGAAGGTATCTATGTGAATACCGTATACTCGGTCGTGAACGGCACGAAGGGGAACTACCTCGGCACGGGTACATTCACGGTGAACGCGGTGGTCAGCGGCGCGGCGCCCACGGTCACACTCACCGCGGCGCCGTCGACGGTCAAGCCGGGGGAGAGCGCGATTCTGACGTGGAGTTCATCGAACGCGGCGAGCTGCGTGGCCGTAACGAACAACGTCTGGAAGGGGAACAAGCCGACCTCCGGGTCGGAAACGCTCACGCCGCCGCCGGCCCCGGCAACCTACTTCTACTACCTTTCCTGCACGGGCAATGGCAAGACCACGACGGAGCGGGTGATTGTGGACGTATCCACGGGCGTGTCCCTCATCCAGTCGCAGGCCGACGTTGACGATCTCTTGAGTTCGTGGAACTACTACGCTCCGTTCTCCCGCAGTATTCCCCTAAACCCGCGGCCGGATATGACGAGTGCCACTTTCGGGAGCGACGAGAAAGTTTCCTATATTTTCTCGAACGGCGCGAGCTTTACGGTCGGTTCGGGAGACTTCGCCGGCACTGTCTGCAGTATGACGACGCAGATATCGATGTACACACACGACACATCACACATGAGCAGCGTGTGTTCCAGGTAGCAGCGCGAGATGGTGTCAGTGAACGATCGCAGCGTGCTCGGCGTCCGGTATGCAGTCTGCCGCACTCAGACGCGTGAACTGCCGGGGCGCGATGGAGCGCCCGACGTACCATGCTGACGAACCGTATGGAACTTTTCGTCATCGCCGCAGTGGTCGTCATCGGCATGGCCGCCGCCTTCTTCTTCGCGCTCCAGCGCGTGCATCCGCGCCCGCTCGATTCAACCGTCACGATTTACCCCGACCGAAGCGCCCCGACGCCTCGGTCGGGGCAGGTCGGGGCAGGCGGCCACACGTTCCGTGTCGAGCTTGCGCGGACGATTATCGAACACTCGCGGGGACTCTCCGGCCGCGAGCGGCTTGGGGACGATGAGGGAATGTTCTTCATTTTCGGAAGTTCGTCGGTCCAACACTTCTGGATGAAGGACATGCGGTTTCCCATCGACATCATCTGGATACGCGGTGACCGCGTGGTCGGTACCACAGAGAATATGGAACCGGAACCGACGAAGAGCATCTTCACCCTCACGGTCTACTCGTCGCCCGAGCCGGCCGACCGCGTGCTCGAAGTGAACGCGGGAACGGTAGCGACGTACGGCATTCGGGCCGGGGACGCGGCGGTGTTCACCCCCACACCATAACGAGTTTAGAAATATGTTCTACTGAACCGAATCGGGAAGTCGATTGGCACATGAACCTCGTTTGGTGTGGGGGTTCGCTGGTCCGTAGGATTGGTGTATAATAGAGGGATATGCAACCGGCTCGCATAGCGATAAACGGTTTCGGCAGAATAGGGCGGCTGTTCTTTCGCCAGGTATTCGGAAAGGACGGTTTCGACATTGTGGCCGTGAATGACCTCGGCGACGTCCAGAACCTCGCCTACCTCCTGAAGCACGATTCGGTGTACCGCACCTACAGCCGCGACGTGCAGGCCGGCGTCGGTGTTCTCTCGGTGGACGGCAAGGGAGTGACGGTGCTCCAGGAGCGCGACCCGGCGCGACTGCCGTGGAAGGACATGAACGTCGACATCGTTGTTGAGGCGACCGGTTTCTTTGAATCGTTCGAGAAGGCGGCGGCGCACCTCGCAGCGGGGGCGAAGCGGGTGATACTCACCGCGCCGGCAAAGGATGCCGATGGCCCTGTAGGGTCGCCTACTGGCGACCACGGGGTAAACATCCCGGTCGGAGCGACGGTCTTGATGGGAGTGAATGACGGGAAGTGTGCGACGGCGACCTTGACCTCGAACGCATCGTGCACGACGAACGCAGCTTCGCCCGTCATCGCCATCATGGCGGAGAACCCGGGCATACAAAAAGCCATCCTCTCGACCGTCCACGCGTACACCGCGACGCAGAGCATCGTTGACGGACCGCTTCGCGAAGCCAGCAAAGATTTTCGCCGCGGCCGCGCGGGCGCGCAGAATATCGTACCCTCGACGACCGGCGCGGCCATTGCCGTCACGCGCGCCGTCCCCGAGCTCGAGGGCAAGTTCGACGGCCTCGCGTTCCGCGTGCCGGTGCCTGCGGGTTCCCTTGCCGACATCACCTTCCTCGCGAAGCGAAAAACGTCGGTCGAAGAGATTAACGACATTTTTCGGAAAGCGGCCGTGGATCCGCGCTGGCAGGGGATTATGACGGTGACCGAGGAGCAGGTGGTTTCCTCCGACATCATCGGCGAGCCCTACGGCGCCATCATCGACCTCTCATTCACAAAGGTCGTGGACGGCGACCTCGTGAAGGTGCTCTCGTGGTACGACAATGAGTGGGGGTACGCGGCAACCTTAGTGAGGCATGTTCAAAAGGTCGCGGAATTTTTATAATCACTAAGGTTGCTATATATCCCGAAGGAGGGGTCGGGAGGAAAGTAGGGGGTTCCTCCCGTGTAGGAAATTACTCAAAACCGAAGGTTGTGAGGGAGTGATTTGCTGTAAAGCGAATCGCGACGGGGTACGCGGCGACGCTCGTGAAGCATTTAGAAACGATTACACGAATCTTGTGAGCAAAAACTCATATGAAATTGTTTTATCTTGTATGGAACAATAAAAAGGCTTTCGCCCCCTTTTTGATACTATTTTTATATTTCCTCCTCATTTTTTCTTTAGTTATATCTTATTCTTTAGGGGAAGCCTTGCTGTCCAAGTCAAATATAAGGATTGCTGGCACCGGCTTTACTGGCCCCCTCCAGCAATTTTATATCCCTTCCGAAATGGTAGCTTTCTACTCTTACTCCTACCCACTTGCTTTTTTCCCAAGCGACACCCTTGAGCAAATCGGTTTCTTGGATTGTGGCAACTCTTGGATTTCCATATGTTTCCCGAGCTACTTAGGCGTCGTGGCGGTTTGGTTAATTATTTTAGTTATTACTTTCTTATTAAATTATTTTCTAGTGAGGGCACGTCTTAAATACGCAAAGCCGGTATCCAATCAAGGCCCAACTTTAAGAAGTGCAGCATACACCCTGCTTGCTTTTGTTTTGTTCATAACAATTATGACATTTTGGACATATCAAAATGGAGTGAATACAGTGGCCTACGAAAAAGCGCTAGCACAGTCAATAAGAGAAAAAGCAGTCGAAAGAAAAGATTTATTTGAGATCTCGAATTTTAGTGACGATCCGATTTATAATACATATGGAAAAATTGAGGCGCTTGATGTTTCGTTTAATCTCTCGAGCAGAAGTCCTCAAACCGTGAAAGTTGATTCCGAGCTTTTTTGCGAAAAATTTTGTCTTATTTTCAAAAGCGTGTACGACCCCACGATCTTATCAATAAATTCAGAGCCGAAAAAATTAACATATCGTATGGATTTGGAAAGAGATCCCCACTTTGGCGAGTTTGTGAGGGGCCCATTTTTTGGCTATCTTGTTTTACATTCAGAAAAGAATGGATATGAAATTCCAGAAGAGGAGGAGCAATTTAGATACGGTTCTTCTTCTCGTTTTAACGTATTACCTTTTGGTGGAAGTGTACACTACAGTGAGATTCTGAAAACAAAAATATATAATCTCTCTGATTTCAAGTAATCTTTTTGCTATCAATCGCGCAAGATTTTGCAGATTTTGGGCGCTTGCAAAAAACGAGGTGTAACTTGATAATGAATATGCGAGCAGGCGGAGTTTTTCAAACTAATTAATTATGCTCAGGCTCTTGTGGGGCAACAACGAATTCGGGTACGCGGCAACGCTCGTGAAGCACGCTGCAGCCGTGGCCGCGCTCCTATAACCATGCGAACGACATTTCTTAAATTATTTCCTACCGCCCTTCTCCTTTCGCTCGTCATTGCGGCGGGGTACGTACGCCAGGCGGACGCCGCGACGGGCGGATGTTTTGAATTTCGCGAGACGCTCCAATCCGGGAGCCGCGGTCCGGAGGTGCGGGCGATACAGTTCATATTGAGCTTCGAAGGATTTGCGGTCAGCACGAGCGAACTCCAAGCGGCCTCGCTCGGTTCGACGACCGCCGCCGCCCTCCGGCGCTTCCAAGAAAAGTATGCGAAGGACATCCTCCAGCCGGTTGGCCTCTCCCGCGGCACCGGTACCGTCGGCATCCGCACACGCGCGAAGCTCAATGCGCTCTACGGGTGCGCGGCGATAGCTGCAGCGACGCCCATGCCGGCACCGACGTCAACACCAACACCAACACCAGCACCAGCACCGTCGGCACCAACGAGTACGCCGCCCGCGGCGCCCGTCGCGTCGGCACCGACTTCTTCCGCCGCGGTGTCGACAAGCACGGTCCCGACGGTTTTCACGCCGCCGAGCGGTTCTCCTTCCATCGCGAGCATTGCGCCGTCCTCCGCGGCTGTCGGTGCCACCGTGACCATCACAGGCTCCAACTTCTCGGCAAGCGACAATGCCGTGCATTTCGCCTCCGGCATATTCTTCAACGTGCCGTCCGCCGATGGGCGCACGCTCGTCTTTGCGCTACCAGCGATGGTATCGCTCTGCGACGTTTCAAACCTCCTCTGCGGATCGGCGACAGCGCTTGGAGTGGCCACTTACCAGCTCTACGTGAGCACCGGTAACGGGCCGAGCAACAGTGTACTTTTCACGGTGACCGCGCAACCGAGTTCGCTCGCACCGAGCCAAATTTCCCAGACCGCGAGCATCCTCGAATCCGCCCGGCTCACACTCGAGGAACTTCTGCGGTCGCTCGGCAGTAGGTAGTAGGGAATAGGGAGTAGGGAGTAGGGAATAGGGAACAAGCTCGATAGCTCGATAGCTTGTTAGCTCGTTGGCCTTGCAAGCTCGATAGCTCGTTAGCTTGCAAGCTCATTAGCTCGTCCGCCCCGACATCCTCCCGGCGTTTTGGTCGGGACAGGCCGTCGGGGCGGGTTTCTATTGTGCACACGGCTCTCCTTGCCAGCCAGAATACACCGTGGGATTATAGGAGAGTCGTAAACCAACCGTCATTTCTACCATGACGATGACCGCAGTAAAGGCGAGGTCGTTTTCAAAGGTCCTTTTCATTATTCCCCTCGTCGCAGCGTTCGTCCTACCCTCTGCCGCTTCGGCCCAGTCGGTCTCCGACCTCCAAGCGCAGATACAGGCGCTCCTCGCACAGCTCCAGTCGCTCCAACAGCAGCTCCAACAGGCGCAGGGCGGTGGCAGCGCGCAGTGGTGTCACACGTTCACTACCCCGCTCGGCATGAACAGTTCGGGCGATGAGGTAAGCGCGCTCCAGACCGTCCTCACAAAGGAAGGGGTCGGCGCCGAGAAAAACTGGGCGAGCGGTACCTTTGATGAAACCACCGCCTCCGCCGTCACCGGATTCCAGCAGAAGTACACATCCGAGGTTCTCGCTCCGCTCGGTCTCAAGAACGGCACCGGCTATGCCGGCAAGGGAACCTTGAAGAAACTGAACACGCTCTACGGGTGCGGGACGCAACCGCCAGTTGTAATTGTGCCGCAGCAATCCGTCGGCATCACCGTGCTCTCGCCGAACGGCGGGGAGACGTTGCGGATGGGAACGACACAGACAATTCGCTGGCAAGACAATAGACCAGTTCCAACCTGTACATCATCGGTCGCTCCCAACTGCGTTTCTCCTCTCCGTTTGTACGATGTTTGGTTGGCCTCTGCCGGCTGTTCTCAGGGTACCGCATGTATGACCGCTCCGCAGAACATAGTGAGATCGGTATCCGACAACAGTTATGCGTGGCAGATCGATACGATCGGTACGTACAGGGTCGAAGTGTGCCAAGCAGGTTCGTTCTCTGTATGCGATCTCAGCGACGCATCGTTCAGCATCGTTCCCGGTGACTCCATCAGCGTCCCCATCATCTCCGGTGTGAGCGGCCCCACCACCCTCAAGGTGGGGGAGACCGGGAAATGGTTTGTAAAGGCGTATGACCCGGCGCACGGCACGCTCACCTACAACATCACGTGGGGTGATGAAATAGGAGTATCAAGCCCGAGCGTTTCGAACGGCCAACGGCTTGCGTCTGATCAGTTGGCAACCTTCACGCACGCCTACAACACCGCCGGTACCTACCAGCCGATAGTCACCGTTTCGAACTCGAGCGGACTCGCGGCCACAACGAGCGCGGACCCCGTGAGCGTAGGCAGTGTTGCGGCACAGATACAAGTTCTCTCGCCGAACGGGGGAGAGATGTGGCAGGTCGGCGAGTCGCACGTTATCAGCTGGCGGTTCAACGGGAAATTCCCCAAAGGGTTCGACATTTATCTAGAGGAATGCACGCTCTCTCCCTGTGTGTCATCACTAATTGCGCAGGGATATTTGGCGGGAATCGAAGGTGATAGCAATAGCAACAACGTTCAGCAGTACGTATGGAATGCACGGACTTTTATACCAGGCGGAGGAATAAGCCAGATTGTGAACGCCGGAAAGTACAAGATCGGCGTGGTGCCCGGAGAAAATAAGATCGATGCGATACGTTTCGGCTATGGCGACGAGAGCGCCGCGCCGTTTAGCATCACTGGTAGCGGCGGCACGACCGGCGCCCCCGTCATCTCCGGCGTGAGCGGGCCAACGACGCTCGCCGTGGGTCAGTCAGGGGGTTGGACCGTGAATGCGACCGACCCGGCAGGCGGCACGCTCTACTACCGCGTCGTCTGGGGTGACGAGATATCCTACAGCAATGTGGGCGCCAGCACCCTGCTCCAACGGCAGAGCTTCACCCAGGCTGCCTCCTTCTCCCACACCTACAGCTCCTCGGGAACCTACACGCCGACCTTCTCCGTTTCGAACTCGAGCGGCAATGAGGCCCAGACGAGCGTGAGCGTGCAGGTGGGGGGCGGCACAACGCAACCGACGCTTTCGGTGAGTGTCGACCCCGCGACGCCACCTTCGCGCACTATTGTTCCAGGCACGACGGATATTGAAGTTGCCCGTTTCCAAGTAGCGGTGAGTGGTGAAAATGTCACACTCGTGAATCTTGTGGCCGGAATTTCAAACAACCTAGGCGAGGGTGGATGCAATTCCTACATTAACGACCTTAGGCTTATCGACGTATCGAACGGCACCCAGATCGGCTCGACCATTAGCAATTTTTCCGGTTGTAGCGCCACTTTCACCAACATCAACTACACGCTGCCTAAAAATTCGACAAAGACGTTTGCCATTAGGTTGTCCGTTCCGGCGACGGCGTCCACGGGCCTAGTGTTCTCCTTCGACATCAATGGATTTACCTGGCTACCGCTCCAGTCTGGGCGGACATTGCAATCCGCGGGTTTTAGCAGTTTTGCCAATACGATGACTATCGGCGGCAATCCGACGGCATCCGTTACCGTCCTTTCGCCGAACGGGGGAGAGCAGTGGCAGGTAGGGAACACACAGACCATTCGCTGGCAGCATGATGGTGCTTTCACGGGGAAGAATACCTTCTATAGCGTTCAACTGTTGGGCGATATTTCGAAGGGGCTCACTGGAGCAACCATTATGAGAGAAGGAACCATCGGAGTTTCGACCAATGCTCCGAGCAACGGGGAGGTATTGTGGACCGTTCCCGCTACCATGAAGTCGGGTTCCTATCAACTGTTTATCTCCGAACAGGACCCGAATGACAGCAGCAAGCGTTTCTCCGATACGAGCGACGGGCAGATCACCGTCGTGGGTGGCCCGACGAGCAACATGCCGCCAAAGATTAATGGCGGCACCTCGCCCACGAGCGTTCAGGTGGGCCAGTCGGCAACCTTTGGTTGGTCCGCGACCGACGAGAACAACGACGACCTTTCGTGGGGTGTCGAGTGGGGCGATGGGATAGGTCAAGCAGGTACCTGTTCGGCTTCGCCCTACGGCGGCACGGGCAGGAACTGGAACTACACAACCTCCCACGCTTGGAGCCAAGCCGGTACCTATACCGTGCGGGTGACCGTCAACGACTGCAAGGGAGGGACGAACTCGAACACGTTCACGGTCACGGTGGGCGGAACGACTCGGTCCTCCATCACCGTCCTTTCGCCGAATGGAGGAGAGATGTTGCAATCCGGAAGTTCTTATGCTGTTCGATGGACATCGAATAATCTTCCGTCAAATGCACTTGTGAATGTTTGGCTTCTGGATAATCCAACTCGCCTAGGCAGTATGGTCTTGGCTGGAGTACCAAATACCGGTTCTGCAAACTGGATTGTAGCGCCACTTAGTACCCTAACGGATAACAGAACGGATAGCAACGGTCAATCAGTCACTCCGTCGGGGAATTATGTAATCTGGATTGAGTGTGCTGATCATAATTGTACCGTTGATGATAGTAATTCTTCTTTTACTATTGCCCCCTCCACCCAGTCCTCCATCACCGTCCTCTCGCCGAACGGGGGGGAAAGTTACCAGGCCGGCCAATCGCTGCAGATGCCCCTTCGATGGCAAGCGTCTTGCGGTTTGAGTTACTTTAATGTGTATCTCTATAAAGGAGGGACTCTCAATCAGACGATTGCCACCAATATCTCTGCTGGCATTTGTTCTGCAGGCCAAAGTTCTACTCCGTACTACACCACCTGGGCTATTCCATCGAGCCTTGCGGCCGGGAACGACTATACCGTTGTGGTTGTTTCGGGTGGTACCCAAGACGCTAGCAATTCGTCGTTCAGCATCACCACAACAGTGCAGCCCTCCATCACCTCGTTCACCGCAACGCCCTCAACGGTCAATTCCGGTGGTACCGCGACCCTCTCCTGGACGACCCAGGGTGCCGATAGCGCTGTGCTCAAAATAGCGTGCATACCGAATCTCAGCGTCACGACGTATCCAAGCGGTTCGGCGTATGCTTGCGGAGATACCGGTGTCATTGTGAGCGCCAACGGCTCGACAGCACTTACGTTCACCAACAGTGGCAGTTCGCCTATTAACCTGACGCCGACGTTGACATTCGGCCAGGGAAGCGCGAGCGCCGGCAAGCCGTACCAGAACGTGAACATGACGGTTCTCGGCAGGCCGCTCGCCTCCGCCGCAACCACAGCCCAGACCGCGAACGTGCTCGAATCGGCTCGGCTCACACTCGAGGAACTTCTGCGGTCGCTCGGCAGTAGGTAGTAGGGAATAGGGAATAAGCTTGTTAGCTCGTTAGCCGGCTAGCTCGTTAGGCTGTCCGCGGGGTATACTGCTCGTGATGGGTAAGTGGATTACCATTGGTGCCGTTATCATCGCTTTGGGAGGATTGTTCTTTCTCCCGCGCGATATCGGCGTGAACACAACCGGCACGGCGGGGCCGAGCGGTTTTTTGGCAACGGTGTCCGCCATCGCCGGCAGGATCGGCGGGAACATCCGTTCGCTCTTTTCGTCCTCTGATGCCGGTTCCATCTTGAGCAACTATTCGCCGAAGAAGCAGGTCGGTGCGGCCATCGACGCGGCGAAAAACCAGGCGAAGAACGCCGCCGCGGGGTACGCGCAACAGGCGGTCCAGCCGGTCGCGCAGAAAGCGGCCGACCTCTCGGCGCAAGCAGACGCCGCCGTGAACGCGGCGGGCGATATCTCCGAGGCCGCTCAAGCGCAGACGGGAGTCATCCAAAGCGGACTCCAGGCGGTCTCCGGTGCCATCTATAGCGGCCTCCAGGGCATCGCCAACATTTCGCAGAGCGACCTGCCGCCGGCGCCGGCCGCGCCGGTATCTCCCACGGTCGTTTGTCCGCCGCAGCAGTGAGCGATCGGTATGGTATACTAGTAGGGCTACGAAATACGAATGATGTACGAATAGTACGAAAAATGATTCGTACGTTCGTACGGATTCGTACTTCGTAGAGAAATCATGGTCATCTACCTCGGCGCCGACCACGGCGGTTTCAACCTCAAGGAGACGCTCAAAGAGTACCTCAAAGGCAAGGGGTATGAGGTGGTGGATTGCGGTGCGGCGACCTACGACGAATCCGACGACTACCCGGACTTTGCCGCTGCCGTCGCACTGCGGGTGAAGAGCGACCCGGAACGTGGACGGGGCGTGCTCATCTGCAAGTCCGGCGCCGGCATGGACATGGCGGCGAACCGGTTCCGGCACGTGCGCGCCTTTATTGGTTTCTCTGCCGATCAGGTCTTCGACGCGCGACACGACGACGACGCGAACGTACTCTGCCTCGCCGCGAGTTTTATATCCGAACCCGACGCGCGGCAGATGGTGGATGCGTTCCTCCAGACGCCGTTCGAGCGCGAGGAGCGGTTCCTTCGACGCCTCGACAAGATCGCGCAGATAGAGGATCAGCAATGACTAATTGCCACAAATAGTGACAAATAGACGCGAATCACGAATCGAATTAGTGATTAGTGTCCATTAGCCAACCATTAGTGAACATTCGTCGCAATCATGCAAACAATCCCCGTTATCAATTGCCACCACAAGGACTTCGCGTGCGCCGAACGAAAGGTCCGGCTCGCGGAGGGATTCGCAACGTGGGTCCACGTCGACGTCGCCGATGGCGCGTTCACGTTCAATAAGAGTTGGGACGACCCGGGACAGTGGGCATCGCTCAAAACGCCGCTCAAGCTCGAGGTGCACCTGATGGTGGAGAAGCCCGAAGAGGTGCTCGGCGCGTGGCTCGACGCAGGCGCGAAGCGCGTCATCTTTCATCTCGAGGCGGTCCGCGAGTCGCACCCGAAAGACACGCCGGCGACCATCGCGCACATTATGGACGAGTGTGCAAAGCGCAACGTGGAGGTCATGCTTGCGACGAACCCCGAGACGCCGAACGAGATGCTCGAGCCGTACTTGAACGACTTCAACGCGTTCCAGGTGCTCGCCGTCTATCCCGGGCCTGCTGGCCAGCCATTCCTGCCGATGGTCCTCGATAAGATAGAGTTTTTGCGGGCCGCGAACCCCAATGCTAGAATTGAAGTCGACGGCGGCATCGTTCCCGAAACGGCGCGGCGCGTGAAGGACGCCGGCGCGGACGTGGTCGTCGCCGGCACGTGCATTTTCACGAGCGCCGACCCGAAAGCGGCGTATGAAGAGTTAGTACGAATAGGCACGGATATATGACGAATGGACACGAATCACGAATTATTGCACAAGGAATTGAGCTATCAGTTACAGGGACTATTCTATGCGGTTCGCAACAAATACGGACAATATCACAAAGAGAAAATCTATCACAGTGCGCTTCGTGAAGAATTGGAAAACAATAGTATGCCGTATGCTTCGGAACCACGTATCGATGTGTTCTCGGTGTCGAGCGGTAAGAAACTTGGTAGTTATGTACCCGACTTTCTCATCGGAGGAGTAGCCATTGTAGAATTGAAGGCATCGCCGATTACCACGAAGAATATGGAAATGCAGCTCATCGAGTACCTCAAATCGTCGAAGTATGAGCTTGCTTACCTGGTAAACTTCGGTGCGGGAACATTCAAACCACGGAGATATATTCACACCACAGACCGAAAAAGTATCATTAGTGATTAGTGGAAATTTGTCACCATTAGTGTCCATTCGTATGGAACCATTACACGAAAAAAAGGTGCGACAGTTGGAGGAGATGGCGACGACGCTCCGCGAAGACGTCATCCGCGAACTCGTCGCCGCCGGCTCCGGCCACTCGGCGGGCCCTCTGGGCATGGCCGACATTTTCACCGCGTTCTACTTCCACATCCTGAAACACAACCCAAAGAAGCCGAACTGGGCCGACCGCGACCGGCTGGTGCTCTCGAACGGCCACATCTGTCCTATTCTCTACGCGGCCTTGGCGCGGGCTGGCTATTTTCCGGTCGAGGAACTTTCTACGCTTCGCCACATCAACACGCGCCTCCAAGGGCATCCGCACCGCGGGGCGCTCCCCGGCGTCGAGACCACCTCGGGCCCCCTAGGCTCCGGTCTTTCGCAGGCGATCGGTATGGCGCTTGCGGCGCGGCTCGACCACAACCCTTCGACCCGTTCGACTAACGCCCAGGGTGGTGAGCGGGGTCGAACCACAAGCTCAGGGCGGGGGCGGCACCGCGTCTACTGTTTTATGTCCGACGGCGAGCAGCAGGAAGGGAACATCTGGGAGGCGGCGATGCTCGCCGGAAAGCTGAAGCTTTCGAACATCACGGCGGTGATGGATCGGAACGGCATCCAGATCGACGGCGTGACCGAGGACGTGATGCCCTTGGAACCGCTCCGCGCGAAGTATGAATCATTTAACTGGAACGTGGTCGACGTCGACGGCCACAGCTTTGAAGCGATCTGTGCCGCGGTCGCCGAGGCGCACGCCGTCCACGAGAGGCCGACGCTCATCATCGCCCACACCATTCCCGGCCGTGGCGTGAGTTTCATGGAGCGCGACTACCGCTGGCACGGCAAGCCGCCGACGCGCGAGGAGGCCGAGCGGGCGCTCAAAGAGCTTAAAGCACGCCGCGAGCGGGTCGTGGCGAAGTATCGGTAGTCATTGTACAAAAAATCACTACTACTACTACAACAACATGAAAATCATCAATCTCATCCTCGGTCTGGGGACCGCCATCATCGTGGGTTCGCTCATTCACCTCGGCATCCGGGCGTTCCACCCGGAGCCGCCGGCGCCGGATTACACCGTCATCGCACCCAAGGTGATGATGCCGTATCCTGCGCCGACGTGTGTCTCGACCGACGCGAAGTGCATCGCCGAACAGAACACGAACTATCAGGAACTGCAGGCGCAGCAGGAGAAATACAACGAAGCCCAGCGCGTCTACAACGACCAGATGCGCAGCTACAACGTCGACGTATTCGTCATCGCGAATATCGTCGGCATCTTCGTCTTCATCGCCGGATTCCTCGTACTCTTCAAGACGACGCTCGCAAGCCAGAGCGTGCCCATCGGCATCATGATCGCGGGACTCTACGGCATCATCTACGGCTACGTGCGCGGCTGGAACAGCACGAACGACCAGCTGAAGTTTTTCGTCGGGTTAGTCATCGCGCTCCTCGTCATCGGCGGGAGCGTGTGGCTCGTACAGCGGTACTATAAAATGCGACAGCAGACCTAGTATGGTTGTGTCAAAGCTCATCCCCAGCGCAATTGTAACCGTGCTCCTCGTCCTCGGCGCGGGGTATGTGGCGTGGCAGCAGTTCGGCAGTCTGCAGGCGACTCCCGTGCAGCTGATATTTTCTCCTGCGGCGACGAGCTCGCCGGATACCACCGCGGGCTGGAAAACCTACCGGAACGAGAAGTATGGGTTCGAGTTTCAGTATCCAACTCTAGGGACAAAGGTGAAAATTGATGAAAACGAACTGGTGCCGGGCGAAAGGTTGCGTGTAAAGATACGTCATTGGGTGGAAAAGAGAAATGGGTATAGCGGTTCCTTCGCGATGGGTATATATTCGAACCCGGAGCATTTCGATCTAGAAACGTGGTTCTCGAAGAGTGTAGACATCGATAATCTCTTGAAGAATAGTCACAAATATGAGGATAGGAAGCTAGACAACGGTGTGGAGATTCTCGCGATAACCAAGCGTCCGATGCCGCCGGGATATTTTGAAGTTGGAGGACCGGTCAGTGAATATTATTTTATGTTTCCTTCCCGCGCGTACGCTGGCGCGCTTGAAAGGGGACAGGATAACGATTTGGATAGCCTTGGTTACGCCGGTGCCACCGGCGCCGATAAGGTAACAGAATTGGAGAGTCAAGTCCTCTCCACCTTCAAATTCACAAAGTGATCTAAAGATTTTTTAAGAACGAACTCACCGCACCATGCCAACATCAAAACTCGTTCCTGTTGCTGCTGTTGTTGTAACGGCGTTCCTCGTCCTTGGCGCGGCGTACATGGTATGGCAGCAGCTCGACCAACTGTGGGCGAATCCCGTGTCGTTGGTGCTTCTTCCTGTGACGACAGGTACGCCGAGTATTCCCACGAGCTGGCAGACCTACCACAATGAGGAGTACGGGTTCGAGGTGAGGTGTCCTCAAAAGTTCTTCGTGATTCCTCTGTCGGCCAGCGATCCGAAAAGCGTCGGTTTTTACGATGACCCCGTGGCGCTCGCCGGCGGTGTCCCGCCGATATTCAACATTACCGTTGATGCAGTATCCGCGGGGCGATCCCTAAGGGCGTGGATCAATTCTTCTATGCCCAAGGGAGATGTGGTCGAAGTTACTTTTGGAAGTAGTACGTTTTTGAGATGGACCGGGTCCAGCAGGGAAGGCACAGTAACGACGGTGTTCAGTACCATGGCGGGTTCCAGTACGGTGATAAGTCTCACGGAAACCGGTGCTTCTACGCCCAAGACATTTAACGTCCTCTCCACCCTCAAATCTATCCCCCCGACCCCGCTCGGGACAGGCACGCCGTCGTCGAGTTCGACGAGCTCGATCAAGGCCTGCACGCAGGAGGCAAAAATGTGCCCCGACGGAACGGCGGTTGGCAGGGTCGGGCCGTCGTGCGAATTCGCGCCGTGCCCAGCAACTTTGCAAGGTACCCTGCAATCGTGTGTCCCCGGCAAGAGAACATGCCCAGCCGGCTTCTTTTGTTACGACTCCCAATATGGGGGCATGGGACCGAACGGCGTTGTGTCGGGACCACAGGAAGGGGACCTGCTTTGCCACAAGCGGTGCGCGGTCGATACCGACTGCGGGACCGGTTACCAGTGTATCGAGAAAGAAATACTCGGCGGAGATATTATTAGTCATGAAAAGCTGTGTATGATCGTGGGAAAACAGTCCACCAAAAATCCAACGGGCAGTGTCTTCTGCGGCGGCATCGCGGGCATCCCGTGTCCGACGGGGCAGCGCTGTGTGCTCGACGGCAATTACCCGGACGCCGGCGGCACGTGTGTGACTGGCGGGGGTCGTAGCGGGGAAATATGTGCGCAGGTCATCACTCGCGCCCGCAATCCGCAAACCGGCGAAGAGCGCGACTTCCCAACGCCCTGCAGTGTGCCGGCGGGGTGGGAGATTATCCATTAGAATTACGACAATGATCAACCCTGATGTTCATCTGAATTTGAAACTGTTCGACGACGACGTTGAGCAGAAACCGACGAGGGATGGCTATGGTGAGGGATTAATCATCGCGGGGGAGCGTGACCAAAATGTCGTCGCGCTCTGCGCGGACCTCGTGGAATCAACGCGCGTCGAGGCGTTCGCGAAGCGATTTCCCGAGCGGTACTTCGAGCTCGGCGTGGCCGAGCAGAACATGGCGACGGTCGCGGCGGGCCTCGGCGTTTCCGGTAAAATCCCATTCATTTCATCGTACGCGACCTTTTCGCCGGGCCGGAACTGGGAACAGATACGGACGACCATCGCGTACAACGACGCGAACGTGAAGGTTGCCGGCCACCACGCGGGTATTTCGGTGGGCCCCGACGGTGCGACGCACCAGGCCTTGGAGGACATCGCAACGATGCGCGCCATACCGAACATGCGCGTCATCGTGCCCTGCGACGCCATCGAGGCGCGGAAGGCGACCGTCGCCGCGGCGAAGCTCTGGGGACCCATCTACCTCCGCTTCGCACGCGAGAAGACGCCCATCGTGACCACCGAGGCGACGCCGTTCATCCCTGGCAAGGCAGAGATCTTTTGGCAATCCGCCCGCCCGCAGGTGGTCATCATCGGCTGCGGTACGCTGCTCCACCACGCGCTCCTCGCGGCGCGAGAGCTCGCGAAGGAAAAGATCGGCTCGGTCGTTGTGAACTGCCATACCATAAAGCCGATCGACGAGAAAAAGATAGTCGAGCTCGCACGCAAGTACGGCGCGGTCGCGACCGTCGAGGAACACCAGATCGCGGGCGGTTTGGGCGGCGCCATCGCCGAGGTGCTCGCGGCGCACGCACCGACGCCGATAGAATTCGTCGGGATGCACGACACGTTCGGCGAATCCGGTCCGCCCGCAAAACTCATCGAAAAGTATGGGATGGGCGTGAAATACATCATCGCTGCCGCGAAGAAAGTCATCCGTCGAAAATAAAAACCACCATGCCTTCCCTGCGCAAAAAGTACGACTTGGTCTGCATCGGCGATACGGTCATTGACGCCTTCATTACCCTCCACGAGGCGTCGGTACATTGCGACCTGAACCACGAGCGATGCCAGCTCTGTATGTCGTTCGCCGATAAGATCCCGTACGAAGCGCTCACGGTGGCGCCGGCAGTGGGGAATGCCTCGAACGTCGCCGTCGGAGCAAGCCGCCTCGGGCTCCGGACCGCCATCATCACGGCGGTCGGGAACGACCGCTACGGCAAGGATATTCTGGATGTCTACCGCACGGAAGGCGTGTCGCCCGAGTTCGTGCAGGTGAACCACGGCGTGCCAACCAACTACCACTTCGTGCTCACCTTCAAGGCCGAGCGGACCATCCTCATCAAGCACCAGCGGTACGCGTACGCCGACCCGCGAGTCCTGGACCGGCGGACCGACTGGCTCTACTTCTCGTCCCTCGCCGAGCACACGCTGCCGTTGCACCACAAGATCGGTGCGTACCTGCGGCGGCACCCCGAGGTGCGAATGGGATTCAACCCGGGCACGTTCCAGCTTCGGTTCGGTGCGGAGAAGTTGAAGGATATCTACCGGCGCACGCACGTGCTCTTCGTGAACCGCGAGGAAGCGGAGCACATTTTACGCAAGAAGAGCAGCGTTGATCTCCGCGCGCTCTTCGACGGGCTCCACCGGCTCGGGCCGAAGGTCGTCGTTGTAACCGACGGGCCGAAGGGTGCCTACGCGTCGAACGGAACCTCACGCTACTTCATGCCGCCGTACCCGGACCCGAAGCCTCCCATCTCCCGCACTGGCGCGGGCGATGCCTTCTCGACGGGATTCCTCTGCGCGCTCATTTACGGGCTGCCGGTGCACGAGGCGCTGCGGTGGGCGCCGATCGAATCCATGCACGTCGTACAATTCTTCGGTGCACAGACGGGGCTTTTAACGAAACCGAAGCTCATGCAGCTTCTCGCAAAAGCGCCGAAGAGCTACCGGCCGAAAACGCTATGAGGACGTTACCGGAGGCGCTTGTGGATGCGGGAAAACGAGGGGTTGCCCTCGGACACTTCAACGTTGCCGACCTCGTCGGATTCAAGGCCGTTGTGGCGGCGGCGCGAGAACTCCAGGTCCCCGTCATGGTCGGTGTTTCGGAAGGGGAACGCGATTTCATCGGAGTCCGCGAGATCGCGGCCCTGGTCCGCGCGGCGCGCGAGGTCTACGGTATCGAACTGTATCTCAACGCCGACCACACACATTCCATCGAGAAGGTAGAAGAAGCCGCACGGGCAGGGTTTGACGAGATACTCTTCGACCCCACACCTATCCTTGCGGATAGGTACGGGGCAAGCGGTTCTTCCAAGGTACTTAAGGAGAACATCGAACTGACAAAGCGGGCGGCTGCGACGGCAAAAGCGCTCGCTCCGGGCGTCGTGGTTGAGGGCGAGATCGGCTACATCGGCTCGTCGTCGGAGATCGTGGCGGAGGTGCCCCCGGAGTCCTTGACGCTCACCACGCCCGAGGAAGCGAAGCGGTTCGTCGAAGCGACCGGCGTGGATGTTCTTGCTCCCGCGGTGGGGAACATGCACGGGCTCCTAGTTTCGATGGTCAAAGGGGACGTGAAGAAACGGCTCAATATTGAGCGCATTGCGGCCATCAAGGCGGCAGTGGCGCGACCGCTCACGCTCCACGGCGGCTCCGGCACGGCAGATGAGGATTTCGTTGCGGCGATTGAAGCCGGCGTGGCCATCATCCACGTTTCAACGGAGCTTCGCGTTGCATGGCGGCGCGGTGTCGAGGAAGGACTTGCGGCACATCCGGAGGAGGTCGCACCGTACAAGCTTCTCCCGCCGGCCTTCGATGCGATACGCGCCATTGTTGTGCGGCGTCTCAAGCTTTTCAACCACCTGCGTTAACGTATCAGTCTTTTCCGCGGACGCATTGCGGCGCGCCGCGTTTTCTGGTAGCATGCCTTCTATGGAGTTACACGCGAAGAAACGCGAGGCCGGTGCTGCCACGAACGTCCTCCGTAACGAGGGCTTCATTCCCGCCGAACTCTACGGTCACGACGTTCCGAACATTCACCTTGCGGTGGAGGGGAAGGCGTTCCGGAAGGTGTTCCGCGAAGCGGGGGAGAGCACTGTCATTACGCTCGCCGTCGAGGGCTCCGGGGAGAAGCACCCCGTGGTCGTCCACGATATCCAGCGGCACTCCGTTGATGGTACTGTGAGCCACATCGATTTTTACCAGGTGCGCATGGACGAGAAGATGCGCGCCCGCATCCCTATCGAGTTCGTCGGCGAATCTCCGGCGGTCAAAGAGCACGGCGGTTTCTTGAACAAGACCACGGTTGAGGTCGAAGTGGAGGCGCTCCCCGGCGACCTGCCGGCGCGGTTCACCGTCGATTTCTCGACGCTCCGCGAGCTCAACCAGAGCATCTACGTGCGCGACCTCGCGGTGCCGAAGAACGTGCGTATCACCGCGGACGCGGAGACCGTCATCGTGACCGTCACCCCGCCGCGCGTCGTCGAGGAAGCGCCCATTGCGCCGGTTGCCGACGTGACCGCGGTGAAGGTGGAGAGCGAGGAAAAGAAAGCCGAGCGCGAGAAGGAAAAAGCGTCAGGCGAGCGTACCGCGGAGGGCGCGTAGCGAAGGGTTCTGCCATTGGCTCTTTGCCCCCGCAGCCATCGGCTAGCATGCCCCGACTTCGAAGACCCAAGATACTTGAGGATATCCAGCCGGCGCGCCGGAGCGTTTTCCGCGCGCCGGTCCGCCGCGTGAACCTCGCCTACCGCGCGGTGCGGCGGCTGCCGCTCACGCGCACCATCCAGGTCGCGGCCGTGTTCGCCGCGGCGTGGCTCCTCATCGTTGGTTCGGTTTCCGCACCGACGGCCTCGAACACGACCCTCGCCGCGAATACGGGAAGCGCAACGGCCGACGAGCGTCAGGCGCTCGAGGCGCAGCTCGCGGACCTCGAGAACCAGATCAACCAGTATGAGAGCCAGGTGACGAGCTATCGGAAGCAGGGGACGACCTTAAAGGGTGAGATCGACCTCCTAAATGGCAAGATCTCAAAGCTCCAGCTCCAGATCAAGGCCATCAACCTGACCCTCAAGGACCTCGACACGAAGATAACGGAGACCAAGTCGAAAATAGCGACGACCGAGGAGAGCATCACGAACAACAAACAGGCGCTCTCGCGACTCCTCCAGAACCTCTACGAGAACGACCAACTCACTGTCCTCGAGATATTTCTCAAGAATCCGAGGCTCTCGGACTTTTTCAACGATTTTCATAACCTCACCATACTTCAGAACGACGTTCGGGTGACCATCGGACAGATCACCGACCTCCGCAACCAGCTCCAGGACCAACAGGAGCAGTTCGCCGTTGCCCGTGCCGACGCGGCGACCCTCAAGCAGTACCAGCTTGTGCAGGTGAGCGAGACCGACCAGACAAAGCAGCAGAAGAACAGCCTCCTCACGGCGACGAAGGGGCAGGAGTCCCGCTACCAGCAGCTCTTGAAGCAGACGAAGGAAACCGCTGCCCAGATCAGGAGCCGCATCTTCCAGCTCCTTGGCGGTGGTGAACTTTCCTTCGAGGAGGCGTACTCATACGCGAAACTTGCCTCGGGCGCGACGGGTGTCCGCGCCGCGCTCATCCTCGCGGTTTTGGACCGCGAATCGGCGCTCGGCAAGAACGTCGGTCGTTGCAGCTATAAAGCCTCCATGAGCCCGTCGAACCAAAAGATCTACCTGCAGATAACGAGCGAGCTCGGTATCAACCCGGACACCATGACCGTTTCCTGTGCGAACGCGGACGGCATCTACGGCGGCGCGATGGGACCGGCACAGTTCGTTCCTTCAACGTGGATGCTCTACAAACCCTCCGTTCAAAAGATCACCGGCCGCGCGCCCGCCTCGCCCTGGAACAACGCCGACGCGTTCGTCGCGACCGCGCTCTACCTCAAAGATGCGGGCGCCGCCAACGCATCGTCCCTCTCCGCTGAACGGAAGGCGGCGGCGCGCTACTACGCCGGCGGCAACTGGTCCCGCTACCTCTGGACCTACGGCGAGGCGGTGGTCTCCCGGGCACAGCAGTTCGAAGAGGATATTGCGGCAATCACAGCGTGAGGAGTGGAACGTGCAATGCGCAACGTGGAACGAGGCGCTGCGCGCTTTGCGCTTCGCGTTCCACTTTGTTACCATATGTCCACTATGGTCAAAAAAATTATCCTGAAGAACGGTCTCCGGCTGCTCCTCGTGCCGCAGGCGGGCTTGGCTGCCACGGTTCTCGTCCTCGTCGAGGCGGGTTCCGAGTATGAGACGAAGCGCGTGAACGGCATTTCGCACTTCCTCGAGCACCTCGTTTTTAAGGGAACGACACGGCGGCCGAAGCCGGGCACCATTTCGACCGAACTCGACGCGCTGGGTGCCGAGTACAATGCCTTCACGAGCCAGGAGTACACCGGCTACTGGGCGAAGGTGCAGCGCGGGAAGCTGCCGCAGGTTCTGGACCTCGTCTCCGACCTCTACCTGAACCCCATCTTCAATCCCGAGGAGATCGAAAAAGAGCGGGGTGTCGTCATCGAGGAGATCAATATGTATGAGGACACGCCGATGCGGCGCGTCCAGGAACTTTTCGCGCAGCTTATCTACGGCGACCAGCCCGCGGGGTGGGACATCGCAGGACGCAAAGAGGTCATTCGGAAGCTCACGCGGGAGGATTTCCTCGCGTACCGCTCGAAGCACTACGTCGCGCCGGCAACGCTCGTGGTAATCGCCGGGTCGTTCCGGGAGCGGGATATCGAGCGGGCGGCGCGAGGTATCTTCGGCGACCTGTTGCGGAGCCGGCGTGTCGCGAAGCCCGGCGTGCGGGAAGTGCAACGCCGTCCGGCTGTTCTTGCGCGTTTTAAAGAGGTCGATCAGAGCCACCTTGTCGTCGGCACGCGCGCGTTCAGCATCTTCGACAAGCGGCGGTACGCGCTCCAGGTTCTCTCCGAGGTGCTCGGCGGGGGAATGAGCTCACGGCTTTTCCACCGCGTTCGCGAGGAGCTCGGCGCTGCCTACTACGTCCGCGCGAATCCCGAACTGTTCCTCGATCACGGATACCTCGAGGTGGCCGCGGGCATCGACCTCACGAAGGTTGAAATCGTCGTCCACGCCATCCTCGACGAACTCAAACGGCTTGCGACCGACCTCGTACCGCCGCCCGAGCTCCAGAAGGCGAAGGACCACATGGTTGGGAACCTACTCCTCGGCCTAGAGACCTCGGACCAGCTCGCCGGTTTCTACGGTGGACAGGAGATACTCACCCGGTCGTTCATCGAGCCCGAAACCCTCGTCGGCCGCATCGGGCGGGTGCGCGCCGAGGATGTCCGGGCCGTCGCCCGGGCGCTCTTCAAGGATGCGAATTTGAACCTCGCCGTCATTGGTCCCTACAAGAAGCCCGATTTGTTCAGGAAAATACTGCATTTTTAGGGTTTCCAGTATCTCCAACAACGGTGCCGCTCTCCGGTAGTTAGAGAGCCACGCCTGCTCGCCTCACTTAAGTTTCCCACTTCCCTTCGTCGCGGCAGCCACGTCCGGGCGGGGCGGTTTTCGAGCAGCGGAGAGGGCGAGCCACCCTTGCGCTCCGGCCCTTGACAGATTAAGCTAGAGCTCATGGAGAGAAAATCGCTCGAAATTTCCTGGGCGAGTCTGTGGCGGGTTTTCATCTTCGCCATCTTCGTCGTTGTTATGTTCATGGGGCGGCGCATCCTGCTCGCTCTCTTTCTTGCTATCGTCATCTCATCCGGTCTCGAGGCGGCGGTCAACTTTCTCGAACGGCGTGGCCTGCCGCGGACCCTGGGCGTCATCCTCATCTTTCTCCTTGGCGTGCTCGCCGCCATCATCACAATCTACGCCATCGTGCCGCTCGTCATCGTGGACGCCAACACCATCGTGCAGAGTATCAACAAACTTTCGGAAAGCTGGGGCCTCGCTCCCTTCATTAATTTCAAGACAACGCAATCCTTCAGCGCGTTCATCAACAACATCTCGTCGCAGTTCTTCTCGGGTGATGCAACACCCATCGGCGCATTCTCGAACGTCGTGGGCGGTGTCGTGCTGGCCATCTCGGTACTCATCACCTCGTTCTACTTGAGCTTGAGCCACGACGGCGTCGAGCGGTTCATCCGGGCGGTCTTCCCCGCCGATTACGAGGAGACGGCCCTCCGCATCTACGCACGGTCGCGCCGTCGCATCGGTATGTGGTTCCGCTCCCAGATCCTCTTGTCCGCGCTCGTGGCAATCATCGTTGTCATCACGCTCATCGTCCTCAAAGTGCGGTATGCCTTCTTCCTCGGTATCATAGCCGGCATTTTCGAACTCGTGCCGTTCGTGGGGCCAATTCTCGCCGGCTCGGCGGCGACGCTTTCAGCCCTGACCACTTCGCCGGCGCTCGCTCTCTACACGCTCATCGCCTTCGTCATCATCCACCAGCTCGAGAACCACGTCCTCGTGCCGGTACTGATCGGCCGCACCGTGGGTATGCACCCCGTTATCGTTATCATTGCGCTCCTCATCGGTCTCGAGGTCGGTGGCCTCCTCGGCATCCTCATATCGGTGCCGGTGGCAGTTGTATTCCAGGAAATTATCGAGGATTGGGGGAGCCGCAAGAAACCGCGCGAGGTGGCGATCGTGTAATTTGAGTTATCTAACTGTAGGGGATCATGGTGATGAATAGTGACGAACAGTCCGCGAGGGCAGAAGGTGTGCCGGGGGGAGAGAGCGAGGACGTTGAAACAGCGCAATCTATAGACGCCGCGGAGCTTCTCAGGGAGGTAGAACAGCATCCGTTTGTCGATCCGGATCAGTTCGAGACAGGGGTCGGCGTTCTTAGAAAAAAATATACTGACCATTTCCGGCTGCCACCCGATGCGACTGGCGAACAAATAATGTCCGCGTACGAGCTTACGTACCTCGTGGATTTGAAAAGCAAGGCTAAGGTGGGAGCGGACGCACTCGATGTTTACGAAAGAAGCGCGGAGGAGCGCCCGCTGGACTATCGCCAGAGGCAAGAGGTCATCAACACGCTTGTCAGTCCGCTCAATAAACTTTATTACAATGAGCGTGGCGACGAGGTATCTCTCGGGGAGTATCTTCAAGATTATTATCGGGGGTTGGGAGTTAATGTTTTGATTCGGTACGATACCATCCCCGAGCGAGCCAAAACAGCCATTATTCGGAGGCTCATAGGTTCTGATGAACAACTGACGGAACGGGATTTTGATTACCTCCAAAAAGATGACGTTCCGATACCGATGCTGGAAATTCAGAAAGGAGATGAAACTGTTACTGTTCCTCTCCTCGGGGGAGATCGCGACGCTACGATGACGGTACGGTCGTCTGGATTTAATGAGGATACAGGGGAAAAGATTGAGAGGACAGAGGGCAATGCGGTTTCTTTTAATGTTTCTCGCCAACCAGAGCTCGGATCAACAGTTCATAAGATTATCGGGAGTATTGTCCACGAGGTAGATCATGCCGTGAGGACTGCACTTGATGATCAGGAAATTTTTAAGAAAGAACAGCGCATTGTGTCCGAGGGGACGGCGGAGATGGCGAAATACAGTTTTGGGAGGATTCAAACAAAGCGTATGCCATATAGTGGTTTTGATTACAAGGCGCAGCTTACTTACGGCTTGTCGGCACGCGCGGAAGGTGAGCGGACAGGTACTCACGAATTGAGCGTCGAACACACCTACGCGAGCGGCTATGTTTTAGCGAGTCATCTGCGAGAGAAATACGGCGACGGTGTTTTCTGGTCAACACTCTATGACAAGAGGAAAGCGATACCGGAGCAGGATGTATCTGTTCTCCGTCGATCTATTGGAGCAAAATTGAGGTTTAATAAAGACCAGTTTGAGAAAGCAATCTACCAGCTGTTGGATAAATAATAGATTTTTGGGTACCATCTCGTATATGCCCCCGAACAAATTCTATATCACGACGACGCTTCCCTACGTGAATGCGCCGCCGCACATCGGCTTCGCGCTCGAGCTCGTGCAGGCGGACATCATTGCGCGCTACCGGCGCCTCATGGGCGATGAGGTATTCTTCAATACCGGTACGGATGAGCACGGATTGAAGATCTATCGGCAGGCCGTCGAGGCAGGGAAAGACCCACAGGCGTACGCCGATGAGTACGCGGCGAAGTTCGAGCGGCTTCGGACGGCCTTGAACGTTGACTGGACGGTATTCATTCGGACCACCGACCCGCACCACATCGCGGCGGCGCAAGAATTCTGGCGCCGGTGTGACAAAGGCGGCGACATCTACAAACAGGCCTACCGTGTGAAGTACTGTGTCGGCTGCGAGCTCGAGAAGACCGACTCGGAACTGGTGGACAGCCGATGTCCCATCCACCCGAACCGCGCCATTGAAGAGCTCGAAGAGGAGAACTACTTTTTCCGCTTTTCGAAGTACCAGCAGCCACTCCTCGATTATTATGCGGCGCACCCGGACTTCGTGTTGCCCGACTTTCGTTTGAGCGAGATTCGGAACTTCGTCGCCGCTGGCTTGCGCGACTTCAGCATTTCGCGGCTCAAATCGAAGATGCCGTGGGGCGTGCCGGTGCCCGGCGACGATGCGCACGTGATGTACGTTTGGTTCGACGCGCTCATCAACTACATCTCGACCTTGGGCTGGCCGGAAGACCAGCAGAAATTCGATGATTTCTGGGGAACGCGTGGACACGAGAACGCCATCCAGCTCGCAGGTAAGGATAACCTCCGGCAGCAGTCGGCGATGTGGCAGGCAATGCTCATGTCGGCAGGGCTCCCGAACTCAGAACACATTTTGATTCACGGCTTCATCACGAGCGGCGAGGAGAAGATGTCGAAAAGCGTCGGGAACGTCGTTGATCCCTTTGGGGTGGTCGAGCAGTACGGCACGGATGCCCTCCGCTTTTGGTTTGCACACGAGATGCCGACCTTCGGCGACGGCGATTTCACGTGGGAACGGTTTAGGACGAGCTACAACGCGCACCTCGCGAACGGGTTGGGAAATCTCGTGAGCCGTGTGATGAAGATGGCTTCGGCGAACGGAATCTCTATCGATTCGGAGTATCTTCGGGTGGCCGAAAATGAGCAATTTAGATTCGGGCTCGCGAACAACTACCGGAAGGATTTTGAAGATTTTAATCTTCAATCTGCAATCGATAAGGTATGGGACATAGTTAGGTACGATGACCTGTTCATTCAGAAAGAAGAACCGTTTAAAAAAATCAAAACGAATCCGAAAGAAGCGCAACAAAACATTCAATTTTTATTATCCGATTTGTATATTATCGGGAAGCTGTTGCGGCCGTTCCTTCCAGAAACGAGCAAGAAAATATTCGATGCCGTCAGTAGTTCAAAAGAGATTACTACACCGCTCTTCCCGCGTTTGCCTGCGTGATACCTAATACATGACACCTGACACGTTCCGCTACTTCGACGCGCATACGCATGCGCATTTCAGCGCGTTTAAAGACGACTACCGTGAGGTTATCCGTCGCGCGCTCGATGCCGGCGTCGGGCTCATAAACGTCGGTACGCAGAAAGACACTTCTCGCCGCGCGGTCGAGGTCGCACACGAGTTCGAGAGCGAGCCAGTCTACCCCCACACCAGAGCGAGGAATGGTAACACAATCGGTGCGGAGCGTCGTTCCTCGTTTGGTGCGGGGGTCTACGCGGCGGTCGGCCTCCATCCTATCCATACCTCGAAGTCGTACCACGATCCGCAGGAGCTCGGGGCGAGCCCTTCGACAAGCTCAGGGTTCATCTCAAGAGATGAAGAGTTTGACTTCGAGTACTATAAAAAGCTCGCCCGGGACCCGAAGGTGGTTGCTATCGGCGAGTGCGGCTTGGATTATTACCGTTTCGAAGGCGATGTTGAAGAATTAAAAAAGAAACAAAAAAAGGCCTTCGAAATGCAGATAGAACTCTCGAAAGAAACAGCTAAACCACTAATGATTCACTGTCGGGACGCGTTTCGAGATACGCTCGACATTCTCAAAGCTGTAGGCGGGCGCGCGGGTGTCGCACATTCTTTCGTGAGAACCGTCGACGAGGCGCGGGAGTTGCTGGATTTGGGATTCTACTTTACGTTCGCAGGGAACATCACGTTCAAACCACGGGCGGACAAGCCATCCGCCGACGAGGTCATACGATTCATCCCCGCGGACAGGCTCTTGAGCGAGACGGATGCGCCCTACCTTGCGCCGGCACCCTACCGCGGCAAGCGCAACGAACCGGCGTACATCATTGAAGTCGTGAAACGGCTCGCAGAACTGAAGGGGATTACGGTAGATGAGATGGCAGCGCAAATCATCGAGAACGCGAAGCGGATATTCGGAATATAACGTTCGGGAGGCGGAAGCGCGTTTTGATCTTTTGTGCACATTTTTTCGGCGAGAGACGGGTATTGTCGATGGCCAGGTTTGGTCGGTAGGGGACGTTCTCGAATAGGTTATGTTCTTGTGCCATCGTGTGCCAGACCGCCGGGTTTTTTAATTTGCCGAACGTTTTGCGACTGGGGTGACGCAGGCGTTTGAGTATTTCCGGCGTTTTGGCCGTGAGGCGCACGAAGTATAACGCGCCATCGTGCCGTCGGACCCCGTTCACTAATTTTCGCATGAAGCGCTCATCGTGCTTTTTGCAGTAGACGAATGTAAAGATGAGGCCAGAGATCTTTTCCCGAGCCGCGGCGTGGATGATATCGAGGCGATACTTATCAACGAGGCGAGCAAACGGTTTCGTTCCGCGAGCGAAGACCGCCTCTACGGGGTCATTGGTAAGGTGGTTGTGAAACAGCTTGAAACCGGTGAGCTTCGCGAGCTCCTTTGCTACCGTGAGTTTTCCGACTCCCGGCGGGCCGTAGAGAAATATTATGATTGTGCGTTGTTTTTTGAGCATTTCTCGGTTACAATGGCAGCGTTCTTAGTATAACAGATGCGCGTATACTAACGAGCTAAAGAGCAAACGAGCTAACGAGCTATTTTTATGCAGGCCGTCATTCTCGCTGCCGGGTTAGGCACGCGCATGGGCGCGCTCACGAAGGATACGCCCAAGCCGATGCTGAAGATCGAGGACCAAACGCTCCTCGAGCGGAATTTTGCGGCGCTTCCCAAAGAGATTGACGAAGTTATCGTAGTAGTTGGCTACCGTGCCGAAGCCATCAGGCAATTCCTCGGCGGGTCGTTCATGGGCAGGAGGGTTGTCTATGTCCAGCAAAACGAGCTTAAGGGGACGGGCCACGCGCTTTCACTTTGTAAGGACATGCTCCACGACCGATTCCTCGTCATCATGGGCGACGACCTCTACGCGAAAGCCGATCTTGAGCGGCTCGCACATGAACCGCTCGGCATCCTCGTGTGGGAGCTTGCGGAGGATGACCCCGAGGGTCGCCAGGCGCTCGTAAAGCTGAACGGGGGCGGTAAGCTCGCCGACATCGTCGAGCGCCAGCCGGCGATCAAGGGCGCGTTTGTGAACGCCGGCGCGTACCTCCTCGATGTGTGCTACTTCAAGTACCCGCTCGTCTCCGCCGGCATTCCGGCGGTCGAATTTGGCTTGCCGCAGACCATGCTTCAGATGTTAAGGGACGGCGCCGAGATGAGTGTCGTCAAGGCGACGTGGTGGCACAAAGTTGCCTCACCGAAGGACCTCGAAGCAGCGGTGCTCTCGGAAAAACGGTAGTGGTCTTTTCCGGCGCGGTGGGCGTTGTTTTTGAGCCGTTTTTCCTCTAGAATGCATTATATTGTGACAGGAAAATACGATTTTGGGCGGATTGAGAAGAAGTGGCAGGCATTCTGGCGCGAGCACCGCGTTTATGAGCCCGACCTTCGGGCTAATGAGCTAACGAACAAACGAGCTCGTAAGCCCTTTTATAATCTCATGATGTTCCCGTACCCCTCGGCGGAGGGGCTACACGTCGGGAACATGTACGCCTTTACGGGAAGCGACATCTACGGCCGGTTCAAGCGGATGCAGGGCTACGACGTCTTCGAGCCGATGGGTCTCGACGGTTTTGGCATCCACTCGGAGAACTACGCCCTGAAGATCGGCGCGCACCCGGCGACGCAGGCGAAGAAATCACAGGCGAACTTCTACCGGCAGCTTGGGTCCATTGGGAACGGCTTTGCGTGGGACGAGCGCATCGAGACCTACGACCCCGCGTACTATCGCTGGACGCAGTGGATATTCACCGAGATGTTCCGGCGCGGCCTCGCGTACCGGAAAAAGCAGCCGGTGAACTGGTGTCCGTCGTGCAAGACGGTATTGGCCGACGAGCAGGCCGCGAACGGCCGGTGCGAACGGTGCGGCACGACGGTCGTGAAGAAAGACCTCGAGCAGTGGTTCTTCAAGATAACCGACTACGCCGAGCGGCTGCTTAAAAATCTGGAAACTCTTGATTGGTCGGAGCGAGTAAAAATAGCCCAACGGAACTGGATAGGGAAGTCGGAGGGGGCAGAGATAGATTTCGAGATAGCGGGAAATACGGCGCCTGCCTACGTCCTCCTCCACGGGTACAACGCTTCGCCAAAGAACGATTTCCGCCCATGGCTTAAGCACGAGCTCGAGAAACGCGGCGCGAAGGTGTATGTGCCGCCGCTGCCGCACGCGAGGAATCCTCGCGTCGCTGAGCAGGTGGAATTCGTTCTGAAACATGTGCGATTCACAAAGAACACCGTTCTCCTTGGCCACAGCTTGGGGAGCATTGTGGCGCTCAAGGTTCTAGAGAAACTGAAGCAGCCGGTGCGGCGCACGGTGCTCGTCGCCGGATTCACCGAGAACCGGTTCCTGGACCACGACCGGTTCGACAAGGATACTTTTGACTGGAGATTCGACGCGAAGCGCATCCGGGGAAACGCCGGCGACCTGCGCATCCTCCACGACACGACCGATGCCATCATTCCGCCGGACCAAGGGCGGAAGCTACAGCAACTCTTCGGTGGCACCCTCCATGAGTTCGCGGCACAAAAGATGCACGTGTGCGGAAAGGAAGAGCCCGAGGTTTTGTGCAGCTGTATCGACGGCATCCGCGTTTTTACCACCCGGCCCGACACGCTCTTTGGGGCAACGTACATGGTGCTCTCGCCGGAGTATCCGCTCATTCAGAATCTTGAATCGAGAATCAAGAATTATGGCGAGGTGAAACGATACGTGAGTAAGGCGAAAGGTAAATCTGAAGAAGAAAGAATTGTCGAAGGTAAGGAGAAAACAGGGATTGAATTGAAGGGGATACGGGCAATCAATCCCGCGACGAAGGAAAAAATTCCCGTTTGGGTTGCGGACTACGTCTTGGGTTCGTATGGCACGGGCGCCATCATGGCGGTGCCGGCGCACGACGAGCGGGACTTCGAGTTCGCGGCGAAGTACAAACTGCCGATGCGACAGGTGGTCGCGCCGTATTTCACAACGACCGAGGGGCAGGATGCTGTGCGTGGCGACAAGCCGACCGTGCGGCGGAAAACCGTGTACGCGTTTGTGAAACACCCGAAGAAGAATGCCTATCTCTGCCTCGATTGGGAAAAATTCGGCTGGCATTCCGGTATCATCGGCGGCGTCGAGGATGGCGAGGATCTCGCTACGGCCGCCACGCGCGAGATACAGGAAGAAACGGGATACCGGCATATCCGCTTCGTAAAACAGCTCACCGGCGAGGTGCACAACCATTTCTACGCGGGGCATAAGAATGTGAATCGGTACGCGGTCGGATACGGACTACTGTTCGAGTTGGTTGATGAGGAGCGGGGGGCGATCGAGCCCGAGCACACAAAGAATCATGCGCCGGTTTGGATCGACGGCGAAAAAATGGGGACGTGGCTGAACTTGCCGATGCCACGGTACATGTGGGAGGTGCTCGCGTCGGGCCGCGAATGTTTTGTCGGCGACGGCGTTGCCGTCAATTCCGGAAAATTCGATGGCATAGGTTCCGAGACGGCGAAGTGGGCTATCGCCAAAGCCGTCGGCGGGACGCGGAAGGTACAGTACCGCCTCCGCGATTGGCTCATCTCGCGCCAGCGGTACTGGGGACCGCCGATACCAATGGTGTTCTGCGGGGTGTGCGCTGCGGCGGGAAAAGGGGAGCGGAAGGAAATGCCCGGCTGGTACGCGGTGCCGGAGAAAGACCTTCCCGTGAAGCTACCGTTCATGAAAGATTTCCAACCGAAAGGCAAAGGGCAGGCGCCGCTTGCGACCGTCAAGTCGTTCTACGAAACGAAGTGCCCGAAGTGCGGCGGGAAGGCGCGCCGCGAGACGGATGTATCCGACACCTTCCTCGATTCGGCGTGGTACTACCTCGGATATCTGATCGTTGGAAGTCAAAGGTCAAAGGTCTCCGCCAAAGGCGGAGACCTGCCCGTCCGGCAGGCGGGCGCCTCGGACGGAAAAGGTCAAAAGTTTGCGTTTGACCAGCAACTGGTCAAACGTTGGCTGCCCGTCGATAGGTACATCGGTGGCGCCGAGCACTCGGTGCTCCACCTGCTCTATGCGCGATTTTTTGCGATGGCCTTCCACGATGCGAGGCTGCTCGATTTTGAGGAACCGTTCACCACGTTCCGCGCGCACGGACTTCTCGTCAAAGAAGGCGCGAAGATGTCGAAGTCGAAAGGGAACGTTATCAATCCCGATGAGTACATCGCGAAGTTCGGAGCTGATGCGCTGCGGATGTACCTGATGTTCCTTGCGCCCTTCGAACAGGGCGGAGATTTCCGCGATAGCGGCGTCCTTGGAGCAACCCGGTTCTTGGATCGAGTTCGGCGATATGTCCAGGCGTGGTCAAAAAATGTGGATAAGACCCCCGAAAGCTCTGCTGGCCCGGATATCAAGCAGTCGCAGATTGAAAAATCACTGAATCGGGCGATCGCAAAAGTAACGGGAGACGTAGAGGATCTTCACTTTAATACAGCTGTAAGTGCATTGATGATTTTTCTGAATGAGATTTACGTGGGTGTTGATGTCGGTAAGGGTGAAGAGCTGGTTGGATTCAACATGACAAAAACCCAGCTCGAAAGGTTCCTAAAGCTTCTCGCACCATTCTCCCCGCATCTTGCAGAAGAACTTTGGCACGAGGAGCTCGGCAGAAAGACCTCGATTCACCGCGAGACGTGGCCAACCTACAATAAGGCACTCCTCAAGGAGGATACATTTACGCTTGTAATTCAGGTGAACGGAAGGGTTCGCGATAGTTTGGAAGTTCCTGCTACAATTACAGAGGGACAGGCCACAGCACTCGCTCTCGGCGGGCCGAAGGTGCAGGCATTCCTTAAAGGGAGCAAACCCCGGCGTGTCATCTACGTTCCGAAACGGCTCGTGAATATCGTCATCTAACAACCATCGCCATGAAATTCGCCCTTGCCGTCGTCGTCATCCTCATTTTCGGCTACGCCGTCTACTATTTGGTAACGACGCCGTTGCCGCGGAATCCGTTCGCCGGCTCGGCCAGCAGCACGTCACCGTTCCGCTGGGGCAACTACAACAGCACATCGACCCAACCCTTGGTACCGCCTCATGCCTCGACCGGAACATTGGGCGGCGGCACTCCAGGTCCAACAAACCCGAAACCCGCCGGCACACCTGCGCCTACACCTGCGCCTACACCTGCGCCTATATCGACGCCAAGCGTAGTAACAACGACGATTAACTCATGGGAGATACCCGTCGGTCTTACCCTCAAAGACCTCTCGCCGTACTTTCATACCGTTCGCTTCAGCGGCGTTTCGCCGGGGTCGCCGACCTACCCGAGCCGTCTTTCGCTCTACGCGAATTTCCAGGGCGGCGGAAAGATAGATGTTACCGGTTGGGTCATCCAAACGAATCGCAGCGGCCAGTACGTCCCGCAGGCCGTGAACCTCTACTCCCCGCTCGGGGTGACGTACGACTCGCAGACGGACATTTACCTCGCAACAAATCAATCAGTGCAAATGTATTCAACGGCGAGCCCTCTCGGCGTGAACGTCCGCCTGAACCGCTGTATTGGCTACCTGGCGAATACCACGACCTTCAACCCGCCACTACCGAGCGACTGTCCCTACATTCAGCGCTCGGAGGTATCTTCGTTCACTGGTGCGTGCCAAGATTACATCCTCTCGATCGGTTTGTGCCGGCAGCCGAGTGCCTCGCCGCCGGTTTCGATCTACGACTACGCCTGTCGGGACTACCTCGACAAGTTGAACTACACCGGCTGCTTCGAGAAGCACCTGTCGGACGCCGACTTCCTCGGTCGCGAGTGGTGGGTGTGGATAGGAACCCAGTTCATGGATTTCCGCCACGACCGGCTGCTTCTCAAGGACCAAAGCGGCCTGGTGGTCGACACGTACGACTATTAGCGTAGAGCTTATGGCAAATGGCTTATGGTGAGCCGAAAAATCGCCACCACGAAGCCATATGTATAGACCCTAAGCTTTCTAGACCACCTCACTTCCGCTCCGCGAGCGCGATGGTCGTTGTGAACCGCCGCCGTCCCCGCAGCACGAGAAGGCGGAGTTTATCGTTCACGTTGAGGTTTTCGAGGATGTCTTGAATGGGGTGGTCGATTCTGATTTTCTCGCCGTTGCACTCGAGGATGATGTCGCCTTCGCGGATGCCGCCACGGCCGGCGGGGCTCTTTGGAACGACGCCGCGGTCGTGCGCGCTTTCCGGTGTAACGAGCGCGCCGTAGCCGACGGGCAGGTGTCGCTTGGCCTTGAGGTTCTCGTCGAGGGTAATGTAGCGGACGCCGAGGTACGGACGGCGGATGCGCCCGTACTTTTTAATATCGGCGAGGTCGCGACGGGCGGCGTTGATAGGGATGGCGAAGCCGATACTTTCCGCTTCGAAGGCGACGGCGGCGTTCACGCCGATCGCGCGGCCGGCGAGGTCCACGAGCGGTCCGCCGGAGTTCCCGGGGTTGATGGCCGCGTCGGTCTGGATGAGGCCGCGGAGCTCCTGTGTTCGCGCCGCGCCGTCCGATTCGGCGGTGATGGAGCGCGAGAGGCCGGAGATAATACCGGTCGAAACGGTGTTCTTAAAAAGCCCCAGGGCGTTGCCGATGGCGATGACAGTTTCCCCGAGCTCAAGTTTGGTCGCATCGCCCAAGGCGACCGTCGGGAGGTTGTGGCCGCCGATTTCTAGGATAGCAACGTCGTTAATGGGGTCGCGGCTCACAACGCGGGCAATATGTTTCCGGTCGTCGTCCGTGATGACGGTATAGCGTGCCGACGGGTCGCCGACGACATGCTTGTTCGTGAGGATGAGCCCGTCCCGGCCCACGATGAAACCGCTCCCGCCGCCAACGTTCACCATACCTTTACTATCCACGAGGAGGTTGGGGATGCTGAGGCGGCGCTTGTGCTTCGCCTTCGGCGGGCGACCGGAGAGGAACGGGTAGGGGCCGCTCGAAAGTTCCCGCTCGAGGTCCTCGAGGTGTTTCGAGATAGTGATAGATACGACCGCTGGCAGTACCTTCTTGATGGTCGTGATGACCTTACGTTCGTCCATACTCATCAGTATAGCACAGGTGTGTGCACCGTTCGGTTTTTAAACAGCCGGCAGCAGAACGCTTCGCGTTCCTCGGGGTGGAGCCGCATGTGGAGGAGACGATTCACGAGGTCGACGCCGCGGAAGTCGGGGCGCTCCGAGAGGAGCAGGAATTCGTCGAACGGGACAAGGCGCACGGAAATTTTCTCGCCGGGGCCAGGATTGGGCAGCTGGACGTACCGGCAGTTACGCGCGAGGTACCAATGCACCGAGTAGATGTGCCGCCCCGAGGGGGTCACGCTGAACCAGTGTTCCCAGTCTTCGGAGGCATACCCCGTTTCTTCGAGGAACTCGCGCTGCACCTCGGCAAGGAGGCGATCGCTCGTGGATGTTTCTTCATACGCGCCGTCAACCTGTCCACCGGGGACGGAGAGCACGGTGTGCCCCCAACCTGGTTGCTCCTGTTCCTCGACGATGATCTTGTCACCGACCGTCGCAATGACCTCGACGGTATCCGGCCGCCGTATCTTTTCGTACGTTTTTACACTCCCGTCGAAGCGCTCCTGTTCCCACTGCCACACTTCGGTGCGCGTGACGTCGCTCGTAAACACGCGTTTGGCGTGCGGAGGGAGGGAATCGGGGATTAAGTCGGGCATGGGATTTAGTTTGCGGTGGGGGTGAGATTCTCCGCCCGAGGCAGACCCGTCTTTGGAGGAAAACACACGATGCCCCTTGCCTCTTTCGTTGAGGTAGCTCCGGCCACGAAGGCCGAGCGGGTATACCACCCTGCAAGTGAGCGGATGCAGCAACCCGAGTCCAGAGCGGAGGAGGTGAGATTCGAACTCACGATACCCTTTCGGGTATACCGCATTTCGAGTGCGGCGCCTTCGGCCTCTCAGCCACTCCTCCGCTCTGGACTCTAAATTTACTTAGTTTTTATTTGGCCGAATTTTCCTTGAATTTCTTTCCTGCCAACGCCTGATTTCAGAAATAACTCTCTTCTTCTTGCGTCAGTATAGCCATTAAATCTTTCTACTTCAACCACTGTCCACGGTGTTCCTGATTTCGTTGAGCGAACCGAATTGCTGTTATGAGCGTAAAGTCGGGTGTTTATATTATTTTTGCGAGATGACCCGACATAAAATTTTTGCCGCTTTTGACTGAAGAGTATGTAGGTAACAGCCATTGTGCATTTTCCGCCAGAGGCGGACCCGCCTCCGGCGGGCGAGTGCGGCGCCTTCGGCCTCTCAGCCACCCCACCTCTGTTCCGAACTATAGCGTATCAAACTTTTGCCCCGCGTTGCAATCATCGGAAAACAGAACGGCGCGCGACGCCCTATCGGGTGATACGCAGTGTCGCGTGCCGGTTAGCGGAAACTCATCCGCAATTCGAGTTTTCTGAGTTGAAGCTTTATACCCTTGAATAACTGGCCGCACTTCGCACAGCCATACTGCCGAAACCAGCTGCGGTTGAATGGCCCTCCGAGTCGTTCGGTGAGCTTGGAACCACACCACGGACACCGCCGGATGTTTTTCCTGAACTCGATATGCATGATACTCCTTGTATATTTGAAAGATCATCACCAAATTACCGTAGCCACTAAACAAGGTTTGTGGTCTAAAGTCAAGCCCGGCAAGCCGCGAAGACAAGCTTTATCAGCTTTGACGTATCGTGAAAATAACAATAGGATAAGACCATGAAAGAACGTGCGCCGTCTTTGGAAAATCTGCCTCCGTGGATCGTGGATGTCAGAAATAGTTATAAAATAATGCATGGCGTAAGCGACGAGGGTTCGGCGATACTTGGGGTAGGATCGTATGAAAGACCTGGGGGCGGGAAAATCGAGCACGAAGAAGTTTTTGATATAAGGGAGGCATTCTTTGAATTTCTAAAGAAGTGCGAGGGGAATGTACTGCCCGAAGCCATTCCACTGGATGCGGGGTATCACGGCCCAGAGCAGACGGTGGAACTGCCTTATACATACGGGAAAAAATCTGGGTCAGTCCCGTTTAATCTGCACGAACGGAGACCGTCCATGTATTTTCTTCCACGCACCGGAGAAAAATATTCAATCGTTGAATCTTTTGAAAATCATCCGGAGCTCTATCCGGATAATCCCGACTTCATCGGCTTTGAAAAACTGAAGCGGAACGAAGCTGGTGTCCCTGTAACGAGCCGCGGAGCCGCCCACATCATGGGAAGCGGCGTGGGTTTTGATAGTGTTCGCCCAACTGTTTCGAAGGACGATTTTGTTGAAATGAAATTCGGAGAGGTTTTAGAAGCTTTAGAAAAGGACGAGATAGAAACAATACTTGCGGGACTAAGAAAAGAGATCAAAGACGATGGAACATTAAAACTCCTCGACGAGTTAGAGTCCAAGATTGCGAACGCAGAAAGAACGGCTGAAGAAAAAATAACAAGTGAAAGATCGAGGATATCAAACGACATTCAACGTCGCGCAAAAAACTTTGTTACCATCCTAGAGGAAACTGGAGCGGTCAAAGTGCCGAAGGAAATGGAGATAGGAGGCAATCTTCGGGACGGCTTTTTCAAGTTTTTGCCGGAGGAAAATCGATTAATGAAAAGTGGCACGGATAAGCCAGTCGAGTTTTATCAAAAACAGATAGCAGAATTTGAGAAAAAGAAAGATGAAAAAATCGAATTGCCTTCCGGTAAAACGATAACCTACCAAGATCTTATCCCCCGCATCAAGAAGGATATTGAAAAGACAAAGCTCACCGAGGCAGCGGAGGAGGACTGGGCAATATGGGGAACAAGAATTGCGAGTGTTTTAGCGGAACTTCTTCCCGAAAAAATCAAAGGGGTGGTTATGAAGTGGCCGCTGGTTGATTAAAATCCCTGAATTTTTTTAAAGTGTAGATGTCTCGAGGTCGCCCTTACAAGGCGACCGGCGCGGTTCCTTGAACCGCGCACTGAGTTGTGCCCCCGAAAGGAATCGAACCCTTATCGTTCCCTTAGGACGGGACTGCTCTGTCCATTGAGCTACGGGGGCCGTCTTCGTTTGAGAAATCCACGGCGTTCGGGTACACTATAATTGATACGGGATTGCTTCGCAATCTTCGCCTGCGCTCGTGAGGCGGGCGTAAAGGTCGAACATCGTCAGTGTACCAACCATGAATATTCAATCCTTACAGGATCTTACGTGCTGGACGAAACCGCTTGGCTTGGATATATTTCCGCTCGGCGTTGTGTGGACGGTCATCGTCGTTTTGATCCTGTGGTCGTTGATCTGGAAAGGGCTCGCGCTCTGGAAAGCGGCGCGAGAGGGGAGCAAGGCGTGGTTCGTGGTACTCCTCATCGTGAACACGGTCGGTATCCTCGAGATACTGTACCTCTACGTTTTCAGCAAGAAGAAAGAGCCGGGGGCGGTCACACCGCAGTCATAGGTTTATCTACTTGCGGCGCGCGTAGCCTGCGCCGCACGCGGGCCTATAGTTAAGTGGTATAACGCCTGCATGGCATGCAGGAGGCGCGAGTTCGATTCTCGCTAGGTCCACTAAAGATATTTTTCGCATGTCAGACAGTAATCGCAAGCGGGTGCCGGGATTGGGGGAGCTCTTCTACCGTGACCACAGCCTCACGGCGAGCCAGTACCTCAAAGAGTGGCTGTGGGATATTCTTTTCCCCTTTCACCCCTATGTGAGGAACGCGCTCCTCGCGCTCCGCATCATCCACCACGAAGGCCGGCAGCCGTACCACATCGGCTGGCTTGTACCGGGCCGTACCGCCGAAGGGCTCGAGAAGCATCTCCGCAACTCCGGCTTCGACGAGGACCGCATCGCGTGGATCGACGACGGCGAGGTTGTCGGGCTGCGGCGACGCGTGAACTTCAAGTATCAGTACCACCTCCGGCTGTTCGCGGACGGCGAGCTCCGCGGCCACTACGAACTCACACCCGAGTGCGACCCGTTCGACCACATGGCCGATAGGGAAACCTCCGACCACCGCGAAGAATTTTTGGAGTTCCTGGGTGGCTGGGTGAAAGAGTAATCGCTAATAATGCGAATGGAAGGCCCTGGAAAGCGGGATTCGCATTATTAAAATAACAATTAGCATTATTCGCGATTATTTTCCGGGAACACGAGCTCCCAGAGCGCGCCTGCCGCGTCACGTACCGGTCCCGCGAAGGGGTAGGCGTGGAGGTCGAGGAAGGGGAGACTGTTGCACTCGATGACGCCGCAGGCCTGCTGTGCGGACCACGGCTTTGTGATGTCTTCGATGATAAAATCGATGCCGACCAAAGGGTCCTCGAGGTAGCGGCCGACGCGCTCGAGAACGGCGACGTTCTCGGGGTGCATTTCATCGGTCACGTCGGTTGTCGTTCCGCCGTAGCCGCGGTCAACCTTTTCGTTCAGGCGGACGCGCTGGCCGCGTTTTGGTATGCTCTCCGTCGTCAGGTACTGACGCGTGAGCTCTGTGTCCGCGTCGGCGTCGAGCGTGATGGGGTGGAAGACAGGTCCGCGCCGCTTCGGATTCTTGTTCTCCGCCGCGACGAGTTCGCGCACGGTTAGTGTGCCGTCGCCGACCACGGTCGGGTGGTCGCGGCGGATAATGCCCGCGCAGCGGCCGCCGATGACCGTCCCACGGAATACCGGGCCGCGGAGCTCTTCCTCGACGACAACCCATGGCGAGAGCTGCTTCGCCACGTCGAAAGCATCCTTGAGTTCTACGTCGGTCGCGATGCCGGTCCGGGCGTGCCGGCTCCGTGAACCGAGGTTCGGTTTCACGACCGCCGGTCCGCCGATGCGATGAAAAATATCCAAGGCATGCGCGAGACGGACGGCAGTGCCGCCGCGGGCGACGGGAATACCGGCTGCCTGAAATTTCCGTTTCATCACACCCTTGTCATCCATCCAGTCGAGCGATTTTGCGGTGAGTCCGGCCGGGCGCGGCAGGCCGTCGAAGATGCGGAGCGCGCCGCGGTAGCGCGCGAAGCAGATGTCGGTGCGTCGTCCAAAGAGCCGGAACTCGCGCATCGTGATGCCGCGGCGCTCGGCGGCTTCCCAGAGGCACTTCGTCCGCAGGTTGTCGGTACCGTCAGGTTCGGTGAGAATGGTGCCGATGCCGATCGCAGTGCAGACGCGCATCACGGGCGGCCCGAGGCGTTCAAGGTGGAGCAGGGAGACGGCCGGTTCCACGGCGCGCCAGATGACTTCGAGCGGTTTTTGGAACGGCGCGATGGCCCAGTCGGTGATGGCGGCCCAGCGTTCGGTCCAGTGCCGCACCGGTACCGGTCCGCAGTCGGGACAGGAACGTTTTGTACCCATTGCGCATCAGTTTAACAGAATTCCGGTTGCCGACGAAGCGGTGCTCGCGGGGACGGCGGCGGCGTGCTAGACTAGTGCCCGAAGTATGAACATTCCAGACCACATCGTCATCGTTCCCGACGGCAACCGCCGCTGGGCGCGGAAGCGCGGCCGCCCCGCTTTCTTCGGCCACTATGAAGGTGCGAAGACCGCGGAGAAGATACTAAGCGCGGCGCTCGACCTCAACATTCCGTGTCTGACGTTCTGGGGCTGTTCGGCCGCGAATGTGACGGAGCGGTCGCCCGCCGAGGTCAAGGTTCTCTTCGCCATCTTCGGCCGCTATTTCAAAAAACTTCTCACGAGCCGTGCGGTCCGCGAGAATCGCGTGCGCGTGGATTTCCTCGGTCGCTGGCCGGAGCTCTTTCCGGCGAATGTGCAGAAGGTTATCCGGTCGGTTATAAAAGCAACCAAGCACTACGATCGGCACCGACTCACCTTTCTCCTCGCCTACGACGGGCGGGATGAGATGATCGCCGCTATCCGGGATATCGCCGCGGAGGAACGGAAGAAACCGAAGCTCGCCGTGACGCGCGACCGCGTGAAGCGACACCTCTGGACGCGGAATCTCCCGCCGGTCGACCTCGTCATCCGCACAGGCGGCGAGCCGCACTGGTCGGCGGGGCTCATGATGTGGGACGTTGCCGAGGCACGCCTCCACTTCACGCCAACCCTCTGGCCCGCTTTCACGCCGGCCGAGTTCAAGCGTATCGTTGCCAGTTACGGCGCGACCGAGCGGCGGTTCGGGAAGTGATCATTCAGGAGCGGAGAAAATTGCGGATGTTTCCTTACTCCACTGTTCTTAAGAACATTGGAGTAAGGAAATGGCGGTTCGAATCGAAAATGTCCGCGGTCTTCACCTTTCAGGCGGACTGCGGTAGTATGGCGCCGAGGGCCGTTAGCATAGTGGCAGTGTACCCGGTTTGCATCCGGGGGGCGCGAGTTCGATTCTCGCACGGTCCACATTTCACGATTTGACGGAGTTTGCGCCTCGGGGCTTCGCCCCTCGGCGTGGGCTTTCGCCAAGTAATCCCAAGGGGATTTCCAAAAAATCGAGAGCAACTGATTCTCGATTTTTTGGTTCGAGCCGATTTTTTTCAGAAACATTTTGATTTCATCAAAATTTTCTGCGGAAGCAAGATTTTTGGCTTGGTTAGCGTCTAAAATCCAGTTTCGTGCGAGTTCGAGCCAATAATTGCCTTTTCGCTCAAAACCGGAAAGTTTTTGCTGTAAATCCGACTTTTGCTCAACGAGGGCGTTCTTTTTCTGCTGATATTCCGCAAGTTCCAACGCGCCCTCGAGATGAGCGTCCAAAAGGCGGTCAATCTTGATTTTCACTTCCCAAGGTCGAGGTCGCCGTCGGATCGGGCACCGAAACGTAGACGGTCATCGGGGTACCGAGGGCTCCTACCTCGGTGTCGTCCTCGTAGATGGAGAGTGCCTTGTTGATGGTCGCGAGGTCGGT
>Ga0315273_10000435_pt1 | contig 43577 bp, 37 predicted proteins | sample YL17G02_0_MG_FD_205753 | JGI IMG/M metagenome (GOLD analysis project Ga0315273, IMG submission 205753) | Sediment microbial communities from Yellowstone Lake, YNP, Wyoming, USA - YL17G02_0 | ecosystem: Environmental > Aquatic > Freshwater > Lake > Sediment | place: USA: Wyoming | collected...
TACCGCGGACATGGCCTGCTTGTACACAAGACGGCGGCCGCTGAAACCCGCTTCCTTCCACGCCTCAGCCTGTTTCTCGCCAAATTGATTCCCCAACCACTCGAAGTATTCCAGCGCGCCCAACACACCCGCGATGCCTTCGTGGTTTTGTGTGCCGGTCTCGAATTTATATGGCAGTTCATTCGAAGCAGGGCGCACCTTGTATGCCTTAAGTTCATCGAGCAGGTCATAACGTCCATATAATATGCCTGCATGAGGACCGTAAAATTTATATGAAGAACAAACCAGAAAATCACAACCGACATCCTGCACATCAATCGGCCCGTGCGGCGCGTATTGCACAGCATCCACATAGACTATCGCGCCGGCATCCTTTGCCATTTTGGTCAGCTTGCGGACGGGGTTGATCGTTCCCAGGGCATTCGAAGCATAGCCAAATGCCACCAGCTTCGGCTTGCGCGCCAGCGCCTTCTCGAACTCATCCACCTTCAAGGTTCCATCTTCAACGTCAAAATCCACCCAGGTCAATTTACAGTCCTTATCTTCCGCCGCCAACATCCAGGGTGAGATATTTCCATCATGGTCGAGCCGTGTGACAACGATTTCATCACCCGCGTTGAAATTGCGGGCCAGCGAGCGCGAGATGTGCAGCGTCAGCGTGGTCATATTATTGCCAAAGATGATCTCCTCAGGCCGTTTGGCATTGAGAAAATCCGCCATGGCTGTATGGGCTTCATGCAGGACTTCGTCCGATTTTCGGCTGGTCTCGAACATGCCCTCGTGATTGGCATTGCACTCCAGCAGATACTTGTTGATCCGGTCGAGACTATGTTGGGAGATCTGAGTCCCGGCGGGGTTATCTAGGAAAACAGCAGGCCGATCCAATGAAGGGAATTGTTGACGAATAGCTTTCAAATCGAGGGACATGTTTAACTCCTGAAGTCATGGATTTTGCAGGCGGCCAATACGAGAGCCACCGATGCAGGAAAATTATAGCAGGAATAAGTTGGAAATAAAACATACCCCTTTCATTTCGCTTCTCCCCTTTTATTGTATACTGGTAGAAGAAGCGCAGTCCGTTCTTCCGATGCCCTGTGCTTATTGTCCACTAGCGCGGCGTTCAGCTTCGGCAAATTCCTCGGGAGTATTAAGATTCAAAAATGCAAGCCCCGATGGATCGTAAAACCTGATCTCTTCAGGCGTAAGTACACGCACTTTAACTTGAGGAAACCACGCGATCACTTTCCATTGATCTGCATCCAGTGCAGACTCGATCGCGGGGAGGCAGGCAGCGCGGCGGTAGATGGCATGGATTGGCTCATATCCTTCATCTGGTCTTGGGATGACGACATCCACTTCCTCCTCGACGAGCAGCCTGTGCGCGGCCTCGAAGAGGCTGGGGCTGGCGAAAGGCATATCGCAAGCCACAACCGCGACGACCGGTTGCTTTGCGAAAAAAAGCGCGGTGTAGAGTCCGCCCAAAGCACCGCGGCCCGGTTTGAGGTCCGGGACGATACGCAGGCGTTGCACTGCGACCGTAGGGAGTGTCGAAGTGTTTAGGAAGGTATAATCATCGGGATGATTTGTCGTCACAATGATCTCATCCGCAATTGGAAGCATTCTATCCACCACGCGTTGAATGAGCGGACGCCCGAGAAAAGATTTAAGCGCTTTATCTTCGCCCATACGCGTGGACTGGCCACCAGCCTGAATGGCAACGGTTAACATATGGTCTATTATAAGATGAGTTTGCTGGCTGATGTAGTGGATCGTTTAACGATTGAAGGCGAGTTGTCCGAAAAACAGGACGACGACTCGGTGCGTTGTCTTGCATGCGGACATCGCTGCCTGATCCGCATGGGCAGGCGCGGTGTTTGCCAGGTGCGCTATAACGATAATGGGAAGTTACGCGTGCCGTGGGGATATGTAGCGGCCTTGCAAAATGATCCGATAGAAAAGAAACCGTTCTATCATGTCCTGCCGGGCAGTAATGCGCTAACGTTTGGAATGCTGGGCTGTGATTACCATTGTCCCGGATGCCAAAATTGGTATACGTCACAATTTGGACGCGACGACAATTCGAAGGATGCGACCAACTTAATAAGAAAAATAACACCCGCGCAAATGGTTGAATATGCAAAAAGATCAAATGCCAAAGTTATTGTCTCATCTTATAACGAGCCATTAATTACAAGTGAATGGGCTGTGGGGATATTCAAGGAAGCAAAGGCCGCAGGCCTGGTGTGCGCGTATGTTTCGAACGGCAACGCAACGCCGGAAGTATTGGCATATCTGCGCCCGTATCTCAGCGCATATAAGATTGACTTGAAGTGTATGCAGGATAAAAACTATCGCAAACTTGGCGGCGTTCTGCAAAATACATTGGATACGATCAAGCGCGCACATGAAATGGGATTGTGGGTCGAGATCGTCACGCTGGTCATTCCGGGATTTAACGATTCGAATGAGGAGCTTTGGGACGCGGCGCGTTTTATCAGCGGCGTTTCAAAGGATATTCCCTGGCATGTGACGGCTTTTCACAAGGACTATAAAATGACCACGCCGGATAACACAGATGCGCAAACACTCCTGCGCGCGGCAGATATCGGGCGTGAGGCAGGTCTGCATTATGTCTATGCTGGGAACATAACCGGCCGGGTTGGGGAATATGAAAATACATTTTGCTCGAATTGCAACCAGCGATTGATCACGCGGCACGGATATGTAATTACCGAATACAAAATTACAGACTCCGGCACATGTCCAAAATGCAATGCCAAAGTAGCGGGCCTGTGGCCTGCAGACCCCTCCACAGTAGGGTTAAACGGAATTGGCATACCACGGTCTGTATATTAAACACTCCTTTTGTTGTATAATCTGCCTATAAATTTGAAAGGAGGTGCCTCGGCACACGATATTAGTCCCCATGTTCCCACATCGTCAATCAAAAACCATTTTAATTTTCTCTTGGAGGAGAAACCATGAAACGAAACCTGTACGTTCTAATTTCGCTCATCGCCCTGGCCAGCATGATCCTTGCGGCCTGCGGTGCGAAACCCACCGAAGCCCCTGTGGCTCCTGTGGTTACTGAAGCCCCTGTGGTGGCTACCGAAGCGCCTGTTGTTGCTTATGTGGGTGAGAAGCTTGAAGCTCCCGACTGCAATTACGGCGGAACGATCAAGTCCATCGAAGCGGTGGATGAATTCACCGTCAAGTTCACCTTCTGCGGCCCCGAGCCGGCTTTCATTGCAAAAGTTGGATCGGTGGAAGCCTATAACATCTATGATGCCGATTATCTGAAGGAAATCGGTGGCGATGCGGTTGCCATGAACGACAATCCTGTTGGCACTGGCCAATATATTGTGCAGGAATGGGTGCGCGGCGATCATATCACGCTTGTCCCGAACCCCACCTATTTTGGTAAAGCGGTCGACAACACCACTTTAGTCCTGAAGTGGAACAAGGAAGCCGCCGCCCGTTTGTTGGACCTGCAGGCTGGTAACGTCGACGGTATTGCGGAAGTCACCGCTGATGACCTTCCTACAATTCAGGCGGATTCAAATCTGAAGCTCGCTCCACGCAAGATCAACAACTTCCTGTACCTGGGAATCAACAATACCTATCCGCCCTTCGACAATGAGAAGGTTCGTCAGGCGTTTGCCATGCTGATCAACAAGCAGCAGATTGTTGATGATTTCTATGCGCCCGGCTCGGTTGCGGCAACCCAGTTCGTTCCGCCCGGCGTGAAGCCCGGCTTCACGGATGGCTTTGTTGACACCACCTACGATATGGCCAAGGGCGTGGAAATGTTGAAGGCCGAAAAATTTGACTTCAACAAGGAATACACCCTTTCCTATGCCGAACGCACCCGCCCGTACTTCCCACAGCCGACCAAGATTGCCCAGGCTGTCCAGGCGCAACTGGCTGAAGCCGGCATCAAGGTCAAACTCTCAATGGAAGAATGGGCCACCTACCTGCCCGCCACTCGCGCCGGTGAAAAAGAACTCTTCTTCCTGGGCTGGAGTGAAGATTATCCCGATGCCACCAACTGGTATGATGTCTTCCTGACCGGCTCCAGTCCCGCCTTTGGTGATCCCTTCCCCGACATTGTGGAAAATATTAAAAAAGCTGCCCAGTCCGGTGACCCAGTGGAACGCCAGAAGATTTATGACGAAGTGAATAAACTGTATGCTCAACACGTTCCGACCACCGTCATCGCCCATGGCACCGTCAACCAAGCCTATCTGGCGTCGGTTGAAAATGTCGTTCTTGGTCCCTACAACGAAAATTTTGGACAAATGAAGACGGCTGATGGCACCATGCGTTATTCGCAGGATGGCGAACCCGTTTCGCTGATGTGCGCGGATGAAACCGATGGCAACTCCTTCCGCGCTTGCAATCTGATCTTCAGCAAGTTGTATAAATTCACGACCACTTCTATTGCGGAACCCGACCTAGCTGAAGAGTGCGTAGGCAATGCCGATGCCACCGAATGGACCTGCACCCTCAGGCAGGGCGTGGTATTCTCCAATGGCGCAAAACTTGACGCCAATGATGTTGTTGCCACTTTTAGCGCCGGCATGGACTATAACTATCCGCTGCGCAAGGGCAATACAGGCACCTATCAATACTTCAAGGACAACTTCGGTCCCAAGGTTATGAACCAACCGCCCGAGTAATTGACGCTATAAGAAATAAGAAATTAGATGGGGCATGAAACCATGCCCCATCTAATTAACTTTATCCAGGAGCCCCGGATGACACAATTTTTGCTGCGAAGATTACTACTGGTGCTGCCGGTATTGGTGGGCATCCTGCTGGTCACCTTTATTATTACACGCCTGGTCCCGGGCGACCCGTGTTATGTGATGTTGGGAGAACATGCTACCGAAGCCTCCTGCAACGATTTCAATGCGCGTTTCGGCTTGGATAAAAGTATCCCCGAACAATTTGTCCGCTATGCTCTTAATTTACTGAAAGGTGAGTTTGGCAATTCCCTCAAAGACCGCAGGCCGATCACGACCATCATCGGCGAGCGCCTGCCCATGACGATTGAACTGACCGTCCTGGCAGTGACGCTTTCCTCGTTTTTTGGGATTCTCCTTGGGGTTATTTCAGCGCTTAAGCGCAACACGATTTTTGACACTTTGACCATGCTCGGCGCAAACGCAGGCGTCAGTATGCCTATATTTTGGCTGGGGTTGCTCCTGGCCTATCTCTTTGCACTGGTGCTTAAAGGCACCCCCTTTCAGCTTCCCCCCAGCGGGCGCTTATCGGCCGGTATGTCCATGCTGCCGCTGGCAAAGACCTGGGGGTTGCAGGATGTCACGGGTATCAAGGCTTTCCTTCTGGCCTTGCTTTCCAATTCAGCCATTATGAATGGTCTGCTGACCGGCAACTATGCCCTGACCTTCGATGCTCTCAAGCACCTGATTTTGCCTTCCGTTGCTGTGAGTACCGTTTCACTCGCTATCATAGCGCGTATGACCCGTTCAGCGCTTATTGATGTGCTCGGCCAGGATTATATTCGGACGGCGCGTGCCAAGGGCCTGGCTTATGCCCTGGTCGTCAGGCGTCATGCATTGCGAAATGCTTTAATCCCCATTGTCACCATCATCGGCATTCAAACCGGGGGCTTGCTTTCCGGGGCGGTGTTGACGGAAACCATCTTCTCCCTGCCCGGCGTAGGCTCACGTATGGTTGAAGCCATTCTGAACCGCGATTATCCCGTCGTTCAGGGTTTCGCGGTGGTGATTGCATTAATTTTTGTCTTTACAAATCTGATCGTGGATGCTTCTTATGCCTATCTGGATCCACGTGTTCGGGTGAAATAAAAACACTATGAGCCAACAACAGGTCCCCACTCTATCTGCAACTACCATTTTCCAGCGCGACAATCCGTCTGTGATCGTAGTGCGTCGTCTGTTTAAGCACCGCTCTGCCAAATTAGGTATGTTCCTCCTGATGGTCCTGATCATCTGCGCGGTTTTTGCCGAACAGATCGCTCCTTTTGACCCGATCGTGCCCATTAAAGGCGAAAAACGCCGCGCACCACCTTGCATCCACTTGCTGGGCTGCCCGGATGACCAACCCGAACATTTGATGGGAATTGATGGCAACACGCGTGACCAATTCTCGCGCATCATCTTTGGAGCACGTCTCTCTTTGAGGATCGGGGTTGCGACCGTTAGCCTGGCAATCGTTATCGGCGCCCTGCTGGGTGCCATCGCCGGGTTCGTTGGCGGCTGGCTGGATGACTTGATCATGCGTTCGATGGATGTTCTGCAGGCATTCCCCGGTTTGCTCCTGGCCATTGCGATTGTGGCGGTGCTGGGGCCGGGTTTGATCAATGCTTTGCTGGCCATTGCCATTATCGAGATCCCAATTTTTGCCCGCGTAGTGCGTGCCAGTGTGCTCTCGGTCAAAGAGCTGGAATATGTCACTGCGTCCCGGGCGTTGGGCGCATCTGAACTGCGGATATTATTTACGAGTATCCTGCCCAATTCCCTGACACCACTGATCGTTCAGGGGACTTTGGGAATTGCATCTGCAATCTTAAGCGCGGCGGCTCTCAGTTTCCTGGGGTTGGGCGCAGAATTCCCCACCCCGGAATGGGGATTGATGTTGGGTGAAGAACGCAACAGCGTTTTTAACGCGCCGTTCCTCGTGTTCTTCCCGGGTCTCGCGATCATGGTAACCGTGTTGTCTTTCAACCTGCTTGGCGATGGTCTTCGTGATGTGCTCGATCCGCGCCTGTCGCATGGAGGCTAAGCATTTATCCCCGCCGCTTTCAAAGCGGCGGTTTTTTTATTTCAAAGAATTTTCCATGTCCCCTCCACGGCAGGGTTTATATCTTTGCCTGTATATTAATCGCTTGTTTTTTTGTATAATTGTACAATCCGCATACTTATCCTGGAAGGCGGCACATCTGCGAAAGATATTGATTCCCGTTTCCAGATCGCCCATAAAAAAACAAATCTAATTTCCCCTTGGAGGAGAACCGTGAAGCGAAACTTTTATGTTTTAATTTCGCTCATCACATTGGCCAGCATGATCCTTGCGGCCTGCGGTGCGAAACCCACAGAAGCCCCGGTGGTTCCTGTGGTTACCGAAGCCCCTATGGCTACCGAAGCTCCTGTGGTGGTTTGCGCGCCCGTTGGCACTGAGGCTATTGCCTTCCCCGATGGCGGCAAGTCTGTTACCGGTGCCTGGTCTCAAGAACCGAACAACATCACTCCTTTCTATACCCAGATGTCCTATGCGGTTTGGATTGCCCAGTTAACGTCGGTTGGTCTCGGCGAATGGGATGACAAGGGTAACTTTGTCCCTGAACTGGCCGCAGAAATCCCGACTGCCGAAAACGGTGGCATTTCCGCCGATGGCCTGACCGTCACCTGGAAACTCAAACCGTGCCTGTTCTGGTCTGATGGTGATCCCCTCACTTCTGCCGATGTCAAGTTCACCTGGGAATCTGTCATGAATCCCGCCAATGCGTCTCTCAGCCGGGTCGGCTATGAAAAGATTGCCAGCATCGAAACTCCCGATGAGACCACCGCCGTGATCAAGTTCTCTGAACTGTATCCGCCGTGGCAGACGTTGTTCACACAGGGCCCCAACAATCAGGGTTCCATCCTGCCCAGGCACATTCTCGAAGGACAAACCGGCCTGGAAAGTAATCCCTTCATTCACTGGCCGATTGTTAGTTCCGGTCCATTCGTCATTACAGAATGGGTGACTGGCGACTACATGACCCTGCTTCCCAACCCGAACTTCCATGCTGGCCGCGCCAAACTGGATCGCATTACGATCAAGTTTGTACCCGATCCTGAAACCGCTCTGGCCGCCCTGCAAACTGGTGACGTGGACTGGTACCCGGGTTTCTCTGAAGGCGATATCGGAACTGTCAGCGCGCTCGAACCCGCTGTTCACCTCCTGGTTGTACCCAACCCTGAGTGGGAACACTACTTCTTCAACCTCGGTACCACGGCTGGCGTGGATGGCAGGGGCAAGGCCGACGCAGATGGCTTCTGTCCATTCAAAGATGTACGCGTCCGCAAGGCGATTACGCTCGGCATCAATCGTCAGGCCTTTGTAGACAGCCTGCTCTCCGGCAAGACCATTGTTCCTGCCACCCAGTGGCCGGGAACGGAGTGGACAAATACCAGCCTGAAGCCCGATGCGTATGACCCGGCGGCCGCGGATGCCTTGCTCGACGAGGCTGATTACAAGGTGGGCGCTGATGGCATCCGCGTTGGTCAATGCGATGGCAGGGACGTGAAACTTTCCTTCAACTTTGAAACCACCATCGAGCAGATTCACGTGGATATTGCCCTAGCGGTACAGTCTGATCTTGCCAGGATCGGCATTGAATTCAAGCCGATCCTCACACCAGTCGGGACCTTCTTTGCCTCCTATAGCGATGGCGGCGACCTGCCTTCCGGTAAATTCGACATGGCTGGTTACACCGCCGGCTTCTATCCCGATCCGATGTCGGGTGTGCTCGATAGTTACTCGTGCGATGCCATCGCGAACAAAGACAATCCAGATGGCGTCAACAACTACCTGCTCTGCAATCCTCAGTTGGATGAAATGCTGGCCGCAGTGAACGCTTCCGCTGATCCCGCTGTCCGCAAGGCCGCGCTGGACGCGGCGCAGAAATATATCTTTGACAACTACTATGTGATCATGATGTACCAACGCGCGAACATCCATGGGTATACGGACCGCTTCGTGCCCGGAGCCTTCGGTGGGTTCAGCGGTATGAACTGGAACGCCGAAATTTGGGATGTCCAATAAGTCGTAAATCACTTGTTTTGTTGTATAATTCACATATCAATTTGGAAGGAGGCGCCTCAACCTGAGATATTGATTCCCATCCCCACATCGTCAATCAAAAACTATTTAATTTTCTCTTGGAGGAGAAACCATGAAACGAAACCTGTACGTTCTTTTGTCACTTCTCGTCCTGGCCAGCATGACCCTTGCGGCGTGCGGCACTCCAGCGACAGAAGCCCCTCAAGCGCCCGTCGTTACTGAACCGCCGGCGCCAACAGAACCGCCTGCGCCTACATTCAGCGGCACTGTCACCATTACGTTCACCCAGGAACCTGATAATCTCAACCCGATGTACACCGATATGTGGTTCTCGGGCATCCTGCGCGAATTTTACCTGAAACCCGCCTGGACGTTTGATGAAAAAGCCAATCCCATCCCAATGCTGACGACTGAAATTCCATCTACTGAGAATGGCGGCTTGAGCGCGGATGGAAAAACCATCACCATTAAACTGCGCGATGATATTACGTGGAGCGACGGCGAACCACTCACAGCAGATGACTTCGTCTTTACCTACGACATGGTTATGTCTGAGAAGAACGTTCCCCTGAGCCGCTATCCATACGAAGATTACATTACCAGTGTGGAAGCCAAGGACCCAACCACCGTAGTGGTCACAATGAACGAACCCTATGCGGCTTGGCTGACAAGACTGTTCAGCTATATCCTGCCGAAACACATCCTGCAACCGGTATTTGATAAGGATGGCACGATTGATAATGCCGAATGGAATCGCAATCCGACCGTTGGTGTCGGTCCCTTCGTGCTAAGCGAATGGGAAACTGGCAGTCACCTCGCCTTCAAAGCCAATCCGAATTGGATCCAGCCGCCCAAGGTCGAGCAGGTTTTCATCCTAATCGTGCCGGATGATGCCGCGCAGGAAGCCGCCATCCTTGCTGGCGATACAGATTTTGGCGTATTCCTGTCTTCAGACCAGATCGCAAAACTTGAAGCGGATGGCAAAGTGAAGGTTGTTTCTGTGGCTTCGGGCTACGATGAAGCCTGGTTCCTGAATGTCAACCCGGATACCGCCCGCCCCTTCATGCTGGATGTGAATGTTCGCAAGGCGATTGCCCTTGCAACCGACCGCTTCACGATTGTCAAGGATCTGCTGGTGGAGAGCGTCAACCCGGTCAATGTGACCTACTGGGACAATACCCCGCCCTACCAGACGGACACGCTCACGCCGTATCCCTATGATCCGGAGCAAGCGAAAACATTGCTGGATGCCGCTGGATGGAAAGACTCGGACGGCGACGGCATGCGCGATAAGGTCATTGATGGCAAGAAAGTGGACCTGAAGGTGCGCTATATCACGACCACACGCGAACTTCGCAAGAGCGTGCAGGCAGTGGTGGAACAACAGTGGAAACTGGTCGGTATCGGCGCCGAACTGATTAATCACTCCAGCGATGTGTTCTGGAATGGTTATAACGATGGCGGTCCGCAGGCGCAAGGTCTGTACGATATTGCCGAATACTCGAGCGTGCAAAGCGCCTTCCCCGATCCTGACGCGTCTGCAGGCTTTTTATGCGAGCAGATTTGCAATGCCGAAAACCCGGATGGCGCCAATACCCAGGGCTACTGCAATCCTGATCTGGATGTACTGCTAAAGAAGCAGGCCATTACCCTGGATCCGAAGTTGCGCAAAGAATTGTATAACCAGATTCAACAGATCATCTACGATGATTACATCTACGTCGGTATTTGGCTGGATCCTGACCTGTGGTCCATCAACAGCCGCGTTAAGAACGTCAAACTTTCAGGCGTCCAGCCATTCTGGAACGCCCACGAATGGGAAGTAGCCGAGTAAGCTAACAGAATCCTGGATCTGTCGGGTCTTACCAAACCCGACAGATCCTTTCATTTCTAAACGATGACCAACTATATCCTTCGACGACTGGCACAAGCCATTCCACAACTTTTTATTATCAGCGTGATCTTGTTCGCGTTGATGCAGGCATTTGGCGATCCCATCGCCATGCTTGGTGGGCGTATCCCGCCGCGTCCGGAAGACAAGGAACGCCTCCGCCGCCAGATGGGGTTGGACCAGCCCATTTACATGCAATACGTCACCTGGCTGGTCGGCAACGATTGGCAAAAGATTGACATGGATGGCGATGGCGTTCCCGAAACCTACGGCAAGCGCGCCGGCATTTTGCGCGGAGATTGGGGCAATTCATTGGTCACGCGCCAGCCGGTATTGAAAATGATCGGCGAACGACTGCCTAATACGCTACTTTTGATGCTCACTGCTGAGATAATAATTATTATATTATCGCTTGCGCTTGGCCTGTATTCGGCCTTGCGCCCGTATTCTCTGTTCGATAATATCGCCACGGGATTATCTTTCATCGGTTATTCCATGCCGGTCTTTTGGCTGGCATTGTCGTTGATGTATATCTTCGCGGTGAACTTCCGCCGCTGGGGATTGCCCTACCTTCCCACCGTGGGCATGTATGACCCGGCCGTGGGTAAAACGTCCTTTGAATTGTTCAAACACATGATCCTGCCGGTTACTACGTTATCCATCATCAGCATTGCGGGCTACAGCCGCTTCGTACGGTCGAGCGTATTGGAAGTGCTGGGACAGGATTACATCCGCACAGCGCGCGCCAAAGGACTGCGCTCCATGATCGTGGTCAGGCGGCATGCATTGCCCAATGCCGCGCTGCCGTTCATCACCGTGATCGGCCTCGATATTCCGTTTCTGCTGGCAGGCGCGGTGGTAACCGAACGCATCTTTGCCTGGCCGGGCATGGGACGCCTCTTCATCGACCACACCGAGCGCGCGGATTTCCCCGTGCTAATGGGCATTCTCATGTTAATAGCCCTGGCAGTGGTGATCTTCCAGATCATTACCGACGTTGTGTATTCGTTTGTTGATCCTCGCATTCGGCTGGAATAGAATCACATGACAGATTCAACAGACCTTATTCCTTCAACCATCCCCCCGTTACTCTCGCCAACCACCCTGGCAATACGCCGCTTTCGCAAACATACCATGGCAATGATGGGACTTGGGCTGCTGGTGTTGTTATTTCTATATGTCAGTTTTAGCGGACTGATATTAAACGGATATTGCCCGCCCTTGGGACAGACGTTATATGGCGAGGCCTGGGCAAACTGCAATGATACCGGCGCAAGACTACAGCCGCCGTCATCTGAACACCTGTTTGGCACAGATGTGATCGGCCGCGATATCCTGGCCCGCACAGTATATGGCGGCCAGATTTCCATGCTGATTGGCGTCTCTGCCGCGATCATGGAAGTGTTTTTGGGCGCGCTCATCGGTTCAGTGGCGGCTTACTATGGCGGATGGGTGGACAGCTTATTGATGCGCTTTACCGAGGCTATGCTGACCATCCCCAGCCTGTTCCTGCTTATCATCGGCGCGCGTTTTTTTGGCGGCAGCCTGCCAACGATAAATTTCTTCGGACGCGAATTAACGGGCAGTGTCATCGCTATTATTCTCATCATCGGCGCCACAGCATGGATGTATATTGCGCGCATCGTGCGCGCCAATATTCTTTCCCTGCGCGAACTGGATTTTGTCTCCGCCGCGCGCGCACTGGGCGCATCCGATCGCCGGATCATCTTTATCCATTTGCTGCCCAATACAATGGCTCCACTGATCGTCAGCGCAACACTTGGAGTAGCCAGCGCCATTATTTCAGAGGCGTATGTCAGTTTCCTGGGCCTGGGTGTGCAAGGCGCAACTGCCACATGGGGTAATATGCTGGATGGGGCCTACCGGTACCTGGAGACCGCGCCCTGGTTGTGGTTTTTCCCCGGCACCCTGATTCTGCTCACCGTTTTGGGAATCAACTTCGTCGGTGATGGCCTGCGCGATGCGCTCGATCCACGCAGCAGCCGTCACATGTAAATTACCCCGTATATCAAACTCCCGTCACTTTGAAAGTGACGGGAGTTTTTGTTCGACAAAGATTCTGTACCGCGATATTTATATCGCCTGGGTTGCGGTTTGCGGTATAAATACCGCCTTACGTTATCTAAAGAACATGCCCCACACTGCCAGGAACCCAAACAATAGAAGCACAATACTCGCGCCATTAACGATATCGCGCAGTTCAGTGGAATCTTGCAGGCGCAAATCCGGGTATAACCCATCCAACTGCCAGCGCGGACCGGCGTACCAGGTAAAGATCAGCCCGCCCAACAGTCCGCCGACGTGTCCCCAGTTGTCAATGCCCGGTGCAAGACCCAGGAAGAGATTGGCCAGAATGATAAATGCCACATTGCCAATGGCGTGTTTGGCCTGGTCGCCAAACATTTTTTTATTCCGAAAAAAGAATATGCCTTCAGCGGCGATCAGGCCGAAGATCGCGGTGGATGCGCCGACCGAATATCCGTTTTCGTTGCCCAAAATAAAAGATAGGACATTGCCGGAGAATGCCGTCAGCACATATAACAAAAGAAAGCGTTTATGCCCAAAATGACGTTCAAGCAGGGGGCCCAGGACAACCAGACCATACATGTTAAAGAAAATGTGCGGAGGGGAGCCATGCAAAAGAGCCGGCGTAAAGAATCGCCAAACCTGCCCTGCGCGAATGAATGAATTGATGCGCGCACCGAATATCTCAAGCCAGTCAACTCCATTAATTGGATAACCATAGAAATAAACGCTGGCTAATTGCAAAATATAAACAAAAACTGTTATGCCGACAATGACATAAGTCACATTTGGAGCGGAGGCGGGCAGGGCGACGCGTACCTCTCTCGGCGGCGCGGCAGGTTGAGGCGCGGGGTGCGAAGCGGGGTTTTCATCCATCGAGTGATACCTTGCGCTGTCGAACGCGATGATGTTCAGCCTCAATAATGGAGCGGATCGTTTCCACTGTTTCATCCAGATGAAAATCGGGGTTGACGACCACGTAATCAAACGCTTCCAACCGTTGCAGTTCCTTGCGTGCAGTGGCAATCCGCAAAGCCAGCGAATCGCCGGTTTCAGTTTTACGGTCGCGTAAACGACGCTCAAGTTCTTCTTCGTTTTCAGTGGTAATAAAGATCATCAAAGCCTCAGGCGCCAGCTTGTGGACGGTCTCCGCGCCCTGCACATCAATTCGCAAGACCACGTTCCTGCCGCTGGCGAGCGCCTGCCTTACCTGGTCTTTTGGAATGCCTTTGTAATCGCCATAGACGATGGCATATTCGATCAGTTCATTCTCTTCGATCATGCGCGCAAATTCTTCTTTTGAAACAAACCAGTAATCCCTGCCCTGGATTTCGTTTGCGCGTTTGGGGCGCGTGGTGGCCGTGACCACAAAATGAAATGGCATGCCGCGCTCTTTCATTCGCTGCATGACCGTATCTTTCCCTGAGCCCGATGGGCCTGAAATGACGATTAATAATGGGGTTGTTTTGGGGATATCAAATTCGGAAGTCATGCGCGTTATTGTACCAGACCAACCCGCGGCTCTACAAAGGTGACAGGCTCCAACGCGAATTGCGTCCGCTTCGCGTGAGGCAAAAAGCGCGAAAAGAACACAAAAAATTCGCGTCATTCGTCCAATTCGCGGCATTTGCGTTAAAAGGTTCGCGGCATTGAGAAAACCATCGCAGCCAATAAAACCGGGCTTGGAAATAATGCAAAAAGCAGTAAAATAAATACATGCCCACCTATGATTATCTCTGCCACGACTGCCAGCAAAAATTTGACGTGTTTATGAGCTACAGTGAGTACGGCAAAAAAACCGTACGTTGCATCCATTGTGGGAGCGATAACGTCAAACGCCGCGTAAACCGCATCCGCATCGCCAAGTCTGAAGAACGCCGCATGGAAAGCATGGAGAGTATGCTGGGCGGCTCGGGTGACCTATCTGACCTTGAAAAAGCCCCGCAGGCTTTGGGACAAATGATGCGTAAAATGGGAAAGGAAATGGGCGAGGAGTTGCCCGCTGAATTTGACGAGGTGGTAGACCGCCTTGAATCAGGCCAATCGCCCGAAGAGATCGAATCGGCACTGCCAGATCTGGGCGGGAACGATGCAGATACGGGCGATCTGTAAATTTAATCACCTTACGAAAAACGTCCCGCAGGTTTCCTGTTTCAAGCCTATCCGTAAGAAAAAACCTGCGGGACGGTGCGTAACATCAGTTAAAATATTCCGCGCAGGAACAACAATATACCCACGATTGCAAGCGGAATTCCCACGATCGCGCCGACAATCGTCAGGCTGATGATCACACCGACGAGAATGAATACCAGACCCAGGATTATTGCCACGAACCGGCCGGTCATCTCAACAATGGTTGTGATTAATCGCCACAATGCCACAAAGGGCCACAAGTACCAGGGGATATGCCGTTTAGTTTGAGTAGTCATAAGAGCCTCCATTAGCATTATACGGAAAAAATACAAAAAAGATGCAATTCTCATTATGTCATTGCGAGGGCGGTTTTCCCGAAGCAATCCCCTGGTTTCGGCGAGGAGATTGCTTCGCGCGAAGCGCTTCGCAATGACATTTTCATATTGAGAATTGCTGACAAAAAAGATGCAAATTATTGCATGATATAATTCGGCACTATGACTACTAAAACCACTAAAACCAAATCAAGTTTACAGGAAGAACAACTGCCAGTCTCCGTGCCGCAAGAAGAAGATACGGTTACATTTAAACGCAGCCACTTTTATTCAGTATTGGTTGTGCTTGCTTTTGCAGTCGGTATCCTCGTTGGCTATATAGCCTGGGGATTCACTACAGTTCCCGCTTCGTCTCTTCCACCCGTTGTGATTGCTGCATCTCCTGTCCCCACAGTCATACCCACGCCGGTAATTTATGATATTCCCACTGAAGGTTACCCAAGCCTTGGCCCGGCAGATGCGCCCATCACCATTGTCGAGTTTAGCGATTACCAGTGTCCTTACTGCGCGCGCTGGCATGAACAAACTTACAAAGCTTTAATGGATGCCTACCCGGGCAAGATCCGCTTTGTATATCGCAACTATCCATTGCCTTTCCACCAGAACGCGCTGCTCTCGGCTCAGGCCGCGCTTTGTGCAGGCGACCAAAACTCCTATTGGCAATATCATGATAAGCTTTTTGTCGAAAAAGGTCTGATGAATGACCAGGCTGGCACAGTCCTGGGCGCGGATGCCTATATCAAATTTGCCGGCGATCTCAGCCTGGATACCAAAACCTTTGAAGAATGCCTCACCAGTGAAAAGTACAAACAATTCGTGGCGGATGATGCGAACTCAACCGCCAACCTCCCGCCTGAAAATGGAGAACCTGCCGTAGGCGGTACCCCAACCTTTTTCATCAACGGTCGTCGCCTTGTTGGCGCTGTCCCGTTGAGTTACTTCCAGCAGATTATAGATCCGGAACTTGCCCGTTAAAAATCATAATTATAAATTTTCTCTCTACCATATATCTCGTAAATTTATGTCGTTGCGAGCCGCCGCTCTGCTCTTTGGCGGCGTACCACTTCGTGGCACTTTGGCAATCTCCTTTTGAGTTGAAACATCTTGTAAAAACGGGAGACAGCGTCCCCTTTGGGGATTGCTTCGGGCTGGGTTTCGATACGCAAAGAACGCTACTCAACCACCAGCCCTCGCAAAGACAGTTGTACGGTGGAGAATAATTTTTTAGGAGCTGTGCCGCAATGAAAAAATTCGTGGCTGTAGCTGGCAACATTGGCGTAGGCAAATCCACATTGGTCAGCATGTTATGTGAAAAACTTGGCTGGCAACCCTTCTTCGAACCGGTCGCCGAAAACCCATACCTCCCCGATTTTTATCGCGACATGACCGCCTGGTCTTTTCACTCGCAGGTATTCTTCCTCACCCATCGTTTGCGTTCACACTTCGATCTCGCACAGTATCCGTCATCTGTTATTCAAGATCGCAGTGTCTACGAAGATGCCGAAATCTTCGCACAAAATCTTTACATGCAGGGACGCATGCAGGAACGGGATTATCAGACCTACCGCGAACTCTATGAGACGATGCTGCGCTTCCTTCCGCCCCCGGACCTGGTCATCTATCTACGCGCCTCTGTCAGCACCTTATCTGACCGCATCTCCCGCCGCGGACGAGAATACGAGCGCACCATCACGCCCGAATATTTGCAGGGACTGAACGATCTGTATGAAGCATGGATCGATGACTTTGCGCTTTGTCCCCTGCTTGCCGTGCCAGCCGATGACCTTGATTACGTCGCGCATCCCGGTCACTTAAAATTGATCGCGGGCAAGATAGAAGATAAACTAACTGGCAGGGAAGAGGTGGTATTCGAGCCGGATGAAGTAGCGCGCGCCGCTGATGATTAAAACGAAGGTAGTGGTCACAAAGTAAGTGATGCGAATTGTTTTCTAGCTGGATTGTGGTCAACGACGAACCATTTGGTAACCATGTGATGAACCGCATCACGTTTTGAAAACGACAACAGCTGCTAAAAAGTGCCGTTCCCGTTTCGTTGGAGGGTGAGATAATTTTACCTGAACTTTATCTTCACAGAGTCCCTCCATTGCTTTGGGAATCTCTCTTCCAAAGAAAACCAGATCACTTTTACAGAAAATACCTTGCACTATCGGTGGACATTCAAGCAGGCGGAGAAGATCAAGAGGAAACAGGGGAAGCAGGGAGAGTTGGGATTGTAATGATGTTATCTTTCCGAGTTACGATATAAACCTCGCGAAGATTCAAATCCCTCACAGTTTTTTTTCGCTCGGCGCTGATTGCCATTCCCCCTCCGCGTGCTATAATATTGTAAAAGTCGGCATCCATTTAGTTAGAAAAAGGCGCTACATGAAATCAATTTCTTTCAAACCCAGTACGAAATTGGGCTGGTGGTCAATTGGATTGGCAGCCGCGTATTTTGTGCTCATGCCCATGTGGAGTTTTTTCGGAAGTTTGGGAGCGTATCCCGCCTTCCTCTGCGGACTCGCTGCCGGAATCATTGGACTGATCGCAGTAATAAAACAACATGAGCGTTCGGTACTGGTATACCTTGCGATGATTCCATTGCTATTCGTGGCGATCTTCATCCTTGGCGAGTTTCTGATTCCCCATTAAGCAAAGGACGAGCCTTGTCCCTAAACGTGACAGTCACCTTGCCCACTCCGCTTCGCTACGGGGTGTTTCGCAAAGGTGACTGTCTCTTTTTACTTCTCACTTCTTACTCAATTCTCTAACACTTCTCTTATCTCTACTCCCTTGACCAAAATCCAATCTGCATATATAGTTCAGCCCGCTTAACTAACAAGAAGGCTTAACTATGACCAAATCCCCTCCCGTCACCCAATCCCTGCGCGCGTGGATGGAAATATCCACGCACCGTTCCATGCACGAGTGGACGCGCTTCGCCAAATCCACAGGGCTGTCCATGCCGCAATTTAGCATTCTCATGCAACTGCAACACAAAGGCATGTGCGGCGTCTCTGAGATCAGCGAGCGATTTGACATTACCAACGCGGCCGCGAGTCAACTGGTGGATAAACTCGTGCAGGCAGGCTACCTTGACCGCGCCGAAGATCCCCATGACCGCCGCGCCAGGCAATTAAATCTCACCGAAAAAGGTGAAAAACTTGTAAAAGATGGGATGGAAAAACACTATCGTTGGGCAGATAAAATGTTAAATTATTTTAGTGCAACACAACAAAAGAAAATTGATAAAGTGTTGGAAATGCTCACCGAAGCCGCGGAAAAACTGGAAAACAGAAAGTTGAAAAACGATATTCGATAATTTGGTATTCGTTGCGCCAAGCCGAATATCGAATTATCGAATTCCGAATATCGCCCCACCAAAAGGAAACACATGCAAGCAACCATGACCCGACCTCAAACACGCGCGCGCCGCGAAAGAACATCTTTCAAAGGCATTGGGCGCGCAATGAAATACTTGACGCACTATAAACGTCAAGCCGCGTTACCGTATCTCTTCCTCATCATCGCCACGCTCTCGCAACTGGCTGTGCCGCACATGATCCGCAACGTGATCGATGCGGTAACGAGCGGATTTCTCGCAAGCCAGGTTTTGACCGCATTGGGTAAGATCCCCGCGCAATTTGTCAGCGCGGCGCTGCCAAAGATTCTCGAAGCTATAGGGAAGCCAGCTTCCTTAACGCTGGACCAGCTCAAAGTCACGCTTGAAGCGGATTTAAGTAACGCGCCGCGTGCTTTAGTCACCGCCCTCGTCGCCATTATCGTCTTCGCCATCCTGCGTGGACTGTTCTCCTTCCTGCAAGCGTTTTGGGCGGAGAAGAATTCGCAATCTGTCGCGTACGATCTTCGCAACGATCTGTATGCCAAGATACAGGATTTATCTTTCGCATATCACGATAAAAACCAGACGGGCCAGTTGATGATCCGCGCCACGGATGATGTGGAGAAAGTGCGCCTTTTCATTGGACAGGGTTTGCTGCAACTTATCGGCGCGGTGATCTTGCTTTCTGGCACGGTGATCATTTTGTTCTCGTCGAACGTTTCGCTCGCGTGGACAGCCATGCCGATCCTGCCGATTGCGATTGTGTTGTTCGGTGTCTTCGCAAGCCTTGCCCAGCCGTTGTTCACGAAGGTGCAACAAAAACTTTCAACATTGAATACAGTCTTGCAGGAAAATCTGGCAGGCATCAAAGTGATCAAGGCTTTTACGCGCGAGAAGGAACAGCAGGCGAAATTCCGCAACGCCGCAGATGATACGATGAATCAATCCATCACGGTCTCGCGTTTGTTCACGTTTTTATTTCCGCTGGTGTTCTTAATTGCGAACCTTGGACAAGCCGCAATCTTATATGTGGGCGGCAAGCAGATTATTCTCGGTACGTTGACGATTGGCGCATGGCAGGAATTCTCTTTGTATCTGATGTACCTATTCTTCCCCATTATGATGTTCGGCATGATCGTTACGCAAATGGGACAGGCCTCGGCATCCGCTGACCGCATCTTCGAAATTCTCGATGCCAAGAGCGACATTGTTGATAAACCCAACGCGTCGAAACTCCCCGCAGTAAAAGGCAATGTGAAATTCGAGAACGTCACCTTCCGTTATGTTGGTGGTGGCGAGCCTGTGCTGAAGAATGTCACCTTCGAAGCGAAGTCGGGTGAAACGATTGCCCTGCTCGGTGCGACAGGTTCAGGCAAGACCAGCATCATCAACCTGCTGCCGCGCTTCTATGATCCAGTCGAAGGCAGGATCACAATTGACGGTCACGACTTGCGCGATATAACGCTGGATTCCCTTCGCTCGCAAATCGGCATCGTGCTTCAGGAGACAACATTGTTCAGCGGAACGATCAGCGAGAACATTGCTTTTGGCAAACCCGAAGCCACGCTTGCAGAAATTCAAGCCGCGGCAAAAGCCGCCGCTGCGCATGATTTCATTATGTCCTTCCCCGATGGTTACGACACACATGTCGGCGAACGCGGCACAACCCTCAGCGGCGGACAAAAGCAACGCGTGGCAATTGCGCGTGCGCTTCTGCTTGATCCGCGCATTTTGATCCTCGACGACTCGACCTCCAGTGTGGATATCACCACCGAGTCACATATTCAGGAAGCGCTTGAAACGCTGATGAAGGGACGCACGTCCTTTGTCATCGCGCAGCGCATCAGTACCGTAATGAACGCCGATAAAATTCTTGTGCTTGAAAAAGGCGAAGTCGTTGCGCAAGGGGTACACGCTCAATTGATGGAAGAAGAACCGATCTATGCTGAAATCTATAACTCGCAAATTCTTGCTCATCAGACTTCCGAAGTCTCGAAGACTTCGGAAGTCTCAAGTGAGGTGACACTATGATGGGCGGTGGCGGTGGTCATGGCCGCTTTGGTGGCGCTCTCAACCAGGAAACAAGCAAGCCGCGCAATCTCAATGAAACGCTCGGTCGCCTCGGTCAATACTTTGGACGCTTCTGGTATATGATCGCGCTGGCGGTTCTGTTCATCGTCGTCTCCACCTGGACTCAAGTGGCCTCTCCTGAACTATTGGGACAAGCCACAGATTGTTTCCTCGTGCCTGCTGGAAGTAGTGCATTCGCTCAACTTGCCCCCGCGCCCTTCGATCAAACTCAGGGCAAGCCTGCCACTGAACAAAAAACAGTTTCCAGCTGTTGGCTTGGGACGACCGCAGACCCGTCCACGTTGTCATACTCGCGCCAGATCATCTACAAAGCCTATCACCTCGGCGGATACACAACTCCCGATCTTGCAACAGCAACGAATGCCGAACGCATCACGGGCATGTTCCGCTTGATCCTGATCGTCATTTCACTGTATGTGCTTGGCGCAGTCCTGACGGGCACAACCTTCTTCGCCATGGCATGGACAGGTCAACACGTTCTCCGCTCTTTGCGTGTGGAAGTGTTCGAGAAATTACATTCCCTCTCGCTTAGCTACTACGCCGAACACGAAGCAGGCGACCTGATGAGCCGCATTACGAATGACTCGTCCGCGATTGAGCAGGCGTTTTCATTCGCGCTTGTCAACGTATTCAGCGGAATCCTTCTGCTGTTGTGGGTTGCTTACAACATGCTGACCTTAAGCCTGCCATTCGCTTTGCTTTCGCTGGCAGTCTCACCGTTTATGTTCATCGCCACAGTTTGGTTCTCGGGGCAGGCGCGCAAAGCCTTCCGTAAGAGCAGACAGGAGATCGGCAACGTCAACGCCGAATTACAAGAGACAATTTCGTCCGTCCGCGAAGTGCAAGCTTTCAACCGCGCGGACGAAAATATCGAACAGTTCAAGGAAGTCAACGCCGCCAACCGCGACGCCAACGTCCGCGCAGTGGCTTACACTTCCGCATTAGGGCCGACGCTTGAAGCCTTTTCTTACCTTGGGCTTGCCATTGTCACAGGTGTGGGCGGCTGGTACCTGCTGACAGGCGACTCGCTCTTTGGAACAGCGGTCACACTTGGCTTGGTGATTACCTTCCTTGCTTATGTACAACGCTTTAACCAACCCATTCAACAGATCGCTGTGCTGTGGACAAATATTCAAAACGCCATTGCAGGTGCAGAGCGCATCTTTTCCATCCTGGACGAAAAACCCGCTGTGTCAGATAAGCCTAGCGCCAAAGCGATGGCTGAAATCAAAGGCAGGGTTGAGTTCAACGAAGTCAGCCATGAATATGAAGATGGCGTGCCGGTCTTAAAGAAAGTCTCCTTCGCCGCAGAACCTGGGCAAACCATCGCCATCGTCGGCCCAACGGGCGCGGGCAAGACCACCATCATCAACCTGCTCCCGCGCTTCTACGATGTGACACATGGCTCGGTCAAAATTGACGGCGTGGATGTGCGCGATGTCACCGCCGAGTCGATCCGCAAGCAGGTTGGCATCGTGCTGCAGGACACCTTCCTGTTCAGCGCCTCTGTCATGGACAATATCCGCTTTGGGCGACCCGATGCAACTGATGAAGAAGTCTATGCCGCCGCCAAACTCGCAAATGCCGATTCATTCATCACGCGCCTGTCCGAAAAATATCAGACGATTCTCGGTGAACGCGGCTCGGGTCTTTCTCAGGGACAACGCCAGTTGTTATCCATTGCACGCGCCGCGCTCGCGGATCCGCGTGTGCTCATTCTGGACGAGGCAACTTCCAGCGTGGACACACGAACCGAGCGTCTCATCCAAAAAGCGTTTGATGCACTGCTCCAAAGCCGCACCTCCTTCGTCATCGCGCATCGCTTATCCACGATTCGAAACGCGGATATGATCTTGGTATTGAATGATGGTCAGATCATCGAACGCGGCAAGCATGATGAATTACTCAACAAGAAAGGCTTCTATTACGATCTGTATATGAGCCAGTTCAAGAAGCAGGAAGAAGTGGAAACGGTAAGCGCGTAATGTGTGATACGTAATTCGTAACAAAAAAAAGAAAGAGACTCTCGTGTAAAAGACGAGAGTCTCTTGTTTATCGAAACGTGACAAGAGAAATGATTACTTTAGAATCTCTTTGATCTTTTTTATAAATGCATCTGCTGTTTTCAGTATTTCTTCCGTCCCTTCTTTACTGGGTTGAACAAACGGCGCGTAATCGCTTCCTTCACGGGCTGATTGGGCGCGTCCCAAATAGCGGAGATATTTGGCGTCAACACGTCCAGTCACTACGAACAGTTCACGAAATTTTGTGACCGCTGATGAGTGTTTGCGTAAATCCAAACCTTCAGAGAGTAAAGCGGCTTTGGCGGCATAGAACATCGCATAATATGCGCGCGATACTGCGTCATCATACAAGCCAATTGAAAAAATCTGGCGCGCATGATCCAGCTTATTTCCAGCCAAATCCAGCCATGTGGCTGGCAAATTCATATCGGCTGGGCTGTCCATAATACCAATCCTTCTTTGTGAGCGGCTCGGGAGATGGAAAATTCACTTTGAAAGACATCCTCCCCGATAACAAATACGGAAACAAAGGGGCCCTTGTTAGTCATTGAATCAACAGCGGCGTCAACCAGTTGATTCCATCTTGCATCGCCAGGTCCGCCGATGTAGGCTTTTGCAGGTTGTTTATCTTTGCGAATGACAACCAAAACATCCAAATCCGAATCGGGAGTCGCCTGTCCGCGCGCATAGGAACCATACAGGATGATCTTGCTGATGGCATCAGGGAACATGCTCACGGCGCGGCTTTGAAAATTCGTCAAAGTCATTTTCACAGCGCGCGGCAGGCGGATTTTGGTTTTGGATGTTTTTCTTACTTGTGCCATGATTTGATTATACCCAATAACGCCAAGCCCTTCGAGTTTTCCTTCCACCCAATTGACTATTATTCGACTAACGTCTTAACTCAGACCTCCGAGTTTTTGGAAAACTCGGAGGTCTTTTGATAACTGTTGGTTATCAATGCGCCGCGATATACGGCATGGACGAACGTTCCAATTTTTCCACTGACAGCACATCCACCAATTCATAGTCACTTGAGCCGAGTCCGAGTTTCTCGCCGTATTCCATCACGAGATATGGGTCTTTGAGCGGACCATGCAGCCATCGGAAAGGATGTCCTTCACGCGTATGGACTTCCATGGATGTTGGAATATTTTCTTCGATGAGCCTCGTCTGCGCGATGACATCCAGCGTGGCTTTCTCAATGGCGACGATATCGTCCGAGCCGAAGACTCCCGCGTCGGGTAGTATCTGCATGGATGTGAACCCGAAGCAATCGCAGACGGGCGTCATGAACGTGGCAAGGTTGAGATGTGTCACCTTTTCCGGCGCGAAGGTCGAAAGCACAATATCCACTGCGATAGCACAGGCCTCTTGAAAGGTGTGAAAGTTCGCGGGGTCAATGAGCAGACTTCCCTGCGGCGCGACGCGCAGGCACCGTCCGCATTGATTGCATTGTTCCATGTGCAAGTGCAGTTCGCCCGGTTTCTCCTTGTCCTCCACAACCGCTTCAAATGGACACGCGTCGGTGATTTTCTTCAACATGGATTTGTCGGGACATTTTTCGGGGAACCAGTATTGGTCAAAGTGCATGGCATCGTGCATCGAACTGCGCGTGTTGCCTGCCATACAGCCGAGCGCGATATTCTTGAACGCCGCGCCGAAGCCGCAACTCGGATGTCCCTTGACGTGCGCAAAGTTGATCATGAACGTTGAGTCTTGAATGAGGCCTGAAACCTTCCAACTCTTGATACTCTTATATGGACGTTCGTGTTCGTAGAAATATTTTTCATCGGGGCCCGCGGCGGGATACACGGGACAGCCGAGCGTCTCAGACGCGTAGCCGCGCGTCTCTGCGTCTGCCGCGTCCCAATTGACATCCACAACGAAGGGCTTACCGCCGCCATCCTTGACAGCCTGCACCACGCGCCTCACAAAGACGGGATGAATGGTTGAATACACCATGTTGTTGCCCGTGTGCATCTTGATGACGACAGTCTCCTTATTCACGCGCTCGCGGATGTGGAGCTGATCGAGGATCAAATCCAATTTGGCGGGCAGTGTTTCCTTTGCTTCCAATCGCGCCTGATGCGCCGAACCGAAAAATACTTTGCTTGGCATGGGTTATCCTTTTTTATGAAGTGATAATATATTATAGGACATTTGCCGGTTGGTTGTATAGCCGTGAAGGAATGGGTCAATGGCACGTAAGAAGAAAGATGAAGGAAAAAACTCTCGTTTAAGTTGCGAGAGTCTCTTATAATTTGTCCGCTGAATAACAGCAGTGATAAATGCACATTCTCACCGAAATCCATCGCGCTGAACGAATCAACATCCACAGCAAAACTATCCACCGCACCGCCGTGCGCGCGGTCATCCAGCGTGGACGGGATTTGCTGATGGTTTACTCTGCAAATGTGGGCGATTACAAATTCCCCGGCGGCGGCGTGGACGATGGCGAATCGCACGGGCAGGCTTTACGCCGCGAGATCCGTGAAGAGTGCGGAGCGCGCCTCGTTGAATTTGGGAGAAGCATCGGGGCGGTCATCGAATACAACATCCCGGTGGAAGCGGAATATGATGTTTTCAAAATGACATCGCATTATTATTTCTGCCAGGTAAGCGACGACTTTGGCGCGCAAAAATTGGATGGATACGAAAAAGACCTGGGATTCAAACCCGTATGGGTGAATATAGATGAAGCAATTTCAGTAAATCAATCTTTGCTCAATTCTGATAAAATCCCTGAGTGGTTAAAAAGGGAACTCTTTGTTCTCAACTATATTCGACGTCTAATGTGAAATACTCCGACCCTTTTGCTTATCTCGCGAATTCATCGTCTCTGCGGTGGATGCTTGAATCTGTGGTTAATAAAATCCAAGGAGCATATTATGCCCAAAAACACCCCTGAGTTTGATGCATTTCTCAAAGCATATCCCACATACCCATCAACCAAATCCATGGATGCACTTCGCAAAACTGAATACAGCCGACTTGATCGTGATGAACACATTTATCTCGATTACACCGGCGGCGGCATCTATGCTGAGTCGCAGATCAAAAAACATCACGAACTATTAAGCAAAAATGTTTATGGCAATCCACATTCATCCAATCCCACATCGCTTGCGTCCACGCATCTCGTGGAAGGCGCGCGCGCATATATTCTCAAATTTTTCAACGCCGATCCAAATGAATATCTCGCCATCTTCACAGCCAATGCCAGCGGCGCGCTCAAACTCGTCGGCGAGTCGTATCCATTTCCGAACGGCCGCTACCTATTAACGTTTGACAACCACAATTCCGTCAACGGGATTCGGGAATTTGCTCATGTTCGCGGTGCGGAGGTGACCTATATCCCTGTCGCACTCCCGGACATGCGCGTTGACGCTTCGCAACTGGACCTTGAACTGGCGCGGCCTTCGAATAACAGACACAACCTGTTTGCTTATCCCGCGCAATCCAACTTCTCCTCGGTCAAACATCCGCTGGAGTGGATCGAGAAAGCGCACTCCCATGGCTGGGATGTGTTACTCGACGCGGCCGCCTATGTCCCCACCAACAAACTTGACCTGAGCGTGGTCAAACCGGATTTCGTTCCGATATCCTTCTACAAAATGTTCGGGTATCCAACGGGACTCGGCGCCCTGATCGCGCGCAAATCAGCATTGGCAAAGTTGCATCGACCCTGGTTCGCAGGCGGGACGATCACCGTTGCATCCGTGCAAGGTGACAAATATTATCTCGCCGATGGCGCCCCCGCCTTTGAAGACGGCACATTGGACTATCTCAGCATTCCCGCGCTTGAGATCGGGCTCAAGCATATTGAATCGATTGGCTATGACGTTATCACCGAACGCGTCAAAGACCTGACTGGCTGGCTACTTGACAACTTGACCCAAATGAAACACAGCACAGATGAACCTTTGGTGCGCGTGTTTGGGCCAACGAATGTGGAGGGTCGCGGCGGTGCGGTGACTGTCAATTTTTATGATAAGAATGGGGCAGCTTTCGACCATCGCTTTATCGAAAGTGAAGCCAACAAAGTCAACATCTCGCTTCGCACAGGATGTTTCTGCAACCCCGGTGCAGGCGAAGTGGCCCTCGGCATCTCGCGCGTGGAATTGGATGTATGTTTCACCCGTCCCGACCACGAAGACCATCTGACCCTTGACGAATTCCGCAAATGCATAGACGGCAAATCCAGCGGAGCGGTCAGGATTTCCGTTGGCATGGTCACGAATTTCAATGACGTGCAGACGTTTCTGTCCTTTGCGAGAGGGTTGTTGAAATAGTTTTCTGTACACGGATTTGACGGATTGCACAGACATTCACGGATCTCTTTAAAACCATCCGTGAAATCAGTGTAATCCGTGTACCGATTTTCTTGTTCTCAAAGGAATTTCATGAACGGACAAACCCGCTCGAACATCGAACCCGGCATTACCGTGCTGATCGTCTTGAAACAAGATCAACGCACAGGCAAATTAACCAAGGGTATCGTTAAAGATATTCTCACCAAATCGCCGAATCATCCGCATGGAATCAAAGTCCGCTTGATGGATGGGCAGGTGGGACGCGTAAAAGAAATCGTTGGATAATCACATGCCCTCACGCTACGATATTCTCTTTCAACCCATCAAGCTTGGCCCGGTCACCGCGCCGAATCGATTTTATCAAGTGCCTCATTGCAATGGATTTGGCTATCGTATGCCGCAAAGTCTGGCCGCCATGCGCGGCATGAAAGCGGAAGGCGGCTGGGGCGTGGTCTGCACCGAGGAAGTGGAGATCCATCACAGCAGTGACCTTTCGCCTTATATCGAGGGCCGCATTTGGGACGATAACGACATCCCCGCCTTGCAGCTTATGGTCGAAGCTGTTCACAAACACGGCTCACTGGCTGGTATTGAGCTTACCTATAACAGCCACGACGCATCGAATTTGTATTCGCGTACCCCGGCATTTGGTCCGCGTTCGACCGGCATCACCGGCGGCAGTGGATATGAACCCGGCCAAACGCGCGCCGCATCCAGGGACGACCTGCGGCAAGTCCGTAAGTGGCATCGTAACGCTGCGCTGCGTGCAAAGAAGGCGGGCTTTGACATCATCTATTGTTACGCCGCACACAATTTGTCTCTCGCCTTTCATCTTTTATCGCGCGAGAACGACCGCGCTGATGAATACGGCGGCTCGCTTGAGAACCGCGTACGCTTCTCCCGTGAGTTGATCGAAGATACCAGGGATGCCGTCGGCGATACCTGCGCCGTGGCTGTCCGCTTTGCAGTGGACCAATTGCTTGGGGATGACGGCATGAGATTCGACGGCGAAGCGCAGGATATTGTCTCCATGCTTGCAGAACTTCCAGATCTATGGGACGTGAACATCAGCAACTGGAGTAACGATTCGAGTACATCACGGTTTGAAAAAGAAGGCAATCAGGAAAAGTATATTTCCTTCGTCAAGAAGTTGACCACCAAACCGGTCGTTGGCGTGGGGCGTTACACTTCGCCCGATTCAATGGCCTCTGCCATCGAGCGCGGGGTCATGGACATGATCGGCGCGGCGCGGCCAAGCATTGCCGATCCGTTTCTTCCCAACAAAATCAAGGAAGGAAGTTACGAAGATATCCGCGAATGTATTGGCTGTAATATCTGTGTCACCGGTGATACGCGCTTTGTGCCCATCCGTTGCACACAGAATCCAACCATGGGCGAGGAATGGCGGCGCCGTTGGCATCCTGAAATCATTCAACCAAAGAAAAGCGAAGAGGAAGTCTTGGTTGTCGGCGCAGGACCTGCTGGTTTGGAGGCCGCGCGGGCGTTGGGTCAGCGCGGTTATCGCGTCGTGCTCATCGAAGGCCGCCGTGAACCCGGTGGACGTGTGCCGCTTGAGTCCGCCTTACCCGGCCTGACCGAATGGCGGCGCGTGGTTGATTGGCGTCTCACGCAGATCAACAAAGCACCCAATATCTTTATGTATCCATCCAGCCAGATGACTGCCACCGATGTGCTCGAAGCCGGTCCGCGCCATGTCATGCTTGCCACAGGCTCCACATGGCGGCGTGACGGCATCGGTCGTTATTTCTCAAGTCCTGTACAGGGCAACGGCAATATTTTTACACCCGATGATTTGATGAAATTAGTTTTGGACTCCAGCGGCTTGCTGTTGAAACTGCAGGAGCAAGCTCCTGCACTCCAAGGCCGCGTCCTCGTCTACGACGACGACCATTATTATATGGGCGGCGTGCTTGCGGAATTACTGGCAGGCAGCGGATGCAAAGTAACTCTCGTAACCCCCGCGCCCATGATCTCTTACTGGACTCAATTTACGCTGGAACAGGGACGCATCCAAAAGCGACTCATGCAACTCGATGTGACTTTACTCCCCTGCCATGCCCTCGCTTCACATACCCCGACGACTGCCACCGTTACCCATACCGTCACTTCCGCTGAATCGGCTCTCGCCTGTGATGCCGTTGTCATGGTCACAGACAGAATCCCCAACGACGCGTTGTATCACGAACTCAAGCCCGCGCTTGCGGATGGCAGGCTTGCGTCCCTGCGCCTCATCGGCGATGCTGAAGCGCCGAATATCATCGCGCAGGCCGTGTACTCAGGTCATCTGGCGGCGCGCGAGTTTGACGAAGATATCAACCGCGACGAAACACCCTTCCGGGTGGAGAGGTCGATTACTTAACGACTGATTGAACGATCAATATTTTTTGTTTGCTGGTCTTGTCTTCCAACGCGCAACCGGTAACAAGTCCCTCTTGTAATTGATCCGGGCTGCCTGCAAAATAATACATCTTATCTTCCAACAGATTGTATCCAATCAAAAATCTTGTTGGAATATTTGACGACTCGGCAATAGCTACAACCTCATCAAAGAAATCGTCAATGCCGCGCTCGACTCCATTTGCCCGAAAGTCACCGAGACATATATTGGGCAGGTAGCCGCAAGATGTAACGGAATCAGGTTGAAGGTCCAGATAAGAACCGTGAGAGACACGGATGGCGAAGGGTATTTCTCCGCTGTCACAGTTCAGCGCAGGGAACTGTGGCAGAGTCGCCATCCGTTGAGTCAAAGGCGGAAGTAGAACGGTCATAAAGATCAGAAGGAATCCAAAAGAATAAAGCGGCCGGACAAATTCAGCCCTCTCGATCTGCCTGTTTGTTCTCAACGCGAACGCAGGGACAAGAAAAAAGAAGGGCATGGTGCTGGCATAAAAGCGGGCGCCACCATCACCTGGCGGAAGGAATGGAATGGAGAGAAGGATGCCAGCAAACCCGGCCAGCACGAGCGAAGCATGTGACGTGCGAACATGTTTTACGCTTTGAAACAGGCCAATGGCCACTAGAATGATGTTGATGAACCACACGCCCATATCAAGCAGGCTGTTACCATGCCATATGGAGCTAAAGATGCCAATGTAACCGGGGAAGAAAAAATCACGATAGGACTTGGCTGCACCGATCAATAAGCTGAGCGGATGCCGCAAGAAATAATGATATGCCTCTTGATAGACCAACTCAGGCCGTGACGTATTGAGTTCTTTGACCGAGTTTAGCCAGCCAATGCCGCCGCGCACCTGACCATAAATGGTATAGGCAAAGTTGCCCTGCGCCGATTCTGTAATGCCCAGCAAACGCGGATACACCTCGCTAACCAGTACAAGTGAAATAATAACTGTTGCAATGGAAATAAGAAACGCCGCAAAGGAAAATCGCTTTTCGGCGCGCCAGGCCCAGCCTGCCCACAAAACAAGTGCAGGAAAAATAAAGAACGCGCCCGCGCGGGCGCTCACGCCGATGACAAGCAGGAATAATCCTACAACCAGATCGAGGTTCTTTTTCGATTGCGCAGATTTCCATAACAACGCAAAACCCAGGCATCCAAATATCATGCCGGGGACCTCGGACATGGTGTAGCCCAGCCAGGGCTGAATATAAAAGTAAATGAGTGTGAGGTAATATGTGGATGCAAGTATGCCAAGAACCGGCTGAATTTGTCTGGCGGACAAAAACGCGGCAGCAGCTACCATGAAGACCAACGCGGCTATGGCCCATTGCAGGTTTTTGTCTGTGATCAATAATAATGAGGAAAGTAATCCTGGAAACAAAGGTCGCCACGTTCCCTGACTGCTTCCCTCTGCCGGAAAGCCGTTCAGTATCTTTTGCGAAGCAAAGAAATAATTCTTGCCGTCTTTATAAGGCAGGAAGCCTGCGAACACTTTGTTATCCGAGTAGGCTGTGCTCCACAAAAAGACTAAAGGCAGAGCAAACAGGATCAGGCTGAATCCCCAAAAAACGAGCGTAGTCCCTGTGTGTTTCTCGCGTAAAACAAAATAATGCAGGCACAGCACGAGCAAAAACAACCCAAAGGAATATACCTGAAAAAAATGACTGGCGTTTTGCGGTATACCCGCCGATAAAATCAGGATATAAATTGAGAGCGGGATAAGTGCGAATATCCATTTTGCGTTTTGGAGGAACTTCATGGGCGCTTCACCTTTGTGATAAACTCCATCAAGAATCATAACATAACACACAACTATATGAGAGAAATGGATATGTTTATGCCTGTTCCAGTATTGTTCCTGTACGCCTTCCTGTTCGCCGCGTTGGGTTATCTTTGTGGATCGCTGCCGTTTTCGATCTGGATCACACGCTACGTCAAAGGCGTGGATGTGCGCGAGGCGGGTTCAGGTCACGCCACAACTACGAATACCATCCGGCAGGCAGGCTTTGGCTGGGGCGCGCTGGTATTGTTGCTTGATATCGCAAAGGGATTTATCCCAACGTATCTTGCCGTAAGTCGGAATGACATTCCGACCTACATCATAGCGCTGACAGCCGCGTGCGCGGTTATCGGTCATTGCTGGCCAATCTTTGCTCAATTCCGCGGTGGCATGGGTCTGGCTTGCGCGGGCGGTTGTATTCTCGCGACGGATCTTTTTGCGGCATTAATTGGTTTTGCCATCCTGATCGCGCTTGTGCTTATCATTCACCATGGAGCGCGCGCGAGCGTTGTAACGGGTCTGGTGCTTGCGCCTGTCTATTATTTGATTGGACGGGGAGAGCCGATCATCTGGTTATCCGCGGGAGTAGGCCTTGTGGTCGCACTCCGCTTTCTGATAGATTGGAACCGTCAATACCGCGAGCTATGGCTTGACCGCGAGAAAACGGGATCAAAACCAGGGCCGTAAAAATTTGTTTAGCGCGGCAGGCAAAGGTGTGGAATGAAGCGTTTCGTTAAAGTTATAATTAAAAAGGACTCGATATCTCCGAGTCCTTTTGCTATTCTCCTGCAAGCCAGTTGAAAAACCCCGATTTCTTTTCTCTCTTTATCGTCTCCTCCAACCTTGGGACTTTCATCAATACAACAGTTATATTGTCATGTCCACCACGCTGATTGGCGGCATTCACTAAATTTTTGGCGGCTGATATAAGATCTCTTTCAGAACGGATGATCTTAAGGATCTCGTCATCCCAGACCAGGTCTGTGAGACCATCACTACATAATAGGATTATGTCAGCAGGCTCCAGTTCAAACCCTTGATTGGACCTGGCTTCATCATCTGTTTCGGCTCCATCCAACCACATGCGAAAATCCACATTTGGCAATTCAAGCGAGCCAAGATAACGGCGTATTACGTGTACATTCGGGTGGTCGTGAGCTTGTTCGGGGGTAATGATGCCTTTTTCCACCGCTTCCTGAACCCAGGTGTGATCTTTTGTTATACGCTTTATCTTCTCGCCGCGCATCAGATACATGCGTGAATCGCCCACATGGGCTGTGTATAACTGATTGCCGATCACCCAGGCGCAGGCACACGTGGAGCCCATGCCTTCCTGCTCAGCTTTACCGGCGGAATGTGCCGCGATTGCCTGACTGGCGTCTTCAATTGCATCTTGCAGAGTTTTGACAGGTTTGTATGAGTTGCTTTCAGATACCCCCTGGCTAATATAATTCACGGCTAACTCCGCGGCTACTTCACCGGCGCGGTGACCTCCAATGCCATCGGCTACCACAGCAAAAACGACCGGCTTCGCATCATCTTTACTGACAACAAAAGCTGAGACTGCATAGCGGTCTTCATTGTTCTTGCGAGTCATACCAGGATGACTTAGAACTGCAATGTGCAGGTGGGCATTTGTGGAACGGATCATTCTGCGGTTTGGTCTGATTCCACCTTTGGCTGGGATGCTTCAGGCGGTTTGCTTAGATAAAAACGGTACATTAATTGCCCGAAGTTTACCATATCGCCATGTCCCAGCCGGCAGCCCTCGCGGGTAACAGGCTCGTAGTTGACCCATGTCCCGGCTATGGAGCCAGAATCGTAAAGAATAAATTCGCCTTCCTCTGTGTGTTTTATACGGGCGTGTAGCGGGGCAATGGATGGATCATCCAGGAGGTGACTGGCTTGCACGGGATCCGCGCCGAAGGTGGTCTCAAGCTCGGAAAGAGGAATGGGAGTAACCGCGGCAGGCGTATCGTCAGCGTTGAAGCGGGCGAAGTAGGCCGGCGCATCCACCGCAGGCTTGGGTTGTTTCGCGGATGTTGATTTTTTTTGCCTGCCTGACGAGGGACTTTTGACAACTGCCTGTATCGGTTGTGTTAGCGGATCTTCATAGGCGCGTTGTTTTTCACGGCGCATTCGCAGGGAGGGGATGCGCACACGTCCAGTTAAAAGGACTGTTAGCAGGACCAGCGCGGCCAGGGCAATTGCGCCGAAGGTAATATAGGTACGATACTTTGTAAAAAAAGCGGACGCGCCACGCGGCGATTGGACAACCAGCAAGGTAACCGGGATTCCCATGCTGGTCTTACTTAAACCCAGCGAATCCACCGCTTCTACTATGACCGTATGCTGGCCGCTTATGGCATAGGGTTTTAGATCCCACGTGAATATTTCAAACGGCTCTTGCGTATTTTCGTCCATGATCTGTCCATCTACATATAATGTGGTGCGGACAAGTGGACGCTTATGTTGATCGGGAAACTCAATGATGATCTCGATCTCCTGCGTTTCCGGCAGGAGCATCTCTGTATTAAATGGATCGTCGGCTGGGGCCTGGCGTGTTATTTGCAGAGTGGGATCAACAAGGATCGGATTCGGCGACTGAATGTCGATATCAAAGATTTGCTCAGGTGAAGCAACCTGACCAGAGGCGAGCGTTACCTTTACTCCAAGTATATGCTGTCCACCCTGGGTAAGTTGCGAATTGTATTTTAGGGCATATACGCGCCTTAACGCGAAGAAATAAGCTTCAGGGTCGGGAAATTGCTCAATGCCTGAATAGCCAAACATGCTCCCACCTGATTGATTGGCAAGCATGCTAAAGGCCGCCGCGCTGGTTGTGACGAAATAGATATCCAGATCAATGAACCAGACAAAGACGCGGATATTGTTTTGGGTGGCGCGTTCGATATACGGCTGGATGGCCGAGCTGATGTTTGGGTCGTCCATGTGAGGTGTAACGAATAGAATGGCGCGCTTCATGCCGGGACGCGGCGTCTGTGCGTTGACGGTATCTATGGCAATGGCGAGCGACTGTAGATTGGGGGTTGTTGCGCGGAAATCAGGTCGGAAGGAATTGAGGCTGACGAGAAAATCCGCCGCGGAGGCGTGATTGATGACCGGCCCTGAGATTGAAACGAGACTGATGTCGTCCGGCAAATCTGCGGGGCGGGTTTGCGCCCATCCGCCCAACACCTGGACGAAGCGCTCATATTTTGAGAGTCCCAGTTTATCGCGCGCATCCATGGCTGGACCCGGATTGATCGCCACCACAAGCTGTAACGGCACAGCCATCTCGGTCAGTTCGGCGGCCGGGATTGGCTTGCCATCTTCCATAACGGTAACAGTTTCGGGCTTAAGTCCGGTTGCGAAAATCCCATTCGCGTCGTACACATCCAGAAGCGCGGAAATGGATGGGTACGCGGAAACATCCGGCTTGTAGAGGTCCACTCTGTCCCGGCTTTGCGCGCGCGCAGAGACAGGTGCAAGCAAAAGGCTCAGAACAACGATGAAACTAAAAAGTTTACTGCGCATTTCCTGCAACAAACACGGGCGCGTTATCTTGCGGTTTGGTGAGGCGCATAAAAGTAAGTGTCCACGTGCATTGAATGTAGGTCGTGAGCACACCGCTGAGGGTAATCAAGACAGGGAAGTACAAGATGCAACATGCGGCTCCAATGATGAGGGGAGTACTGAGACTGTCAACGCCTCCCGATGCGCCAAGTGCTGTTGCCCCAATTGCCAAAGGAATGACCGTGATAATGATCGGCAAGGCAACGATAACGCCAATAATCGCGCCGCCGATGCCAAGAATAAGCGCCATCACGATCATGGGACCAATGTTGTTCTTAGTGACTTCCCAGCCGCGCTTGAAGCCATCGAACATGCTTTTGTCTTCAAGCACAATGGCGGCGTCTGCCTGTTCCAATATAACATTTAGAGCCCATCCAACGGGCACCAGAATACAGATCAATGGCAACAAACAGAGAAAGCCAACACCTGCGGTTATAAAACCTATTGCAACAATAGGCAGGAAGATCACAAGAAAAGCCAGACCGATCAGGAAAGAAAGCCCGAACACACGCCAGAAATATGGCTGGCTCTCACTCCACAGTTCGCCAAAGCTCATGCTTTCAACACCCTGCTCGGCTTTGAACGTGCCTTTGATAAGGGCGATCTTGCCGATGGTGCCAAGATAATAAAACAATAAAACCAATACAATAACTGCAAGGATGATCAGCGCAATGATCCACCAATTGTTGTTAAGCCATTGGGCCGCTTCCTGAAACATATCCCTTGGAAACAGATTGTTGGGATCAAAGTCAGAACCATCGCCTGAGCCACTACTTCTTCCACCTCCACTATTGCCTCCACCGCCATTGCCACCCCCACGCCCACAGCTTGCAAGAATACCGAAGACCCACAGGACCTTATATTTCCAGGTGATTTGCCATGCTCGTGTGAGCACTTCGCCAAAATTGAAGTTCATGCCGCCTCCTCAATCATAAATCGTGGTCTCGGTACGTCCTCAAAAACCATTCGGGCTACACTTCGACAAGGTGAGCGAAAGACGAACCGTCAGGACATCGCTCGACCACTAATCGTAAATCGTAAATCGCCCTACTCCCACTCAATGGTCGCGGGCGGTTTACTTGTAATATCATACACGACCCGATTGATTCCGTCCACCTCGTTTACGATACGATTGGCCACTTTTGCCAAAAGATCATGCGGCAGGCGCGCCCAGTCAGCGGTCATGAAATCTTCTGTGGTCACCGCGCGGATGGCGGCTGCCTCCTGATAGGTGCGTTGGTCGCCCATCACACCCACCGATCTAACGGGCAGTAAAACCACGAACGCCTGCGAGACCTTTCCGCCCTTTCCTAAAAACCCTTCTTTGGATAATTCCTCCAGCAGGATGTGATCCGCCGCCCGCAGACGGGACACACGCTCAGGCGTTACCTCCCCGAGACAGCGCACGGTCAACCCCGGACCCGGGAACGGCTGCCGCCAAACCAGCTTTTCTGGCAACCCAAGCGCTTCGCCCACAGCGCGCACTTCATCCTTGAACAAATAACGTAACGGCTCAACCAATTCAAACTGCATGTCCTCGGGCAGTCCGCCCACATTATGATGAGACTTGATCTTCTCGGCTTTATTTCTATCGGACGCGGACGACTCGACCACATCGGGATAGATCGTGCCTTGTACCAAAAAGCGCGGCTGACCCAGTTGCTTGGCCTGTTCTTCGAATACCCGTATAAATTTTTCCCCCACTATCCTTCGTTTTTGCTCCGGTTCTGTTATGCCCTTTAATGCAGACAGGAACTGCTCCGAAGCATCCACCGTGACAAGTTCCACGCCGAAGTTATCGCGCAGCGCAGATGCCACCTGCTCACCTTCATTTTGTCTCATCAAACCTGTGTCCACGAAGACAGACACGAGCTGGTCGCCAATCGCTTTATACACCAACGCCGCCGCGACGGATGAATCCACGCCGCCGCTGACCGCCGCCAGCACGCGCTTTTTGCCTACCTGTTCCTGAATGCGCTTGATACTCGCTTCAATAATGGATGCCGGTGTCCAATCGGGAGTGACTCCGCAAATGTCAACCGCGAAATGCTTGAGCAGTTCAATCCCGTTTGGCGTATGACGTACTTCGGGGTGAAACTGCACCGCGAAATATTTTCTCTGCATATCGCCCATCGCCGCAAAGGGACTATTTCCGCTTTTTGCCAGCGCAATGAATCCAGCGGGCATGCGCGTGATCTTATCGCCATGCGACATCCAAACCTGTGAAAGGACAGAGAGAATGGACGGCATCAATGCTTCAATTTTTGCAGGGCCATATTCCCGCTCAGCCGAAGGACTGACTTCTCCGCCCAGAGCATGAGTCAATGCCTGCATTCCGTAACAAATGCCGAGAATGGGCAGACCCGATTCCAGGATGAATTTTTGAATATACGGCGCGCCTTCTTCATAAACAGATTTTGGTCCACCCGATAGGATGAAGCCTGCCGGATTGATGGAGAACATCCGCTCACGCGGCGCATCCCACGGAAATAACTCACAATAGACATTCACCTCACGCACGCGGCGCGCGATCAACTGGGCATATTGTGAACCAAAGTCAAGAATGGCAATGGAGTTCATTTATTTTGTTCCTTTTTGTCTCATGCCCCAATTATGGCACATTTTGTGGCTTTTATATTTAAAAAATTTCGGAGGTCTTTATCATAATAGGCTTATAATCTGACCTGTCACCCTCGCGGCGGGACAAACCCATGCCAAACACGCGCCCTCTCAAAGTTTTTCTGTGTCATGCTTCAGCGGACAAGTCTGCTGTCCGCGAGTTATATCAGCGTCTTAAAGGTGAGGATTGGATTGATCCGTGGCTGGATGTAGCAAGGATACTTCCTGGTCAACACTGGACGTCTGTCATCAGACAATCGCTTGCTAATGCAGATTCAGTAATAATTCTTATATCAAATAATTCAATAAATCGAGAAGGTTTTGTTCAGAGGGAATTGAATTATGCCTGGGAATTATCTTTGGAAAAACCAAGAAATGTGATTTATTTAATTCCCTTACGACTCGAAGAATGTGATGTGCCATATGATTTGAGGGAGCGGCAGTGGGCTGACTATTTTGGCGAAAAACAGGAAGAAACGTACCTTGCTTTACTTCAATCTCTTAAGTTGCGTCATGAGCAAAAGGTGCGTTTAGAGGCGGAAGAACAAAAACAACGTGATACTTTACGTGAAAAAGCGGATCGCGAAGCGGAAGAGAAAGCAGGGCGCGAAAATGCCGAGAAGGTTGCGCGCGAGAGAGCAGAACGTGACGCCGCCGAGAAAGCAGACCGCGAAGCTGCAGAGAAAGCCGCGCGTGAAAAAGCAGTTCGCGAGGCCAAAGAGAAAGCAGAGCGCGAAAATGCCGAGAAGGTTGTGCGCGAGAAAGCAGACCGCGAAGCCAAAGAGAAAGTCGAGCACGCCACCGCTGAAAAACTGGCTCTTGAAAATGCAGAACGTGAAAATACCGAGAAGGCTGCGCGTGAGAAAGCCGCTCGCGAAGCCAAAGAGAAAGCGGAGCGCGCCGCCGCTGAAAAACTGGCTCTTGAAAATACAGAACGCGAAAATGCTGAAAAGGTTGCGCGCGAGAAAGCCGCGCGTGAAAAACGAGAACGCGAAGCCAAAAGGAAAATTACGCGTGAATCAAAACCTGCGCCTGTAAATCTTCGTCTGCTTGGTATTGGCGGAATTATTTTGTTTGCTTGTATCCTCGGTGGTTTTGGCTTGAATTACCTGATTAATCATTTGCCGGTTGCAACTTCATTCCCGAAAGTCACATTAACACCTAACCCGCCGACTGCAACCAGCGTACCTTTTACTGCTACTCATCAGCCAACACAAACTCCCATCCCAACGCCCACACTTGGTACCATGATAGGCAGTGATGGTATGAAACTTCTCTATGTGCCAGCAGGTGAATTCAAAATGGGTTCAACGGACGCAGATTCTCTTGCTCAGAGCGATGAGAAACCACAACATCCTGTGACACTTAAAGCCTTCTGGATTGACCAAACAGAAGTGACGAACAAGCAATATGCCGCGTGTGTCTCTGGCGGAGGCTGCACCCCGCCAAGCGCTCCAGTTATTAAGGCAATTTTGAATTTGACGAATTCCCTGTCATCTACGTGGATTGGAATCAAGCGAAAGCCTATTGTGATTATGCCGGTCGCGAATTACCCACTGAAGCCCAATGGGAAAAAGCCGCCGGTTGGAACGATCTTACACAGGAAAAATATATATATCCTTGGGGCAATGATTTCAACGGCTCAATTGTAAATTTCTGTGACAAAAATTGAACATTGGATTGGGCTGATAAAAACTCAGATGATGGCTATGCTGATACATCACCAATAATGAATTATCCTGATGGCGTCAGCCCTTATGGCGCGTATGACATGGCAGGTAATGTTTGGGAATGGGTGAATGATTGGTACAGCGACACTTATTATAAAGGTTCGCCTTCATCGAATCCTTTGGGGCCCGATTCTGGTGACTATCGAGTGTTGCGTGGCGGCTCGTGGGACAGCGACGATGACGATGTCCGCTCTGCCCTTCGTTACAGGAACTACCCAACGGTCACCTACCACTACGGCGGTTTTCGTTGTTCTCGCTCACTTCCCGTGCCGTAATTCTGGATTCTGGTCTTCTGGTTTTTTAAAGCGCTGGGGGGCAAAGCCCCCCAGCGCTTTAAAAAAATTATAAAAAAATGAGCAAAACCTTTTACAACCTCTACGATAAAATCTGCCACCCGCTCAATCTTTGGCGGGCATATAAAGATGCGGCGCGCGGCAAGCATTACCAGCCAGCGGCGGCATTTTTTGAATACGATCTCGAAAAGAATCTGATTGAGATTGAACAGAAATTAAAGGATGAGACCTACCAGCCGGGTGGTTATCACAGTTTTCGCATCGAGAAGCCTAAAAGAAGATTGGTAAATGCCGCGCCCTTTCGAGACCGCGTGGTTCATCATGCCCTGATGAATGTGATCGAGCCGCTGTTTGAACGGCAGTTCATCTTTGACAGCTACGCCAATCGGGTGGGCAAAGGCACTCATGCCGCGCTTGACCGCTGCACGTATTATTTGCGCCGTTACAAGTACGTCATGCACCTGGATGTGCGCCAGTTCTTTCCATCCATTGACCATCAGGTTTTGCTTTCAATTTTGTCCCGCTCCATTGGTGATAAACACGCTATGAACCTGATCTGTAAAATTATTACCAGTGGAAACGGTGTCCAGGCGGATGAGTACGATATGGTCTATTTTTCAGGTGATGATATTTTCTCTGTTTCGCGTCCGCGCGGACTGCCGATTGGTAACCTCACTTCACAGCATTGGGCGAATGTCTACCTCAACGAACTCGATCAGTACGTCAAGCGCATTCTCAAATGCCGCGCCTACATCCGCTATGTGGATGATGAGGTGCTTTTTACAAATGAAAAGGAGCAACTAAATCAGTGGCGCGTTGAGGTTATCCAATATCTGCAAACTCTGCGGCTGACCATTCATGAAGAATCTGCCCAGCCGCGCCCATCGTATATGGGCGTTTCGTTTTTAGGCTTTCAAGTTTTCCCCGACCATCGCCGCCTAAAACCTGCCAATGGCTATGCTTTTCAACGCCGCCTGAAAAATATGCTTCTCTTTTTTCAAAGCGGCGAACTTTCGCAACAAGACCTAACGATCTGCGTGCAGAGTTGGATTAATCACGTCCGCTATGGCGATACCTGGGGGTTGAGGCGGGCTGTCCTTTCTTCCGCTGGCGTTTATGGAGGATGATAATGGACGAAACAGAACGCAAGCAATCTCCGCTCTTTGCAAAGACATCCGATTTTCTGCTGTGGCTTCTCAACCATACCGAAAGTTTTCCCAAAAGCGAACGTTTCCGCATGGCAAAACGCATCGAAGACAGCGCCTTTTCTTTTTATGAACTGCTTATAGAAGCCACGCGCTCCACGAAACGAAAACGACAATTGCTTATTGAAGCAGATGTGGAACTTGAAAAACTGCGCCTGTATGTGCATATGTCTCAACAGCGTAAATTGACGAAAGCCGCGCAATATCATTTTGCCGCGCAATCGCTGGTGGAGATCGGCAAATTGCTCGGCGGCTGGTTAAAAACCATGCCAGAAATCTAACGGCATTTTCAGGCATTGCACCTGATTTGCAGGGATACCGGTGGGAGTGTTGCGTGGCGGCTCGTGGAACAACAACAATAACAATGTCCGCTCTGCCAATCGTAACAGGAACAACCCAACGAACACCAACAACAACAACGGTTTTCGTTGTTCTCGATTACTTCCAGCCTATGTTTTCTTCTGCCAGAATGTGATGGGTTACAGCAACCCATCACGCGCGCACGGGAAGTGAGCGCCGGTCATTCCTGTCCGTTCGTGAGGGCGGGCAAATATCAAAGAGTCCCGCTCCCTTTGCCGAAAGAGGTAATGGGAGCGGGACAAAATATTTTTACTTGTTACTTCTCTCTTCCTACTTCGACTTCACCGGTTTCCCCATCTCCTCCCTCACCGTGTGATACAAACTCTCAGCCTTGAGTTCGTTCAATGAATAACATGGCGATTTCAGGTGGTCAGCCAATTGTTGGGCGAGTCCCTGGTCGAAGGCGGCATGTTCCATGTTGATGACGATACTCTTGACGTGCTCGTGTGCGATTAACTCGGCGAAGCGGTAGGATTCCTCCTGGGGCGGGAGCGTGCCAATCGAAACATTGCCAGCCCCATCGGTCAGGACGATCAGAAGCGGTTCCACATCCGGGTGATGAAGTTTTTCCATGCGCAAAACATCTGCGGCCATGAACAGTCCCGCGGAGAGCGGAGTCTTTCCGCCAACGGGAATATCCACGAGGGCGCGCTGCGCGAGTTGAATGGAATTGGTCGGAGGCAGGACAAGCGTGGCGCGGTCTTTTTGGAAGACGATCAACCCGACCCGGTCCCGACGTTGATAGGCATCCGTTAAAAGGGATAGGATCGCGCCTTTGGTGGCGTTCATGCGTTCAGCTACAGCCATGGACCATGAAGCATCCACGAGAAAGAGTACAAAGTTTGCCACGCGCTTGACGCGGATCTTGCGTTGCAGGTCAGTTCGTTCAATGGCAAAGGCCAGCCGCTTGCGTTTTTCCACGCGGTGTATCTGAAACGGCGCGGCGGCGCGGAAAGTGGCATCAAAGGCAATATCATCCCTTTTATCGCCAGCTGGGCGCGCCTTGATATACCGTCCGTGTTTCCGCTCGGTCTTGGTGAGCGAACGGCGACCGGCATGTTTGCGTGCTAATTTATCGAGGGGGGTATTCAGCTTGCGCGGTTGGAAGGCTTCGCCCGGCTTGATCTTTTGTCCGCCTTCCCACCAATTGGAATCAGTGTGGGCGAAGACATCCTGCAGCATCGGCTCAGGCTTGCCCTCCTGTGGACCTTCCTGAGCTTCGTCTTCCAGTTTTAAGTTTTTTTTTCCTGAGGCTTGCTTTCCTTTGATTCAGATTCATCATCCGCTTCATTCGGGGCCGATTGGCCTGCCAGTTGCTCGATGCGCTCCTGCAATTGGTCGGTCGTCATCTCGGCTTGCTGGAAGGGACTGCGTTTGATGCGGTGGGGCAGGGCCAGTTCCGCGGCGAGGGCGATATCGTGATCGTTGATCTGGGTGCGGCCTTCAAAGGCGGCTTGTGCGCGTGCGGCTTTGAGGATGACCAAATCCGCGCGGTGACCGTCCACGTTAAGCGAAGCGGTCAGCGCGGCGATGGACAGCAAATCGCGGCTGGTGTGTGTGACTTCGTCCACGAGTTCGCGTCCCTGCGCGATCTGGTGGGAGAGTTCTTCTTCTTTAGGAAGCCATTGTTTGCGGAAGGCTTCAGGGTCCCTCTCGAAGGAAAGATTGCGTTCCATGATGGTGACTCGCTCACGTGCGGCGCGAATGCCGACGATGTCCACAGACAGCGCGAAACGGTCCAACAATTGCGGACGCAGTTCGCCTTCTTCAGGGTTCATTGTGCCGACCAGGATGAAGCGGGCGGGATGTGTGAATGAAATGCCTTCGCGTTCGACCATGTTTACGCCCATCGCGGCCGAGTCAAGCAGCACGTCTACAACGTGATCATCAAGCAGGTTGACTTCGTCAATGTAGAGCAGCCCGCGGTTGGCGTTGGCAAGTACGCCCGGTTCAAAATGGCGTTCGCCTTTCTGGATGGCTTGCTCGATATCCAGTGTGCCGACCACGCGGTCTTCTGTGGCAGAGACTGGCAGGTTCACAAACGATGTGGTCTTTATGTGCGAAGGTAATGTCTTTTGACCGGCAGCGCGTTCCTTACATTCCGTGCACCACGTGGCGGGCTTATCAGGATTGCAACTGAAGCGGCAATTGTCAACGACTGAAACTTTTGGCAATAAAGCCGCCAGTGCGCGTGCCGCAGTGGATTTGGCCGTACCGCGTTCTCCGCGGATGAGTACGCCACCGATGCGAGTATCTACGGCATTGAGAATAAGAGCGCGGCGCATACGTTCCTGGCCGACAATTGCAGTAAAGGGAAATATAGCTGGCATGTATTTGTGAACTCCAAAAGGTGATTATAACGGATTGGGTGATTCGCGGCAAATGAGATTAAAGTGCGCCGCCAGAACCTTCCTAAAGCCCTGATGAGACTGATGCCTGTCAACTGTCTCAAACGCGAATTGCGCGAATGAAATGGGTGCGTTTCATTTGAGTTGAAAGTCATGCGTCTCTCTGGTAAAGTGAGTTTGGATAAACCACTTCAGGAGAAACCTCATGGCTTTCAACTCACAAGAGATTATACAAGATATACGCGCAGAAT
>Ga0315273_10000436_pt1 | contig 43499 bp, 38 predicted proteins | sample YL17G02_0_MG_FD_205753 | JGI IMG/M metagenome (GOLD analysis project Ga0315273, IMG submission 205753) | Sediment microbial communities from Yellowstone Lake, YNP, Wyoming, USA - YL17G02_0 | ecosystem: Environmental > Aquatic > Freshwater > Lake > Sediment | place: USA: Wyoming | collected...
GAAGTACACCCGCAGGCGGCGCGGCGGCACGGGCGTTGGGATCGCCTTTGCCGGCAGCGCCGCGCGGGCGGGCGCCGGCTCGGCGTCGATGCGGCGGCCGGCCTTGGCCACCTCGTGGAGCTCTTCGAGCTGGTCCTTTGCGTCGACGTTGTCCGGGTCGATAGCGAGCACGTCGCTGAAACGCCGCTCGGCGTCCTGCCACTGCTCGGCGTGGCCGAAGGCGATGCCCTCAACAAAAAGCTTCTTGACCTTTTCCTCCCTCATGGCGCGGGCGCGTTGGGCGATTCCGAGAGCGCGGGCGTTGAGCGGATCGGCCCGGCGGATCTCGACGAGGAGGCGCTCCGCCCGGGCGAAGTCACCGCTGTCGAGGGCCGCCTCGGCGTCGTCGAGCGCCTTGGTCAGCTCGCGCAGCTCGGCAGCCGCCGGCGCCTTCGCGGTCGCCACCGGCGGCGGGCCGGGGCGGAGCAGGACGACGCCGGCGATCACCGCCGCGAGGACCAGGAGCCCGACCGCGCCGGCGATGAGAACGGGAGACAGGCCGGAGCGGAGGGCCGTCGGCTGCGGACGCGGCGCGGCCGCCGGGGCGACCGGTGCCGGCGGCGGCTGCTGGAGGCGGGCGTGCAACGCGCGCAGCGCCTGCGCGACCTCCGTGCCGCGGGCCGGGCGCTTGGCCGGGTCCTTCTGGAGCAGCTTGAAGATGACCGAGTTGAAGGCGCCGGGAGCGTCCGATCGGATCTTGCCGGGCAGCGGCGCCTCGTCCGAGACGATACGGTCGCGCGCGTCGCGGGGCGGCGTCGCCAGAAACGGGTGCTGGCCTGTGACCAGCTCGAAGAGCACGATGCCGAGGGAGAAAAGGTCGCTGCGGCCGTCGACGGTGCCGCCGATGATCTGCTCGGGCGAGGAGTAGCTGCCGGAGCCGGGCGCGTGCCCGCGCATCTCGGTGGGCGACCCCGCGGCGCTCTCGACGCCGAACCCGGCAAGCTTGACGACGCCGCCCTCGCCGAAGATGACGTTCTCCGGGGCAACGGCGCCGTGCACGAAGCCGGCGTCGTGGGCGTAGGCGAGCGCCTCCGCCACGGCGGCGCCGGCGAGCGCGATGTCGACGTCGGCCAGCCGCCGGCCGTGCGCCGAAAGCTCGCGCAGGCTCTTGCCGTCAACCGCCTCGTAAGCGATGAACGGCATGGCGTTCGCCTCGTCGACCCCGATCTCGCGGATGTCGAGGATGCCCGGGTGATGCAACGGGTGGACGCGCTGTGCGCTCGCGAGAAAGTGGTCGCGGAACTTCCCGGTCTCCTCCCACTCCTCGGGCATGTGCGGAACGGTGATCAGGACCTTGACCCCCGTGGCCGTGTGAAACGCGCGGTACGTGAGGCCCTCCGCGCCCTGCATGAAGATCGACTCCAGGGTGTAGGAACCGAAGCCTCTCGTGGTGTCGCTCATTGCACGCCCCCGTGGTTGCGGTTTGGCGCCGCTGTGTACCCGCGGGAAGGGTTACTCCGCGGCAACGCCGATGTCAAGACTCGCGCGGTCGCGTGTCGAGCGGTCGCGTGACGGCCGTGGGGCCGATGCCGGTCAGCAATGATCCTCGCAGTACACTAAAGATCATGCGCATCGTCACCACCCATCTCGGCGCCGACTTCGACGCGCTCGGTGCGGCGGCGGGCGCGCTCCTGCTCGACCCCGGCGCCCGCGTCGTCTTTCCCGGGTCGCAGGAGGCGGGAGTTCGCCGCTTCCTGGCGGCCGAGAAGGTCGAGCTGCGCGAGGTGCGCGTGCGCGAGCTGCGGCGCGCGAAGATCGAGCACGCGACGGTGGTCGACTGCTCGTCGTACCGGCGCCTCGGCGAGGTGGGCGAGCTGATCGCGGCTGCCGGCTGTCCGGTGCGGGTGCTCGACCATCATCCCGACGCCGCCGACCGTATCCCGGGCGCGGAGCTGGTCACGGCCCCGGTCGCGGCGACCTGCACCGTGCTGGTGCAGGAGTTTCAGCGCAGCGGGATCATCCCCGATCCGTTGACCGCGTCGCTGCTCCTGCTCGGCGTCTACGAGGACACCGGCGGGCTGACCTACGTCGACACGACGTCTGCCGACATGACCGCGGCCGCCTGGTTACTGGAGCGGGGTGCGCGCCTCGACTGGGTGCGCCGCTACGTCCTGCGGCCGCTCGAGCCGGAGCAGCTCGAGCTGCTCAACCAGCTCGTCGAGGGCGCGGTCGAGCATCAGGTCGGCGGCGTGCGGGTGGTGGTGACGGTGACGCGGCCCAGCGAGCACGTCGAGGAGGCCGCATACGTCATCCACCGCTACGCCGAGATCTTCGACCTGCCGGTGGTGCTCGCGCTGCTCGAGGCGCCGCCGCAGATCGTCGTCATCGCGCGCTCGACGCACCGCAGCCTCGACGCCGGCAAGCTGCTGGCGCCGCTGGGCGGCGGCGGCCACGCCACCGCGGCGGCCGCGCGGGTGCGCGGGCGGAGCGCCGTTGAGCTGGCCGAGGAGCTGCTGAAGGCCGTCCGCGAGGCGCTTGGCGCCGACTGGACGGCGGCGTCGCTGGCCACGCCGTACCTGCACACCTGTCCGGCCGACGCCACGGTGGCCGAGGCGAAGGAGCGGCTTGTGCGGCTGCGCATCAACGCGATGCCTGTGGAGTCGGACGGCACGCTGGTCGGTGTGGTAACGCGGCAGGTGCTCGACGCTGCGCTGTCGCACGGGATGGCCGAGCGCCCGGTGACCACGGCGATGCGGCCCGAGGTTCCGAAGGTCGCACCCGAGGCCTCGGTTGCCGAGCTCGAGCGCGCCTTCATGGAAGGGCACACGCGCTTCGTGGTCGTGCCCCTGGCCGGCGGTTGGGGGATCCTGACCCGGATGGACCTGTTCCGTCGTCTCTACGAGCGGCAGCTCAGCGAGGGTGCTCGGGTCGACAGGAGGTTCTCCGGCGCCCGGCCGGTCGTGCATGACGTTGGTCACCGGCTACGGCGCGCGCTGGCCGAGCCGCTGCTGGGCGTGCTGGCGTCGAGCGGGGAGATCGCCGAGGGGCTCGGGATGTGCGCGTACCTGGTGGGCGGCGCGGTCCGCGACGTCGTGCTGGGTCGCGAGTGCGAGGACATCGACATCGTCGTCGAGGGTAACGGTCTCGACCTGGCGCGGGCGCTCGTCGAGCGGCACGGCGGGCGACTTCACCCGCACGAGCCTTTCCTCACCGCGGTCGTCCGACTTCCCGACGGAAGGCGGCTCGACGTCGCGACGGCGCGGACCGAGTTCTATCGATCGCCGGCGGCGCTGCCGGAGGTCGAGACCTCGGCGATCCGCCTCGACCTCTACCGGCGCGACTTCACCATCAACGCGATGGCAATCCATCTCTCGCCGGACAAGTTCGGCGAGCTCGTCGACTTCTTCGGCGGGCGGCGCGATATCGAGAGCCGTCAGATCCGCGTGCTGCACTCGCTATCGTTCCTCGACGACCCGACCCGGGCGATTCGTGCGGTTCGCTTCGCGACTCGCCTGGGGTTCGAGATCGCCGCCGAGACCCACCACCTGGTGCGCGTCGCGGTGCAGGAGGGTGTCTTCGATCGGCTGTCCGGCGAGCGCTTGCGCGAGGAGCTGATCGGACTGCTCGAGGAAGGCCATCCGGTTGAGGCGCTGGCGGAGCTCGACCGCCTCGGGGCGTTTGCGGTGGTCTTGCCGGGCGTGCGCTGGTCGGCACCGCTGCGACGGTTTCTCAATGACCTGGCCGCCGTGCTCGCGTGGTCGCTCCTCGAGGACGTCTACCGCGGTCCGCGCTGGCTCCCGTATCTGTCGGCGCTGGCGACCCGGGTCACCGAAGCGGATGCGGCAACGATGGCGCGCCGCCTCGCGCTCGCCGGGCGCAACGCCCAGGCCGTCGCCTCGGCGCGCAGCCGCACGGAGCAGTTGCTCGCCCTAGTGAGTCAGCCCGGTGCGCTGACCAGCGAGGTCGTCGCGCTGCTCGAACGGACCGAGCCGGCATTGTGGCTGGTCGCGATGGCCGCGGCGGCCGGCTCGGAGCGCCGCCGGCTCCAGCAGGCGGTGAAGGCGGGACTGCGCGTCGCGGAGCCTGTCACCGGAGGCGAGATCGTCGCCGCCGGAGTTGCTCCGGGTAGGGCGGTCGGAGAGGCCGTGCGTCGCACTCGCGCGGCCGTGTTGGACGGCGAGGTCACGCCGGAACACGCCGTGGAGCACGCGGTACGGCTGGCTCGCGAGCTGTCGGGAGGAGCCCGATGACCGCCCTGCTCATCGCGCTGGCGCTGGCTGCCGGGCCGCCGACGTTTCTCGCCGAGCGAGTCACGACGATCGGCCAGCAAACGCGGCGGGTCAGCGTGTTTCGCGATGGCACTGCGGTGGTGGCGCTGCGCGACGGTCTGGGCGAGCCGAAAGTGATCAGACAAACACTGCATGGTCTCGAGATGCAGGTCTTGCTGCAGGTCCTCGCCGAGTGCTATGACGACCTCGCCCGCGTCCGCCCGCCCACGTACTCGCCCGGCGGCGGCTGGGTCGAGTGGCGGATCGCGCCGCCCGAGCGCGAGCCTCTCATTGTCAGGCTGCCGCAGGCGGGGACGCCAATGGCGGTGGTCGTGCGTCTGGCGCAGGCGTTGGACGGCATCGAGAACCGGCTGATCGCCGAGCCCGGCGGCCGCGAGGACCTCAGTCAGTGGGTCCCGAAGGCAGGCGAGCGGGTGCTGCTCGTCGACGGGCGCACCGTCGAGGTGCGCAGCGTCAACGACAGCAGCGTTGGTGTGCTCATCAACGTTCAGGTGGTCGACAACCCGATCGGCCAGGCGTTCACGCTCGAGGAGCTCCGTCGCCAGGCGGTGCGGCGGGTGGCGCCGTGAGAATCACCGGCGGCGAGTGGGCCTCCCGCCGGCTGGCCGGCCCGCGCGGCGGCTCGGCGATCCGTCCGACCCCGGACGCGTTGCGCGAGCAGGGTTTTGCCGTCCTCGCGCCGATCCTCGACGGCGCCGTGTTCCTCGATCTCTTTGCGGGGACCGGGGCGATCTCGCTGGAAGCGCTGTCGCGCGGCGCGGCGCTCGCGGTCACGGTCGAGCGGGACAGGCGGGCGCTCGACCTCATCCGCCGCAACCTGGCGGCCTTCGAGGTCGGAAAAGACCGCTGCGAGCTGGTGTCGGCCGTCGTTCGATCGACGCTCACGCGTTTGGCACAGAGAGGGCTGCGGTTCGACGCCGGTTGGTGCGACCCGCCGTTTGCATGGTGGGTCGACGGGGCGAGCGACCTCGAGCATGCCGCGTCGCTCGGACTCTTCAACCCGGGTGCGCCCGTCGTCCTCGAGGCGCCGCCGCGCCGCGAAGTCTCTCTGTCGGGCTTCGAGGTCGTCCGCGAGCTGCGCGGCGCCGTCCTCCTCCGTGTCCTTCCGTATCCGGCAAAGACCCAGATGTCGTTGTAGAGGGCCAGCTTGCCTGGCCCCTTTCCTTGGGCAAGGAAGGCTACGCCCCTTCAGCGAGCCTCGTCAGTTGTGGAGACCGCGTACCTTGGCGAGCTTGCGGAGCAGGATCTCGCGGTCGGACAGCGCCGACTCGTTGCCGTGAGGGCGCGTTCCGATGACCCGTACGTCGGGTTGGGCAGGACGAACGAGCGTGAGCCCCACCACGCCGAGTGCTTCTCGGCCTCCGCGACCCGGCGTTCCGAGGTCAGCTTCGCCGGGATGAAGTCGTTGAGGTCGTCGCCGAGGAGCATAACGATCCGGTGAGTGCTCGCGATGAGCTGCCGGCGCGCGGTCTTGTCCCAGGTCCAGCCGTTCTCCCCGACGCACATCACGTCCTCGGCCGAGGCGGGGATCCCGAGCGCGTGCAGGTTGGCAACGGTGTGAGCCTCGTCGTCGATTGACCGGTTGGTGACGAAGTACATCGCCACGCCTCGGTCGCGCGCGGTGTCGAGGAAAGGCTTGGCGCCGGGCACGAGGCCGGCCGCCTCGAGTGCCACCCACTCCTTCCACACCGCGCTGGTGTACGGGATCCGCCGCAGCCTCTTGTCCATGGCCGCGCCCGCATTCGGCCGCAGCCGTTCGGGAACGCAACAATGCGGTACCTGGTACCTCAGACAGGGCGAGAGTGCAACAATGTGGTACCTGGTACCTGATGGAAGGCGTTCGCTATACTCACCGCAGCATGACCAAGGCGAGAACGATGGCCGGAGCGGCCTGCGGCATGATGGTGGCCGCGCTGATGACGGCGTCTCGCCCAGCCGCCGCGGACCAGCGGCCGACCCGGCAGATGACGCTCCCCGAGGCGGTCGCCGCGGCCATGGCCAACAGCCGGGCGATCCGCGACGCACGCCTCTCCCGCGCCTCCGATCGACTCGTCCGCCGGGTCGCCGAGAACCAGTTCAGGCCCGACCTCGACATCGCCGCCGGCGTCTCGCGCGCGCAGCGGTGGACCAAGGTGGAGAACACCGAGGACACGATGAAGGCGAACAGCGACGCCTCAGCACAGGCAGTGGTGCGGCAGGCGATCCCCAGCGGCGGGCAGCTCGCCTTCACCTGGGACACAGGCTCGACCTCGTCCACCGGGCGGAGCGACGTGGAGTTGGGCGCGGAGCACTCGCAGGCGTGGCAGGTCGCGCTGGTACAGCCGCTGCTGCGCGGTGGTGGGGTCGGCGTCGGTACCGCTGACCTGCGGGTCGCCCGCATGAGCGACCGCAAGAGCGCGCTCGACCTCGGGCAACGGGTGATGGCGGTGATCACCGACGCCATTCTCGCGTTCCGCGACCTGGCGCGGGCAGGCGAGGAGCTGGAGATCGCCCGCTCATCGCTCGCCGAGGCCCACCGCCTGGCGGAGGTGAACAAGGCGCTGATCGACGCCGGCCGGATGGCGGCGGTCGACCTCGTCCAGACGGACACCGAGGTCGCCAACAAGCAGGTGGACGAGCTGGTCGCCGAGAACCGCCTCGAGGCGGCACGCCTGGCGCTCGTCGACGTGCTCGACCTGCCGGTCGACACCGTCATCGAGCCGGTGTCGGCCCCGCAGCCGATGGTCCCAGCGCCCGAGCTGGCGGCCGTGCAGGCGCTGGCGCTCGATCGCCGGCCCGACATCCTCTCGGCGCGCCTCGACCTCGATATCGCGCGCACCAACCTCACGGTCGCCGCCAACTCGCGCCTGCCGGAGCTCGACCTCGCGGCCGGCTACGGCGGCACCGCCGACCACCCGGCGCTGCTCGACAACGCCTTCCGCGACCGCGGCTGGACGACCGGCCTGACTCTCGGCTACACGTTTGGCGACACCGTTCGCGGCGTCCGCTACGCCCAGGCGCAGATCGCGGTCGAGCGCAACGAGCTGGCCATCCGCGAGCTCGAGGACGGCATCCGTCTCGAGATCGCCGACCGCGTTCGCGAGGTCCGCAACGCCGCCCTCGGCGTCGACCTCGCCCGGCGCGCGCGCGAGCTCTCCGCGAAGCAGCTCGAGATCGAGGGCGAGAAGCTCAAGGTGGGGCGGTCGTCGAACTTCGAGTACCTGCGCCTGGAGAACGACCTGGTGGCCGCGCGCGACCGCGAGCTGGCCGCCAACGTGAGCTACCTCGACGCGCTGACGCTGCTCGACCAGTCGGTCGGGACGACCCTCGACACCTGGGGCGTCAGCGTCGAGGTCGCCGGCTCGGAGGCCAGATGAGCAGCACGCGAGCGGATCTGCCGATGGTCGACCTCGACCAGCAGCTCAAGGAGGTGGTCGACCGCATCGCCGAGGTGATGGACGCCGAGCGCTGCACGCTGTTCCTCTACGACGAGGAGCGCGGCGAGCTGTGGTCGAAGGTGCTCACCGAGTCGAAGGTCGGCGAGATCCGCGTCCGCCTGGGCGAGGGGATCGCCGGTCATGTCATGGCGACCGGCGAGACCGTGCGCGTTGACGACGCCGCCAACGATCCCCGGTTCGCGGCGCGCTTCGACCGGGCGAGCGGCTTCGTCACGCGGACGATCCTCTGCCACCCGCTGGTCAACGTGCACGGGCGGCGCATCGGCGTCGTGCAGGTGCTCAACAAGCGCGGCGGCCGCTTCTCCGACCGCGACACGGAGCTGCTCGCTGCGCTCACCTCGCAGGCAACGATCGCCATCGAGAACGCCCGCCTCTACCAGGACCTGCGCGCCGCCCGCGAGACCGAGGCCGAGCTCGCGCGGCGCCTCGCGGCGCAGCACGCCGAGCTGCAGGACGCCTACCGCCGGCAAGAGGAGACCAAGGACCAGCTCGAAGCCGTCCTGCGGCGGGCGCAGCGGCTGCGCGTCGCGGTGAGCGCCGGCGCCATCCTGCTGTTCGTGGCGCTCGGCCTCGCCTCGTGGCGGCTGGGCGGCTCGGCCGGCTCGATCGACGCGGCGGCCGCGCGTCCCGGCTCCGGCGAGCCGATCACGCTGGTGGCGCGCCCTCTCGAGGTGCGTCTGCCGCTGACCGGGCGCCTCGAGCCGCTCGCGATGTCCGCGGTCGTGGCGCCGATCGCCGGCACGATCAAGCACGTCTGGTACCACCCGGGCGAGCGCGTGGAGCGCGGCCAGCGGCTGATCGAGCTCGACACCACCCAGGTCGAGGTCGAGCTGCGCAACGCGCGGGCCGCGGTGATCAAGGCGGAGCGGCACGCACGCGACCTCCACGACTGGGCGAGCGGCACCGAGGTGGCCGAGGCCAAACGCCGGCTGTCGAAGGCCAAGATGAGCCTGGACGCGTCGCAGGAGAGCGTGGTCGAGACCAAGGTGCTGTTCGACAAGGGCATCGTCGGCCGCTCGGAGTACGAGGGGGTGCAGCGCGATGCGGCCAGCCAGGAGCTCGACTACAAGTCGGCTCAGCAGGACCTCGAGGACGTCATGGACCAGGGCAACGCGGAGAACGTCGGCGTCGCGGAGATGGAGCTCGAGAACGCCCGAGTCAACCTGAGCCGCGTCGAGGCGCGGCTGGCGCAGGCCGTGGTTGTCGCTCCCGCGGCAGGCGTGGTGATCCGCCCGGCCGGCGCGGCCGGCGAGCTGGGGGAGGGCGGCAAGGTCGAGGCGGGGGAGGCGTTGCTGGCGATTGGCGACCTCTCGTCGCTGGCGGCGGTGGCGAGCGCCGACGAGCTCGAGGTCGAGCGGCTCCGTCTCGGGCAGTCGGCGGTGGTGACGAGCGAGGCGTTCCCCGGCGTGCGTCTCCATGGGACCGTGCGCAGCGTCGCGGCGGCCGCGGGCGCCGGCGGCGGCTTCACGGTGGTGGTCGCTGTGCCGACGCTGCCGCCGGAGGCGGCGTCGCAGTTCCGGCTCGGCCTGACCGCGCGCATCGAGGCGGTCGTCTACCAGCGCGCCGACGCGCTGCTGGTACCGATCGCCGCGGTCGAGGCGGCCGACGGCGGCGAGGGGTGGGTCGAGGTGCTCGACCCGGCGACGGGCAAGCCGGTGCGCCGCAAGGTCGTGCTCGGCGAGACGACGGTCACCGACGTAGAGGTCCGCGAGGGCCTCGCCGCCGGCGACCGCGTGCTGGTGCCGAGGTGGTGAGCGTGGCGGGAGTGTCACGGTGATCCGCCTGGTCGAGATCGGCAGGACATATCGGGTCGGCCCGACCACCATCGAGGCGTTGCGCGGCGTCTCGCTTAGCGTCGAGCGGGGCCGGCGAGTCGCAATCATGGGGGTGTCGGGCTCCGGCAAAACCACGCTGGTGCACCTGCTTGCGCTGCTCGACCGGCCCACCCGCGGCTCCTACCTGCTCGACGGTCGGGACGTCGGCGCGCTCGGCGACGACGAGCTGTCGCGGCTGCGCAACCGCGCCGTCGGCCTGGTGTTCCAGGGGTTCAACCTGATTTCGCACCGCACCTGCCTCGACAACGTGGCGCTGCGGCTGGTCTACCGCGGCGAGACGCGCTCGCGAGCCCACGCCGCGGCGCTCGAGGCGCTGCGCCGGGTCGGCATGGCCGACCGGGCGGCGAGTCGGGCCGGCGACCTCTCCGGCGGCCAGCAGCAACGGGTGGCGATCGCCCGAGCGGTGGTCGGCGTTCCCGCGGTCGTCGTTGCCGACGAGCCGACCGGTGCGCTCGATCGTCGCACCGGCCTCGAGATCCTCGACCTGCTGCTGCGCCTCAATGAGGAGGACGGCGTCACGCTTGTCGTGGTGACGCACGACCCCGAGATCGGGGCGCGCTGCGGCAGCATCGTCGAGCTCGCCGACGGCCGGGTCGCGGCGGGAGGGGGACGATGACGGCGCGTGGCGCCGAGCTCGCCCGCGAGGCGGCGGCCGGCCTCGTGGAAGCGCGCCACCGCAGCGCGTTCGCCCTGGTCGGTCTGGCGCTCGGTATCGGTGCGGTGGTGGCGCTCACCAGCGTCGCTGCAATGGCGCGCCGGCAGGCACTCGCCGGTCTGCGCGAGCTGGGAACCGACGTCGTCGCGATCACAGTCGCGGGCGAGGGCCACGGGGCCGGGCGGTTGCAGACCGGCGACGCCCGGGCGCTCGCCGGCAACGTGCCCTCGCTCGCGGCGGCGACCTCGGTGCTCACCGGACGGGCTGAGCTGCGCGTCGGCGCCGCGGCGAGGCCGGTGGCCGTGCTCGGCGTCACTGCCGACCTGCGCAATCTGGTGCGTCTCCCCGTCACGAGCGGACGCTTCTTCTCGCCGATCGACCGGGCGGCGGGGTTTTGCGTACTCGGCGCACAGCTCGGCGCCCGCGTCGCCGCGATCGGCGGCGGCAGCCCGGTCGGGCGCAGCGTCGAGGTCGGTGGCAAGGCGATGACGGTGATCGGCGTGCTCGGCCCGGTCGGCGACTCCCCGGCGCTGCCGTTCCGTTGCGACGACGCCGTGCTGGTGGCGCTGGCCGCGGCCGGCCGGCTGCTCTCCCGACCCGATCCCGACCTCATCCTGGCGAAGCTGGTCGCGGGCGGCGACGAGCGCGTTGCGGCGGCGGAGATCCGCCGCCTCTTCTCGCTCACCCGTCCCGGGTTGCAGATCGAGGTGAGCAGCCCCGAGGCGGCGGTGGCGCAGGTCGCCCGCCAGAGCCGGCTGCTGGCGGTGCTGCTCGCCGCGGTGGGTAGCATCTCGCTGCTGCTCGGCGCGGTCGGCGTGATGAACGTGATGGCGATGGCGGTGACGCAGCGGCGGCGTGAGATCGGCGTCCGCCGCTCGCTCGGCGCCAGCCGCCGCGACATCTGGAGGCAGTTCCTCCTCGAGTCGGTGGCGATCACCGTCGCCGGCGGTGGTGCCGGCGCCGTCGTCGGCGCGCTCGCCGCGGCGGCGGTGGCGCAACTCTCGTCGTGGCCGTTCGCCGTCTCGCCGTGGGGCCTGGCGTTGGCGCTGGCCGTGTCGGTGATCGTCGGTGTCGCCTCCGGGGTTTTCCCTGCACACCTCGCCGCCCGCATGGAGCCGATCGCCGCCCTGCGCGAGTGACGGGCCTTTGTGGTGCGGGCGTCCCGCCCGCGCGCCGTCCTGGCTCCAGAAAGTGCGGGCAAGATGCCCGCACCACAAGGCAAGCATCAGGGCCGCGGCGAGCTGGTCGGGCTCAACTTCGACCGCGTCGACCGGGACGACGCCCTGCTCCGCGAACTCCTGGGCAGCACACCTCCGCCGGCGCCGTAGCTGTGCTGTCCGCTGCCCGTGGTCCACGGCCCTGAGCTACCATGGATTGATGCCACGCGCCGGCCCGGAGGGGGCGAGGACGTAGGAATGCCGCGAGTCCTGATCGCCGACGACAACCCGATGACGCTCCGGGCGGTTCAGCTTGCGCTCGAGGTGATCGGCTTCGAGGTCGTCGCGACGTCCGACCCGGCGCGCGTCGTCGAGCTGGCGGCGGCGGAGAAGGTCGACGCGGCCGTCCTCGACGTGGTCATGCCCAACCTCTCGGGCTACGACCTCGTCCACGCGCTGCGCAGCAACCCGGCCACCGCGGCGATCCCGGTGATCTTCCTGTCCGGGCTGGGGCAGGGGAGCGACCGCGTGCGGGGGCTGCGCGAGGGCGCCGACGACTACCTCGTCAAACCGGTTGAGCCGGCCGAGCTGGCGCTCCGGCTCGAGCGCCTGATCGAGCGCCGGCGGGCGGAGCGCGAGGAGCGCGGCGCCGCTCCGACGTTCGACATCTCCGCAGCCGACGTGGCGCGGCTCGAGGAGCACCTCACGGAGGGGCGCCCGCTGCAGAGCTTCGCGCTCGGCCGTTACGAGCTCCTCTCGGTACTCGGCGAGGGCGCAACCGGCACGGTGTTCCGGGGCTGGGACACCAAGCTCCACCGGACCGTCGCCTTGAAGACGATCCGCCTGTCACGAATGGCGTTCGGCAGCGAACGGAGCGAGGCGGTGTCTGGTCTCCTGCGCGAGGCGGTCGCCGGGGCGCGGGTGCAGCACCCGGGGATCGTCGCGGTGTTCGACATCGTCGACGCCGGGGCCTCGGCGTTCATCGTCATGGAGTTCGTCAACGGCATGAACCTCGAGCTTTACCTTCGGGCCGGGAGACCACTCGATGCGCCGCAGCTCGTGCCGCTCGGCGCGGTGGTCGCCCGGGCGGTGGCGTCCGCCCACGCGCAGCGGGTGATCCACCACGACCTCAAGCCCGCGAACGTGCTGCTCGGCCGCGACGGGTCGATCAAGGTCAGCGACTTCGGCATCGCCGAGTTCCTCTCGTCGCTGTGGCGCGGGCGCGACCGCGTGTTCGGGACGCCGGGGTTCGTGCCACCCGAGTGCCTGCACGGCGAGGCGTACGACGAGAAGGCCGACCTCTTCGCACTCGGTGTCACTCTTTACGCCTGCCTGATGGGAGCGTCGCCGTTCTGGGGCGCGACCATCGACGAGACGGTGCGAAACACGCTCGAGTTCGACCCGCCGGCCCCGCGCGACCGTAACGCAAGCCTGCCGCTCGAGCTCGACGACCTGGTGATGTCGCTGATCGCCAAGGAGCGGGCGCGGCGGCCCGCCTCGGCTGCCCACGTGGCGACGCGGCTGGAGCGGCTCGGCGAGCAGAACGGTTTCCGCTGGCAGCCGTCGATGGCGATCATGGAGAAGAGCAGTCAGACCGGTCCGACCAAGGCCACGTCGACGCTCATCCCGACCACGTTGCGGTGAGCTCGGGCGGGAAGTGCGATCTTGAGAACGAGGAGGGTGCCATGCCGTTGCAACGATCTCGACGCAGCCGCATGATCGCGGGGGTGTGCGGCGGTCTCGCCACCTGGTTCGGGTGGGACGTGACGCTCGTCCGGGTGCTGTACGTGCTCGTGTCGATCCTGTCGGTCGGCTTCCCGGGCGTCCTCGTCTACATCGTGCTCTGGATCATCATGCCCGAGGAGCCTTAGCCCCGCACCTTCCTGCGCCGTGCGGGACTTGAACGGCGGGAGGGCGGGGAGACGCTGCAGGGTTGGCGCCGGGCGTGGTTTGGTGGTACCGCGAACCGCCGAGGTCGCCGGTGCCAGGAGTTGCATTTCGCGCGAACGCGGCGTGTTGGCAGGGCCGAGCCAGCTCTGGAGGATCGTGCTCGGGACGAAGGTGGCGGCGAAATGCAACTCCTGGCACACGCGCGCCGCTCAGGGAGCGGCGCGGCTCGTTCGGGGCCTCGCTGCATTGCGCTCAGCCGCTCCGCCGCTCGGACTGCCTGTCTGGTCGTTCCTGCCCGTGGAACGCCGCCACCGCGGCGTCGTAGGTCGCGCGCACCCGCCTCACGTAGTCGAGCAGCAGCTCGAGCTGGTCGAGCGTGAGCGCCTGGCCGCCGTCGCAGAGGGCGAGCTCCGGGTGCGGGTGGAAGTCCACCAGCACCGCCGACGCCCCGGCGATCACCCCCTGGCCGACGACGTGGAACAGGTCCGGCAGGCCGTCCGGCGCCGCGGCGCGGATGCCCACAGAGTGCGACGGGTCAATGCACACCGGCAGCCGCGTCTGGCGGCGCACCACCGGCACGTGGGCGAAGTCCACCAGGTTGCGGTGCGGGTCGCCGAGGTGCGTCTTCACCCCGCGCAGGCAGAAGAGGATGCGGGGGTTGCCCTCGCTGGCGATGTACTCGCATGCGTTGAGCGACTCCTCGAGCGTGATCCCCATGCCGCGCTTGTAGAGCACGGGGAAGTCGCGCTGGCGGCCGGCGGTCTTGAGCAGCTCGAAGTTCTGCGCGTTGCGGGTGCCGATCTGCAGGATCACGCTGGTCGGACGGCCAGACCGCTCGAGCGCGGCGTCGATCTCGGCGATCTGTGCCGCGTCGGTGACCTCCATGGCCACGAGCTTGATGCCGTGCTTCCCGGCGAGCTCGAACACCCACGGCAAGCAGGCGGCGCCGAGGCCCTGGAAGTCATACGGCGACGTACGGGGCTTGTAGGCGCCCATGCGGGTCGTGACGATGCCGGCGCGGGCGAGCGCCGCCATCGTGGCGTCGACGTGCTCGCGGGTGTCGACCGCGCACAGCCCGGCGAACACGTGGACGGAGCGCTCGTCGAAGCGCACGCCGTTGTGCTCGAAGCCCACCGAGAGGTGATCCGACGCGTGGCGGCCGATCAGCCGGTAGCGCGCCGACACCCGCACCACCTGGAGCACGCCGGCGAGCGTCTCGAACGCGTTGGTGGGAAGCGCCGCGGTGGAGCCGACCAAATGCACCTCGGTGAACGAGTGCTGCGTACCGCTGAAGCTGTAGGGGCGAACCTCGACGCCGGGGTAGCGCGCCGCCACCGCGGTGATGGTGTCGACGACGCGCGCCGGCTCGCCGAGATCGGGCTCGAGGATGATGATCATGGCGTCCCTCCTCATCCCTCGACGCGTGGCAGATCGGCGAGCGCCGCCGCGACCGCCTCGGACGCGAACGAATTGTCCTCGAGCGTGCCGGACAGGTAGGCATCGTAGGCGCCGAGATCGAACAGGCCGTGCCCGGATAGCGAGAACAGTACCGTGGCGGCGCGCCCCTCCTCGCGCAGCTCGACCGCCTTGCGGACCACCGCCGCGATCGCGTGGGCTGACTCGGGAGCGGGCACGATTCCCTCGGTGTGGGCGAACAGCTCGGCGGCGGAAAACACCTCCGCCTGCGGCACCGCCTCGGCGCCGATCACCCCCGCGTTCAGAAGTGCCGACACCAGAGGCGAGGCGCCGTGGTAGCGCAGCCCGCCGGCGTGCGAGGCGGGCGGCATGAAGCCGTGCCCGAGCGTGTACATGCGGACCATCGGGGTCAGCTTCGCGGTGTCGCCGTAATCGAACGCGAACGTGCCGCGGGTCAGCGACGGGCAGCTCTCCGGCTCGACGGCGATGGCGCGGATGCGCTCGCCGGCCACGATCTCGGGCACGAACGGCAGCGCGATGCCGCCGAAGTTGGAGCCGCCGCCGTGACAGCCGTAGATGTAGTCGGGACGGTCGCCGACCATGGCGAGCTGGCGCTTCGCCTCCTGGCCGATCACCGTCTGGTGCAGCAGGACGTGGTTGAGCACGCTGCCGAGCGCGTAGTTGGTGTCGGCGCGGCCGGCCGCCTCCTCGACCGCCTCGGAGATCGCGATTCCGAGCGAGCCGGGGGAGTCGGGATCCTGTGCGAGGATCGCGCGGCCGGCGGCCGTCATCGGCGACGGGCTCGGGATCACCTCGGCGCCGAACAGGCGCATGAACGTGCGCCGATACGGCTTCTGGTCGTGGCTGACCCGCACCATGTAGACGCGGCACGTCATCCCGAACATCCGGGTGGCCCAGGCCAGGGCGCTGCCCCACTGCCCGGCGCCGGTCTCGGTGGCCAGGCGCATGATGCCGTGCTTCATGTTGTAGAACGCCTGCGGCACCGCGGTGTTCGGCTTGTGGCTGCCGGCGGGCGAGACCCCCTCGTGCTTGAAGAAGATGCGCGCCGGCGTGCGCAGCGCGCGCTCGAGGCGGCGGGCGCGGATCAGCGGCGTCGGCCGCCACATCGCCAGGATGTCGCGCACCTCGTCGGGGATCGCGATCTCGCGCTCGCCGCTCATCTCCTGCTCGAGCAACTGCGGCGGGAAGATCCGCAGCAGCTCGTCGGGGGTCACGGGCTGGCCGGTGGCCGGGCTGAACGGCGGCGACAGCGGGCACGGCAGGTCGGGCAGCACGTTGTACCAGGAGCGCGGCAGCTCGTCGGCGGGGAGCATGATGCGGTCGACCATGGCGGGGCCAGTGGCGATTCCGGGGTGCGTGTCGGTGCGCTGGGTTGCCATCGTCGGATCTCCTCTCCTTCTCCCAAGAAACAAGAAAGGCCCTCCGGAGTCACCGGAGGGCCGTGTTTGCGCGTATCCGTAAGGCTAGGACGCGGCCACACGCCCTCTTGCGAGGCGCCAATACCACCAGGTGCAGGTGGCGGGGCGGAGGCCGGCGTCGTGCTGCATCGTGATCACGGCGCGGATGCTGCACCGGCGCGGCGCGGCTGTCAAGCCCCGCCGCGGCGCTCGCGGATCCCCCGGGTGAAGAACACCACGGAGAGCGCCGCGAACATGATCGAGACGGCCACCCACGCCCACGGCAGGGCGTGCTTCCCCTCGCGGAACGACAGGTAGGCGATGGAGCCGCCCACCAGCGCCTCGAGCAGGTACACGATCGCCTCGATGCTCGGAACGAGCCGTTCGAGCCGGCGATGCAGAGCCGTGGCGGCGACGATGACCAGCGCCGCGACGAGGCACAGCCCGACGAACGGTCCGTACCCGTCGCCGTGGCCGATCTTGGAGATCCCCTTGAGGGCGAGCGCGAGCGCGATGGCGTAGTGCCCGATCGCCTTCAGAAGCTGCTTCGCCGGGACCATGGTGCGAGGCTCGACCATGCCAGATGGTCTCACAGCAGCTCGTGCGAGCTGAGCCACTCCTCGTTGAACATCTTCGTCAGGTAGCGCGCCGCCCCGTCCGGGAAGATCGTCACGATACGGGCAGACCGGTCGATACGGGAGAGCAGCTCACGGATCGCCCAGATCGCTGCGCCGCTGGAGACACCCGCGAGGATGCCCTCGGTGCGGGCCAGGGCGCGCGCCCAGTGGAACGCGTCGCGGTCGCGCACCTGGATCATCTCGTCGATGAGGTCGAAGTCCATCGTCGGCAGTAGAAACTCGTCGCCGATTCCCTCGACGAGGTAGTCGCTGGCGGTCCCCTTGCGCCCGGTGCGGAAGTACTCGGTGAACACCGACCCTTGACCGTCCACGGCTACCACCCGGATCCGCGGGTCCTGCTCCTTGAGAAAACGGGCGGTGCCGCCGAGGGTGCCGCCGGTGCCGACGCCGGCCACCAGGAAGTCGATACGGCCGTCCATCTGGCGCCAGATCTCCGGGCCGGTCGAGCGGTAGTGCGCCTCGTTGTTTTCGCGGTTGCCGTGCTGGTCGGGGAAGTAGCAGTGGGGCGTCTCGGCGGCGAGGCGGGGCGTGATCCTGTTGTAGCTGTCGGGGTGGTCGGGCGGCAGGCTGGAGTCGACGATGAGGACCTCGACGCCCATTGCCCGAAGCTGCTCCAGCTTCTCCCGGCTCGATCGGTCGCGCACCACCACCTTGAGCCGGTAGCCGCGCTGGATCGCCACCATCGCCAGCGCCATCGCGGTGTTGCCCGAGGAATTCTCGATGATCAGGTCGCCCGGCTGGATGCGGCCGTCCTTCTCCGCCTGATCGATCATGAAGCGCGCGAGGCGGTCCTTGATCGAGCCGGACGGGTTCATGAACTCGAGCTTGGCGTACACCTCGGCCGAATGACCGGGGAACATCCTCGTCAGGCGCACCAGCGGGGTGTTGCCGATGCTGTCGAGCACCGATGCGCTCGTCGTCTCGTTGTGCACGTCGTCGTCTCCAGCCGCGCCGCCTGGGAGTCTCGTCGCGGCGCGACATGTTGACACCTCCCGCGCGCGGCGGCCAGCCTCACCTGGGGCGCGGTCGCCCGAGGCCGCGATCGCTACGATGATCGTCTCGTCGGGTAGGCGACGCCGAGGTACTCGAACACCGGCGCACTGCGCTCGCCGGTCCGGCGCAGGCCGGAGACGCTCACGGTGACCATCCCTTCGAAGTGGAACGACCCGGCCCAGTAGGTGTAGCCGAGCTCGATCGAGCCCGAGCGCACCCGGAACTCCAGGACGGCCCGGCACCGCGGGCACGGCGCGCAGGCCGAGTCGGTCCCGGATGAGTAACCGACGACGCCGGCCAGCAGGGCGTCGAGCGCGAACGTGGCGTGACACAGCGGGCACTCGATCATCTTCGCCATCTTCCTCTCCTCAGGAAGCTCGCGGCGCGCTTCGAGAATGGCGCTCGGCTGCACGTGGCCTGCGAACGCCATGTGACGCCGAAATCGAAGTCGTCGATCACCATCCTGCCCCGCCCGCTCGCGACGATGGCGGCGTCGGCCGGGCCGCGGGAGGAAGCGCGAGTCCAGGTGCCGGTGACTGAAGCTCTGCGGTCATTCCGTTACCTCCTCGGGGCGCCGGGTCGCCGCACCTCGCACCGCCGCGAAGAACGCTGACAGCTTGACCTCGTCGAGCCGCCCGTCGGTGCGCACGCCGCTGCACACGTCAACCGCGAATGGCTGCACCGTCGCTATCGCCTCGGCGACGTTCTCCGCGCGCAGCCCGCCCGCCAGGTACACGGGGATGCCCACCGTCTCCCGGATGCGGCGGCTGATCCGCCAGTCGTGGCGTCGGCCGGTCCCGCCGAGCTGCTTCACCGCCAGGCGCCGGTCGCCGGAGTCCAGCAGGATCGCGTCGACGAGCGGCGCAACCGCGGTCGCCTCGGCCAGCGCAGTCTCGCCGGTGACGTGGACGACCTGCACCAGCGCCACGCCAGGCAGCGCCGCCCTCAGGTCAGCGTAGGTTCCGTCCGCGAGGTGATCGCAAAGCTGGATCGTGCTCACCTGCACCCGGCGCTGCTGGTCGATGACCTCCGCGGCCGACTGGCGGCTCGTCAGCAGAAAAGTGGCCACTCCCGGCGGCACCGTGGCGGCGATCTCGGCGATCAGCGCCTCGGAGATGACTCCGGGACCGCTCGGCATCTCGGAAACCAGCCCGATCGCGTCGGCGCCGTGGCGGACCGCCAGCCGCGCCTCCGCGACGCTGGCGACACAGCAGATCTTGACTCGCGGCGGCTGCACCGGTCCCGCCTTCACCGCTCCGGGGTCAACAGGCTGGCGTCACGCGCGATCAGCCAACCCCCGTTCGCGCCGCGACGCAGGACCGTGAGGGTGGGATCGGCCAGGCGCCGCGTCGCCCCTCCCGTGCGCGGGGTCACGGCCACTCGGAGGCTGGGCCAGCAGTACGCGAGATTGCCCCTGACCAGGACCTCGCGCGGCTCGGCCACCGGCTCGACGTGGTGGCTCGCGAGCATCGCCGCGAAGCTCGCCGCGAACTCGTCCTTCCCGAGCGGCGGCTGCCCGGCGACGAGGAACACGATGTCGTCCGCGAGGAGGCCGAGCAGCGTCGGCACGTCGCCGGCCGCCGTCGCCGCCTGCCAGGTCGCGAGGAGCTCACGGATTTGGCGTTCGTCGTCGTACACCCGAAGCCTCCCCAGGGGACGTCGATGAACGTTGTAACACGACTTGCCGCTAGCGCGTCGCCCGTCGATCGGATCGCGGGCATGTGTTCTCCGGTGGCCAACGCGCCGCCGCTACGGTGCGCTCCAGTTGCGCCTGAAGTTGTCTCCGAGACCGAAGATGAAATCCTTGACGAGGAAGATCTTGCCGTGTTCGATGGAGATCACCGTGACGCCGCTGTTCTGGCCATCGCGGCCCTCCCGGTTCGTGAGCTGGAGGTTCCAGTGCGATGATACCCCCGCTGGGCTCCTCTTCGCGGCAATCGACCGGGCAGGTGACCGTTAGATCGGAGTGTCCACTTTATCGGGGCAGATCCCGCGTCCGCTGCAACGCCGTTTAGGCTTCAGCCTGCCACCAACCATAGAGGAACTGCTGCGTGATGCCCCCGGGTGTTATGTGTGTCTCGATCTGACTACGAACGAGATGGAATGAGGGCCCAAGCACCGCGCAGAGCTCATCGGCGGAGTACCGTCGCACTGCCAAGCCGCTGCAGCGCTGCGGTCCGTCGGGACCAAACGTGGCGATCATCGCGTGGCCGCCTCGAACGAGGGCAGACCGCAACACGTCGACGTACCGCGCGCGAAGCATTGAATCAACCAGAAAGTGGAACACGGCGCGGTCGTGCCATAAGTGATATCGACGGGCCGGTTGCCAAGCGGTTACGTCCGCTTCGATCCACTGGACCCGGGCGGCCATTGCCCCCAGGCGCACCTTCGCCGCAGCGAGACTGGCGGGCGCGATGTCAAGCACAGTGACGTCCGGGAAGCTCGCCCCGAGGAGGTGGTCGACGAGTGTGGATGCGCCACCGCCAACGTCGAGGATCGGCGAGGCAGGAGGCAAACCGGCGGCGTGAATCCACTCCAGCGAGCGCTGCGGAACGGGTTGGTACCAAGACGTCTCGGTGGGTGCCTTGGTCTGGTAGACCGTCTGCCAGTGTTCCTTCTGATCACTGCCCATGAATGATCATCCTCCTGAAGCCTACGCCAATTAGATGGACAAGGTGTAGCGCGGGTGGATGAGGCGGCGACGGGCGGCGCAAGTCCATTGATGCACACGGCGATGGACCGATCGTGAGCTGGGGCACGGGCGTACTACGCGGCTGACGTGCAACGCAATAAACACGTCGGGGGGCGGTCATAGACGGTCGAACGGGCTCAGCTCAGGGCAACGCGCCCGTCTCCTCCAGTCATCGCGTGCGTGTGAATCATCGTCGTGCTCACGTCGGCATGGCCGAGGAGCTCCTGAACCATGCGGATATCATAGCCCGCCTCCAGCATGTGGGTCGCGAAGAATCGCCTCAGCGTGTGGCAGGTGGCGTGCTCAGTGAGGGCCTGCGAGGCCTGACAGGGCGCGGACAGCGGGCCCTAGCGCACGAGTCCGACGGCCCAGTCCGCGACGGCGAGCCAGCCGGCGCTGAAGCCGATTGCCAGCCGCTGCGGGATGGAGCCGACGACCAGCAGGCCGCCCCAGAGCGTCGCGGGGTGAAGGCGCCTGCGCGTCCCGAGGTCCCAGACCAGCAGCGGCACGACGAAGAGTGCGGAGAGCACGAGGACCACCGGCGGCCCGAAGCCGAAGTAGAGCATCACCCAGCGGGCCAGGGCCGGCGGCAGCAGCGCGGCGGTGACCGCCGCATCGCACCGAGAGCTGCGCTCAGGAGGCCGGCCATTGGAAGCAGAGGCCGTACCCGTCCGGGTCGGTGAGCGAAAGCTACCGCATGCCGTAGTCGCGCACGGTACCGACTGCAAGGCGGGAAGACGGAACCCTACCGCAAACCGTTGCACGGGGTGTTGCTGCCTGTCGGCCCACCTACCAGGGCACGCCGTATACTCGATTCGGCGGCGGCCCGCCGGCCGGGAAGGGGGCGGCGGGGCCATCATTTTCGGGCGTGCGGACGTACAAGGGAAGGGACCGAGCGCGGGGACGGTTCTCGCGGCGGGGGTGAGCGGTGATGGTGACGATGGAGAAGCTGGCGGAGCTCAAGGCCTCGGTGGCGCGGGTGATCCGCGGCAAGGAGGAGGCGATCGAGTGGCTGATCGCCGCCCTGCTGGCGCGCGGGCACGTGCTGATCGAGGACATCCCTGGGGTTGGGAAGACGACGCTCGCGCACGCCCTCGCCAACTCCCTGAGCCTGGTGTTCCACCGCATCCAGTTCACGTCGGACACGCTGCCGTCGGACATCATCGGCGTCTCGCTGTGGCGGCCCGAGAAGGGCGAGTTCGAGTTCCTCGCCGGACCGGTGTTCACCAACGTACTGCTCGCCGACGAGATCAACCGCGCCACGCCGAAGACGCAGGCGGCGCTGCTCGAGGCGATGAACGAGCGCACGGTGACGGTCGAGAAAACCCGCTACCGCCTGCGCGAGCCGTTCCTGGTGGTGGCGACGCAGAACCCGGTCGAGTACCTCGGCACCTACCCGCTTCCCGAGTCGCAGCTCGACCGCTTCCTGCTCCGCATCTCGCTCGGGTACCCGGCGCACGACGAGGAGCTCGAGCTGCTGCGGCGCGGCGGCGTCGAAGGGGAGCTGGAGGGGCTGCGCCCGGTACTGGCGGCCTCAGACATCCTCGAGCTGCAGGAGCAGGTGCGCCAGGTGCGCGTCGCCCCGGTGCTGCTCGGCTACATGCTCGATCTCGTCGAGCGCTCCCGCAAGCACCCCTCGCTGGTGCTCGGCGTGTCGACGCGCGGCGCGCTGGCGCTGCACCGCGCCTGCCAGGCGCTGGCGCTGGTCGAGGGGCGCGACTACGTGATCCCCGACGACGTCGTCCGCATGGCCGTCCCGGTGATGGCGCACCGCATCATGCTCGCCGGCGGCGAAGTCGAGGAGGGATGGTCGCGCAGCGAGGCCGAGCGCGCCGTCATCCGCGAGATCGTCGATGCGACCCGTGTCCCGGTGTAGGGCCGTGGCTCGGGGTTCGGGGCTCGGCGTTCGGGGCTCGGGATTCGGGGCGCGGGACTCGGAAGCCCGGCGTTCTTTGCGCCCGCCGTCAGGTCCCCTGTGCAGACAGACTCCAGGAGTCTCGCTCGGGTCGCCAGTGGATAGCTTCCCGGATCTCGGTTCTACGGGCCCCGCGCCCCGCGCCCCGAACCCCGAGCCGAGGGGTGGGTGGGGGCGATGAGGCGCTTTCCGGGGTTCTCGCTCAAGCCCGCCCGGGCGTTCTGGGTGTTCTTCCTCGCGGTGCCGGTGCTGGCGCTGGCGGCGCTGAACACCGGCAACAACGCGCTCTACCTGCTGCTGGCGCTCGCGCTCGGCGCCTTCGTGGCATCGGGGACTTTCTCGCGCCACACGCTCGCCCGGCTGCGGGCGACGGTGCTGCCGGCGGGCGAAATGTACGCCGGCGCGCCCGTGACGCTTATGGTCGAGGTGACCAACGATTCGGCGTGGCTGCCGGCGGCGGGGGTGGTGGTGCGGCTCGCCGGGATGCCGGGCCAGGCGCTGGTTCCCACGGTGCCGGCCCGCGGCAGCGCGACGGCGCAGTTGCTGACCGCCTTCGCCAGCCGCGGCCGCCAGGGGCTGCCGGAGCTGCAGATCGAGGTGCGGCTGCCGCTCGGGTTCTTCATCAAGTCGGTGCACCGGGAGCAGGCGCTCGAGGTGCTGATCTACCCGCGGCGGTTCGTCGGCGCGGCGGCGCGCTTCTCCGGCGTCGGCGCCGCCGAGGTGACGGCGGCGGTCGGCAGCGTCGTGCGCGGCGGCGAGGTGGCGCAGCTCCGCGAGTTCCGCACCGGCGACGACCGGCGTGACGTGCACTGGAAGCAAACGGCGCGCCAGCAGCGTTTGATCGTCGTCGAGCGGCGCGAACGGGCGCTGCCGTCGCGCTTCCTGGTGCTCGACCGGCAGCTCCCGCGGCGCGAGGACGGCGCGCTCCTGCTGCGCTTCGAGGACCTCGTTTCGGAGGTGGCGACGGCGGCGGTGGATCGGTTGCGGCGCGGCGAGGCGGTGGGCCTGGTGATCGGCGGCGCGGTGACGCCGCCGCTGCCCGGCCGGCGGCAGGCGCGGCGCGTGCTCGAGCAGCTCGCGCTGGTGCAGGCGGTCGGTCCCGGTGAGGACCCGCTGCCGCCCGAGGTGGGGGGCGGCGCGGTGTACCGGCTGGCGGGGGCGATGTGACCGCGCGGAGGGTGGCGGGTGGCACGACGCGGGCTGCATGGCGTCCGACCGGAGGTGCGGGTGGGTGGGCGGAGGCCGTGTGATGCGGCGGCCAACCCTGTCGCGGTGCTCCCGCAACGCGGTGCTCGAGCGGCAGTGCTGGCTGGGCGCCCTTGCCCTGGCGGTGGCGCTGCCGCTGCCCTTCACCGGCGTGGTGAGCGTGCCGTTCCTGCTGCCGTTCGTGGCGCTGGCGTTCGCCGCCCTGCTCGCCCGCCGGCCGCTCCCGCCGCTTCGCCCCTGGCTCGAAAACCTGCTGGCGCCGTTGATCGTCGCCGCGGTGGTGGCGGCGGGCGGAATGCGTTTCGGCGTGCTCCGCCCGGTGGCACAGCTCGGCGTGCTGCTTGCTGCCGTGCGCCTGCCGGGAGGCGGCCAGAGGACCCGAACGCTGCAGGCCGGCGGGTTGATCGCGCTGATCGGCATCGCCGGCGTCGCCTCGTCGACGCACCCGCTCCTCGCGCTCTACGTGGTGGCGTTGCTGGCCTTCGTGGTCGTGGCGGTCGGCCGCATGGAGATCCTCGCTCAGGCCGAGACCGCTCGCGGCGCCGTCCGGCCGGGGTGGCCGTCCTGGCGCCTGGTCGGGGCCACGGTGGCGCTTGCCATTCTCGTCGCGGCGCCGCTGTTCGTGCTGCTGCCGCGCCTGCGGTCGCCGTTCGCGGCGGCGCCGTTCGGCTCCCGCCCGGTCAGCGGTTTCCGCGACGCCGTGGCGCTGCACCAGCTCGGCACCGTGAAGCTGTCGCGGGCGCTGGCGCTCGAGATCGCCTTCGCCGCCCGCGCCCGGCCGGACCCCGAGTGGCTGCGCCTCGTCGGCGCGACGGTGCGCCACTACCGCGCCGGCTCGTGGGCGGAGGGACGGCGGACCCGGAAGCTCCTGCGGGCCGGGGAGGGCGGCGCGGTGCAGCTCGCCGAGCCCGATCCGACGCATCCGGTCGAGCGCGCCGAAATCACCCTGCGCAAGGACACCGAGAGTCTCTTTGCGCCTCCCGGCACCATCGCGCTCGAGCTGCCCGACGCGGTGCCGGTGTGGCGGGATCAGCTCGGTACATTGACGGTGCCGCGCGGTATCGAGATGCCGGTCCGCTACGCCGTGCGCTTCCAGCCCGACCGTGTCGAGCAGCCGCCGCCCGATCCGGACGACCTCGCGCTGCCGCCGGGTGATGCACCTCTGCGCGAGCTCGCCCGGACGATCACGCAAGGCGCGCGCAACCGGCTGGCCGCGACGCTCGCCGTCGAGAGCCACCTGCGCACCGCCTACCGCTACAGCGCCACGACCAACGCACCGTTGCGCGCCGACCCGGTGCAGTGGTTCCTGTTCACGAGCCGCGAAGGGCACTGCGAGTTCTTCGCGTCGAGCATGGTCCTGCTCCTGCGCAGCGTCGGCATCCCGGCCCGGATGCAGGCAGGCTATGCGGGCGGCGAGCCCGATGGCGAAGGCGGCTATCTCGTGCGCGACAGCCAGGCGCACGCGTGGGTCGCGGCGTGGGTCGGCGAACGCTGGCAGGTGTTCGACCCGACGCCCGCGGACGGACGCCCCGGCATCGGGTCGGGCCTCTCTGGTTTCAAGCTCGCGCTCGGCTGGCAGCAGATCGAGGCGGCCTGGGACCGCTGGGTTCTCACGTTTTCGCTCGCCGACCAGGTCGACCTGTCGCGGCAGGCGATCGACGCGCTGCGCGCGCTGTCGGGACGGTGGCCGGCCATCCTCGGTGCGGCAGCGGCGGTGTTTGTCCTGGTGACGATGCTGCGCCGGCTGGCGCCGCGGTTGGCGCGCCTTGCGGGTCCTGGCGCCGGCGGTCTCTCCGCGGCGATCGAACGCATCACGGCGGACGCCCGACGCGAGGGGGTGATCGGCGAGGCGGCGCTGACCCCGCGAGGCCTGGAGCGGGCGGTGTCGGCTCTGATGCCTGCAGCCGGGGCGGCGCTGCGCTGGCTGGTGGGACGGCACGAGCGGTGGCGCTACGCCGGCGGCGGGGCTCCGCCGCGGAGCGAGGTCAAGCGTGCAGCTCGAACGGTCAGACGGGCGATCGAGAGGCGCCGCTCGCTGCCGGGATCGGTCCGATCAGGAAGCGACCGGCCAGCAGGCTCAGCGCCATGAGCGGCACCGCGGCGAGGACGTCGACGACGTAGTGGTAGGTGAGCAGGATAGTGGCCGAGATGAGCAGCGCTCCGACCGGCAGCAGCCAGTTGTAGAGCGAGCGGTTGCGGCGCCGCAGGCAATACAGCACGGCCAGCGTGACCATCGTGTGTCCCGACGGGAACGCGTCGGTCTTGGTCTTTTCCCAGTTATCGAGGAGATCGCGAAGCGGTTCGCCGACGATGCCGGAGGGCAGCGTGAGGTAGCGCTCCTGGGCGACGGTGGCGCGCGGGCCGTAGGCGGGGACGAAGAAGTACCCCGCGTACGAGACCAGCCAGGTCAGGATCACCGTCGAGGAGACGCGTCGCAGGTAGGGGTCGTGGCATGCGGCCAGCGCCACCACCATGACGATGGCGTTGAAGAAGAACGTCGAGTAGGCGATTGTGAGGACGTCGGCGAGCCAGGCCGGGAGCGGCAAGGCGTACAACGCCGCCTGCGCCTCGGCGCCGAGAATCGCGCGATCCCACGCCATCAGCCTGGCGTCGTAGACGTTGGGGTTGACCAGCGGGATCAACCGGCCGAGGCTCAGGAAGATATACGGGACCAACGGGATCGGCAGCAGCTCGCGGAACCAGTAGCGCCACCCATTCCGCTCGTCGCCAAGGGCGAGCGCGGCGACGCCGAAGAAGAAGCCGACCGTCGCGAGCGATGTGCGGGTGGCGAGAGGGACCTCTGCAGGGTTCGCCCACGCGATTGCCGCCAGAACGGCGAGAGCGCCGATGAGAAGCAGCTCTCCGGCGCGCAATCGCGCCTTGCGGGGGGAGGTCCCAGCTTCTATGATGGGGTCCGTGCTCGGCAGAATAGCCCTCGCGTCCTCGATCTTCCTGCTCACAACCGCCCCCGCGTGGGCCGGTCAACGGGTCGTCGTGCTGACCATGAATGATAGCATCCAGCCGGCCTCCCTCCGCTACCTCGAGCGCGGTCTTGCGACTGCCGACCGCGGCGGGGCCGAGCTGACGATCCTCGAGCTCAACACGCCCGGTGGCCTGCTCACCTCGCTGCGCCAGATGACCACGGCGATCACCGAGGCCGACCGGCCGGTGGTGGTGTACGTCACCCCGAGCGGGGGACAGGCCGCTTCGGCTGGTTTCTTCTTGTTGATCGCCGCCGACGTCGCCGCGATGGCGCCCGGGACCAACACCGGCGCCGCCCACCCTGTCGGCGGCGAGGGCGAGGACCTGGCCAAGACGATCTCCGAGAAGGTCACCAACGACGCCGCGGCGCTCATTCGCTCGTTGGCAAGCCAGCGCGGCCGCTCGGTCGAGTGGGCCGAGAAGGCGGTGCGCGAGTCGTCCTCCTACGCCGAGAAAGAGGCGCTCGAGAAGAAGCTCATCGACCTGGTCGCGAACGACCGCGGCGAGCTTCTCAAGGCGCTCAACGGCCGCACCGTCAAGCGCTTCGACGGGCACGAAGAGAAGCTCAAGCTGGACGCGCCCGAGGTCGTGGTGGTGGGTCCGAACGCAGGCGACAGGCTGCTGTCGGCGATCGCCCACCCGAACATCGCATACCTGCTGCTGATGCTCGGCATCGTCGGCATCTACTTCGAGCTGGCGCATCCCGGCGCGATCCTGCCCGGGGTGCTCGGCGGGGTGAGCATCCTGTTGGCGTTCTTTGCGCTGTCGGTGCTGCCGGTGAATTTCGTGGGCGTGCTTCTCATTCTGCTCGCCATCGGGTTCTTCATCGCGGAGGTGAAAGTGACGAGCTACGGGCTACTGGCTGCCGCCGGACTGGTCAGCTTCATCTTCGGCTCGCTGATGCTCGTCGACTCGCCGATCCCGGCGCTGCGCGTCGGCCTGTCGGTGGTGCTGCCGGCGGCGCTGTTCGTGGCGGTAGTGGTGATCTTCCTGCTCACGCGCGTGCTGCGCGTGCACAAGACCACGCCGATCACCGGCGCCGAGGGGCTGGTCGGCGAGATCGCCGAGGTCGTCGCTGCGGTCGGACCCGGCGAGGGCAAGGTGTTTGTCCACGGCGAGTACTGGGACGCGGTGGCGGCGACGGCGCTGCCCGCAGGGAGCCGGGTGCGGGTGGCAGGGATCGAGGGCAAGCGGCTGCGCGTTGAGCCGAAGGGCAGCGCCGCGGTTTACCAAGGGTAGGTCACCCAAGGAGGGGACGATGCAAGAGTTTCCCATCGGCATTGCGCTGGCGGTTTTTGTCGGGCTGATCATCTTCTTCAAGTGGATCAACATCCTGAACGAGTACGAGCGGGGCGTGATCTTCCGCCTCGGCCGCGTGCTCGGTCAGCCCAAGGGTCCGGGCTTCGTCTTCGTGTTCTGGCCGATCGATCGCATGGTCAAGGTCTCCCTGCGGACCGTCGTGCTCGACGTCCCGCCCCAGGACGTGATCACGCGCGACAACGTCTCGGTCAAGGTGAACGCGGTCGTCTACTTCCGCGTCATGAACCCGGTGCGCGCCATCATCGAGATCGAAAACTACATCTATGCGACCTCGCAGCTCGCTCAGACCACGTTGCGCTCGATGCTCGGGGAGGTCGTCCTCGACGACCTTCTGGCCGAGCGTGAGAAGCTCAATCAGCGTCTGCAGGAGGTCATCGACCGGCACACCGACCCCTGGGGCGTCAAGGTCGCGCTGGTCGAGGTGAAGCAGGTCGATCTTCCCGAGTCGATGCAGCGGGCGATGGCACGGCAGGCCGAGGCGGAGCGCGAGAAGCGCGCCAAGGTCATCCACGCCGAGGGCGAGTTTCTGGCCTCGCAGCGGCTCGCCGACGCGGCGGCGGTCATCCAGTTGCAGCCTGCCGCGCTGCAGTTGCGCTATCTCCAGACGCTGACCGAGATCGCCACCGAGAAGAACTCGACGATCGTCTTCCCGCTGCCGATCGACACGATCAGGATGTTCCTCGAAAAGGTGCACGACGACAAGTGAGCCCCGAGCGTCATTTCGAGATGATCGTCAGCGGCCGCCAGCTCGCCGGGCTGATCGCGCTGGTGGCCGCTCTCCTGCTCAGCGCATTCGGGCTCGGCGTGGGCGTCGGCCTGCTCCAACCAAGCCGCACCCGGAGCGCCGAGGACTACCAGCACTCGATGGTTTCCGCCGACCACGCGGCGACCTTGCGTGACAGCGCGATGTTCCCGACCGGTACGCCGTTGCCCGAGCCGACGGCAACCGCAGGGACGCCCGGCGTCGCCCCGCCGGTGTTCCCCGCCGACATTGCCGCCGCGACTCCGCCGGCCGTGCCGACGGCGCCTGTGTCCTCGAGCCCCGAGCCCCGAACCCCGGACCCCGGGTTTCTTGCCCCAAGCCCCGTTCCGCCCCGGCCGACGGCCAAACCTCCCAAGCCGACGGCGACGCCAAGACCGAAGCCGACCGCCACGCCTTCCCCCCGTTCCTGGGTGCAGATCGCGTCGCTCGCCCGCGCCGACCAGGCCGAAGGGGTGCGCCAGCGTGTGATGGCGCTCGGCTTCCGCGCCGACCAGGTGCTGGTGCTCCCGGGGACCGGTGGGAAATATCGCGTGCGGCTGGGGCCTTTCCCTGGTCAGGAGAGCGCAAGCCGGGTAGTGGCACGGCTGCAGGCGTCCGGCTTCCCCGATGCGTTCCTACTGAGAGAATGAGCTCGGCTAGCCTACCGGTCTGGATACGCGAGCGCAAGCTGCGGTTGGGCGACCTGCACGAGGTGCGGGGCGTGATGACCCACGGCCGTCTGCACACTGTCTGCGACGAGGCGCGCTGCCCCAACCGCAGCGAGTGTTTCTCGCGCGGCACCGCGACGTTCCTGGTCATGGGCGACACCTGCACGCGCGCGTGCCGCTACTGCTCGATCGCGCACGGCAAGCCACGACCGCTCGATCCGGAGGAGCCGCGCGAGGTGGCGCGCGCCGCCGTGGCGATGGGCCTCAAGCATGTGGTTGTTACGTCGGTAGACCGCGACGACCTCACCGACGGCGGCGCGGCGCACTTCGCGGCTATCGTGCGTGAGCTGCACGCCCTTACGCCGGCGCCGATGGTCGAGGTTCTTACCCCCGATTTTCGCGGCGACATGGACGCCGTGGACATGGTGATTGCGGCGCGGCCGGACGTCTACAACCACAACGTCGAGACGGTGTCGCGCCTGTACCCCGCGGTACGCCGCTCTGGCCGATACCGGTGGGCGCTCGACGTGCTGGAGCGGGTCACCGACAAGGCGCCAGACATGGTCAGCAAGTCCGGCCTCATGGTCGGGCTCGGCGAGACGCCCGAGGAGGTGCAGGCGACGCTGTGGGACCTCAAGTCGGTGAGCTGCCGGGTTGTCACCATCGGCCAGTACCTGCGGCCGACCTCGGCGCAGGTGCCGGTCGTCCGCTACTGGTCGCCGGCCGAGTTCGCGGCGCTCGAGGCGTACGGCCGCTCGCTCGGTCTCGAGGTCATCGCGGGACCATTCGTGCGCTCGTCGTACCACGCCGAGGAGGCGTTCCTCCGCGTCAATCCGAATCGGGTGTAGGAACACTACGCGCAGCCGCGGCGAAGCAGCGCAGCTCCGGCGAGCCCGACGAGGCCGACGAGAACCGCCAGGCCCCACCCGCTCAAGGCGGGTATCCGATCCGGGAACGAGCTCGCGAACTTGACCTCGATCCGGCGGAAGCCGGCGGTCGAGGCGAAGCCGCCCTCGCCCTCGGTGTAGACGACGACCGGATCGGCGGACGTCGTCGAGCTTCCCACCACGTTGCCGCTGCTGTCGAACGCGGTGACGGTGCACGCCGAGGCGATCGACTCGATGTTGTTCAGCGCGAACCCGAAGCTGACGCTGGTGGCGGTGGTGCCGAAGTTGATGCCGATCACCCCGCCGGTCGTCCCCTCGACCATGTCGCCGTCGAGGTTGAAGAACGGCAACAGGTCGAAATCGTCCGTCACGGTTGCATCGGACGACGGCATGTCGTAGACCTTGAATGTGAAGGCCAAGGCAGCCGGCAGTGCTACCGCGTTCAGGGCGCTGACCGACTTCCCGTTGAGGACCGTGCCGGTGGGGAACTGCGTCTCCGAGAAGGTGACCGGGCCTCGCGGCGATGCCGCGGTGTAGGCGAGGTTGTCGAACAGGAAGCGCTCCTGAGCCGATGCGACGGAGACGATGGCCAGCATCGGCACGGCGATCATCACGGCACGCATCCGGCTCATTGCGCTCTCCTCCAGCTCGTCCCGTCGTCACAGTTCAGGGTCTGCCACGACAACGACCGCTACCTTCGCTCCCTGAGGAAAGCATAGGGTCCGCCTATGGTCATGTCAATACAGCATAGGGCCCTGTCGACCAACGAGCGACCTTTCATGTGCGGCTCGTCACAATCCCGGGAGTCTCCCGACGCGGCAATGACTCTGCTAGGGTGCGCGCGTGCGGCACCTGCGAGCGAGACAGTATCTGCTGACCGGCGCAGCCGGCCTCGCGCTTGCCCTTGCCCTGCCGGGACCGGGGTTGTGGCCACTCGTCTTCCTGACCCCGGGTCTGCTGCGCCGCGGGCTCGATGGGGAGCGGGGGTGGCCGGCGTTTCGCCGCGGCTGGATGGGCGGTATCGTGCAGTGGGCTGTCGCCGTGCCGTGGGTGGTGATCGTGCTCCACCGCCACGGCCACCTCGCGTTCGTGCTGTCCGTGGCCGCCTTGCTGCTGATGGCCGCCCTCCTCGGGCTGCAATGGGCGCTCGCTGCGTGGGGATCGTCCCGCGCGCCACGCTCGTGGCAGCCGTGGGTTTTGCCGCTCTGCCTCGCCGCCATGGAGCAACTGCAGCGCTTTCCGCCGTGGATCTTCCCGTGGAATCCGGTCGCGGCCGTGGCCACGGCGGCGCCGCCGTTGCTGCTGCCGCTGCCGGTGCTGGGCGCTGCGGGCCTCTCGCTGCTCCTCCTGCTGGCGGGAAGCGCGCTCGACCAGCTCGCTGAGCGACGGTGGCGGCGAGGTGCCGTCCTCGCGGGCTTCGTGGTCGCCGGATTCGTGGTGGCGAGCGCCGCGTCACCGCCGTTCCTGCCGGCCGGGGAGCCGGTGCATGCGGCGGCGCTGCAGCCCAACATACCCCTGGAGTTTCGCTGGGACGCCGCCAACCTGTCCGAGATCGAGGAGCGCGTGTGGCGGCTCAACCTCGAGGCGGCCCACCACGGCGCCAAGTGGATCGTGTGGCCGGAGAGCGCGATTCCGCGGTACCTGGAGCGAGACGCGGAGTACCGCTCGGTCATCGAGGACCTCGCCCGGCGGCAGTCGATCTGGCTGCTGGTCGGGTCGATCGGCTTCGGCGCCGACCCCGATGAGTACTACAACTCGGTGTTTTCCGTGTCGCCCGCCGGGCTCGTGCCGTGGCGGTACGACAAGGTCCACCTCGTGCCGTTCGGCGAGTATGTGCCGCTTGCCGGCCGGGTCCCGATCCTGAGGCCTCTGGTGCGCGAGGTCGGCTCGTTCACCCCGGGACGCAGCACAATGCCGCTGCCGGGGCCGGCCGGGCCGGTCGGCGTGGCTGTGTGCTACGAGGTGACGTTCCCGGGTCTGATCGCCGAGCAGGTCGCCAACGGCGCCCAGATTCTCGCGACGATCACCAACGACGGCTGGTACGGCGACTCGGCCGCACCGCGCCAGCACCTCGCCCTAGCGGTGCTGCGCGCCGCCGAGAGCCGCCGCTTCCTTGTCCGCGCGGCAAACACCGGTATCTCCGCGATCATCGATCCCTACGGCAGGGTCGTCGCCAGCCTGGGCCTCGATCGCGAAGGGTCGGTGGCCGGCGTCGTTCGCCCGGGCGCCGGGGTGACGCTGGCCGTGCGCGTGGGCGGTGCCGTCCGGACCGGGATGGTCGTGCTGGCGCTGGCTGTTATACTCCTCGCCGGCCGGCGCCGGCAGCGAACCGCTGCAGCCGCCGCAAGCGATTGGAAGTGAGGTAGATATGCTCGAGGATGTCGTCGCCCGCGCGAGTGAGGTTCGCCAGCTCATCGATAGCTTGCGGGGGTATCTTTGACGCTGCCCGCCTGCAACAAGAGCTAGACAGGATCTCCGAGGACACTCAGCGCAGCGACTTCTGGAACAACCAGGGGAAGGCGCGGGAGGTCATGCGCCAGCAACGTGCCGTGGAGGCCAGGCTGGCCACGTCGCGCTTTCTCGCCGAAGCCAGCGAGGAGCTGGAGGTGCTTGCCGAGCTCGCAGGCGAGGACCCGGCCGGCGAGGAGGAGCTCAAGGGCGTCATCGAGCGCATCGAGCCCAAGGTCGACCGCATTGCTCTGCAGACGAGGATGACCGGCGAGCACGACCCGTCCAACGCCTACCTCGAGGTGCACCCGGGCGCCGGCGGTACCGACTCGGCGGACTGGGCGTCAATGCTGCTGCGCATGTATCTGCGCTGGTGCGAGCGGCGCGGTCTCGACGCCGAGCTGCTCGACACCCAGGACGCAGAGGAGGCCGGCATCAAGTCGGCCACCCTTCTGGTGCGCGGCGAGTACGCCTACGGCTACCTCAAAGGGGAGAACGGCATCCACCGGCTGGTTCGCATCTCGCCGTTCGACTCCAACGCACGCCGCCAGACCTCGTTCGCCTCGGTCCACATCTATCCCGAGGTGGACGAGGAGGTCGAGGTCGAGCTCAACGACAAGGACATCCGCATCGACCGCTTCTGCTCGTCGGGGCCGGGCGGCCAGGGCGTCAACACGACCTACTCCGCCGTGCGTCTCACCCATCTGCCGACCAATATCGTGGTGAGCTGCCAGAACGAGCGCTCGCAGATCAAGAACCTCTCCCAGGCGATGAAGGTGCTGCGTGCCCGCCTGTGGGAGCTCGAGCGGCGGAGGAAGGAGGAGGAGATGAACAAGATCAAGGGACCCAAGAACGACATCTCGTGGGGCCACCAGATCCGCTCCTATGTCCTTCACCCGTACCGTATGGTCAAGGATCTGCGAACGGGCCACGAGGTCGGCGACGCCGATCGCGTGCTCGACGGCGACCTCGACGGCTTTATCGACGCCTTCCTCAAGCATCAGGCGCTTGCCGCCCAACAACAATGAGAAAACGGGCACCGGGGACCGGGGTCCGGGCACCGGGCTACCCGAGCATGAGCGGCCAAGAGGCACGCGGCGCGCGGGTTTCCGAGCCCCGAGCCCCGAGCCCCGCGCCCCGGATCTCCTGGAGCTCGCCGTTGCCGCCGACGCGCTCTGGAGTCGCCGACTACGCGACCGAGGTGCTGCCGCCGCTCGCAACGCTCGCCGGCGTCAGGATCGTGAGGCCGCCGGGATGGGACGCGGGTCTGGCCGGCGCCTGGCAGACCGATCTCAAGACCGTTGCCGCCACGGCGCCGCCGCGCGCCGGCTGGACCGAGCTGCTGCACCTCGGCAACAACCCCTATCACCTCTGGGTGCTCGCGCGTCTGCGGCGGCACGGTGGGGTTGTCGTTCTGCACGACACCGTGCTCCATCATCTGCTGGTGGAGGAGGCTGCCGCGACCGGCGAGTGGCAGCGCTGGGAGAGCGAGATGCAGGCGTCGCACGGCCGGGCCGGGGCCGCTGTCGCGGCTGCGCGCAGGTGGGGGATCACGGGCCGGCTCGATCCTTTCTTGTTCCCGGCGCGGCGAGCGGTGCTGGCCTGGGCGTCCGCGGCGATCGTCCATAGCGCTGCCGCTGAGCGGGCCGTACGGAGGGCGCAGCCGAGGCTGCCGGTTCGCAGGGTGCCGCTCGCGGTCGCTGCGCTTCCTCCTGGCGACAGGGGTTACTGGCGGCGTCGAATGAAGGCCCGCAAGGGCGAGCTCGTCCTTGCTCATCTCGGCTTTCTGACGCCCGAAAAAGGGCTCGACGCCGTGCTCCACGCCCTCGTCGCGCTCGACGAGCTGCGCGTGCCGTTCCGCTTCGTTGTGGTGGGCGACGGGATCAGGGAGTCGCGTTTCGCGCAAGCCGTCGCGAACGTCGGGCTCAGCGACCGCGTGATCCTGTGGGGCTATGCCGATCGCGATCAGCTCGGCGGCCTTCTCGGGGCCGTAGACATCGGGTTGGTGCCGCGTTACCCGACCGCGGGAGAGACGTCCGCGGCGGCGCTGCGGTTCCTGGGCGCGGGGACTCCCGTCATCGTGTCCGGCTTCGGCCAGTTCCTCGAGCTGCCGCCATCGGCTGCGCTACGGATTGCGCCCGGGCGACACGGAATCGCGGATCTGGTCCGCTGGGTGGCGTGGCTTGCCGCCAACCGTGATGCTCTGGCCGAGTCGCGCCGCGCCGCGCGTGCAGCTTGGGAAGACGGCGGCCACGACCCAGAAGAGGCCGCTGCGGCGCTGTGCGACGCGGTGGGGGAGCTCGGTGCCGGCCTGGTTTGATGAGGTCGCCGATCTTCCACTACCACGGGCACCGCATCTGGGGCGCCACGGCGCGCATCCTCGCCGACCTGCTGTCCCGCCTCAATCTGCTGGAGATGCAAGAGGACTAGCGCTTTGCGGGCAGCGGTGGCGGCGTCTCGGCGGTGTCCAGCAAGATCTGAGCCGCTAGCGTCGCCTCGGTGAGCCCGACTGCATCCTTCGTGGCGGCCGGCGCCCCGGCGACCGTGGCCGCCTGGGCGAGCTCCTTGCGGGCGTGCTGCCAGTCGTGCTCGCGGTGGAATGCGCAGCCGAGCAGGTAGCGGGCAGGAAAGTTGTCCGGCTGCCGCATGGTGAGTGCCTGCAGCGTGCGGAGAGCATCCTCGTTGCGGCCAATGTCGAGCAGGCAGCGGGCGGCAATGACCGCGGCGGTGTCGTCGGAGGGCGTGGCGCCGAGAAGCGCCAGGGCATCATCGGCCTTGCCGAGGCGCCGCAGCGCCTCGGCGCGGGCGAGCGTGAAAGTGGTGAGCTGCACATCCTGAGCGCGGCCGAGGGCGTCGGCGGCGGCGGCGGCGTTGGCGGCGAGGAGGTAGGCGACGCCAAGCCAGCCCGAGGTCCAGGGGTCGCCCGGGCGCATCTGGAGGGCGCGCAGGAGGTGTTGGACCGCGGCCGCCGGCTCGCCGCGGTCAAGCGCGATCTGCGCCCGCAGAACGCGTGCTTCGACCAACGTGCCGTTGGCTTGCAGGGCGCGGTCGAGCGCCTCCTCCGCGGTGTCGAGATCGCCGAGCTTGGCCGCCACGATGCCGAGGGCGGCGCTGGCGCGGTCGTTGCCGGGCTCGGCCTCGGCTACGCGGCGGAAGGCGTCACGGGCGTTGGGCAGCCGGCCGCGGCGCAGCTCGACCTCGCCGAGCAGGAGGAGGAGCTCCGGCTTCTCCTTGTCGGAGAGCGCCGTCCGCAGCGCGCTGTAGGCCTCGTCGAGGCGGCCTGCATCGAGCAGCGCCTCGGCGAGCACCTCGAGAGCGGGGGCACACGACGGCAGCGCCGCGAGGATGCCACGCGACAGCGCCGCCGCCTCCGCGGCCCGCGAGCTCGCGAGCAGGCGCCGGGCCTCGAGGAGGGCGTCGAGCGGCACGGGGGTGGTGCCCGGCAAGGCCTGCGCCGCTGCGCGAATCGCTGCTGCCCGCCCGCGCTCCTCCAGCGACGGTTCGGCCTGCCCGAGGCGCTCGAGCACCTCGCTCTTGAGATCGAGGACGTCCGCCAGCACCGGCGGCGGAGTGACTGTGGCGAGCTGCTGCACCTCGGCGAGGAGGGAGTCGAGAGCGGTGTTGTCGACGGCGAGCGCCAGCTTCTGGCGCAGAGCCGCAAGAGAGCCAGGGGCGGCCGGCGGCGCCGCAGCCGGGCTCGGCGCCGTGGTCGCCTGAGGCGTTGCGGCCCGGCGCGAGCGGACCCGCTTGAACATCGCGAGAAACTCGTCGGCGTAGAAGTCGGGAACCAGCTCGAGCTGCGGCTGGTCACCGAGTGCTGCGGCGATGGCCTCCTCGGCCTTCGCTCGGCTGCCCATGTTGAAGTACGTCACGGCCAGCCTGACGCTGATCTCGGCCCGCTTCCCGAGGTCGCTCTCGGCAGCGGCGGCGGCGGCGTATTGCCGGGCGGCGCTCTTGAAGTCGCTACGCCGGAACGCCGCATTGGCGTCGCCGAGCGCGTCCTGCGCGTTCCCGCGGGAGCTCGCCAGTGCCAGCAGCAACCCAGCGAGCATGACGACTCGGCCTTTCATGGTGCGAGTCTACCGCAACGCGCTTTCGTCAACTGTCTTCGGGGTACGGGCCACGGACCACGTCGTCTCTACTGCGGCCTCACCGTTCTCCGCACCGCCGACCGAGCCGGGATGTCCACCTCCTCGCGGTACTCCCCGCCGTTCGGCCAGCGGACCACGAGCTGTCGGCGACCGACCTCGAGCTTGCGGTCGCGCTGCGGTAGCGGGCCGAGATCCGTGCCGTCGATCGACACCCGGGCATCTCGCACGGCAACGCCGAAGTCGGGGAACACGCTGAGCATGCCGAAAGGGGGAAGGCTGAGCGAAACCCGCGGCTCGCTGGCGGACACCGACAGGGTCACCGTTTGCTCGCGGTATCCGGGGATCACCTGTCGGAATGTGTGCTCGCCGGGCATCAGAGCGATGGTGATCGTCTGCAACCGGCCTAGCGACTCGCCGTCGACGGTGAGCTCGGCAGGCGGGTCGACGAAGATCTCGGTCGACACCGGCAACGGCGGCGGCGTCGGCGCGGGCGTCGGCGGCGGCGCCGTGGGGACGGGCGTGGGCGCCGGCCCGGCGAGGATCGTCTGCAGCGGGAAGGTATCGGGCGAAGCCACATACCACCAGGCTCCGACGCCGGCAAACGCCGGAAGCACCATGGCGACGAGAAGCCATGGCCACAGTCGGCGGCGAACCGGCACCAGCGTCGTGGGAGCGACCTCCGTCTCCAGACGTTCCAGGGGGCGTGCCGCAAGCTGCGTCGGCGCCGTGAGGTCGATCGCGGGAATCGCAGCCCGGCGCACGAGCTCGGCGCGGACGACGGCAGTGGTCGAGGTGACCCGCGCGCGGGAGTCCTTCCCCGCCAATGTCGCCTCTACCTCGCGAAGCTGATGAGCGAACTCGCGCACCGACGGGAAACGGTCATTGGGCTCCCTGGCCAGCGCCTTGAGGATGGCCTTTTCGAGCCGGTCCGGGCAAGCAGGGTTGCGCTGGCGCAGGGAGGCCGGGCGCTCATTGAGGATCTGGTAGATGACGTTCGACACGTTAGGACCGACGAACGGCCGCGTGCCGGTCACCATCTCGTACGCCATGACGCCGAGAGAGAACAGGTCGGTACGGGCGTCCAGCGGCTTGCCGGCAAGCTGTTCCGGCGCAAGATAGCCGGCGGTGCCGAGCGCCACGCCGGTCTGCGTGAGCCGCGCCTGAGACTGGACCGACTTGGCGATCCCGAAGTCCATGATCTTGACGCTGCCGTCCTCCATCACCCGGATGTTCGGCGGCTTGATGTCGCGATGAATGATCGAGTGCGCGTGGGCGTACTCGAGGCCGGCGCACACCTGGAGGAGGATCGCAATCGTCGCCGGCAACGTCAGCGGGCCGCGCCGCAGCAGGTCGTCCAGATCGATGCCAGAGAGCAGCTCCTGGACGAAGTACGGGGTGCCGTCCTCGATGCCGAAGTCGAAGATGAGAGTGATGTTGGCGTGTTGGAGCGCGCCGGCAAGCTGCGCCTCCCGAAAGAACCGCTGTGTGGTCTCTTCCTCGGCAACGGAGCAGGTCTTGAGGGCAACCCAGCGCTGGATGTAGGGATCCCATGCCTTGTAGACGACGCCGAAGCCGCCGACGCCTATCTGCTCGGCGACCTCGTACTTGCCAATACGGGTCGGAGTCGCCATCGTCTTAGGTTAGCGCGCCTCACGGCAAGCGCGGAGAGTGGTAGCCTAACACGATGTGGCGTCCACGTGGCCTTTTCGCGATCCTGACGGTGCTTCTCCTCACCGTGTCGGCGTGTCGGCGTGACGGTGGCGGCGGTATGGGCGCCAAGGCCTCGCCGACTCCGGATGGCGTCTCGGGGACCCTGACCACCAACGACATGATGATGTTTCTGGCTGTGCGCGCGAAGGCACTGACCCGCCTCGAGAACGAGGTGGCGGCGGCCGAGCAGCACGGCGGGTCGCTGCTTGCCCACGTGGTGGAGCTGTCGACTGCCGAGCAGGATGCGGTCTCCTCGCTCGGCTTCGACTGGAAGCACTACCGGTGGGTGCGCGAGGAGGTCGCCAGTCTGGTCGCGGCGCACCGACAGCGCGAGGACTCGCAGCTTCTCACCTTGGAGCTGACCCGGGCGCGCGACGACCTGCAAGCGCAGCTCACGGTTGCCAAGGATGCTGCCAGCAAGCAGTTCCTCGAGGCCCAGGTCGCCAGCCTGAACACTCAGCTCGAGAAGCTCGCCGGCGGCCGTCCGGTTGCCGACGGCGAGGCTGAGGCGATGGAGCTGATTGCCGGCGCCCGCGCCGAGCTTGCCGTGCAGCAGGGGAGGCAGGACCGCATCCAGCGCAAGGTCCGCGAGCTCGTGCAGCGTGAACGTGCCGGGGGCACCCCGGCGGCGACGCCGCAGGCGAGAACGCCTAGGTGATCGACGCCATCCTGGCGGCGTGGGTGAGGAAGAACGATAGCAGCTCGAGATTGATCTTGAGGTCGACGTTCTTGAGCTTGACCTCGGTGTGGCCCTTGAACTGGGTCGGCGCGAAGTTCAGGACCGCCTGCACGCCGGCTTCGACCAGGTCGTCGTAGACCTTCTGGGCGGCGGGCGCGGGCACCGTCACGACCCCTATGTGCACCTTCCGTTCTTTCACAATAGTGCTTAACAAAGAGGTGCTCTCGACGGTCAAGCCGCCGGGCACCTTCTTGCCGATCTTGTGGGGGTCGGAGTCGAGAATGGCGACGATCCTGAAACCCCCGGTGTTGAACCCGGAGTAGTGGGACAAGGCGGTGCCCAGGTTGCCGGCGCCGACGACGAGCACGCGCCGCTCTTCGTTGAGTCCGAGGATGTTGACGAGATGCTCGCGGAGCTGGGCGACGTTGTAGCCGACGCCGCGGATCCCGAACTCACCGAAATAGGCAAGATCCTTGCGGATCTGCGCCGAGTTGAGGTGGAACCGGTCGGCAAGCTCCTGCGAGGAGACCGTGGTCAACTCTTCCTGCTCGAGCTGCTGCAGGCAGCGCAGGTACACCGACAGACGGTTGATCGTGAGCTCCGAGATGCTCTCGACCGGGATGTAGCGCTTGAAGGCCATGCGTCACCTCACCAGGGTCCGGGCTGCCGCCTCCGCCGCTTCGAGCACCCAGGCCGGGATTACGCCGAGGATTACGATCGCCACCGCGCAGGCGATCCCAACAAGGCGGACCGACCACGGTTCTGCAAAGCGGGGCGCGCGCTTCGGAAGCGGCTTCATGTAAAGGTAGAATACCACGCGCACATAGTAGAACACTGAGACGAGACTGTTGAGAACGCCCGCGAGCGCGAGCCAGACGAGGTGCGCGTTGACTGCCGCGCGGAACACCAGGAACTTGCCGACGAACCCGGCGGTAGGCGGGATGCCGGCCAGCGAGAACATGGCGACGGCGAGCACGAACGACAGCAGCGGGCGCTCCCACCCCTGGCCGGCGAGGTCGGTGAGCAGGTGGGGCTCGTCCTCGTTCTCTGAGAATGCCGAAACGACCGCGAACGCCGCGATGTTCATCACCGTGTAGGCCGCGAGGTAGACCAGCATCCCTGAGATCCCGTCGAATCCGAGTGCCACGATTCCGACGACCGCGTAGCCCATGTGAGCGATCCCCGAGTACGCCAGCATGCGCTTGAGATCGCGTTGGGCGATGGCCACGAGGTTGCCGATGACCATCGACAGCACCGCGACTGCGGCGAGCAGCGAGGTCCACTTCGGCGTGACGGCCTGCGGCGCCACCGCGACCGCGATGCGGGCGAGAACCACCAGCGCGGCGCCCTTGGGCACGACCGAAAGGAATGCCGTCACCGGCGTCGGCGAGCCCTGGTAGACGTCGGGCGCCCATGCGTGGAACGGCGCCAACGCCAGCTTGAAGCCGAGTCCGGCCAGCACCAGCGCAACGCCGGCGATTGCCAGAGGGTTGCCCGTGAGCGCACCACTGGCCGCTATCGGCGCCACGGCCCGCAGGGAGAAGCTCCCGGTGACGCCGTACAGCAGAGAGATGCCATAGAGCAGCACGGCGGCGGCGACGGCGCCGACCACGAGGTACTTCCAGCCGGCTTCCAGCGACAGCCCGCTTTCGCGGTGGAAGGCGTTGAGGACGTAGAGCGAGATCGAGAGCAGCTCGAGGCCGACGAAGACGACGAGCAGGTGGTCGGCTTTGGCCATCACCATGGCGCCCGATGCCGCCCACAGCAGCAGGCCGTAGAACTCGCCGTAGCGAGCACGGGTGCGCTCGAGGTAGGCGTCGGCGATGATCGAGACGAGGAGAACGGCAACCAGGATGTAGGTGTCGACGAAGCGCGCCAGGGCATCGACGACGAGCGCGCCCGACCACACGGCGCCGGGCAGCGGCTCGGTCCAGCGCGCGACCAGCGCCGCCACGCACGCCAGGCCGGCAAGCACGCCGAAGCGTGGTCGCAGCGACGGGATGAAGGCGTCGGCGAGCACGAGCAGACATCCCGCCAGCACGAGGACCAGCTCGGGCAGAATGGTGGCGAGTTCCGTGGCACTCACGCGTCAGCCTCCGATCAGGTGTCGCACGGCGGCTTCCGACAGCCTGAGGAACGTCCCCGGCTGCACGCCGATCCACACCATGAAGACGGCCAGGGGGGAAAACGCAAGCAGCTCCCGCCAGCTCATGTCGCAAAGGTCGCGGTTCTCGTCGTGGGTCAGCGGGTTCCAGAACACCCGTTGGACCAGCGACAGCATGTAGACGGCGCCGAGCACGATCCCGGTGGCCGCGAGCACGACGGCGGTTGGGTGCTTGGTGTACGCACCGGTGAGAATGAGGAACTCGCCGACGAACCCGTTGAGCCCGGGCAGCCCGATCGAGCCCAGGGTGGCGATCATGAACGCGCCGGTGTAGACCGGCATCACCGCGGCGAGCCCACCGAAGTCCTCGATCGCTCGCGTGTGGCGGCGGTCGTAGATCATCCCGACGAGCATGAACAGCGCGCCGGTCGACAGCCCGTGATTGACCATCTGAATGAGCGCGCCCTGCGTCGAGGCGACCGTCCCGGCGAACAGCCCGAGGACGATGAACCCCATGTGCGACACCGACGAATAGGCGACCAGCTTCTTGATGTCCTTCTGCGCCCACGAGACGAGGGCGCCGTACACGATCCCGATCACCGCGAGCGTGATGAACAGCGGCGTGGCGCGCTCCCACGCCTGCGGGAAGAGTGGGCGGTTGAAGCGCAGCAGCCCGTAGGTCCCCAGCTTCAGCAGCACGCCGGCGAGCACGATCGAGCCGCCGGTGGGCGCCTCGACGTGAGCGTCCGGCAGCCAGGTGTGCAACGGAAACACGGGAACCTTGATGGCGAAGGCGAGGGCGAATGCCGCGAACACCAGCATCTGCGGCGAGCCCCAGAAGCCCTGACCCATCGGCACCTGGAGCTTCAACATGTCCGCATAGGCCCACGACCACGCGCCGGTCTGGGAGTGGTGGAGGAACGCCAGGTAGAGAATGCCCACCAGCATGAGCAGCGAGCCGGCGAGGGTGAACAGCACGAACTTCACCGCGGCGTAGATGCGGCGCTCGCCGCCCCAGACGCCGACAATGAAGTACATCGGCAGCAGCATCAGCTCCCAGAACACGTAGAACAGGAACAGGTCGGTGGCGAGGAACGCACCGAGCATCCCCGTCTCGAGCAGCAGCATCGCCGCCACGTAGCCGTTGACCCGGCTCTTCACGGAGCCCCACGAGGAGATGAACACAAGCGGCTGCAGGAGCGTGGTCAGGAGCACCAGAACCAGCGACACGCCGTCCATCCCGAGCCGGTACGAGATCCCGAGCGACGGGAGCCACTGACGCACCTCGACGAGCTGGAAGGCCGCGTTGGCGGCGTCGAACCGCGACCAGGCGACGCCGGCGAGCCCCAGGGTGACGAGGGAGGCGAGCAGGCCGATCCAGCGGCCGACCTTCTCGGCGCCGCGCGGCACGAGCAGGAGCAGCAGCATGCCCACCACGCCCGGGGTGAGGGTGATCAGGGAGAGCAAGGAGTCCTCGAATGCCACCGTATCCCCCTAGAAGAGCAGCCACGCGGCGGCGAGCACCGCGCCGCCGAGCACCATCAGCGCGTAGTTGCGCACGTTGCCGGTCTGCAGAAAGCGCAGCAGGTCGCCGGCGATCTCGGTGAAGAACGCGGCGGCGTTCAGCGTGCCGTCGATCGCCACTGTGTCGATACCCTTCCACGAGAAGCGCGACACCCAGCCGAGCGGTCGCACGATCGTGTGGTCGTAGATCTCGTCGACGTAGTACTTGTTGGCGACGACTCGGTAAAGAGCGGGGACGCGGTTGGCGATCGCCTTCGGGGTCTCGCCGGCGCGCGGGCCGAAGTAGAACCGGGTCGCGAGCCAGATCCCGAAGCAGGCCACCGCCACCGACAGCACGATCAGCGCCCACTCCACGGAGAGCGACGCGTGGTGCTCGAGCTCCACGCCCGGCGCCACCGGGTGGAGGAACCCTTCGAACCAGTTGAGGTCTCGCCCAAACGTGATCGCCGCGCCCACACCCGCCAGACCCACCACCGCGCTGCCCACCCCGAGGATCTTCAAGGGCCACGTCATCGACGCCGGCGACTCGTGCAGGTGGTGCTCGGCCTCGTGCGTCCCCCGGAACTCCCCGTGGAACGTCATGTGCACCAGCCGAAACATGTAGAACGCCGTCAGGAACGCCCCGCACACCCCGAGAGCCCACAGCACGGTGTAGACCGTCCCAAAGCCGTTGAGGTCCGCCGATCCGGCAGCGAATACCCTGCCCAGGATCTCGTCCTTGGAGAAGAACCCCGCCAGCGGTGGGATGCCGGCCAGCGCCAGCGTCGCGACGACGAACGTCCAGTACGTCGTGGGCATGTGCTTCTTCAGCCCGCCCATCTTCC
>Ga0315273_10000437_pt1 | contig 43455 bp, 53 predicted proteins | sample YL17G02_0_MG_FD_205753 | JGI IMG/M metagenome (GOLD analysis project Ga0315273, IMG submission 205753) | Sediment microbial communities from Yellowstone Lake, YNP, Wyoming, USA - YL17G02_0 | ecosystem: Environmental > Aquatic > Freshwater > Lake > Sediment | place: USA: Wyoming | collected...
GCGGGGGGGGGCGGCGCGGGTGAGCGTCACCGGCTGGCGATCGCCCCCAGGCAGGCCCGCCTTGGCGGACCTGCCTTGCGGATCCGCCAAGGCGATGTCGGCCTCCAGCCCGGCGAGGACGTCGGCCAGCGAGCCGAGCCGGTGGATCATGCCGCGTTTTAACGCCTCGGAGGCGATGAACATCTTGCCCTGGCCGAACCGCTCGCGAACCGTCTCTTCGCTCACACGGAGGCTGGCGGCGAGCGACCGGACGAATTGGGCGTGGTAGGCGTCGACCTCCTCCTGGAGCACGGCCTGGCCCTCGGCCGTCAGCGGCTCGTAGGAATTGCCGACGAACTTGTAGCGGCCTGCCTTGAGGATGGTCGTGGTGGTCCCGGCGAGCTTGTGGGCCCGGGAGAATTCCTGGTGGACCAGGACGGTGCCTATCGAGCCGACCCCGGAGTCCCAGCCGGCGACGATCTCGCCGGCCGCGGCCCCGATGTAGTAGGCGGCCGAGGCCATCGTGCCCATGACCACGGCAATCGTCGGCTTGGCGTCGCGGGCCTGGCGCAGGGCAATGGCCGCCTCCTCGAGGCCGACGGCCTGGCCGCCGGGGGAATCGATCGGGAGGACGATCGCCTTGATCTCGGGGTCGGCCGTGGCCTCGCGGACATAGGACGCGAACCGGAGGGTCGACGTCCCCCCGGAGATCTGCATCATCGCGTCCATGCGCGGGGCCAGGATCCCGTCGAGTGGAATCAAGGCGATCCCGCTCTCGGTGACCAGGTAGGGCCGCGGGGCCTTCCCGGTCGGGCCAGGCCGCAATACCAAGGTCGCCGGCAGCCTGGCCAGCAACCGCTCGCGGTAGCCGATCCGCTGGCGGATCTCGTCGCGGGTGTACCGCTCCCCGGCCGCGCGGTGGTTCAGCAGCTCCAGCATCGCCTCCATCGGCCCCGGCAGGATCGACCAGGGGGCATCGCAGAACGCGCGCAGGACGCTGCGGAGCTGGTGTTTTCCGGGATTTTTCATGGCATCCACTCGCGGGTCTAGTCGCTGTCCAACAGGGTTCCGATCAGGGGGACGACCGCGTTGACGGCGTCGCCGTTGGACCAGAGGATTTTGGCCACGATCTGGCCGGCGAAGGGGTTGGTCCCCCGGCCGAGCACGAAGCTGTAGCCCTCGCCGGCCGGGACCTCGACCTGGAAGACGCTGGCGGACGCCCCGGTCTGGAAATCGAGGTGGACCCGCCGCTTCGAGCCGACGGCCAGCATGACGACGACGTCGCCGTTGAAGTAGAAATCCCGGGGGACCTGCTTCACCAGCGTCACCGCCGTTGCCTGGGCGGGGAGGACGTCCCCAGCCCCGAGGTCGACGGTGACGAGGTTGCCGCTAACCGTGGCGGTCATGCCGTAGCGCTTGCCACCCTGCCAGAAGACGCTGACCTTGTCCGAGGTAATGATGCCGTGGCCCGTGCCGAGCGTGACGACGCCGGTGTCATTGTCGGTCCGGGTCGTGAGGCTCCCCGCCTTAGCCTCGGTCAGGGTCGGGTCGTCCGACTGTTGGCTCCCGGAGGTCCGCACGATCTCCGATTCGACCGAGACCCCGCCGACGGTGACGTTCTCTTTGAGGGTCGCTTGGCTCATCACTCACTCCCGTTGTTTGGATTCCTTACCGCGGCCTCGATCCGCTCGACGGCCATCCGGCAGTATTTCCGCTCCCGCTCGATCCCGATCCCTCGCCGCCCGGACTGCTTGCATGCCACCAGGGTCGTCCCCGAGCCGAGAAACGGGTCGAAAACGAGATGCCTCGGATCGGAATAGCTCTCGACGAGCCACTCGACCAACCCCAGCGGTTTCGCCGTCGAATGATGCTTTTTCCGCGGGAAATGGCTAGGTGGGGCGAAAGTCAACAAGCTGGTAGGGGATCGCTTGTCGCGGTATATGGACCGAATGTGGTGACAGCGTTGTGAACCGTAGATTTCAGTTTGGTCGGCGATCTTCCGGATGATTCTTCCTACGTGGCTGTTGAAAACCTCGCGCGGCAGGTCGGTTCGGTTGTACCGGCTTCCAGGTTTTCCAAACACGAGAACCAACTCATGGGCCCGCAACGGCATGCGGTTGACGTTAAGGAACCCCGAGGCTCTACTCTTGGCGAGCACCAAGTCATAGCGAAACGCCTGGCGGTTCGCGGCGATCCAATCAGTCGCAACCGGTTGCTGGCTGAACAGCAGATAGACCGTGTGGGCGCATGCGGCCGTTCTGAGTAACTGCCAGAGGGCTTCGGGTGGGATTGCCTTGTCCCAGGGAGCGTTGGTAAGCCCATAGCAAGGATCCGTCAGCACCAGATCGACGCTCCCGGCGTCCAGCAACGGCACGATCTTCCGGGAGTCCCCGCAGTAGATCGTCTGCCCGCCGCCGCGGTAGTACGGCTTGGGCAGCTTTCCGGTCCGGCGTCTTTTCGTGGCAGCAGCAATCATCAGCACTTCACCTTGTCACCCCGTCACCTTGGCACCCCGTCACCGTTTGCCCCCGCCCCCTGCGGATTGTCCTCATAGTCCGGGTCCGGCATGGGCTGCGCCGCCTGGGTCTGGGCCCGCCCGCTGCCGACCAGCTCGCCACCAGGCAAACCCGACAAGAACTTCCGCTCGCGGGCGACCTGGCGGAGCTGGCGGCGCCAGTTCAGCCGCCGGCGGCCGTAAATCTCGCGGTAGCTGGTGGTCCCATTGGCGAGGTTGGTCTCGTCGGCCGACGATTCTTTCTGGCGGTCGAGCTGCTCCATGCTCGGCGGGAGGATGGCAATCCGCAGCCACCGCCGGGGGTTGCGGGCGAACTCCGCCGGCGGGCAGGTTTTGAATCGCCCGTAGGCCGCCATCTGCGCGGTCCAGAGTCGCCGTTGCTGATAGATCACGGTGCGGCCCAGGAGGGCCTGGTAGGGCTCCATGGTCATGGCGTCCGCCAGGCTCGCCGCCCTGGCGGCAACGTAGGTCGTGCGTCGGAAATCGTGGGCCAGCAGGTGGGGCGAGATACCCGCGCCCATCGACAGGAGCCCGACGATCATCTGAAGGAACGGCTCGGCCGCCTGGTTGGGGTGCGGGGAGCGGAGAAATTCCAGCGAATCCTCCCTGCCGAGGCTGGTCACGGTCGCCCCGCGGCTAAGGCGGATCCGGGTCGAGGTGTCCTCGCCCGAGATGGCCGCCCCGTCCGAGCCGTCGCCGCGGACGCCCAGGCCGCGGGCCGGGTTCGCGGACTTGTGTACGGCCGTCAGGACGGCGCCGAGGATCGCCGAGCTCAGCTCGCTGCCCACGTAGGTGTCGAGGTCTCTGGCGGGCTGCAAGAGCGCGGCGTAGAGCGAGGTCCCGTGGGTGGCCGAGGGCCTGGTCGGGAGCATGACGTGCATGATCCGCTCGGCCGGGACCCGCCGGCTGTCGTATCCGCCCAGGGTGTGCGGGTCGCCGGGGTGGGCGTCGAAGAGGTAGTAGGCCAGCGGGGCCCGCTGGGCGTCGATCTCGATCCCCTGGATGATCTCGTTCAGGCCCGGCGAGGCGGGGCGGTCGATCGAGCGGTCGAGCTGCTCGCCCTCGAGGACCTGGTACGAGAGCGGGACTTGCCGGCCGCGATCGCCGCGGGCGGTCCGAAGAAAAAAAGCGTCGCCGGTCTCCAGGGCGTCCCCCCACGCCTGGCGCATCATGTCCGGCCAGGGGAGCCGCCGTTGGCAGTCGGCCTCTTCGATCTCCCAGCCTTCGTGGGCGTCGTCCGATTCGTCGTTGAAGTCGTCGTCGCTCTCGCCGTCCTCGTCCAGCACGTCGGCCTGGGAGACGATCCCCGTGCGGAGGACGCCGTCGACCATGGCACGGCGGATGGCGATCAGGGCCGGGTCGTTTCGGCCGCGATCGCGGGCCCGGCGGTGGAGCAGGTCCCAGGCTATGCCCACCGCGTCGTCGCCGGAATAGTCCAGGGGGAGCCAGTCGGAGTTGAGCTTATTGACCTCGCCGCCCGTGTAGGGGCCCACCGCGGCAACCCTGCCTGGGGCACCAGGCGTCGACGCGGAGAGCGTGTCGAGCCATGCGAGAGTGGCGAGCTGGCGGCCGGCGGTGGAGAATTTTCCGTGCATGCTCAGCGGGGTGGCTCGTGGAACTGGACTTCCGTAACCAGGCCGCCCTGCTCACTCGCGAGTTGGGAGGCGAGCTTGCCCCGCGCCACGATCATCCGGACCAGGTCATGGGCCTTCCAACGCTCGCCGAGGACCTCGTACTCCGCCGTCGGGTTGGCGGCGATCGCGAGGATCGCGGCGTCGACGGCGTCGAGCAGTTGCTGGGTGGTAACGGCCATTGGGGCACCTCAGCGGGGGCTTCTCAGCGGGGCATCGGGACGTCGATCTCGACCCGCCGGGCGTGCTGCATCCCGACCAGGGGGAGATTGATCGAGAACGGACAGCCTGCCTCTGGGCAGTGGTAGCGGCGGAGCACGGAGCGGACCGGGCTCTCCCGCACCGTGTGGGCCCCCGGATGGTACGGACACAGCGGCGCGTCGCTGGCGGGCAGGGCGGATGCTCCTGCGGCGGCCGGCGCCGCCTCGGGGATGTATGGGCGGATCGGCGGATCGACTACGGCGACTGCGGCGTCTCGCTTGCTGGGCATGATCGGGCTCCTCGGCGGATATTTCTGCGGAAATGCCGCCCCCTAGCGGGCGGCCAGGTACTCGCGGGGCGGCTCCTCGCGGGGCGGTTTCGATGGCGCCGCCTGCGCGGCGGGTTGCGCCCACGGCCATTGGGCGGCGTCCCAAACCAGGCCGGTCACCATGTCGGCCAGGGCCATGGAGTAAACACAGCAATCCCAATAGTGGTTGGGCTTGTCGTGGCTCGGGAGCTCCCAGACGTGGCGGCCCTTCTTGACCACCCGGGTCTCCGCGGTGATCTGGCGGAGATACTCTTCGCCATCCGGCTGGTGGAGGATGTCGCACGGAAGCCACCATGCCCCGGGCAGTCTCCGATCGGCGAACCAGCGATCGGCGATCTCCGTCTTGTAAGCCTGCGTGTCGAGCCCCCAGGCGATCAGGCTCCCCGCAAACCCCTTCCCCGTCGTCGGGTCGATCTCGACGGGCGTCGGCCGCCAGAGTGCCCCGGGCACGAGCCTCGGGTTGCCGAAGACGGCCATCACCCGCTCGCCGGGGTGGGCCCGGACAAAGGCGTCGACGTCCGCGGGCCGGCCGCCGCGGTCGAGCCCGATCCTGGCCGCGGCCAGGGCGGAGAACCCGCTGGGATTCTGGCCGTCGACCGGCCAGCGGTAGCGGACCACGCGCGCGTCGAATTGGCGCAGGTCGCTCGCCAGGTCGACGTTCGGATGGTCGGACACGCCGCTGGGGGTTTCGAGGCGGGGGACGAAGCCCCAGTCAACAAGCCAGGAGGTCTTCTGGTCCCCCCATGCCCGCACGAGCCACCAGATGCCCCTGGCCTGCATGTCGCCGGCGGCCGTCAGGAAGTACGCCCCGCGCGGGACCACGCCGCGGGGATAGCCGCCAGCCAGGCGGCGTCCGAGGTCTTTCCACCGCGGGACGAGGCCCCTGGGCTCGTGGGGCAACGCGAGCCAGTCGTTGAAGATCGACTGCATGCCCGACGTGGTGTTGCGGAGCAAGAGGTACGCCTCGGCCGCGTCGCCGAAGCTGACGGTCGGGGTATAGAGCCGGTTGAGCTGGTAGCCGCGGCGGCGGCCGGCCACCAGCGGGGTCCCGGTCAGGGAGCCATCGGCGGCCACGCCGCACCCCTCCGGCGCCCACCGGCCCGCGCGGACCACCTGGTTCTTTTCGATCGACTCGATCCGGCAGTCGCCGACCTCGCAGAGGTAGTAGGCGGCGAGCCGGGCCTGCTCCGGGGTCCTCCAGCGGCCGTCGCCATCCTGGAGCCCGCCGAGGCCGCCCCGGCCCGCATTGGGCCCGCTCTTGTGGACGAAGAGCCGCAGCTGCTGGTAGGCGCCGCAGTGCGGGCAGGGGACCCGCCACGTCCGCCGATCGGAATCTTTGTAGAGCGGCCAGATCCACTGGGAGGCTTCCCTGGGGGACCCCTCATAGACGATACACCATTGGTAGAGCGCCGCCGTCCTCTGCTTGGCCAGCTCGAGCGACTCCTGCCAGCGGTCGACCTCGCTGCAAAGAACAAGCTTGCACGCACGCCCCGACAGACGCTGGCTCGACCCGGACCACGCAAGATAACACAGGCAGTGGTCGAGGTCGATGAATCGATCATTGCGGACCCGCTTGGGCGGAACCGCCGCCCGCAACGCCGGGGAGGCTTCGCACAGGCCGTAGATTTTGTCCCGCTCCTCCCGGCAATAGACCTGGTCCGGGCCGGCGAACATCATCGGCGCCGCCGCGATCGCCCCCTGGCTCGCGACCATCGCGTGCAGGAGCGTGGTCTTGCCCGCCTGGGGCGCGATGCAGAGGACCAGCTCGCGGACCGCCGGGTCGTCGATCGCGTCCAAGGGCTCGCGGAAATAGGGCCGCTCGGTCAGGTCGAACCGGCCGGGGCGCGCCGACGTCTTCTCGGGCAGGCGGAGATTCTGCTCGCACCATTCGGAGCGCGCGACCCGTGGGGGTGGGGTCCACGCGGCGACTCCGGCTTCCACCAGGCGGGAAAACGGGTCCGCAATCACGAGCGCGGCCATCAGCAGGATCCACTTCACGGGTCAGTCCTCAATTGCCTCGGCGTGCGCGAAGTTGTCAGTCCCGAGTAGATCGGCCAAGGCCGAGCATGCGGCGTCGACCCGGGCCTGGACCGCCTGGCGGAGGTTGGCGAGCTGGTCCTGAGGGAGGGACTGACCAAACACGCCGACGATCTCCTCCGGGAGCTGTCCGAGGTGCACCCTTGCCTCGCCGATATGGCGGCGAAACAGCCGGCCCACCGCGTCGACCGGGACCAGCTCCCCGAGCGCCGTTGCCAGTTTCAATTCCTTAAGCCGCGCGTCCGCCTCGTTCAGTCGATCGCGCGGCTTGCTCTGCCCTTGTCGGCCGCCCCCCTGGGCCGCGCGCCAGGCGGCGATCTCGGCCAGGTCGAAACGCCCGGGGTCGCCCGGCATGCCGCTTGCGCGCCAATTGCCCACCGTGCGGACGGCGACGCCGAAGTGGCTTGCCACGTCGGCGATGCGAATTCCCGCGGCTTTCGCGGCCGATTTCGTCCCGGTCTTTCGGCTCTTCGCCATAACGGGCCACGCCTGGAGGTATCACCCCACCCATAGGTATGATGATGATGCAACGCTAAAACAGATGTCGCGCGAAAAAAAGACGAAGTCACAAGGGCCCCGTGCCCTACGCCCCCCCCGGGGTAGGACCCATTCGCGTGGGGGGGGTGGCCGTCCCACAGGGCCTTCCCTGGCACTTGACGCACCGGGCCGCGGCGGGCAACTCGGCGAGGCGATCGGGATTGATCGCCTTGCCGCAGTCGACGCACAGCCCATACGTCCCCGCCTCCAGCCGCTCCAGGGCTTCCTCGACCTCTGCGATGCTGTCCGATGCGCGCTCGATACCCTGGACCAGCTCCGCCCCGTCCTCTGTGTCGCGGGCGGCGTCGCCCAGATCACCAGCGCCCCGATGCACCCCCAACCCTGCGACGAGCCCCGCCTCTCGCGATCGCAACGTGCGGAGCATGCCGTCCAGAACCTTCTTGATTTTCGCTAGCCGCTTCCTGGTCATGGCCTCACTCACAACTTGGTGCAGGCCCATGCCGCGACGGCTCCGAGGAGCGCGGCAACCAAAGTCGCGATAGCGTTGGCGCCCAGACGCAGAGCGGACAGGCGGATCCGCCTGCCCTCCTCGACCTTTGCGACTCTGTCGTGCAGGCCGTCGATCGCAACGTCATGCGCCGTTTGCCGTTCCCGGAACGGCGCGAGCGACCCCTTGATCCCGGCGACGTCGAGTCTGACCTGGTCCACCTTGCCGTGGAGCAATTCCAGGTTCTCGCAGATCGCGCGCAGACTGTATTCATTGCCCATCGGAACCTCTCAGTCTGGGCTCACGCGGGCTTCGGTCCGGCCGCGGCAGCGACGCCGGGGGCGGTCGCCGCAGCCAGCTCGGCCTGCAACCATGCCCGCCATCCCGTCCCTTTGGCGTTTTGCAGCGCGGTGATCACCAGCTCGTGCCGCGTCGGGTCCCGCAACAACTCAGGGATTCCCGTCTTCGCGAATTCAGAAAACAGGGCGACACGCCCCTCTCCCGTCGACAGGTGATCCAGCAAGTCGCGAGCCTTGACGTAGCAGCCACTGAGGTCGCCGGCGCCCCACGCCAACGCGACCCCCTCTGCATGTTTCGCCCCGATCTTCCCCAGGAAGATCGACAGCTTGATCGCGATATAGCGCCACTTCTCGAATCTGTTGTGCACCGAGAGGAGCAACTGAATTCCCACGAATCCAGCCAGCGCGCACGCAACGTAGAACCACAGGGAGGTCGCGATCATGTCAAGAGCTCCATCCAGTGTGTTGACGGGTCCGGAAGAACACGAAAGCGCCGACGATCGCGCCCCAGGCGAGAAACAGACCGACGCCGATCAGTTTCGGCAGCCAGTCCGGGGCTTCCGGCTCCGGCTCTTTCGGTGCGATCGCCGGCGGCCGCGGCGTCTCGACCTGGACGGCGACCGGCGGCGCCGCAGTCGGCGGGGCGGTGGGCGGCAGGGTCGTCACCGGCGCGGGCTTGCGTTTCATCCTGCGCAGCAACTCCAGGCAGGACGGATCGGCGCTCCCCGCGGGGGAGCATTGTCCGCCCGGCGGAGTTGACGGGGTGACCAGGTGACGGGGTGACGGGGTGACGATAGGCGATCGCTCAGGCGGACGCGGCGGCGGATACAGAGACGTCAGCGGCCAGTGGATCAGTCCGATCTGGGTCCCGACCACCTCCGCGCGATCCGTACCCCATAGCACGCCTGCGACCTTGCCCCGGCGAAAGATCGGCCCGCCTGAGTCGCCGCTACGGGCCTGGCCGGACAACACCAACCAGTTGCCCTCGGTTTGCCCATTCGCCGCAGAGTACCGCAGGAATCGGCCGCGATTGATCGCCAGCCGGCCGTCACCTCCGAGCCCGCAGCTCACCAGCGGCTCGCCGTCGGGGAGCCGCTTGTCTCCGTCGTCCAGGTCGACGGCGCAAGGCAGCGTCCCGGCCTCATTTTCCAGTTCTCCGAAGCCGTAGTCCCACGTCGCGTCGCCTCGGGCGCGGACCAGTCGGGCCGACGCCCCACCCGCAAAGCGGACGACGCGGTCCGTGGTGCCTTGGATCACGTGGTAGGCGGTCAACACCAGCCGGCGGCCGTTCCAATTGACGAGCACGCCAGAGCCGACCGAGCTGACGCCGCGCCCTTCGCTTCCCGTCACCCGGCAGACTGCCGCGAACCAAGGCTCTCCCGGCTGCGGGTCGGACGAGGGCCGGTTGGCATACGGGCGCCCCTCCGGATCGAGCGCCGGCGGTAACGGGGCCTGCCTGGAAAAGCTCCCCGGCAACGACGGCGATAGGATCGACGGTCGGCTCGCCCAGGGCGCCGGGCACGAGCCCCCCTGGCATCCCTGCGCATGGAGCGGAGCGGGCTGTAGGGCGATCAGCACGAGCACGGCGGCCACAAGGCCGAACTGGCGGAGGGAGAGCATAGCAAGGCTCCAGGAGATCGGGAAGGGGCTTACTTCAGGGCAGCGACGATTGCGACGAAAGCCACCAGGCCAAGCAGCACGCTGAGGACTATCATCTGCTTCTGCAACGTGCACACCCTGTCCGAAACGTCAAGGAGACGTAGCCGGCGAACCCGGCGCAACATCCGTGTCTGGTCGTTGCGGACCATCTGGATTTTCGGCGGCGTCGGCTTGGTCGGCGGCGGGATCACCCGCGGGGCATCGGGGACAACGGACGTGCGTCGCGACGTCGTCATGACGGCTCCTCACTACGGGACCAGGTGTGCCTGGTACCTGAAAAAATGGCTCCTCGCGAGGTCGCCGGGCTCGGTGTCGGCGTCCGCCAGCTCCAGAACCGGATCGACGCCGCCGAAGTGGATCGCCTCGGCGACGGCCGTCGAGCACACCGGCCGGCCCCGGCGCGGGCTTTCGTCGTCAAGATCGGGCTGGGCAAAAAGCCGAACAAAGGCCAAATGGAAGCGGGCCATCCGGCCGATCGCCCGCCAACCATAGCGACCCGGGAGGAGTCGCCGCATACATCGGACCGCGCGTTTGCGGCAGAATTCCCGGTCTTCGGTCCAGCGGGATTGCGGATTCGTCGCGTACCATGCGAGTCGTCCCGGATAGCTGGGGACCTCTTCCGCCAAGGGCGTGGCCCTGCCGCCCTCCTCGAGCATGCCGAGCAATTCCCAGTCGCCGTCCGATCGGTCGCCTTGCCGCGCCAGCATGTCGACGTGGCAGTACCTGGTTCTCCCCGAGGCGCGAATCAAGCGCGAAAACAACCGGCCGGGAACGTCCCACCAGGCCGTCGTCGGCTCCCAGAGCACGATGTCCGCGGGCTTCATCTGCGCAAGGGCGTCGGCGAGCGTCAGGATCCGCATGCCTCACCCTTTGCCATCTTCCGCCGGTGAATCGCTCTGTAGGCTTCGCGCTCGCCGTTGACGAGGTTGAGGCTGAGATCGCCATCCTCGGGTTTGTCGCTCCGGAGGATGGGCCTTTTCGCCAGCCTCTGTTTCAGCCGGCACAGCCGGCATTCACCGTCGACCATGGCGCCGCACGATGGGCAGCGGCTGAGCCTCTCCCTGGGGTGCAGGTTGGCGGCCATCGCTCGAACGGTGGACCTCCCTACCCCGACCACCAACGCGATTTTTCGCTGGGAGACTTTTCTGGTTTCGAGCAGTTTCCGGATGGCGGCGACCCTGCCGGGATCAAGAAGGTTCATACCAGCCCTGCGTGTGAACTGGCCCACCCCCGAACGCCCGCACTCTAACCTAGATTCCGCGGTCAAAACAAGCCAGCGGGGGGAATCCCGCGCCCTAAGAGCATTCATGGGCGGAAGATAAGGCCGGCCGCGGCGCCGGGCAATTTGGGGGCGGGCACCCGACGCCGGGCCGGCCTCGTACTACTCTAGCTGATTCCAGGTATATGCGGAAGGGGGGATTGGGTGAGGGGGTGACGGGGTGACAAGGCGCTGGCAACGACCGCTGGTCATGCGCGGCCCGGGCGCACCAGGCAGCCCCGCCGCGGGCGCCCGGGCCACTGGTCACGGCGCGAAGCCCTCGCCGACCCGGCCGCGGAACTCGTCCCAGGTCATGGACGGCAACCCACGCTGGCACCGCGGGCAACGGAGGATCGCCTGGCCGCTCTGTATCCCACCGATCGTCTCCATCGCCCGGTACTCGGCGTACCGCACGCCGTCGTGCGGAACGGGCACCGCGAGGATCCGGGCGCCGCAGCCGGCGCAGCAGAATTCCGTGCGGCGTGGGCGTTCATGCGGGACGAGGGCCATGGCTGGAGTTTACCAGGCGGCCGGCGGGGAAAACGGGCCAGGGGGCGGGGAAACGGTCTTTCGTCTTCATCCTCCGCGTTCTCCGTGCCTCCGTGGTGAATCCCCGTTTCCGGCTTGCCCTAATACCAACCATGCGCGAACGGCACGTCGTCTTCGGTGGAGCCTTGCTGCCCGACCAATTGGATGTAGGTGCAGGCATAGAGTCGCGCCCTCACGACGTGGTGCGCGATTCGACGGAGCGTGCTGGCGGACGGCCAGACCACCAGTCTCTCCAGGGCGCGCCGCGCCTTCCTCTCCTGGTGCTCCTGGGCTTGCAGGCACAAGGCGATCGTGAGGTTCTGATAGCGATGCCAGAGGATCCGGCCAGCGGCAGACGGCACCTCGACCCAAGCGGGCACGCGATCGGGCCAGCCCATCCGGGCCTGCTCGGCGACGATTGCCAGCTCGATGTCACGACTGAATTGCGGCATGCTTTCCCTCCGCGTTCTCCGTGCCTCCGTGGTGAATCCCCGCTACCCGCCTCGAGCCGCGGTGGATCCACCAGGTAGGACCGCCGCGGTGGGCCCGCCTGGGGTCGACCGAGATCGGCGGCTGCCGCCCTTGGCGGTCCCGCCGCGATCGCCGGCGGCCGCGGCGGACTTGCCGTTGGTGGCCACCAACGCGGCGAGGACCGCCGCCCGCTTGATCGGGTCCAGGGCCTCGAACCGCCGCGTCCAACGCTGGACGAGGCGGTGGAAGTCGAGTCGCCCGCGCCAGTCGCGGCCAATCCACCGGTCATCGTGGAGCTCGATCGGCGCGGGATAGTTCATCCACAGGACCTCCACGGCGGGGCCGCCGCGGGTCTGCACGCCGTAGGTCTCCCTGCGCCACCCCTTGAGCATGCGGTCGTAGAGCGCCGACTGGTAACCGGAGATCATGATCCAATGCTCCTGCAACCGCAGCAGGGTCAGCAGTAGTTGCTCGTGGTCCCTCGGCGTCATGTCGTGCTGGTAGTAACGCCGGTTGGGGTCTCGCCGCGTGGCTCGCAGATAGGGCGGATCGCAGTAGATGAAGACCGGCCCCCCGAACTGGCAAAGATCGCCCCGCAAAAACCTGATTCCATCCGCAGCGTGAAAAACCGTGTTCGGCGGCGCCTGCGGCCGCACCAGGTCGATTGACCGCTGGTCGAGGTCCACCGCGAAACTCTTCAGCGCCGGCCGTTTGTGCCGCAATATGGCACCGGAGCCCAGGAACGGCTCGATGTAGACGTCGTGCGGCGGGATCTGGTTGACGATCCGCCGCCAGGTGCCGCCCGAGTTTTTCCCGCCCGGGTAACGCATGGTTCAGCCTCCTCCGCGTTCTCCGTGCCTCTGTGGTGAGTCCTGGTTTCCGCCCTTCCTTCGCCGGCCGGGCCCGCGGCCGCCGGGTCTCAGCTCGGCCGGCATCGGCAGGCCGCGCTCGCGTTCCCGCCCGCGCTTGTCCATTCGGACCAAATCCGCCGGGCGGAGCGCCAGGAGCGCCTCGACGATATCGGTCTTCGTCCATGTGTTCATGTCGCCCCGCCGGCCTCCGTGTTGCTCGGGCCGACTAGCGGCGAAGACCTTCCCCCAACCAAGCACCCCCTCGATCATCCCGACTAGTTGCTCCTTGCTGTGCAGCTCCCAGTAGCGGCGCGTCAGCGGCCCGCAGTGGGCCTTGTGCCAAGCCTCTTCCACGTCGATCCCCAGGCGGACCGCAAACGCGTTCAGGTCCTCGGCCGGGACGTGGGGGACCGGCTGGCCGGGGTGGCCGGCCTCTTGCTCCCGATCCTTCGCCCAGAACATTGCCGCCAACCACACGGCGACGTGGGCCGCGCAGTCGGGGAGCTCACTGAACATGCAGATCGCGGCGGCCGCCGCGTCGTCCTGGAGCATCCGGTTGCCGGTCTCCCCGGGGATCACGGCCCGGAGCTCCTCGCCGCGGCGGGCGATCTCCCGCTCCTTGCCCGAGGTCCAGGGTGGAAGCGGCCGGCGGCTCGCGGCGAAGTAAAGCGCGAGCCCGAGGACCATCCCCACGTCGACGTCCCGGCCGTCGCGGAGCCGCTCGGAGAGCAGCCATCGCAGCCAATCCGCCCGGACGGCTTCCAGCCGCTTCTCGTACTTCTCGGCCGCCTCCGTGGCCCGCGCCTCCGCCTGGCGCCTGGTGAGCTTTTCCGGCTTGTGATCGGCGGCCCGGGCCTTCGCCTTCCCGGCCTTCGCCGCAGCCGTCTTCCGCCACTCCACCAAAAACGCCCCCTGCCAACTCTTCCAAAGATCGACATGGACCGCCCGCTCCTCCTTGGCGGCCCCTTTGAGCCCGGTGTGCCGGGGGACCTCGATGATCCCGAGCCGCTCCCGTTGCTCCGGCGTGGGCGTGAAGATCGGGATCTGCTGGACGGCGGCCGAGTCCCAATCCGTGCCGTCGAGGGGCCGGGTGTTCGTCCGAACCTCCGCGGCCACATCGTGCATGAATTCGTCGTATGACCCGAATTCGATCTTGTCGCTCCGGCGGGTCCGTTGCTTCAGGAACCGCTCGGCGATCGCCGCCAGCAACTCCGGATGCTCGGCGTAGGGCAGGACCGCCCGGGCGTGGCCGGCCGGCAGCATTTCCGCGGAAATCCATCCGTGCCAGGGCTCCGCCGGGAGCCGCAGCAGGCCGACCGCGTTCGAGACGCTGGCCTGGCCGGCCCACCCGAGGCGTTTGGCCAGGTCCTCCTGGGTTATCCCCGCGGCCAGCAGCGACTGGAACCAGAGGGCCCGCTCGATCGGATTGAAGCTCGCCCGCTCTTCGTTGTCCGCGCCGACCTCCCAGCGGGCCTCGTCGTCGGTCAGCTCGACCACCTCCGCCCGGAGGGTTTCGAGCCCGACCAGCCGGGCCGCGCGGACCCGCCGCTCGCCGGCGATCAGCTCGTAGACGAACCCAACTGCCGGCTTTGGTGCGTCGACCGTGCGGACCCGGATCGGGACGAGCTGCCGCGCGCGGAGTGATTCGCCGAGGGCCCGCAGCTGCTCCTCGGGAAACTCGTGCCTGGTCTGGTAGGGACTGGCGACCACCGCGGCCAATGGCACCAGACGCGATTCCGGGATGGCCGGCAAGACGCCGCCATCGAGCAATGAAGTATCCGACCGGCCGTTCCCGGTGGTGTGTCGGACCGGCGCCGGCTCGGGTTCCTCGCCTTCGTCCGCCGGCAAGGGGTTCTCTGCCTGAAAGCCCTTGCGCTCGGCGTACGCGTCGAGATCCTCTTCGGCGGTCTCGAATGTCGGCGACGGGGTGAATCGCTTCAGGACTTGCCGCCGTCCCATCTCGTCCTCGGAGACCACACCCCAGCCGTCTCCCACCTCGGCGACGAAAATCCGGCGTCCGCCAAGCCCCCGGAAGACCTGCGGTATGATCTTCATGGGATGGTCTGCGAAGCCCCGAAGTGCCCCCTTGGGAGGCTCGGGCAGTGGTCTCGGCGTAGCCAGGTTTAGGTCATGCCGTGCCCGTCGGACCGCTCGTCTCTTCGCGTTCATAGTAGTCATGCTTTTCCTCCGCGTTCTCCGTGGCTCCGTGGTGAATCCCCTACCCCTGTTCGAGCAACTCGCGAATCGCCGTGAACAGCGCCCGCCCCATGGCCATCGGCACGGCGTTGCCCACGGCCTGGCACTTGGCCTCGATCGTCATGCCCGGCAGATCGAAGCCCGCGGGCAGACCCTGCTTCCGGCACAGCTCCGCAAACATCTCCTTACTTCTCAGGGTTAAACCCAGGCGGGACGTCCCTCTCCGCAGTCCGCCGCCTTTACGCCGCCGATCGCGGCCATTGCCGATCGTACTCTTGCTGGCGCCGCCGATCGCCGCGTATTCCCAGAGGCTGTTCTCGATGGCGACGCGGGGCAACACCAGGTGCGTCGCACGGCAGCGCCTCATCCTGGGCCCGTCGCCGCAGATGCAATTCGCCCCCCCGCGCCATCCGAAGGTCAGCCTCCGGAGGCGATTCTGGCTCTCTCCCAGCCAGCGGTTATTGAACAACTGCGGATGGACCCCGTAGTCACGGGGCCGTGGAATCGGCGCTCCCCGGACGTTCTCCATGAGAAACCACAACGGCTGGGCCTCCCGCACCACCCGCACATACGCGGGGATCAGGTTCCCAAATTTCGGCTTGTGTCCGTTGTGTTTGATGAGGCCCTTCAGCGAGCAAAAGGGCTGGCACGGCGGGCCGCCGAACACCCCGCCGAACACTCCGGCCGGCGGATGGAAGTTACGGATGTCGCCGCCCCAGAGGACGTCCGGTCCGCGGACAACGCAGAACCGCAACTCCTCAGCGGCGACGCCGAACAGATCGATCCCCGGAAACACGGACAGGAGCAGGTTAGGGTTCATGTTTCACCAGCCACCATTTCCAGGCGTGCCCGCCCTTCGCCGTCCGCTCGCGGCGCAGCGAGTGGTGGATCAGGCCCATTTGCGCCAACCGCCGCAACGCCCGGCGCACCGATGCTATAGACATTCCGGCCAGGTCCGCGTGTCCCAAGACCCACGCCAATTCCCCCGCGGTTTTCGGCTCGTACATCCTTAGCGCCTTCCACGCCCACCTCGGCCCACGATGGTCGGCGATCTCGTCCGGCACGCAGATCGGCTGTGCCATCCGCCAACCCATGACCCCTGCGCCCTCCCGTCCGCTGTGGTTCAGTCAGACGCCACCTCAGCCGGCAAACCATCCTCTTCGTCCAGATCGACCACCTCGGTTTGCCTGAACATCGGCGTGCGCCCATCACTCACCTTGTAGGGCTCGGCGATCGGCTCGCCGTCGACGGCCTCCGCTGGCAACAGCATCGCCGAACATTGTCCCATGGTTTTCCTCCGCGCTCTTCGCGTCCTCTGTGGTTGGTTCATTCGCACCGTGGATAAGCCGGCAAGCCGAGGACCGTCCGAAACGAATTCTTCCAGCGGACCTTCGGGTTGCCGCCCACCAGCTCGTAAAGCCTCCGCACCGCCGCCGGCGTCTGCCCCGCCTCGATCCGGGCGATCTCCGCCGGGTCCGTCCCGGGCACAACCCGCCGGGCGATCTGGTTCATGCCGCCGACCCAGATCGTGCGGGTCACGTAACGGTCCAGGGCCTTGAGAAGCCACGGAAAGTCGTAGGTGTCCAGGCACGGCTCGGCGGAGACGCTCGTCTCGAAACCGGCATCGTAGGCCATGCGCAGGGACGCAATGCGGGCCGAGGCGCTCGGCGCGCCCGGCTCCCAGTAATTCAGCACATTACATCGCAAGGCCCCGATCGTGAATCGGAACTCGATCAGCTCCCGCACGTCACGGAACCTCTCGATGATCGCGCCAACGCACGATGGGGTGGGCTTGCTGACGACGAGGACCCGGTTGCCGGCCTCCAGCAAGTGATCGAGGACGTCAAGGCAGGGCTGCAAGAACTGCGGCGTGATGTCGTGTGTGGTGGGGAACATCACGGTCCCTGAATACTTCGGGAACCTTCGCCGGACCTGCGCCTCGTTCACTTCGAGGTAGGTTGTGCCCCACTGCTCGGGCGATTTGATCCGCCGGAATCGCAGGGCCTCGGCCCGGGCGTAGCAGTAGCGGCAGCGGTGCTCGCACCCGCGCACGCAGTTGACGGACTGGTCGCTCCACTCCAGCGTGCCGCCGCGGGGCTTGGCTGGGCATTTTGTCATCGCGTCACCTCCGCGTCGGGATCAGACTCTCCGTGTTTCCAGCCCGATGTCTTCCACCTCCGGAGTGCGGCCAGGCGTTCCGCGGTCAATACGATCCGCGGCGAGAAGACCCTGCCAGGCTCCCGCGTCGCAAGCAGGGCCCGCACGAACTCTCCGTTCCTGCCATTGCACTCGTCCGAAAAGAGCGCGTCGACGGCGGCGCTGAGAGAGTCGTAATCCCGATTTTCGCGGTCGCGAAATTCCGGGAAATCCCGCTCTTCAAAGAGCGACCTCACAAACGCCGGGATCCGTTGTCCGAAGCGATAGAGGGACTCGCCCAGCTCCTGGCGAATGGAGACGCGCCATGAGCTGGAGTGCGAGTAGCCGTAAAGAATCTCAAACGTCCAACGGCGATCCGTATCAAACCGGATCACCGATCGTTGCCCGAAGACCGCCTCGGGGTGCGAGGCATTGGGCCCGGGTTTCTTCAACCGGCGCTCGCGGACCCCGTGGAAGGCGGGTACGACGCGGGGCCACCCAGGCAGGCGGATCGGCTTGGCCAGGTCGGCCCATCTCTTGATCCCGCACGCCGCCAAGAACCGGCCGCTGCGCCACCGGCTGCCGACGCAGGCGAAGATCCGCACGAGGGCCTTTTTTAGTTGCCCCGGCGTGCTGAAGCCCTGGAGATCGTGGAACCCCGTGCCCGATGTATCGTCGTTGACGCACTCCAGATCGTAGGGGAACAATTGGATTGCGCGGCGGGCGACGTGTTCCCACAACGGGAGATAGCACACCGGTTGCCGGGCGTCGTAGGGACCGTCGAGGCTCTCGGCCACGATGTAGGAAGGTATGTAGGTAATCATGACTCACCTCGGTTTCGGTGGTTGTGGGTCCGCGGCAGATGCCGGCAGACCGACCATTTCGCGCGCCCTTGCTCGGGCTTCGTCAATCGGCATTCCCTTATTCCGGTACATCTCGACGACGAGCTTCAGTTGGTCGTCCCACTCGGCGTCAGATCGACGTGCCAGGGGCCGATCATCGGTCGGCGGGACTGGCGGCGCCGCGGGATCGGCTGGCGCCGGCTGACGGGAGCTGGGGATGGCCAGGGGCTTGACGAACTCGGCGGGGACGAAGCTCCCGACGATCCACGGGCGCTGCTTTTGGAGGCAGCCCTGGAGATAGGCGAAGGGATTGAGCATGCGCTTAATCCCCGAGCGAGGCTTGAGCTCGGCGGTGTCCAGGACGTGCTCGACCCATGGGCGGTGTTCCGCGGAGTTGAGTAGAACTGCGAGCCAGTACAGCGTCCGCAGGTCGGGCTGGCAGTCGATGGTTTTGCGGCCCGCGGGCCAGAGCCGGCGGCACAACCCGTCGATCGTGAGTCTCAGATCCCCCCCTTTCGGCTCTATCGTCGACGACGATAGATCGTAAGAATCGTCGAAAGCGCGCGTGCGCGCGTGCGCGCGTGGGGTTTCCCAGCCGGGCTCCCAAGGAGGGGCTGCCGATTCGCTCGGACGTTTGATGGACCTTTGCGCGCTCAAACGTCCGTCTGATGGACCTTTGCGCGCCCAAACGTCCAAGCGAACCGGGGCCGGATCCTCGGCCTCCAGACCCGGCAACTGCAACTGGGGGCTGAGCTGGACCAGGCGACTGTTGAAGATTTCATCGGGGCTGTAGACGAACAGACTGACTGTGCCGCGGCGGCGGTCGCGCTCCGCCAACTCGATCCACTGGCGCTCGGCGAGCGTGGCGAGCCATTTCCAGGCCGCGCGGCCCGAGCAACCGAAGAACGCGCCGAGCATGAACGCCGTCGTCGTGATCGTCTTCGGCCGAAACCCGGCCGCACGGTAGAGGAACGCGTAGGCCCACTTCGCGGCAGGGCCGATCGAGGCGTCGCTCAGCAACGGCTGAAGGTGGGCCAGGAGGTCTCGAGGCTCGCTTTCATGCTGCGGCTTTGTGGATCCCTGCATGCCGTCACTTCCGTGCTTAGCGTGCGTAGCGTGCTAGTGTTTCTCAAGCTCCGCCGCCGCGTCGATCTTCCGAAAATCCTTGGCGAGGAAGGTCTCGGCCCGCGTGACCATGCCAACGAGCCGGGGTCCGGCGATCGGGTTGTCGCGGGACAGGTCGACCACGGCCACGGTCATGCCGGCCAGAAACCTGAGTGGTCTCAGCCGGAGGTACGCCACGGTGATCTGGCCATCGTGCGGGTAAAGCCGCACGACTACGCCTGCGACCGGCAATCGGCAACCCGGCGACCCGCGGTGCCCGACGACGGTGTCCCCCGCCGCCGCGGCCTGACCGTCCGCGTAACGGCACCCGGCCGGCGACGGCGGGTCCGCCGCGGGGGCCTGCTGGTACTCCAAGAACCAGGCCCAGCGCCTCTTCCACCAGCCGATAGGGTCAAGCCACTTGGGCATGGTCTTCCCTCTTGCTGGAAGTGGTAACGTTCGGCCGCTCGTGCGGGCCCAACTCCGCCGGATCGCTGTCGGAGAACAACTCGATGCCGTTCTGATAGCGATTGGCCAGCATGTTGATTTTCGCCGGGGTCCCCGGCCCGCCCGCCGCCGGCACCCCCGCGGCTCGCGGCTCCGGCGTGTCGTGGTCGCCCAGGTACAGTGCGCGGAGCTCGATGTCGGAGAGGAAAGCGAACCCGTCGATTGGTCCCTTGGCGAGCTCGTGCTTGATCACGTTCCCCCAGGAGATCCGCCCGCGACTGTCGAACCGGGCGAGGCTCGTCTTCGTCCGCCGACCCGCCGCGATCGCGGCCCGGCGGAATCGCCGCCAGACGCCGGTCGCGACCTCGTTCCACCATGCCTCCGGCATGCCCATACGCAACGGTTTCCCGACTCTCGTCGCCGTCACCACCACGCACCTCCATTTTTTCGCAACAAACAGGCCGGCGGGCCTCGGCGGACGATACGCGAATCTCCCTCCGCGCTCGGTCGCCGGGGCCGTCCACGGGCCCGGAAATCGCGATCCGTCGCGCCGCCGGGGCCCGCCGACCCCACCGCGTGCCCCGCGTCCAGCGAGGCACACTCTCACACCATCGCCCCCAATCACCCCAGTTCCCTGTGCATTCTCCTAACGAGCGCGTCCAGCTCCGCCAGGTCTGTGAAGATGAGGTTCGCCCTCTCCCGATCCGCGGGGCCTCTCCCTCTGCCCTCCGCCTTGCGGTAGGCGGCCAACATCGCGTCGCGGAGCCGCTCGATCCATTTCACCGCGTTCCTCAAGACGTCGTCGCGGACTGGCTTAGCCGTCTCTGTTGCGGACATTCGCATCCTCCTCGCAGGCATGCATCGCCTGGCGGAGCAGGCGTTTCAGGTACTCGCGCCGATACACCAGGCGATCGCCGCGCCGCCGTCTCCGCTTGGCCTCGATCTCGCCGCCGACCAGGGCGTATTCGGGGCCGCGGGGCCCAATGCGCACTCGCCGAAATGCAAGGTAGCGGACGAGCGGCTCGCCATAAGTATCCGTGCGCTCCTCCACGCAATAGTCGCCCTCGACCGTCCGGCGCCGGCGGACCTTTGCCGTGTCGACATTCCCCTCGGTCCATCGCTTCTCCCAGACCAGGACGACGACAGGATCGCCCTGTCGGACCGCCCTAATTGGTCGCTTCGATTTGATTGCGGTGGTCAACGGGCGCTCCCTAACTTTTTGGACCTACCGGCCTCTCTCAGGTTTGCTTGCTCAAAACGCCGGCGGCGGGCTGGCCAGGCCCGTCCCGCCGGGTACGGTTTCCGCACGTGAAGGAACGATCATGTTCTGACTTTTTTGGCCAGCAGTCTCCTGTCCTGGGGGAAGTGACTCCAGTCCGCGAGAAATACCACTGACGCAGTGCGCGGGGTCGACGTTCAGGCACATGACCCAGCGGTATCCCGCGACGCACGGTAGACCGCTCAGGATCCCAAGCACTAACCAACGCTTGCCGCCCCGGTCGACCTCCTCGATGGCGACGAGCGTCGCCCCCAATCGCCGGCTGCCAATCGGCCCCGGCTGCAAGACGACCATCTTGCCGATTTCCGCCGGCGCGCCGTCGGCCAGGCGAACCAGATCGGCAACGACAGCGACGGCGCCGGCGGCCTCCGCGTGGGGAGTCGCCTCGCGTCGCCGACGCGTCAATCCGAGCTTACGTTTCACCGCGGCGAGAAACACCAACCAGTCGATCGCCATCGTTCAGGGCTCCGGAAAAAGAGAGGGCTCACCACGGAGGCACGGAGGCACGGAGAACAGCATGCGACGCACTGGCGTCTTGTGGCAAAACACCGAGCCTTTGTTTTTTCCACAATGTTCTGCGCTCACACGTATCCAGAGGCCACGGAATTGCTCGTACTCATCACCGTCCTGAAGCTCGTCACGTTGGGTCAAACGCTTGTACTTCGGCATCGTTAGAACTCCCAAAAAACCCTGGCACGCGGCCGGCGGCGGGGCAAGTAACCGCCGGACCGCGCCCAGGGCAACGTGGGGCCTCGAACGGCCCGTGTGTACCGATCGCAAGAAAACCCGGCGGCCCGGCTCCGTCCGTTCATACTCAGCCTTCAGTCTCCATCTGGAAAAGCCTCCGTTGGCGCCGGTCGGCGGCCGTCCGGCCAAGCCGGCTGCGGCGGGGCTGCTGCATTTGCTCCATCGTCGCGGCCACGATCGTCTTCGAGACGTAGTGGTCGCGGGTCATCGCGATCGCGGCGTGCCCGAGTTGTTTCTGCGCGACGTCCATCCGGACCTCCGCTGTCTGGTCCGCACAGCTCTTGCGCAGGGCATGGAACCCCCGCCGACGCTGCGCCGGGATCCCCGCCCTGGCCAGCAATTTCGCGCGTACGGTGTGGAGGTGGCGAATGCAGTGCGGCCAGGGGAACACCGCGGCCCGCTCCGTGCGGATAGCCTCCATCGCCTGCTCCGCCGCGTGGTTCACATAGAACCGCTCGGGCTGGTCGCCCTTGTTGACGCACGCCGGGATCTCCACCCAGAGGCGACCGCCCTCGTCGCGGCGGTGCCAGGCGTACTTCACGGCGAGGGCCGCGCCGATCCGCAGACCGGTGTTGTAGACGTAGACGATCAGGGCTTCCCACCAGAGTGGAGGCGGGACGCCGGGAATCACCGGGACGGTGGCCGACCGGCAAGCCTCGATCCATGCGCTCATCTCCGCCAGCTCGAAATAGTCATCAGGCGCCTTGTGCCGGGCCCGCGGCAATTTGACGCGGGGCGGGAGCCGGTGGTCCCCGACGATCACTTGGCCGCCGATCCGCCGCCGGCAACGGCCGAAAAGCCCGTGGATCGTGGCCGAGTCCTCGCACCGCATGCGCGGGCCGGCCAAGCGGAAGAGGTGGCGTAGGTTGCGACCGTGCGCCCGCAACGTGTTCGGCGAGACGGTCGGGGCGCCGTGGTGCCCCGGCCGGGCGCGAAGGTAGGCCCAGAACTGGGGGACGTCGCGGGCCTCGCGGATCCGGCAAAGCGGCGGGCCGCCCGTGCTCGCGTCCCAGAACCTCAGGGTCGATTCATACCCGCGGAGCGTGGCCGGCTTCGCGTCGACGCCGATCCGCTCGGGCCAGGCGAAGAGCCGGAAGAACTCGGTCAGCGTCAGCCGGGGCGTCAGCCGCAGCGGCGTGGCCGGCGGGGACGTGCTTGGCGCGTCGGGGTCGGGCCGGAAGACGCGGACGGTCGGCAGGGCGGGTGTGGAACGGGTGCGGGTCTTTCGTTGGGGCTGTGCCATTGGTGTGCTACTCCTCGGGGTGCTCGTGTTCGGCCAACCGGCCGCGCATGCCCGAGTCTTCCTGGCCTCAAACCGCGCTCGTCCGTGCGCGGGCGCGCACGGTGGGCGCAGGGAGTCGACCTCTACGCCCACCGCACGCTGCGCGCCGGAGACCAAACTAGGGTTGCGGCCTCACCGCCAAAAGCTGGTAAAGACGGCCGCAACTGACACACGTGGGGCGAGTCAGATCGCACTCGGCCGCACCCTAGTCTTGGGCCCGTTAGGGTCTTTACTGAGTCAGGTGTGGGGCGAGGCAGGTCATGAGACGCCAGCTTTTTGCCTGGGGCCCGCTGGGGCCCGATCAAACGTAAGCGGCGGCGAGTTTGGCAGAGCCGGAGGCACAAATCAACCGGGGACGCCATTTTGTGGGTGTTGGCCGAGAGACCTACTACCTGTAGTACCTACCACCCGGAAGAGCTTGTGGGAAACCATAATGGCCAGGAACGGCATGCACGTTCCCCAAGAAAGGTAGGCTTTCCTGGGGGCGGCTCGCCCGCGGTTCGGCGGGTCCGGTTGCTTACGTTCGACCAGTGCTGGCATGCAGCCTCTGAGAGAACACCGGACCCGCCGAATCGGGGGCAAAGCCAGGCCATCTGCCAAGGTGACAGATGCTATCGGCTCCCCCGTTGGCGTTATTATCCCCCCAAAGCTACCTCCTGCGGTCGCCGATCCGGTGACCTTACGGCACCAGTGCCTTGTTCAGTGGATTCCGGGGAAAGGACCTCTACCCGCCATCTCCCAGTTATGGTCTTGGCGTGGCGCTCCCGTTCGTTGACGGGAGGGTTTCGGGGAGGGCGGACAGCCAATCCAGTCATCGGCTCATCTCCCATAATCCACTCCTTTGCGTGCGCCGAAGTACACCCCACTGGGCTCGAACCAGTAACCTTCGGTTCCGTAGCCAGATGGCATCGAGCCCCCAGATGGAGTTGTTATGCCCGAAATGGAGCTCCGGCAACCCTCCGTTCCCGCCGCGAAGCGGCCCTCCAGCTTCACGCGGCTTGCGTTGCGAGGGCCTGATAGATGGGGCCTTGGGCGTTGCAAGCGATCCTGGGCGACGTGGGGCGGTCGGGGCGAATTCTGCCAACCCCGGCTGTCACCCCGTCACCCCGTCACTTCCGCCGCCCCCCCCCCTCAGAGGTATTTTGCCGGAAAATCGGCCGGCAGCGAGTCTGGCACTTGACTCGTTGCCGCAAAGTGATAGACTATACATATATGAGGGGCCGACAAGGAGGATCGGAGGATCGACGATGGCGCGAGCGAGAAAACAGCAGACGGTGAGCGAGCGGATCCGGGCGGCCCGGGTCCAGGCCGGCCTGACCCAGGAGGGGCTGGCCCGGGCCGCGGACCTGACCGTCGCCGCGGTCTCGCGGATCGAATGCGGCGCGGGCACGAGGGTATCGACATTGGAGCGGCTGGCCGCGGCACTCGGCGTGCCGGCGGCCGAACTGCTCGGATGAGGGGGCATGGCCACCGGGGAGAGTTGGTAATGACGATTTTCGAGGAAACGGGCGTGACCGAGGCGTTTGATTGGCTCAATCCTCTCGACTCCCGCACAGAGGCAGGCGCCTGTCGACTGTGCGGCCAGCCATCGATTACGCGCCGCCACAACTGCGACGACCTGCGCCGCCTGGCCGCGCCGATCCGTGCGGCCAAAATTGCCGCGCAGGCGGCATGCGAACACGCGAACACGTATTGGGGGAAAACATACGATGACCACGAGGCCGATCGTTACGTCGGGGGCCTGAACGAGACTCTGGTCTGCCGTGACTGCGGCGCGAATCTCAGGACCACCGCTCGCGAGGTCATGGCGGGTGATGAATGATGAACGCTCCCCCGATTCTTCTGGCTCGCGATTGGACCGGTGCGGACCTCACCCCCTAACCCAACCCGGGCGCCCGCGGCGGGTCTGCCTGTTGCGCCCGGGCCGCCGTCGACCAGCGGTGGGCCCGCCGGGCCTCGAGGCGGGGCCAAACCGCGATCCCCCCGCGGTGACCCCGCCGCGGCGGTCCTGCCTGGAGGAGCAGCTTGGCGTATCCCGAAATCCAGGGAGGCGGCGGCTTGTATCCCCGCGATCGGTGGGATACGCTGTATGACAGCGGCCGCACTCGGCAGGGCTGCCGAGGTCGCCGGCGAGTCCAATCGCGGAAGGCATTCACCACAGAGGCACGGAGAACACGGAGGACTGGACATGGCGGTGCTCGTACAGCGGTGCATCCGGCTGAGACCGGACCAGGTCGAGACGATCAAGGGGATGGTCAATCCGAAAGACGGCAGACTGTTCGGGCGTGCTGCGGTCCGCCCTTGACCGCGGCCTCAGGGCGATGGTGGCCGAGCAGGCGGCGGGCAAGAAGGGCCCGGCCCGCAAGGCGCGGAGGGCGTGACATGCCAAGGGGAGGTGAAGAGGAATCGGCCAATGAAGGGTAGCCAGCGGCGGTTCTTTGTGGGTGGACCGATCAACGGCAGCCTCGATTGGGGTGAGATTCACCCCACCATTACGTTTCTGGATCGGCGCTTGGTCCACCATGACTATCGCCAAAGCGGAGTCATCGGCAGCGAGCTGGCGATCTTCATCTTCATCTTCACCCATCCCAGCATGGATGGCCTGACCTCGGCCGAACGGGATGAAAAGATCGAACAGGCCTGGAATGCGGCGCCGCCCTACGGGGCCAAATTCCCAGGGGCCGGCCCTGATTCCTCCGTGTTCGCCGTGCCTCCGTGGTGAACTTCCCGCCGGCTACTCCGGCCACCACTCGCAGGCTCGCTCCTCAGCCGCCAGGGCCGCGGCCAGGAGGGCCCTGGCCCGACAAGGGGTTGCCGCCATCCGGACCCGCATCGGCAGGCAGTAGGGCGCGAGCGGGTCCTGAGACGAGCACTCCCGGGCCAGGCACACCGCCAGCCGTGCGGCCCGGCGGACGATCACCGCCGGATCGGGCGGGACGGGGCAGTTGCGGTGGACGAACTTGTCGTGCTCCCACCCGCAACGCGAGCACTTCAAGCGGCCGTCGGCGGGTTGGAGGTCGCAGTCCATCAGAGGGCCGTGACGGTGCATGTTGGCGTGCCATTGCACGATCCCTGGAAGCCTGCATAAGTGGGTACGTCTAAGCTGCTCCATTCCGAACAGACTGGTTTGGTGGTTCCATAGTATTTCTTCCATGAACACCGTATTCTCATCATCTGCGGGTCCAGCAGGTCAATGCTCAAAAAATACTGGGGTACCGAGTATTGTATCCTTACACGTACCCAACCAACGTCGCAAATTGGCGGGTCAATCTGATACCACCATTGGCACATATTTTCCGGCGGTGGAGCGGGATATTTCCAGAGAATGTAACTGGCGAGCAAGGAAGCACAGTTACCGCAACCGGCCTCAGCAAGTGTCCCCCCGATTACAATGAGGAGTTCTGTTGGAGTATTTCCATCGCACATATAACAACCCTCCTCGCAGCACTGCGCCCCTCCGTCCATCCGAAAGTACCCGGCGGTCATGGCTCAGCACTCCGCGGCGCCGGGGACTTCGAGCCGCCGGGCCGCCGAGGTCCAGCGGCCGTTGACTTTTTTGCCGCTCGGAATCGTGGTGGCCAGGACGTGCGGGGCGTAGACTGTCCCGTTCAGGGTCGAGTCCGCGTAGGCCGAGCCGGTCCAGTAGTACACGTCTACCGCGGCGGAGCTGCCGGCGGCCAGCGCCGCGGTCAGCTTCAGGGCGTAGGTCCACTCGTCCAGGTCCATGACCGCCCAGACCAGGCCGGTGGCCGTGTCGCCCGCGGCCAGGCACTTGAACCCGGGGAATCCTTTCCGCAGCGTGAACTGACCCGGGACTGGGCCCCAGGTGTGGCCCGCGGCCGGGGTGCCGTCCGTCGCGTAGTAGGCGACTTGCACGGGCCGGGCCGAGGGCCGAAAGCAAAGGCCCGGGTCGCCGCTTGCGACTTCCGCCCCGGCGTTCAGCCAGATCGGCTGCTGGCCGAAAGAGGCGACCGCCCGGCCGGCCAGGACGATCGGGGTCTCGTCAGACTCCTCGGCGCCGGCGTCGACCAGGATTCCCCCGACCGGGACTGTAGCGTTGGGAATGAAGGGCGTCAGCTCCTCGGGAAGCGCGGCCTGGGCCAGGCGGACCGGCCTGGTGGAGCCGAAGTCGGTGTCGGGGTCAAACATGACGACTTACCACAGAGGACGCCGAGGAGGGGGAGGGGGAGGTGGGGTCGGTTTCAGCTCGCGAACCAGGCCGGGATCGGGATACCCCGGCGGCATCGCGATGCCGCTCCCGCCGCATGCCCTGCATCGGATTCCCGGAAGAAAGAACGCCGCTGGGTCGGGGACGGCGCCTCGACCCCGGCAGACCTCACAGAAATTGAACATGACTCGGTGTTCTCCGTGCCTCCGTGGTTGTCAATGGCTCGCAAAACCGGTGCGGATCGTGGTTCGCGGGGGCTTTCCCGCCGACCAGTTGACCGAGGTGATCGGGGCCCCGACCCATTGGCCGTAGCCGGTCTGGGCGGCGACGGTCGAGAGGATCTGCCCGACCAGGCCGCCCCACGGCCAGAGCCCGTAGGCGACCAGCTCGGCGCGGACCCGGCTCTGGAAGTACCGGGCCACGGCGCCGGCCATCACCGAGGCCAGGCGGTCGGAATCGTTGCGAAGGATCCGCGGCTGCGGGCCCGAGGTCTTCATCTTTCCGGCGGCGTCCACCCCGACCATCGTGTACGGCGCGAGATACCAGCACTCCGCCTCGGGGACCTCGATCTCGTGCACGCCGTCGGACGGTTTGGCGTCGGGCCGGGAGATCTCCAGGTAGATGCGCTGGTCGGTGTGGAAGGCGATCGTCGCGGCCAGGTAATCGTAATCCCATTTCGGCTGGACCAGGGTCGGGCGCAGGAGCCACCACTCGTCGGGCGGCCAGTGGCCGGCGGCCAGGAGGTGGTTCGGGCTGGCGTTCAACAAAATGCCCCAATCGTGCTGGGCGACCGAGACGTGCATCCCGCCCGATGCGGCCTGGGTCCCGCCGCCGCCGGCAGCTTGGCCGGCGGGCGAGGCCGCCTCCGCGGGCGTGAACTTGAAAAAGAACGGGCCCTCCAGCCCGGGCGGCCACGGCTTGCCCAGCCAGACCATCGGCCGCCGGAAGCCGGCCTCGATCGCGGCGGGGTTCTCGTCGGTCGGCGGGTCGGTCGAGTAGTCGAGCCCTTCGACCAACGGCAGCCAGGTCAGCGTGGTGCGGACCGCGTTCTGGTGCGCGGCGGGCGAGCCCGGCTGGAATGCGCCGGCGCCGTCGAAGAGCGGGGCGACGTCGGCGTGGTCCCAGCCGGCGGGGGCGCCGTAGGATTGGAAAACGGTCTGAAACCGCTCTTGCCGCCGGGCCTCGTCGTTTTTGGCCGCCGTGCCGCCTGCCCCCAACGGGTCGAGGTAATCGGCCATCAGCCCGCCGACCTCGAGGTCCCACTTGGGCACGAGCGTCCCCGGGTGCGCGACGTGGCCCTCCAGGCCCGCGCCGTAGAGCGAGCAGCAGACGACGATCCGGCCGCCGATCACCCGGAGCGTTCCGTAGCCGTGGTCGATGGTCTCCGTGACCCGGACGTCCTGCCACAGCCGGGTATTCTCCTCGACCTCGATGGAGTTCGGGTTGGGTGGCAGATTGACGCCGCCCCACGAAAACGCCTCGCCGCACAGGGCATAGACCGACACCTCGAAGCCGTCGTCAGTCGGGACGACCTGCCAATCGATCCCGGCGGCGGGCGGGATCATCCCGCAGAGCATGGCGTAGACGGATTGCCCGGCCTCGACCCGGTAGGCGCGATCGCCCTGCCTGGCCTGGCGGGTCGAGTCGGTCAGGTCGCGCAGCAACTCGGCCTGGCCGCCGAGCGTCCAACGGGGCCCGCCGGACCCGCTCTCGTCGCAGTAGCGGGCCAGGAGGTACTCGACAAAATCATAATTAGTCCAGAGGTCCTCGCCACCGAAGAGGAAGGACGCGCCGGACCGCGTGGCACTGCGGTTGCCCAGCAGCAGGTGGTGTCGGGCCCGGGAGTTCACGTCCGGAGACCAGCCCATCTGGATGACCTCACCGCCGGCGAGCCAATACGAGCCGCTCGCCCGAATCTTGTGCAGGATCTGGACGGCGCCATACGCCTGCCACTGCTGCGCCTGGCGGATGCGGGCCCGGCCGGAGATCCGGCCCATCCAGACCGGCGTCATGCCCTCGGGCCCGACGATGCTCAGCCGGACCCACCAATTCGCGCCGCCGGCCAGCGGCGTCTTGGCGGTGATCGCCTGCTCCCAGGGCAGCTTCACCGAGCCAAGCCGCCGGGTCAGGGTACACTCGCTCAGGCCATGGGCGGCGGTGGCCACGCCAAACGCGCCCACCTCCAGCTCCGGGGCGAGCTGCCAGGCGTCCGACCAGTTCTGGCGGACCTCGGCCACCACGGCCCGGGCGATCAAAGGAAACTCGGCGATCCCGCCCACGAGCGTGGCACCCATTCAGCCATCCTCCGGGAGCGGCCCGGGCCAGGCCACGGCCGAGGTCGGGGCGGTGGGCCCCTGGGCGTCGGCGGTGAGCGTCAGGACGGTGGACCCCTCGGAATACACCCAGGCCGGCGTCTCGTCGCTGCCGTCATTACGCCGCGTCTGGAGCCGGACAGAGACCGTGGTCCCATGGGCCTGGGCGGGCAGGAGCAGGTCCAGCCATACCAGGCCGATCGCGGCCATGGCCTGGGTGAGGTCGGGGTCGCCGGCCGGCGGGGTCGAGGCGTCGGTCGTGTAGGCGATCGCCCATTGGTGGGGAGAGAGGATCGCCGGCTGGAAGAGGTGGCCCAAGACGCGGACCGCCCCGCCGGCCGCGGCGGCGAGCTCCCAGGCGGTCGGGCCGGCCGGCGGCGCGAGCTGCAGCTCCCCGCCGGCGATGTCCAGCCGCCTGTAGGTCTCACCCTCGGGGCCCAGGGGCAGGAAGCCGGAGTCCAGGACGCCGTCGAAGTAGCTGGCCGAGACGTACCAGGTCCCATCGGCAAACGTGTCGGCTGGCGTGGCGGGGAGCGTCGGCGCCGTGGCAAACGGCACGTCGGTCTCGGCCGGCGGGGCGGTGCTCGAGCGGAAGAGCCGGTACTCGGCGGCGTTGAAGACGCGGTACAACCCGCGGGCGTCGAAGTAGTAGGTCCGGCCGTGCGCGGCCGGGCCCGAGGAAAAGCCGCTCCGCGGGCCGGGGTCGGACTCGCCGGCCCCCGAGGACCTCACCAGGTCCAGGCGGGGGACGGCCGAGTCATCGAGGGTAGGCGAGAGGATCCAGGACATCATTTCTCCGGAAATACCCGGCTCAATACTCGTCCCACTCCGCGGCGACCTCGAGGTTGGTCGCCGTGGCGGCGCCCGGGGCGGCCAGGAGACACAGCGTCTGGGTCGGGCCCCAGCGGGGCGCGTCGTCCGGACCCCACTCCAGGCAGATCGTGCCGCGGGCGTTTAACGACCCACCGCCCAGGGTCTGGGTCTCCAAAGTCGTCGGCTGCACGCTGTAATTCTTGCCGATCGCGGCGACGTTCGAGCCGATCTGGGCGGGGTCGGCCTTGCCGATCGTGTTCACGTTGACGCTCGTCGACGTGCCGTCCGCGGCGTTGTTCGTCCGCTGCAACAGGAGCGAGACCTGGACGTCCTGGGGGACCCCGCCGCCGCCGCCGATCACCAGCTTGCGGAGTCGGGCCCGGTGGCCGGCAGTCGCGCCGAGCTTCAGGCCCAAAAGCGTGATGAAGGCGTTGGCGGTGGCGCCGGTAGCCAGCCCGCCGATTTTGAGTTCGTAGCGCATGATAGGACCTCAAAAACCTTGGAACGAAAACTGCAGGTGGTGAAGGACGTCGGGGTCGGACTCGGCCGCGGCCAGGATCGTGCGGCGGAGGTGGAGCGCCACCTGGCCGCCCGGGCCGAGGTCCCCAAGGTCCAGGGCCGCGGCCTCGTCGGTCGGCGCCGACCAGTCGCTGCCGTTGGGGCTCACCTCCAGGCCGGTCACCAGGGCGTCCAGCCAGACGCGGACCCGGTGGAGCCACCCCGACCCGCGGTTGGTCACGGCGACCTGCCAGGTGGTGACGTCGCCGGCGGCCGCCTCGGCGGCGGTCACATCGTCGCCGGCGATCGCGTTGGAGTAGACGTCGCTCAGGTAGACGGCCGTCGAGCTTCCTGCGACCAGGCGGTCGGCATACACGCGGACGCGGAGCCAACGCTCTGGTCGCCAGTCTCCCGCGTCGTCCGGACCGGCCTCAAGGAGCCAGTCTCCGTCTCCGTCGCGGCACTGCAAGCTGGCCCCACGATCGGTGTTCGGCGCTTCCCACGTCAGCCCAAGGGAAGAGTCGCACCGCAGATAGCCCACGCCCGGCCCATTGCATCCCGCCGCGGCGAGGATCACCACGCCGGGGATCGTCTCGATGGCAAGGAGGGACTGGACCTCGATCGACGCCGAGAGGATTCCCAGGGCATCAGCACGCTCGCCTGGCTTGGACATTAGGGTTGCTCCGCAAAAGTGACCTTGGTGGTTTCCGGATCGAACGTCACCGTGAAGTCGGGGGCGTCGGGCGTCCGGACGATCTTCTCCGGCCCGATCGTTACCGGCGTCCCCTCGTTCCCGGCGGCGTCCAACGGGACGACCCTGAAAGTAGACTCGGTCAGGTCCACCAGGCGACCGGTCAGCACCGCGTAGCTCCAACGGAGCGGGTCATGGGGCACCACGGCGATCGTGGTCCAGGGCCCGGCCCCCTCCTGCTGGTCCACGCGGTAACTGACGACCGTCGCGTCGACCGAGGCCGTCCAGAAGACCGTCCGGCGGGCCGGCCAGCCGGCCTGGCCCTCGGTCAACGGGTCGAAATCCGGGTCTTGGGTGTCGACGACCTCGACGCGGCCCTGGTCGCCCTCGCGTAGAAAAAACGAGTGGGACGGGGAGGCGGAGTGGCCCAGGTACACGCCGTCGAAGTACCAGTAGTAGCTTACCTCGCCCACCAGGTCGCTGGTGACGGTGACCATGGTCGCCTGGCCGGCGCGGGTCTGCTGATAGGCGGTGATCGTCATGGCAGGACAACCCCCTTGAGGTCGATCTCGCCCCGGCAGCCGCCGGCGTGCGTCGCGGGCGTCTTGGCGACGTTGCCGACGTCGGTCAAGAGGCAGGCGAGGTGGGTGACGCCCCAGTCGTCGACGATCGTGACCGACGAGCCTTGGAGCGCGGCCAGGGCCGCCGCCCAGGCGTCGACCAGGATCGGCGAGCTGTAAAAGATCGCCTTCAGCGCGAACGCCGAATCCCCGAGTCCCTCCCACTGGACCCCGTAGCCGGCCACGCCGGGGATCTCCCAGATCGAGACGCGGATCTTGGTCCGGCCCGGGTTGCCGCGGAGGATGCTACAGGTTACGCCGCCGATCGAGGACATGCTGGCAGGGATTGGGGATTAGGGATTAGGGATTAGGGGTCAGGGGTCAGGGATCCCCGGTTATTTGTCCTGGGTAGGGGAGCCGAGCGTAGGCTGGCCTTTCACGGCGTCGACGTGGGCTTGGGCCGCCTCCTTCATCGCCGTGGCGGCCTCCTTCAACTCGCCTGAGGCTTCGCGCATCTGGACCTCGATCGCGTTGATGGTCGTAGGGGTCAGGTACTGTTTCCAGTTAGCGTCTGAAGCAATAAGCGGGGTTCCCTCGCCCATCACGGCCCGCACCATCCCCTCAGCCCCGCCGGATCCCCACCTGCGCCGGAATCGAAATGCCGCGTTCGTTACCGAGCGCTCGATTTCCCCGGCGCCGGCCTTTTTTAGGCCAGTGTCGATGTTCGCGAGGACCGTGTCAGAATGCTTCATCCACTGGCCTTCCACCATCCCGGCCACTTCCGCCTCGCCCTCGGCTATCGCTGCGGCCTGCTCGGCTTGGGCCCGGGGGATGTTCTTGTCGAGGCCCATCCTTATGTCGGCTTCCCTGCGTTTGCCGGCGAGGACTGCCGCCGCGTGGGTCTGCCTGTACTTGGCAATGTTTTTCGGATCACCAAGAGCCGACAGGCCGGAGAGGGCCTCCTGCCTTCCGAGGAACTTCTGTTTGGTGGCCATGTCCATATCGGACGTCACCCGGAGCATCTCGGCCAGCATCCCGGCGGCGTCTTTGCCCTTGAGGTCCAAGGTGGGCGTCTTCGGCTTGGGCGGCTTGGTCACCCGCTCGTACCACTCCTCGGTCTGCTGGGTCGCACGCTGGAAGGTATCGTCGTCGATCATCCGCTTGCTTTGGAGCCGGCCCAGTTCGGCCAGCGTCCGGTCGCGCCGCTCGGCTGGGGTGAGGGTCTGCTCGCGCACCTTCTCCGCGACCTCGCGGAGGTGTTCCTCTTCCGTCTGACGGCGGCCGACGCTCTTCGCGGCCGCGCCGGAAAACATCTTGCTCATGTCGATGGGATGCCCCCTGGCGAGTTCTTCTCTCTTGGCCGTTTCCTCGTGCGCCTCCTGCATGTCCTCAATGGCCTCTTCAGCGGTGAGCGGCCCGGCGCCGCTCCGCCGGACCATCGCGCGATAGACGGCTTGCAGGCGGGTGGTCCCCAGCGACTCTGACCCGGTGGCCTTGGCGAGGATGGCGGCTTGGGAAAGCATCTCGGTGGGACTGATCCCGAGCAATTTGGCCTGGCCCGCCGCGCCCGCACTCTCCTCCAGCAGCTTCTGCACCAGGCCAGGCGCGCTCCCGGCAGCGCCGAAGGCTTGGGACACCACGTTTTCGAGATTACCGGCTCCATCAAAGGAGGTCTGGACGGCCGTGGCAGCGCGGACCATTGCCCTGGTGTCGGCGACCGTCCTGGTGGATCTGAGCCGGCTGATGAAGTCGATGGACTCCATTTGCTCGTTGCTCTTGGCGATTTGAAGGACCTCCGCGGCCTCGGTCATACTCTTGGCGCCGCCCTTCGCGCGGATTTCCTTGGTCTTGCTCTCCAGGAACTCGATCGAATACGGGCCTTCGCCGGGCAGGTCGGCGATCTGTTTGAGGGTCCCCATCGCATCCGCGGACTCAACCTGTTTTTGAGCCAAGGATTTGTGCTTCTCCTCGATCTCGCTGAACAACCGACTTGCCAGGCCAAGGGCCGAGCCCAAGGTGAGCACTCCCCCGATCATTCCCTTGAGCTCGCCGCCGATCTTCGCAAAGCCCCCCTGGCCGGCGTTGCCGGCGGCGACCATCGCGTCGTGCGACTGCTTGACCGCCCGGGCGTAGATGTCCTGGTCGAGCTTGCCCTTTTCGACCAGCCGGTTCAGCTCGCCGAGCTTGGTCATGTGCCGCTCCATCGGCGTGCGGGTCTCGTCCCAGACCCGCTTGGCGGCCTTCTCCAGGTCGGCCTCGGCCCTGGCCGACTTGCGGCTCGCCAGCTCCACCCCCGACAAGCCACGCTCCATCTGGAGGAACTTCTCGTTCGACTTGTCGATCGCCTGCCAGAGGGCAAGCTGCTGGGTCGTCATGTGGATGGTGACGTTGGCGTCGGGCATCGCTCAGCTCTTCGTCAGGTGGCCACCACGAAGAACAGGAAGAGAACGAAGAGAAAGGACGGAGCACTATTCCTCTTCATGTTCTTCGCGCTCTTCGTGGTTTGCGTTCCGCGTTCCGCTTTCCGCTCTCAGCTTTCCGCTACGGCCTGGTGGCGACCCCGGCGGCGTAGGCGGCCTCCAGCCGGGCCCCCGCCGCAAACGCCGCGGCGCGCAGGACGTGGTCGGGGCGCGGGGCCCCGTTGAGACACGCCACGATCGCCGCCCGCGGTCGGCGCCGATCGCGGCGGGGGTAGAATGCGCGGGTCGCCTCCCGCGCCCGGGCAGAGCCGAGTGAAAAATAGTTGAGCTGCCCCACTAGCCGATCTCCCGAAACGTCATCCGCACGACGCCGTTGAAGCTCGTCGGCGCGCTGAGGAGGCGCAGGCCGATCGTGCCCCCGCCGGGAACGATCACTCGCTCCTCGGGGAGCGGGTCGAGAAACCACCCTGACAAGCTGCTAAACCCCTCGCGGCCGATTTCGGAGTTGGCCGCGTAGGTCGGCTCGCCGCCCGTCACGTCCGCTTTGACGGTCGAGGCCGCCGCTTGGTCGCCCGCCTCGTGTGCGGCGGGCGTCACTGCCGTGGCGGCGGGCGTGCCCAGGGCCTGGACCCGCTGGAGGCAGCACACCAACTGCTGGTTGACCGGGTTGGACTCATTGGTCAGCGCCGCGGAGAGGATCTCGACCACTTGGTTGGCGGCCGCGGTGAGGTAGATCACGGTCTTGGCCGCGGCCAGGGCGCTGATCCGGTAACTTGCGGTGTAGACGCCTCGCATTACGATTTCCTCCTAAAGCACTTTGCGTCGCCGGGATACAATCACTGCGCCCGCGTACACGTCGAAGTTCCAGTACATGGTTCCCGAGCCGTTGCGCCCGCCCACCCGCAGCCGGAGCTGCCGGTCGTAGGCCGGGACAAGGCTCAGCGTGAGCGTCTGCCAGGCGGTGTCGTCGGCCATGGTCGCCGTGACGAGGGCCTCCTGGGCATCGCCCCAGGGCTTGTTCGGGTTGATCAGCCTGGCGTAGGGCGTGGCGGTCATGCCGTTTTGCTGCTTGCGGACGTAGACCCGCACGGTCAGGGGCAGGTTGGCCTCACCCCAGACGGGCACCTCGACGAAGTCGTCGTAGCCGGCCGCCTCGAAGGTGTGTTTGTGGACGTAGCTGAGCGGGACGGGCGGAGTGCCATGGGTGCCCAAGACCCAGTCCTCGCTCGCCCCATAGCCGCCGCAGTTCCACCACTTCATCCGGCCAAGCTGCGGATCGCCCGACGCATCGGCCACGTCGTAGAGAACGACCAAGGCGGTTGGATAGGGGCTGGTCTTCAGGTACTCGCTGACCTGCACGGTCGATCGCAGGCCCGCGCCATACCCTTCCCAGTATCCGTTTAAGAGGGCCAGGTCGGAGGTGGAGTTGGCGTTGGCGCCGCTGCCGCCGAGGACCGCCCCCTGCTTGATCGTCCCCGTCCCGTAGATGATCCCCCAGGTGCAGCCCGTGATGCTGCCGACGACGTCGCACGCCCCACAATTGTCAACCCCCTTGGCGCATCCAATCACCTGGCCGCCGAGGGACGCTCCAGTGATGTTCTGCAAGCCGGCCGTGCAGCCGGCGACGGTTCCGCTTAAGGAGCCTCCCAGCAACCCCGTGGCGCCGGTCGTGCTGCCGGCAATGAGCCCGCTGACGGTGAACCCCGTGCTGCTGGCGTAGCCGGAGGAGATTCCAGTGCCGTTGCCGACGACACAGCCGGAGACGACGCAGCCTTCGCGGCCGCTGATGCCCCCGGAGAACCCGTTGATGACGCCGCCCAGCGTGTCGCCGTAACTGTAGATGATGCTGAAGCCCTGCTGGGTGCCCGTCTGGCGCAGGGTGCAGTTGAAGACGCAACTGCCGACGGCTCCGCTCGACGGCCCGGTCACCACGCTCTGCGAGCCCTCTGCGGTGATCTCGATGTTGCGGGTCACGCGCACGAGAAAGGCCCCGGCGACGTTGGTGGAATCGAGGGCATCGCTCACCGTGATCGTCGTGGCGGCGATCCCGCCCGCGGCGATCGTGGTCCGCTGGTAATCCACGCCCTTGTTGACGTTGCACAGGGCCACGACCTCCCCGGCGGCCCAAATATCGCCGGTCACGTCGGTATCGACGGAGAGGACCGTCTGGCCCGCCGCCTTGTCCGCGGTGAGCTTGACCCACTTGTAGGTCGGCTGGGCGCAGAAGAGCTGGACGTCGAGGTAGGTCCGGTCGATCTGGGCCCCGCCGCTGGTGGTCCCGAGGAGCTTGATCGTGAGCTTCGCCCCGTTCGAGAGCGGCGTCCCGGCCGATCCGGCATAGAGCTGGCCCTTGACCGCGGCATTGGTGCCCTGGATCTTGGTGCCGGTCTTGATCGGCAGGACGTAGGTCCCGTTGGCGGTGGCGCACTGGAGCTTGCCGGGAGTCACGGCGGCGGACGTGATGGTCAACCCAGCCACGCCCGTGGTCCAGGCGGACAAGTCGACGTCGAAGGTCAGCGTATGTCCGGCGGCGACGACCACGGCGTCGCCGTCGGCCGGGAGCGAGCCGCCCCAGGTGGCGGTGTCCGACCAGTTGCCCGATTGTGCGGTCGTCTTGGTTGCCACGTCAGGGTCCCTCCGGCGGCGTGAAAGGCGGCTCGCTCACCGCGGCCATCAGGGCGGCTTCGACCTGGTCGGCCGCAGCCTGGACGTCGGCCGGCTCTTCGGCGAAATGGAAGACCCGCACCGAGCCGTCCGCCAGCCGGCAGCGAACGTCGAAGCCGTCGCAGACGCAGGACTGATCGAGAATTGCCGCCATGGCTCAACTCCCCCCCACCGGCAGTGAGTAGATTTCCAGCGTCTCGACCTCCAGCGGGTTTAGGGCGATCGTCTCACCGCCCACGTCGGTGAGGACGACCTCGACGCGGTAGGTCCGGTCGCCGGCGGGGAAATTGATCCCCGGGATCTTCCAGACGAAGTTGGGGTTGGATGCGTAGGGCCAGCGGGGGTCGCTCACCGCCGGGTTGGGAATCACCGCCGACTGGACGAGGGTGCCCGAGCTGGTGGGGACCGAGGGGGTGTCGCCGTCGAGGTCGTACACGTTGTAGACGATCGACGCCACCGCCGCCGGCACGACCGGGACGCCGAGGTTGTCAAAGACCTCGGCCAGGAGGACGACCGCACTGGCCTCCCAGGTCACGATCTTCGTCGGCTTCGGTCGAGCTTGCGTCATGTCAGCGCCGGATCAGGTAGTTGGTCGTGTAAACCGCCAGGGGCGGCGGGTCGCCGAGACCCACCGCCAGGGCCCACATGTCGGTCAGGGTGGGTCGGTAGCCGGGGTCGAGTCCCCGGGCCCATCTCCGGTATTCGAGCCATCGGACTCCCCGGCGGCCTGTTTTTTTTTGCGGAACCATGCCAGCCGCGTGGGCACGTCGCAGAGCGCGTCCAGGATCTCGCTGGCCAATTCGGTCGAAAGCAGGCCCAAGAGGTCGATCTCCGCGGACCCAACCAAGTAATTGACCGCCAACATCCTGATCGCGCTCTCGACCACATCGTTAAACTTGAAGGTTGCGACGTCCTCGTCGTCCTTCTTCCCGGCATTGCGGGCGGCTTCGATACTGCTGTTCTCCCACCGCTGGGCGAGGTCCCAGATTGCCTGGTAACGGGGCACGATCGCGGTGGACTGCCAGGTCCCGTCCTGGGCGCGGGCCAGTCGCCGGGGCAGGTTGTGGGCCCATCGCAGCTCCCCGTCTTCCTCCTGGTATTGGCGGGCGATGGGCACGAGCCACTGCTGGCCGTCCAGGAGCTCGAGCCAGTGGCCGGTGATCGGCTTCTGGCGGAGCAGGTCGGCGGGCCCGGGCAACGGGCCGTCGGTGTGGACGCCGACCCAAAGCTCTCGCGTCGGGTCCTTGATCCATCGCTGGCGGGTGGGGAAGTAGCCGACCTCAGGCACCCGCTGGCCGTCGCCGAGCAGCACTCCCCCATGGCCGTTCGGCCCGTTGCCCGTGATCTGCCGGCAGACCGGCTTGGACTCGAAGGCATGGCCGACCCCGGCGGCGATCAGATCGGCCGGCGGGCCCAAAAGGTTCGGTATGTAGTACAAGAAACCTGGCATGGTCCCTCCTAACAAGTCCCGTTGCTTCCTCCGTGCTCTCCGTGCCTCCGTGGTGACTTTTCCCCGGTCTTACGTGGGTAGGGCGGTCCCCACGGTGATCGCCAGCGGGGCGTTGGTCCCGTCATAGTCCAGGGGCAGCGAGAGCGTGGTCTGGGAGCCGTCCGAGCCCTGGCCCTCGAACGGGGTCTCGATCGTGGCCAGGCCGCTGGCCGCGAGCTTGATGTGTTGGGCGGTGGCCGGGGCGACGAAAGTCGCCCCCTTGGCCCGCTTGCGGAGATAGATCGCCGTGTTCGCGTGCGTGGCGACGAGCCCGGTCATCGGGACGGCGGCGGCCTTGAGCCATTCCACGTCGATCCCGGTCAGCCGGATCGTGGTCAGAACGTGGCGGATCGACGTGAACGTGTCCCAGATGTCCGAGTCGGCCGACTCGGCGACCACGTCGATCCCGAAGTCGATCGAGAGGTTGTGGACGCCGGTGAAGGTCACGCCGCCGATCTGGACCGGGCCGAGGGTGAACCGCTCGGCGTCGGCGATCCCGGAGGGCAAGGCCACGGAGTCGGTGATCACCATCGGCTCGTTGGTGCCGTCGTGGACGATCACCGCGTCGTAGCTCAGGAGCGCATCGCCGCGGTGGTCGATGGTGAGGTTCTTCGGGGCGAGGATCCCGCGGGTGAACCCGTACTTGCGGTGGTTGCTCCCCGCAGTACGCGAGGAGCCGTCGGCGTGCTTCTGGGCGTAGAGGGCCAACCCGCCGACCATCTCGGCGATGCTCGCCCCGACCGTCCCGCACGCCGTCAGCGCCGTGGCGACGCACTTGGTCGAGAACCCGGGGGCGATCTTCTGGGCGTACAGGGACTGCCAGCGGGCGTAGATCTCGCCCGAGGTCGCCTCGCGGCGGACCTCGCTCCCCAGGGCGATCGACTGGCGGGTGATCCCGCCCAACAACGTCGCCCCCAGGTTGACCGCGTAGAGGTTGTGTTTTCTGGTGACACCCATTTTCTTTTCTCCGTGGTCCCTGTGGCTCCGTGGCGGTTTCCCGGGCTTCTTAGGCGGCGATCACCGTGGTTTCCTGGGCGGTGAGCGCGGCGAGGTTCCGTTGGATCGAATCGCGGTGGACGACGCCGATGACTTGGGCCTCGGCGCCGCTGACCGTGCACATTTCCTCGGCCATGTGGACGGCGGAGTCCGGGTTCTGCATCGCCAGGGCCGGGGTGTGCAACACGATCCGCACGCCGTTGCTGGTGGCCCGGATGTCCTGCTGCCGGCTCCGCCGCTCGGACTCGCCGCTCCATACCATAGCCTTGGTGTGGTGCATCTTTCGCAGCTTCTGGCCGGTGTAACTTTTCCAGAAGCCCTTATCGGACGTGGACATCCCCTCGCCCTTGCGTGCCGTGTAGCCGTATTCCCTCGCGCCCGCTTGGGTGAAGTGCTTGGGCACGTTGTAGCGAAGATGGTGGTAGCCGATCGTCGCGTTGGCGGCGAGGATGATCCGGCGGAGCTCCCGCTTCATGATCTTGGGCGTGGCCCCGCTCTCGGTGATCGTGATCTTGATCGGTCCCATCAGCCGAGCCCTCCCCAGGTGATCTCGATGTCCACGCCGTGCTCGACGCCCTGGGCGGAGTCGTTGTCCGGATGGTGCCTGCCGGGGCCTTCGAGGATCTGCATGGCCGTGATGGCAAGGTACTCTTCGCCGCTTTCGCTGTTGCCGGACAGATCGAAGAGGTCATCCATCACGGCGTCGACCGCATCGTCCCACTCTTTGTCGGCCTCGTCGTCGGTCAGGCCCTCGGGGACCCCCCGGGCCAGCCGGAGCGTTAGCTTGCCGAAGGCACGCCACTGCGTGCTGCTGCCCACCCCATCGGCGAGCCGGGTCTGCGAGTTGCCATCCGTGTAGCCGTGGAAGACGAGCGCGTAGGGGCGCAGGGCCTCCAGCTCCGCCACGGTGTAGGCGTCGCCGGCGGGCTTGGGCAGGTTTCGCAGGTGGATCCGGGCCTTCGCGGCGGTCGAGCTCTGGACCCCGAGCACGGCCCGGCAGGCCGGCGAGTCGGCCAGCGACGCGCGGAGCTGCTCCTTGACCAGGCTCAGGACCCCCGACTCGAAGCGCATGGCGTTCCTTTCCCGTCCCGCTTTCAGCTTTCAGCTTTCCGCTCAGCGTCCGCCGATCGGCGGGCGGCCGGCCCCGGAGAGTCCCTTGCGGACCAACCGGAGCACGGCCGCCTGCTGGTTTTCCCTCTCGATCGCCTCGACGTCGTAGTCCACGCCGCCGAGCGACATCTTCGCCCGGATCGAGGGGGCAGCCACGCCGCCAACCGCGCATTCGGGGTCTTTGGACAATAGGACCGACCGCACCCGGCGCTGGACGATCCGGCCGTCGATCCACTGCTCGTCGGTCTTCTCCTCCCCGGCGCCGACCTTGAGCGTTACCGCCACGCCACCCTCGGCGGTGTAGGTGGCGTCGACGTTACAAAACACGCTCGGTAGGTGACTCGCGAACAACGCGCCGGGGCCGGTCATCGCCGCCTCGCACTCAATAGGGTTGCCGGTGGGTGATCCGGATCCGTGCGACCGAGAAGGTCGGGACCGTGGTCCCCACCGTCTTCGCGATCTGGACGAAGGGTTGCAAGCCGAGGGCCGTGTTCGACAGGTCGAACAGCGTGTTCGCGCAGACCCGCCGCAGGCTGCCCTGGGGATCGCTCATGAGGAACTGGACGTTGGCCTTGCCGCCCTTGGTGACGCCCGGGGGCGAGACGGACTGGATCCCGCTGCCGAAGTCCAAGGTAAACTTCTTGACCGCGGCCACCAGGGTCTGGCCGGTGTCCTTGTCGTCGACGTCATTCACGGAGTCGTCGGACTCGCAGTAGACCTGGTTGGAGCCGATCAGCCGGAAGCTGGCGTGGTTCGCCAACGAGTCGATGGTGTCGTTCCGCGCGGAGCACATACCGAAGGCCAGGGAATCGGCCGCGGTGTAGGCGGCGGATGCCTTGAGCCAGAACTCGACCAGGAGCAGGTAATCGATCAGGTACGCGAGCTGGTCGCCGTGGTAGAGGCACACGTTCTGCACCTCGGAGGTGGCCTCCAACGAGCCGACCATGAACCCGGCGGTCCCGACGAGGGTCGGGGCCCCGGCGGCGGAGGTGTCCGCCTTGCGCCAGACCCCGGAGTCGGGGGAGGCGGTGAGCGGCGGGGTCAAGTTCGAGGGAAAAACAAAGTCGTCGACGCGGGTTTCGGAGATAGACAAGGGACGGTCCTCGCTTTTCGGGTGGGTTGGCGGCCCGCGCGGCAACGGGCCGCGCGGGCCGGGTTCTTAGCCTCTTCGGGATCGGGGCGTCGGCCTACGCGCCCACGTCGCGGGTCGCCCCGCGGGGATTCCTGGCCGCGGCCGCAAAGCGGCCCTCGACCTGGAAGACCAGGCACTGGTTCTTCGGGTTGAGGTAGCGGGTGATCCGCATCCGCTCGTAGCCGACCATGTGGGCGTAAACGAACGCCCTCGAGAAGGCCGGGTCCTCGAACGTGTACCAGATCACGGCGCTCGCGGCGGTCAGATTTTTTTCCTTGGCGTACCCGACCTCGCCACGGTACATCTCCCCGGTCGCCGTGGTGACCGGCAACACGGCAACCAAGGGCTTCAAGAGCCGTTTGGTGCCTGCCCAGAGGGCCGGCGGGACCAGGATCCGATTGAGGTCGTAGTTGGCCGAGCCCTCGCCGCCAACGCCCGTCATGGCCCCGTAGAGGGCCTCGTGCTTGTCGAGCTCGGCGTCGCTGGGGGCCGCGCCGGAGGAGGACACGACGTTGGCATGCTCGCTCCCGAAGAACGAATAGGTGTCGAGCATCGTGGGGTTGCCGATCAGCACGTTGGTGCAGCAGCGGTTGACCGACGCCTCGTGCGCCCTCTGCTGATCGCGGAGTTGCTCGGTGAAACCGCTCAGATCGTCGTTCTGCAACATGACGGGAGTCAGCAGACACTCGTCACCGTATTTTCCGGCCTGGATCCAGGCCGCGGTCTCGGCGCCCTTGACCTCCTTGAAATCGTCCCCGTCCGGGACCTCGGGCAGCTCGGAGTAGCCGCCGACCTCGATGATCGTGACCGGGCGGAAGTCCCGGAGCGCCTGCATGGGCGCGCACCAGAATTTGTAGGAGTACGGCCGCAGCGGCGCCCCGGCGTCGAGGATCCGGTTGGCCAGGTTCGACAACAGGTAGGGGAACGAGCCGGCGCCCGTGGCCGGCGTATCGGCGGAGGCCCGGATCAGGACGGGGTTGAGCCCGCCGGCGACCAGGGCCTCCCTGATCGTATCCTCGGGCGTGCCGAGGGCGCGGCCCCCGGCCGTGCGGATGCACTCTTCCGCGATGAACGCGAGCGGCTTGTATTTCAGCTCCGAGGTGCCCGGCGGGGCCTGGCCCTCGATCCTGACGCCGACCCGGGCGCAGAGGGCGTATTCGGCCGCGACCGCGAACTTATCGATCGAGGCCCCGCCGGCGACCGGCCGGATCGTCGGGTTCGCGTCGACCTGTTGGGCGGTCGCGTCGCGGAGGAAGCGTTCGACCTGGGTGCCGTTGGCGATCGCGGCGTCGATCTCTTCCTGGGTGACGCCGGTCTGCATCAGGACCGCGCCGCGGGCCCGGATCTCGGCGACCCGTTCCCGCTCGGCCTTGACGGCCGCGGCCGCGAAGGCCCGATCGGCGGCCGTCGGCCCGGGCTCGTAGTTGCCCGGCTCCTCCACCCTCGTTTTCTTCGGCGGAGGGGTTTCCACGCTCTGCGACTGGCTCGCGAGCGCGGCGACGACGGCGGCGGGTCCACCAGAGACCTTTTTCCCGCAGTCGGCGAGGAGATTGGAAAGGGCCTTGGCCGCGGTCGGTTCATCCGCTTCCGCGGTGATGAGGCCCAGGGTGATGAGGGTTGCGCGTACGGTTGGATCCACGGGGTGGGTCTCCTGTGCTGGGAAAGTTGGTTCACTTGGGGTGAGGGTGGGGGTGGGGGTGAGGGTGAGCGTCACCGGCTGGCGATCGCCCCCAGGCAGGCCCGCCTTGGCGGACCTGCCTTGCGGATCCGCCAAGGCGATGTCGGCCTCCAGCCCGGCGAGGACGTCGGCCAGCGAGCCGAGCCGGT
>Ga0315273_10000438_pt1 | contig 43314 bp, 33 predicted proteins | sample YL17G02_0_MG_FD_205753 | JGI IMG/M metagenome (GOLD analysis project Ga0315273, IMG submission 205753) | Sediment microbial communities from Yellowstone Lake, YNP, Wyoming, USA - YL17G02_0 | ecosystem: Environmental > Aquatic > Freshwater > Lake > Sediment | place: USA: Wyoming | collected...
CTGCTTGCTTTCTTCCGGTCCTCCGCTGCCCACTTTCAACCAGGCACGATCGCATATATATTTGTTAAATTGGATGAAGCCTTGGGAGGCATGTTTTTCATCTTTGTGGGTATTGGTCTGACTGCTTGGGAGACAATGGCCCGTCTAACGCGTGGGCAGGTGCTCTCCTTGCGAGAAAAGGAATTCATCGAAGCTGCACATACCATTGGCGCTTCAAATCTGCGCATCATGTTCCGCCACATCCTGCCTAACATCCTCGGTCCTCTGGTTGTCGCTGAGACTCTAGCCATCCCTGGTTACATCTCCACCGAGGCGTTCCTTTCCTTCATTGGTCTGGGTGTAAACCCGCCGACACCTTCTTGGGGTGCGATGATTTCGGACGGCGCGATTTCCCTCCGGTCTTATCCGAACCAGGCGATCTTTCCTGCTCTGGCGCTTGCCATTACCATGTTTGCCTTCAATTTCCTCGGCGATGGGTTGCGGGATGCTCTGGATCCTCGCTTAAGAGGTACACAATAAATTTACAGGCCAAAGACAAAGGGCCGTTTTTTCCAGACAAATATCACGCAATTCTGAAGTGTCGCCTTCAGAATTGCGTGATATTTGGAAGAAGGATAGGTCAAGGCAAAGGTAGCAATTTATAAAATAATCAGCTTCACTCCTCCGCTCCGGCTCCACTTTGGACCGACTTGCCGAATCCACCCCGATCTTCGTTCATCTGTTGCCTCTTTTTTTACAAGAGGCTATAATTTATAGTCACATATCATGTTGAGTTGCCAAACGACAGTTCAACACATAATAGAGAAATCGCCTGCGTCGGCGATTCTGGGGCGATAACCGGGTGCAGTTGTAACGGCCGACAAGGTCGAGATCCTCATTATGCGGGTTGGTATATCTACCGAATCACGAAGATCGAGTCGATAGTGGATTAATACACATATTCCTGCCCTATCCAACTGATTTGGTGATAATTTCGGGTATTGCATCAAAGGTGCATGCAAGTCATACCGTTATGCATTGAACTATTAGAGTATACCAATGCGCCAAGGGACCTGCCACACTGCTTCCATCATTGCAACGGTGGCAGTGCACATTGTTCGACGGTATCACCATTTTCCTGACTGGCACACTCACAGTTTTCGATTCCGACCCGGGCGATCCAATTAGGCATTATCACTGGGCTGGAACAAAGATCACCCGATAATATATGGGATTCATCGATAGTTTTGTGGAATCAGGTCAAAGTGCCCGCATTGTAGTTTTATCCTCTGGCGTATGAAGAATTCAAAATTATCCATCTCCGCTTCCCCGCTTAACCGAGTTCCGCTGGCTGAACTTAAGTTGATCGTGCGTCGCATTGGCAGCGCAGTGCTGACCTTGTTCGCGATCGCATATCTAACATCCTTCGGTTTGATCCTCGCTGAACGCGGACGTGAAGGCCTGCCCGCTGACCCGTTGGATGCTGCTGCTCAATCCTTTCAGCGGTTGGGGAAATTTGTCATGGATCATCCGCAATCGTACTACTGGCATCAAGCAGATATTCCTGCCTTTCGGCTCGTTCGGGACACGTTATTTTTCAGTGCAGGATTATTGTTCACATCGCTTTGCGTGGCATTTATATTCGGGGTTGTATTAGGGATAATCGCAGCTGTTTCTAAACGCAAAGTATTTTCAACTCTTATTGTATTGCTTTCCACTTTGGGTGTCTCAACGCCCAGTTTTCTCCTGGGAATGTTGTTCTGGGTGGCAAATATTCAAGTACACCGTATCTTTGGCATAAAAGTATTGCCATCGGCTGGTTTTGGCTGGGATTCTCACCTCGTTCTGCCCGCATTGACCCTAGCCATGCGTCCCTTGGCGCAAATTGCACAAGTCACATACGTATCTCTGACTGATATCATAAAGAAGGATTTCATCCGCACTGCATTTTCCAAAGGACTCCTTCCTCTTGTAGTGTACAGCCGGCACGCTTTGACCAATGCACTGATCCCGATATTAACCACGCTTGGCGCTTCACTGCGCTTCTCACTGGCCAGCTTGCCCGTGGTGGAGTTGTTCTTTTCGTGGCCAGGCGTTGGGCTCACATTGCTTCAAGCGATAGACAAAGGCATGTCAACCTTTGTCATTGATCTGATTCTCTCGCTGGGCTTCTCTTTCCTGTTGGTTAACCTATCAATTGAAACCTTATTTCCTCTGATCGACCCTCGCTTGCGAAGCATGGACGATCAGGAGATGACAGGAGAATATTCAACCTTCTTCGGCTCGATAAGCGTTTTGGTACATGGCTTGCGCGATTTGGCGCGGGGTCTTTCGAATGTATTCCAGCGTCGCATTTCCGAATTTCCTCCCCTGCCTGCCTTTGAAAAAAGATTGAAAAGAATGGATGATGTTCCCTCAAGCGGCGTTTTCGCTAATTCGCGTAACCTCGCCCAATCTGAGAAAAGAATGGGAGAATTTGATCCTGTCCCATCCCAGCGCAGGTGGATCAAACGAGCCATCCTTGGAAATCCGTCATTTATTATTGGATCTCTCCTCGTGCTTGGCTTGACAGGATTGGCTTTATTTGGCAGGCAATTGACCGATGTGAACCCTTACACGACCCATGGAATTCTTTCCATTGAAGGTACGATCTGGGCGGCGCCGTTTCAACCCTCGTCGGTTTTTCCTTGGGGAAGCGATTATATTGGACGTGACATACAGTCATTGGTATTTTATGGCGCAAGACAAACCCTCACTCTGGCTCTTTTTGGCATGTTGGCGCGGATCTTCTTGGGTGCCTTGCTGGGGATTTTGGCTGGATGGCAACGCGGCGGCCGGATGGACCGTTTGATCAGTGGCGCGATCGGGGTTTGGGCAGCATTCCCTGTGACATTGTTCGCGATGATATTAATTCAAGGTTTGGGCATTCAGCAAGGGATGTGGGTCTTTGTATTTACCATTTCCGTGGTTGGCTGGGGAGAAGTCGCTCAGATCGTTCGAAGCCAGGTCGTCGGCATCAAACTGCAGCCTTACATTGAGTCGGCACGCTCGGTTGGGGCGCGCACCTATCAAATACTAATTCGACACGTTCTTCCAAACTTGATCAACACCCTGATTGTTATGGCAGCGTTGGAAATGGGCGGCGTCATGATGCTTCTTGCTGAATTGGGCTACCTCAACATTTTTATGGGAGGCGGCTTAAGTGCGGTGATCGGCGAATTCGGCAATATGCAGCCAATTATCGTCCATGTTTCGGATGTCCCGGAATGGGCAGCACTGATCGCCAATGTGCGTGCGTGGTGGCGAAGCTATCCCTGGATGGCTCTATACCCGGGCTTGGCCTTCTTAATTTCAACCATTGCTTTCAATTTGCTGGGCGAAGGATTGCGCCGCTTTCTCGATGAAAGCCAAATGAATTTTAGCCGCATGCTAAATCGTCGCACCTTTTTTACGGCAGGCCTAGCGATGATTATCGCCATATCTTTACTGTTGCAATCTAATTCTCCGCTTGGCATGTATCGTTCTGAAGGTTTGAAGTTCGACGCAGCACGCGTCCAGCGGGATATTGAGAATCTTGCTTCCATCATCTATAAAGGACGCGAGACGGGGACGAAGGAAACCGAACTTGTCGCCCAATATATTGCTAAACGAATGGAGGAAAACGGGCTTATATTCGCCGGGGAAAAGAACACCTATTTGCAATCCCAAATAAACCCGCGCAGACATTTGTCTGAAGTACCTTCCCTGACTTTGATCGAAAGCGATGGACAACCGTTGCAGCAGTTTATCTACCGGCAGGATTTTGCTGAAATTGCGGGCGCCAATCGCTATGGAGATGCGCTCGCCAGGGTCATGGGCGTTGTGTTCGGTTCTGAGGTGAACGAAACGGGCACACAGGACCCTTACAGGCTTGTGAATACAGACGCGCGTGACAAAGTGTTGCTCGTACACAGCGCGGACCTCGATAAAATTAGCCCTGCCACGGCAAGGGGCATTCTGGTTATAGCGGATGAGATGTATACACTTGAAAGACGCGACCTTTTCTCATTCGAAACGCCTTTGGCTCAGAATTTGCGCGATGTTCCGACCATGGTGATCAGCCCGTCTGTCGCTGAACAACTTCTGGCGACGGCCGGTAGCAGCCTGTCCGCGCTGGCGGGTCTAGCGAAAGGCTTGGGTGTTAATCAAGCGGCTATCACAGGGGAAGGGGCGGAGGTTCAAATGAGCGTCAACGCTGGGCAGTTTGAAGATGCATCGCAAGACCAATACATCAATGTCCTGGGGGTCATTCCGGGAGAGGGAAACGAGGAGCAGGTGATCATGGTCAGCGCCTATTATGATGGTTTGGGAATGGGACCCGATGGTACTTTCTATCCCGGTGCAAACGATAACGCTAGTGGCATCGCATTGCTGTTGGAATTGGCGCGAATTATGAAAGCAAGCATTTATAAACCGGATAAAACCGTCATTTTTGTGGCTTGGGAGGGCGGTGAAAGAGGCGAAGGCTTGAGCATCGTCAATGTATTGAACGCCCGTCCCGGGGCTGGCGGTTTTACAGTTGAGGCGGTGATCGAACTTTCGGGTGTCGGGTATGGATCGGGTGAATCGATCGCCCTGCAGGATGGCAGCAGTTATCGCCTTGTCAAATTATTCCAGACGGCGGCGGATAAATACAATGATCCAACCACGACCCGCGGACGCAATCCACACTACGGGCGCGGGATGGCTCCTGGTTTTGGTGACCGTCGGGCAATGACACTGTCCATAAGTTGGGACGGCTCGGATGATCTGGCGCACACGCCGCGCGACGTGCCGGAACTCATTGACCCGCAAAAGCTCACCCGCGTTGGACGTACCACCCTCCTGACTTTGATGGTGCTTTGTCGCGAAACTGATTATTAAACCGACCGAATCCTTCGTGTGGAATTAGCTCAATGCGTGAGGGCCAAGAATATCTTCGGATTAGTGTATTGCTGCAATGCAGCAATAACATTTTTACTTGCCATTGGCGTGTTCATGAATTTATGCGACAATCAGAATAATGGAAATATTGGTCTGGAAGAGTTGAAACGAGGAGTTCGTATGACCTCAGAGCTGATTTTCGGAAAAACCTCGGACCAAGTCAAAACGCTGCCGGATAATCTGCAACATCAAGTGTTTTCCTTGACTTGCCCTGAAGTCTACACACAACAAGGGACCCACGGATAGTTGAACCTGCAATTTGAGAGAATCCAGCGGGCGATTGAAACTAATTTTGAGCTGGTTGACCGAATGAGTGGTAAATACCTGCTTTAACCCTGCATCATCGTCGAACCCTTCGCCAATGATCGGGCTGTCCATTAACGCCTGGATAAAGAGGAGATGGTTTTTATTCCAAGTGTTGCCGTTGGCGAGTTGTATTACAGGGGAATTACTCTTTCTTGCATGGATATTTGAGCTGAAGCGGCCTAAAAGAAATCCATGGCATGGCAAAAGATTGTGTTGCAGAGTACGGTTTCTGAGCACGATTTCTTGACTATACCCCCTGCTTATGCTACTATATTCGAAACCTGTTCTGGGGTTTCCAATTAATGGACCCCCAGGCAGGAGAAATTTTGATGCTCGAGGATTGATCATGGATGCAATCCAATCTGGGAGAAGGTCCTGTGGTAAACGAAAATCAAAAACCTTTGCTTGAGGTTCACAATCTTAAAACATATTTCTACACAGAAGAGGGGGTTGTAAAAGCGGTAGATGGGGTGGATTTTGTTGTATATCCTGGTGAAGTGCTTGGCTTGGTGGGCGAATCGGGATGCGGGAAGAGCGTCACGTCATTTTCGATCATGCGTCTGATCGCCCAGCCTGGCAAGGTGGTGGAAGGAGAAATAATCTTTGACGGCCAGGATTTGCTCAAATTGACTGAAACCGAAATGACACATGTTCGTGGCAACCGCATTTCAATGATTTTCCAGCAGCCGCAGACATCCTTGAATCCGGTATTCCGGGTGGGCGACCAGATTGTTGAAGTTCTCGAAGTGCACCAGTCGCTTGGTAAGAAAGAAGGGCAAGCTCGCGCCATCGAATTGCTCAAAATGGTGGGTATTCCGGAACCTGAAAGACGCGCGGATGCTTTTCCTCACGAGCTTTCAGGTGGTATGGCACAACGCGTGATGATTGCGATGGCGTTGGCCTGTGTTCCGGAACTCTTGATCGCCGATGAACCGACCACTGCCCTGGATGTTACCATCCAGGCGCAGATCCTCGATTTAATGCGCGGCCTGCGCTCCAAAGTAGGAGCCTCGGTCATCCTGATCACACATGACCTGGGTGTGATTGCAGAAATGGCCGAACGTGTAGCAGTAATGTACGCCGGACGGATTGTAGAACAGGCCAGTGTCCGGGTTTTGTTTGAAAAGCCGATGCACCCATACACGCGTGGATTAATTGCTTCCATTCCAGTGCTCGGTAAGATCAAAGACCACTTGGATGTCATTCCAGGTTCGGTACCCAACCTGGTCGACCTCCCGCCCGGCTGCCAGTTTGCTTCTCGCTGCCGGGATCGAATAGAACACCAGCTGACCATTTGTACAGAGCGGGAACCTGGCCTTCTCGAGGCTGCTCAAGAGCACACCGTTCGATGCTGGCTTTATGAAAATACCGAAGGGTACCGTGCGCCCCAGGCGTCGATCAACAAGAAATAATTGTACCTAGTGCTCGGGAGTAATATTCAATGAGTAAGACCGTGTTAAACACAGAAATCCCAAAGAAAGATCTGGTCACTGTCCGGAATTTGGTTAAGTACTTTCCGGTTCGGGCAGGAATAATCCAGCGTGTAGTTGCCTGGGTGCAGGCTGTGGACGGGGTAAGTTTCACCATTCGCGATGGAGAAACCCTCGGAATGGTTGGCGAATCCGGTTGCGGTAAAACGACCGTGGGAAGATCCATGCTTCGGTTGATTGAACCGACTTCCGGCTCGGTTATTTTCGATGGGACGGATGTCCTTCGTTTGAAGGGGAAAGCGTTGAAAGCCATGCGCCGTAACATGCAGATCATCTTTCAAGACCCGTATGCCTCACTCGATCCGCGCATGCCCATTGGCGAATCGGTGATGGAAGGACTCAATGTGCATGGCATTGGAACTCACCGCGATCGGGTTGAGACCATGCTGGAGATACTGAAGAAAGTTGGCTTGGAAGATTATCACGCCCGCCGTTATCCGCATGAGTTCTCTGGTGGACAGCGGCAGCGCATTGGGATTGCACGTGCTCTGGCTCTGCGCCCCAAGTTCATTATCTGCGACGAGCCTGTCTCGGCGTTGGATGTGTCTATCCAGTCGCAGGTTTTGAACATTTTGAAAGACCTCCAGCGAGAATTTGGGCTAACCTATCTGTTTATCGCCCACAACTTGAGCGTGGTGGAACATATCTCAGACCGTGTGGCAGTGATGTACCTGGGGAAAATGGTGGAACTGGCCGGCCGCGAGGAACTCTATCGCGAAGCGTTGCATCCGTATACCAAAGCGTTGTTCTCAGCCATCCCGGTTCCCGACCCAACGCTCAAACGCGAGCGCACCATCCTTAAGGGTGATGTTCCCAGCCCGCTGAACCCGCCCAAGGGCTGCCGTTTTCACCCGCGCTGCCCGGTTGCGATTAATAAATGCTCCCAGGAAGAACCGGTATTTAAAGAAGCCCGCCCGGATCACTCGGTTGCCTGCTGGCTGGTAGAGTAGATTGTTCTTCATAAAAGCGAATCACCCGTTTTCGTCATAGGGACAGAAAACGGGATTCTCTAATCAGGATACTGCTTACCTATATGAACCATAATTCCATGAATAGAGAGCAACTCGTTCGGAAAGGTTCATTCAGTTCTGCAAGAAGCAGTAAAAGACTGTGATAGAATTCCTAAATCATGACCTCCTATCGCATCCTTATTGTCGAAGATCAGCGCGAAATCAGCCGCCTGTTGCGCTCAGCACTGGAAACCCTTGAGGTTGAACTCGAAGTGGTTGAAATTCCATCCGGCGAGGAAGCCATTCTCGACAGCTTTCACAACAAAGTAGACCTACTGGTTTCTGATTATTTGCTCCCCGGAATGTCGGGCATCGAATTGATGCTCAAGGTGCAAAAAAACCACCCTCAGGCCAAGATCATTCTGGTGACCGGGCAGACCGACCCCAAGATCCGCAAAGAAGTCGCCGACGCCGGGGCAGACGCCTTCTTCATCAAACCGATCCAGATAGCCGATTTCCTTGACGCGGTTGAACGTCACTTGAACTTGGTCGAGACGATTCTGCCGCCCGAACCGATTGCAGCTGGCTATACCGAGATTCAGCGCGGCCTTCCGGACCTGCTGGCGGGTTTGCGCCAGGAACTTGCAGCGACCGCTGTTCTCCTGTTGAATGACGCCGGTCTAATCCAGGCGCGTGCCGGGGACCTGCCGGATAGTGATAACGAAGTTGCCCTGATTTCTTCTTTGCTCTCAATTCAAAGCGCCGGACAGAAGGTATCGCGTCTCATCGGCCAAAAAATTTCCTCGAGCCGATACATTTTTGAGGGTGGCAAATATGACCTGGTTTTTGCACCGGTTGGGTTAACCCATGCCATACTGGTCATCGGTAAGGGGATCGCTGGCGAGGATCAACGTTTAAAAATGGTTGAAATTTCCTCGACCGCACAAAAGGACATTGAACAAGCAATTGGTGAGGTGGCCCAGGGCACTTCGGCTATCCAGGAACCTCCTCCATCTCTATTGGAAGAGGTCGAGCAGAGCATGAGTGAAATGGAACCGTTGTTCAAGGACGCGAAAAAGAAACTCAAATCTGCAGAGGTGAACGAATTTTGGAATATGGCCGCCAATAAGCACAAATCACTCTCCAAACCGGACATGCTCTCTTATGAGCAGGCAAAACAACTAGGCCTGGCCCCCGTGGATGAGTCCTAGCCATGCCGCCGGGGCTATGATACAATTTGCGCCGCCTCCCGTGCTCGACACGGGATTCCTATTGGGGCGTAGTGCAATGGCAGCACGTCAGCCTTTGGAGCTGATTATCTTGGTTCGAATCCAGGCGCCCCAGCCTGAAATTCCCGCCTGCAAGCGGGGCTTTTTTCTCCCTATTGGGCCTCGCGCCACCTTGCTGGCAGCGCAGGCCCTTTTGGTTACAGGGTGCTGCGGAAAAAACTGAACCTAGATCCTTTGTTTTCCTCGCCAAGCGATACAGGAAAGTTCATCGATTTACGCTAGATGCAGTAGGAGAGACCTATGAAAATTACCGCTGTTATCCTCGCTGCCGGACAGGGGACGCGCATGAACTCCGACCTGCCGAAGGTACTGCACCCCGTCTGCGGAGTGCCGATGATTGCTCATTCCTTGGCCGCGGTGAAAACCGCCAGTAGCGGGACGCCGGTCGTCATCGTTGGACACGGTGCCGAAGCTGTGTGCGCGTTCCTCGGTGAGATGGCCCGTTGCGTCGTTCAGGACCCGCAACGTGGCACCGGGCACGCCGTCCAGCAGGTAGAATCCGTTTTGCGCGGCAAAACCGACCTGGTGTTGGTGACCTACGCCGATATGCCCCTGCTGCGTCCCGAGACCATCAAGGAACTCGTCGAGACCCAGAAGACCAACTTGGGTCCGCTCAGCATATTGACAGTCATCGCCGCCGACCCGCGCGGGTTTGGGCGGGTGGTCCGGGCTCCGGATGGCAGTGTGCAGGCCATTGTCGAGGAAGCCGCGGCAACGGAGCAGCAATTATCCATCCACGAGTTGAACGTGGGCGCATATTGTTTTTCCGCCGACTGGTTGTGGGAAGCCCTGCACAAAATTAAAGTTTCGCCACGTTCTGGAACCGGGACTAACCTGCAAAAGGGTGAATATTACCTGACGGATACTGTTGCATTGGCAGTCCAGGCCGGGCTGACGGTGCAAGCGCTGGTCAGCGATGACCTGGGGGAGACGATCGGCATTAACACCCGCGTTCATTTGGCAGAGGCGGAGGCAGCAATGCGCCAGCGCATCAATCGGGGGCATATGCTGGCGGGCGTGACCATCCTGGAACCAGCTTTGACATATATCGAACCGGGAATAAGGATTGGCCGGGATACGGTTATCTGGCCGAATACCTACCTTCGCGGCAGGACGATCATCGGCGAAGGTTGTATCATCGGCCCCAATACTATCGCAGAGGATACAACTGTTGGTGATTGCTGCAAAATCCTGGCTTCCGTGATGGAAGGGGCCGTGGTCGAAGACAATGTAGGCATCGGGCCGTTCGCCCATTTGCGCAAGGGGGCGCATCTGTGCAAAGGCGTCCACATGGGCAACTTCGGCGAAGTCAAGGAGTCAACCCTCGGCCCCGGTACGAAGATGGGGCATTTCTCGTATATTGGCAATGCCGCCATTGGCGACAATGTCAACATCGGTGCGGGAACGGTCACCTGCAACTACGACGGCATGCACAAACACCCGACCGAGATTGGCGCGGACGTGTTCATCGGTTCGGATACCATGCTGATTGCGCCAATCAAGATTGGGGCGCGCTCGCGCACCGGGGCGGGAGCGGTGGTCACAAAGGATGTGAAGCCGGACACGCTGGTGGTCGGCGTGCCGGCGCGGCCCATCAAGAAATTGAAAGAGGCGAAAAAATGATCAAACTGACCAATGATGAACGCCGAGCATTGATAGACTTGGCGAAGGAAGCCGGTCGCCGGGCCTACACGCCTTATTCGAATTACCAGGTCGGCGCGGCGCTGCGCACCAGGTCCGGGCGCATCTTCACCGGATGTAATGTCGAGAATGCTGCCTACCCAACCAGCATGTGCGCCGAGCGCATCGCCATCTACAAGGCGGTCTCGGAGGGGGAAAAGGATTTTGATGTGATCGCATTGGTCACAACCAATGGCGGGACGCCTTGTGGCAGCTGTCGCCAGGTGATGGCAGAATTCAGTCTCGACACGCTTGTACTGGTCGCCGATGGTGAAGGTCGGTTGGTGCAGGAAACCACCGTTTCCGGGCTGTTGCCGAGTGCATTTACTCCGAAGGATTTGAAGAGGTAGGGACACGCTACAGCATGCCTGCAGGGTATAGCGTGTCCAGACGAGTTTATGGCTGAACCCCGTTCTTTCCGTGTTGAAGCGGTCGTCCTCCGTCACGCCGACTGGGGCGAGGCCGACCGTCTGCTTACGCTCTTTACGCGCGAGCGCGGCAAGGTACGCGCCATTGCCAAGGGCGCCCGCAAGATCCGCTCCCGCAAGGCGGGGCATCTGGAACCGTTCACGCGCGTGACCCTCCAACTTGCACGCGGTCACGACCTGCTGATAGTCACCCAGGCCGATACTGTGGATGCCTATCTGCCCATCCATGAGAACTTGGTCAAGACCAGCCATGCGGCCTATGTTGTCGAACTGCTCGACCGGTTCACTTACGAAGACGATTCTGAGAACTATAATATCTTCCGCCTGCTGACCGAGGCTCTGACGCGCCTGGAGAAGGAAGCTGACCCCTGGCTGGCGAGCCGTTATTATGAAGTGCGGCTGCTGGATTTACTCGGCTACCGCCCGCATTTGTTTGAGTGCGCCAACTGCGGCCGGGAGATCCAGGCGGAAGACCAATATTTTTCGGCTGCCCAGGGCGGCACTCTCTGTCCAGCCTGTGGAGGTGGTCTGCCGGGCGTCTGGAGCGTGTCGGTGGAGGCTCTCAAGTACCTGCGCCATTTCCAGCGCAGCGATTACGCCGGCGCGCAGCGGGCGCGGCCGGCTCCTAAGGTTCAGAGCGAGGTCGAGGCGCTTTTACAACTCTATGTCACGTATTTATTGGAACGTGCGTTGAATACCCCCGGTTTCATTCGTCAAATAAAAAAATAGAAGCAGACCTATGGGTCAGCCCGTTTGTGTTTTTTATGCCTGCGCGCCCATTCGATGCAGAAGGCGCGCATAGCCCATTCAATGAACCAGCCCATTTTCTGCCAGACGATGGCTTGGACGCGTGCAGAACGCAACCTGTAAAAGAACCTTGCCAACCAGGCGCGCCTGCGTAGGGCCTTGCCCAGTTCGGCTTGCAGAATGGATCGTTTGTAGCCGCGCAAGGAGAAATCGTTTTTGCTAAAAGCGTTCTGGATGGCCTGTGCGGCAAACCACCCGTATCCCAGGGCAATGCTGATGCCTTCACCAAACAGGGCGTCCGCACCGGCCGCGTCGCCAACCAGCAGGACACGTGGCGCGCAGAAATCGCTCTTCACATCGAACCAGCGAATGGGATGACCTTCCAGTTCGTAATCGGACAGATGCAGTCCATGCCGCCCGAGCTCTTCATCCAGGGCAATGGGCAACGGAACATCGGCTTTGTAGGAAAGGACGTTGCTATCGTAGATGCCACGCACCCGCACCGGCTGACCCTTCTCGACCGCCGGAAAATCCCAGACATAACCCTGGATGCCCTGGGAGATTACCACGAAATCGAAATAAGAGTCGCTTTGCTTGTGAAAGGATTTCTCGGGTTTCGGCTCGGTGACGATCTCCAGCAGGCGGGAAATGTGCTGATCCTCGTGCGGGATGATCGCACGCCGTACGACGCTATTGGACCCGTCCGCGCCGACCACGACCGCTGCGCAATACTCGCCCCGGTCGGTTCTGACCACTACCTCGGCTTCAGTGGGGCTGATGCTCTTGACGGCAGTATCTTCTGATATGATAAAACCGCGTTCAATCGCTTTGTTGGCCAGCCATGCATCGAACTCATGGCGGCGGATGACGCGAAAAGCGAAAAGACCTTTCTTCTCGCTGCGCATCCTCATACCCTGGCCGTCGAAATCGAAGTGTGCCCAGTCCACGTCCACGTGCGGGACTTCGGTGATATCCAGGCCCAACTGACGCAACACCACTTCGGCATCCGGTAGAATACCGCCCCCGCACAACTTGGGGCGCGGGTGGCGCGCCTTTTCGAGGATCAAGGTCCGTGAAACAAGTTCTGGAGCCAGGTTTGCCAGGTGGAGGGCTGTTGAGATTCCGGCCGGGCCGGCGCCCACAATAATGATATCGTAATGGTTGGCGGAGGGCATTGTGTTTTAATTCTATGTGAGGAGCGGATCGAAAGCAAGCGTTTATGTGTCGGATAGCCTTTTCTTTCTTTGGTGGAGAAGGTCTCATATTGGAAAATAACCTCAAGAAAGCTGAAATTATTAACGGTATAATCCCCTCGTCACACTAATCCCTGATCCCTGATACCTTATTCCCTATGTCTTCTTCCCTCCAATCCATCATCCTTCAACTCCAACAATTCTGGGCCGCGCAAGGCTGCCTCATCGGCCAGCCCTACTACACCCAGGTCGGCGCCGGGACGATGAACCCGGCCACCTTTTTGCGTGTGCTGGGCCCCGAGCCGTGGAACGTTGGCTATGTGGAACCCTCCATCCGCCCCGACGACGGGCGCTACGGCGAGAACCCCAACCGCTTCCAGCAGCACACCCAGTTCCAGGTCATTTTAAAGCCCGATCCCGGCAACCCGGTCGAACTCTACCTCCAATCGCTGGAAGCTATCGGAATCAATCCACGCCAGCACGACATCCGCCTCGTGGAAGATAACTGGGAACAGCCCGCCATCTCGGCCTGGGGACTGGGTTGGGAGATCTGGCTCGACGGTCAGGAGATCACCCAGTTCACCTATTTCCAGCAAGTCGGCGGTCAGAGCCTCGACCCGGTGGCAGTCGAGATAACCTACGGCCTCGAGCGTATCCTAATCGCTCTCAATAACGCAGCCGCCATCTGGGATGAACCCTGGGGTGAGGGAGTCACATATGGCGAAGTCCGCCGCCATGACGAGTTCCAGCAGAGCAAATACTACTTTGAAACAGCGGACGTGACCCGTCTACGCCAGTTGTACGACCTCTACAAGGCCGAAGCCGAAGACTGCCTGGTCCAGGGGCTGGTTGTCCCGGCCCATGACTACGTGCTGAAATGTTCGCACACTTTCAATGTACTTGATACGCGCGGTGCCATCGGCGTGACCGAGCGCCAGGCCTTTTTCGGTCAGATGCGTGGTCTTGCCCGGCGCGTGGCTGAGACCTGGCTGGAACAGCGCAAAGAGCAGGAATATCCGTTGTTGAAGCAAATCGAAGACCGTGGACCATTGACCACGTCTCGATCACTGCCCATCGTCTCCGGTCCAGCGCCATTTCTCCTGGAACTTGGCGTCGAAGAACTCCCTGCCTCGGACTTGGATTCGGCCATCACGCAACTGAAAGTCAATGTTCCCAGGTTATTGGATGACCTTCACCTCGAGCATGGGACAATCACCGTCACTGGGACCCCGCGCCGGTTAGTCGTTATGGTCGATTCGCTCGCCCCGCGTCAACCCGACCGCGCTGACCTGGTCAAAGGTCCGCCCGCGGCTAAAGCATTTGTGGATAAAGCGTTTGCAGGTCGGGTTTCCAACACTACTGACTCAGTTGGCGAAACAAGTCAGCCTGAAAACCTGACCTACACACAGGCCGCGATTGGTTTCGCCAGGAAGAACGGACTTGAACCTTCTGCCCTTGAAGTCCGTCAGATGGATGGGGGCGAGTATGTTGTCGCTGTGGTCAAACAGGCCGGGCGCCCAACCCCCGAAGTGCTGACCGAGGTCCTGCCTGGGCTGCTTGCCGGGATCAAATTTGACAAATCCATGCGTTGGCTGCCCGCCTCCCGCCTGGCGGAAAACGCGAGCAGCGTCTCTTTCTCGCGTCCACTGCGCTGGCTGGTGGGGCTGTTGGGAAGATCGGTTATCCCATTTGAATATGCCGGTCTGACAGCCGGTCGCACCACGCGAGGTCTTCGCCCGTATAACTCGCCGGAAATTGAAATCCCGGCTGCGGAAAAGTACTTCGAAATCATCCGCAAGAATGGCATTGTGCTGGACGTTGAAGAGCGCAAGGCGCTCATCGAGGCCGGGGTCAGGGAACTGTCCGCCTCTGTCAAGGGCGAGGCCATCCTGACACCCGAACTGCTGGCTGAGGTTGCCAACCTGGTCGAGAAGCCCACGCCGTTGCTGGGTGGTTTTGATAAAGAATTTCTGGCTCTCCCTGAAGAAGTGCTCATCTCGGTGATGAAGAAACATCAGCGCTACTTTCCAGTCAAACGTCAAACAGTGAAAGCGCCAGATGCGACGTTTGACTTCCAACATTCGATGCTGTTGCCGTATTTCGTGATAGTCAGGAATGGCGACTTGCAGGGAATTGATTTAGTCAGGCAGGGGAATGAGCACGTCGTCCACGCCCGCTTTGCGGACGCTAATTTCTTCGTGCGCGAAGACCTGAAACATAAACTGGAAGACTTCCGCCCGCGTTTGGATACGCTGATGTTCCAGAAGAAACTTGGCTCGATGCTTGATAAAAACGAGCGCATCGAAAAACTGACCGGGGCACTCGTCCCAATGCTCGGCCTGGAAGCGGACGAAGCTGTCTTTGCACGCCGCGCAGCCCATTTGCTGAAGGCCGACCTGGTCAGCAAGATGGTAATCGAGATGACCTCGCTGCAAGGGGTCATGGGACGCGAGTATGCCCGGCGGGACGGTGAAGCCCCGGCGGTGGCGGAGGCCATCGGCGAGCAGTACCAGCCTGTCCCGCAGACGAGGCCCGGTTTGGCAGTGGCACTGGCCGACCGGCTGGATTCGCTCGCCGGTCTGTTCGCGGCGGGGCTGGCCCCGTCTGGTACGAAGGACCCGTTTGGTCTACGGCGCTCCGCCATCGGCGTGGTCCAGCCGCTCATCGAGCACGTGATTATCTTCGACCTGCGCAGTGCCTTGAAGTCTGCTGCCGCGCTGCAACCGGTTCCAACCACGGACGAGATCCGGGTGCAGGTGCAGGAGTTCGTCACCGGGCGCCTGCGGGTTGTGCTGATGGACATGGGCTACAAGTACGATGTGGTGGACGCTGTCCTGGCGGCCCAGTCTTATAACCCGGCGGGTGCGGCGCGGGCTGTCAAGCAGTTGACTGTCTGGGTTGCCCGCCCGGACTGGAGCACACTCCTGCCGGGATATGCCCGCTGTGTGCGCATTTTGCGCTCCGTTCCAGCGACGGACGACGGACCGTTGACCGTGAACGAGTCTCTGCTAATCGATCCGGCTGAACGTGGATTGTATGATGTCCTTCAATCGTCTGCCGTCCACCATCCCTCTTCAGTGGATGAATTCCTTACAACCGTTGGCACGCTTGTCCCAGCCATCAACACCTTCTTCGATAAAGTCCTGGTAATGGCTGATGACATCTTTGTGAAGAAAAACCGACTTGGGCTGCTGCAAAAGATTGTTTCCCTGGCAGATGGAATTGCAGATTTGAGCAAGTTGGAAGGTTTTTAGGACGATTGGCGGAGCGGATTACAAACCCCTCCGTATATTAAAATAAGTTAGAGAACCGAAGACGCAGGAGAGTGGGACCTCCGTCTTCGGTTCTCTTAAGAAACGACTTTCTCCTCTTCAAGTGAGCTTTGTTTGAAAGCCGTCTATATATACTTTGATTGAAGGCACAGAGGTGAGTTTGGCAAAGAAGAAATTATTTACAACGTTAATGACCCCGTCCCGGGCGGCTTCGGCTTCCGGGCTCAATTGCTGGTTGGTCTTCTGATGCGAAAGAGCATCTCGCAGTTTCAATAGCAGGCGAACAATTTCAGTTTCCTGGTCGCCTTCCAAGGCGCTGACCACTGAAATGATCAACTGGTCAGTTTGGACCAACACTTGCTCCACGGTAATGGGCGTGGAAGGGTTGCAGCAGTCCTCAATGGTGCGGATGAGCGACCAGACCTGATAGAGCATGGAAGCCGGTTCATCGAACAACTCCCGAATATAAGCCGCTTCCTCATAACGCCCGACCAGGCGAAATACATTATACATCCGTTTGGCAGCTTTGCCATAGTTAAGATCTTTGGTCAGGTACTTGTTGACCTCTTTCTCCAGTTGGGTTACATAGTTATCCAGCGCGTCAGCCGAGACGTGCTGGGCGATCTTTGAGAAGATGGGGATGGACTCGGCGTCCAGGTAAACTTCCTGGAAGTAGGGGTCGAGGTAGCCGTCCAGCGGGATGATGGAACCATCCGGAGTTTCCCAGGTCACATCCAGCATATTGCTGGCATTGGCCAGGCTGCTGCGTACTGGATCAGCGATGACCCAATCCAATTTGCACCAGCCGGGCTCAGTTGCCATATCCTCCCACCGGATGACGACTGCTGTCCCATCTATTTTAAAAGCGTCAAATTGACCGGCGCGCACCTCTCCTGCGGTCCAGGAAATGGGTGCACCGGGTTTGTTCGTCACCTCGCCCTTAACAGTTTCAAACGGGTAAGAACCAAATTTGACCTCGATCAATTGGAAGGTCGGCCCTTTCATCGTTTGGATGGCTTTCTCACGCAATACATCTGATAGGATCCGGCAGGCTTCTTCGCGGCTGGCAGCCTTGATATTGACTCGTTCAAAATAGTCACAGTCACCCGGGTAGGTCTGGATTTTGGACTGCGCTGCCGATCCAGAGAGGGCCAGCGCGGTTTCTACAACACCAGAACGGTCGGGGATTTCGACGATTTTGCCTATCTGCCGGAAATAGTCCAGATCCTTCGGGCTGAAATCGAGCATGGTTACCTTGTAGCCGAAGACGCCCGACCGGGTGTCCACAACAAGGTCGTCGGATGCTTGTGTTGCCGCGATGGCTGTCAACCATTGCAGGGCTTCTTCTTCATCCATTTCCACGCCCAGGCGTCGGGCGGATTTGATGATGTTCTTCAAATTGGTGGCATGCGATTTGGATTTGCTCATTGAGAGCTCCTTTAATTGGCAAGGATCAAAGTGAATCATAACGCGGACCATCTGGCTGTCCCGACGCTTCCAGCAGCAATTTTCGGAAGATTTCCCCCTGGTCGAGGGCATCTCTCAGGGCATGATGGATCAGCGCCGGTTGGTTTAGATAACGTCGTCCGAGGAACTGCATGGTGGTTTCTGCCCAGGGCACTTTTGCCATACCCATATAGTACGATTTAATATCAATCGCCGCGTGGCCGAAAGGGTTGTGCCCCAGGAAGCGGTGGAAATAGTCGTTGACAAACATCCAGTCGAAGGGGGCGTTGAAGCCTACAAAAACCGGGCTTTGACCGGCCGGGAGAACTTCATGCAACCAGGTTTCGAAGCGTTGCATGGCGTCGGCTGGGTCCACACCTTCTACAGACAGTTTTTCCAGGGAAAATCCGCAGGATTCCTGGGCCTCCGGGCGGAATAATAAGTTGACCGGCTTGAGTTCGATATAAAAATTCAGGTCTGGAAAATAAACAGAACTGGCACCGATTGCCAGCAGTGAATACTGGGATGGATTCGGACCGGCGGACTCAACGTCCACAGAGATGTAGGTTTCGGCGTTGGTTGTGATGATGGTCATGCTGGTGGCTCCAGGAGTGCAACATCGCAATTCTACCTCATATGAAAGGTACCTTCAAAAGATTTGATGCTTCCCGCTTGCTTGTAAAGCGGTTTTGTTGTAAAGTAACAGCAATTTGGATTCACATCTTTGCGCAGTACTCCGGAAGTCCAGATATTTACGTGGTAGTCCCAGTTTCTGGACGCGGCACGGGACGCAATACTCTGAAGGAATGACTCCTATGAATCAAAAACCTTTTCAGGATTACTACCCCGACGCATTGGCCCATTGCTACGGATGCGGCACCCATAATGAACACGGGCACCAGATCAAGAGTTACTGGGACGGGGAAGAATCCGTCTGTCATTTCATACCCAGGCCTTATCACATCGCCACCCCCGGATACGTTTATGGCGGATTGCTCGCTTCGTTGATTGACTGTCACGGAACAGGGACTGCTGCCGCAGCCGCGTATCGCGCACAACTCCGCGTCATGGATACCGAACCCGCATTTCGTTTTCTCACTGCCTCTCTGCACGTCGATTATCTCAAACCAACTCCATTAGGCGTTGAATTGGAAATACGCGGTAAAGTGAAAAAAGTCAAAAAGCGAAAAGTTGTCATCGAGGAATGGATCGTTGCCAACGGCGTCACAACAGTGCATGGCGAGTTGGTCGCTGTCCAGGTTCCAGATGGGATGGTGGATGCGTTGTTGAAAGGGGAACCTGGTTTCTGATGTTTAGCCTGCAGGTTTGGGCATAAAGCGAGCCTGATTTGCGAGAACCTGCAATAGTCCCGGTTCTCTTTCGGGGCACGGGGCAGGACCTTTTGCGTAAGATCATCTTTTTGGTAGGGACTGCGCTGCACTTTTGAAGATAACACTTCGCCAGATTTGGGACGGGGGAATTTATATAACAACTTGCGCGGCACCCTAACTGCGTCTATAATTCAACCACGCCATGCCCCAAATTGACGAAATCAAATCCCGCATTGATATCGTAGACCTGGTCGGAGAGACCGTTAAACTGCGCCGCGCCGGAAAGAACTATTCCGGCTTGTGCCCGTTTCACAATGAGAAAACACCCTCCTTCATTGTCTCACCTGACCGGCAGACCTGGCATTGCTTCGGCCAGTGTGGTGAGGGCGGCGACATTTTTAAGTTTGTGATGAAGAAGGATGGTTGGGACTTCAAAGAAGCCCTGCGTTACCTGGCGGAGCGGGCGGGGGTCAAACTCGAGGCTTACAAGGCCGAAAAGCCGGAAGAAAAAGAAGCCCATGAACGCCTGCGCACGCTTCTGGAAGAGGCGGTGATGTTTTACCGTTATCATCTCTCCACTCCTGCCGGAAAATTCGCCCTGGACTACATCCACGAGAAGCGCCACCTGGCTGACGCCACCATTGAGACCTTCGGTCTGGGCTGCGCACCGCAGGGCTGGGATAATGCCTTTAACCATTTCAAGGAAAATGGCTATACCGAGCAGGAACTGCTCGACGCGGGTCTCATTTCACAGCGTGAATCCGGCGGATTGATTGACCGCTTCCGAAATCGCCTGATGATCCCCATCCGCGACGAAAACGGCAGGATGACCGGCTTTGGGGCGCGCATTCTCGACCCGAATGACGTCCCCAAATTTTTAAACTCGCCCGAAACTCCGCTCTTCAGCAAGAGCCGGCTGCTCTATGGGCTGGACCGGGCGCGTAAACCGATCCGGACCGCTAACCAGGCTATCATCGTGGAAGGCTATCTGGATGTGATTGCTCTGCACCAGGCCAGGTTCGAGAACGTGGTCTCGCCGATGGGCACCTCCCTGGCCGAGGAACAGTTGCGGCTGCTCAAGCGCTTTACCGGCCGCATCGTCCTGGCCCTCGACCCGGATGCCGCCGGTCAAAAAGCCGTCCTGCGCGGGCTGGAAGCCGCGCGCCAGATCTTAGACCGCCAGGATGAGATTGGCTTCGATGCCCGCGGGTTGTTGCATCACGAAGCCCGCCTGCAGGCAGATCTGCGCGTGGCGACCATGCCCGATGAACTTGACCCTGATGAGATCGTCCAGCGTGACCCGCAGCAGTGGAAAAAACTGATCGATAATGCCCAGCCCATTGTGGTCCATGTGATGGGCGCGCTGGCTGTCGGGCGGGACCTGGACGACGCCAAAGTTAAATCTGAAATTGCCGCCCAGGTACTACCTTTAATTGAAGACTTGCCCAACCCGGTCGAGCGTGACACATACCGTCAACGTTTGGCGCGCTTCCTGAAGGTGGATGAACGCTCGATCAGCACCGGGAGGGCACAGGGTCCGAAAGCACGGCGGCCACGTCTGCTGATCGAGACTCCCGCTACACAACAGGAAGTTCCGCCCGCCGTCAAGCCTGCATTTTCTCCATCCCGCAAAGGGGAGGTCCACATCCTGAGTCTGCTCATCCGTCGTCCCGATCTGCTCTACCGCCTCGACCGTGGTTTGCTGGAAGCTGGTCTGGACCGCATGGCTCCCGAAGATTTCGGTTATACCGACCACCAGGTGCTCTTCAGGCTCGTGCGCCAGTCGCTCGAGCAGGATGACAAAGATACCAGCAACTTCCTGCGCCAGAACATGCCGCCCTCGCTGGAAGGTCTGGCAGACGAACTGGCGGCTAAGCCAGGCGAACTCGACCCGCTGGACGACCGCTTGATCGAAGATCTATTCCGCGCGGTTGTGAGGATTCGCCGCACAGCGTTGACCGAGAACATCAACCAGTTACGCTTCTTGCAGGAGGATTCCCAACAATCCGGCGATCTACGCATCGCTTCCTATCGTGAAATGGTTCAGCAATATTCCACCCTTTTGCGCAGCCTTGACCAGGCCCAGTTGAAACAAAACGGACGCCGTAAAGAGGGACAATGACCCGCGCTGTGAAACCCAGGCCACGCCCGCCTCTCCGCCTGATCACCCCGAGCCCTTCCGGACCCGAAACCCGCCCTGAACAAAACCGAAAACATCGTTCATCGGACCTCGGAGTACTCCTCCCGGAGATCATCGAATCAGAATCCGAAGAGGAACTCGAACTGGATGTCGAGCCGGACGAAAGTCCTTCAGCGGGAGATGAACAGAACGCTTTGGGCGTCGAAGATACGTTCGAACTGGATCGGGTCGAACTGGCTTCTGAGCTTTCAGGAGACCCGGTGCGCTTGTATCTATACGAGATTGGCCAGGTCAAACTGTTGGATTCTCCCCGCGAGTTTCGCTTGGCGGCGATGATTGAAGCCCGCCGTGTCATCCTGCTGACCATGCGCCACCGCCGGGCGGAAAAGAAGATCTCCGAATCGCCGGCTACGACTGCTTACCATCACCTGCTGAGTGATCTACTGACCGCCTGGACGCGGCTAGGCGAGGATGCCGCCCGCCTTGGTGTGGACATCCCCGATCCCGCGCTGCTGCTGGCCGAGGCACACAGCCTGCACCGGGGTTGGGAGAACGGGGATGGACCGTCCTATGTCCACTCGTACATCGAGCGCGAAATGTGGGGCAAGGACCAGCTCTGGGACAGCCTGGTGGGTCACGCCTACATCCTCTATGTAATTTTTTATATTCTGCCAGAAGAGTATGCCGGCTGGTTGATAAACTATCTCCAGGCCCACCATGCCCTTCCCGCCCAACGCACTCTCTTTCATAACCTGCCCGTGGAATCCGAACTGGCACGCGAAGTTGAAATTATCCGCGCCCGCGCCGACGAGGCCAACGCGGCCATTATCCGCGCCAACCTGCGCTTGGTGGTCAGCGTGGCGAAACGGTATCTGGGGCACGGCATTTCGTTCCTGGATTTGATCCAGGAGGGCAACCTCGGCCTGCTGCGGGCGGTCAACAAGTTCGACCCACGCCGTGGTTACAAATTCAGCACGTATGCCACCTGGTGGATCCGCCAGTCCATCAACCGCTCAATTGCCGAGCAGGCGCGCACGATCCGCATCCCGGTGCATCTGTTCGAATCCATTACCCGCATTTTGAGGATTCAACGGACTCTGACCCAGCAACTGGGTCGTGATCCGACCAATAATGAAATTGCGCTCGAAGCCGGTTTCCTCACCCCTGTAGAGACACAAGCCATCTTGCGCACACGTGCAGAGGAAAGTCCCCTCCCCCCGGAACTCGAACACAGCTGGAAGCTGGCTACGGCCAAAGTGGACCGTATCCTGTGTTCCGCCGAAGAGCCGATCTCGCTCGAGGGGCCGGTCAGCGGGAGTGAGGATTCCAGTCAACTGGGCGATTTTATCGAAGATATTGACGCGTTGGAGCCGCTGGACGCTGCCTCGCGCGAGATGCTGCGCGAGCAAGTACAACATGCTTTAGCTGTACTCTCTGAGCGCGAGCGCCAGGTGCTTGAATTGCGCTTTGGCCTCGTGGACGGCCAGGACCATACCCTGGAGGAGGTAAGCCGCTACTTCAATGTGACGCGTGAACGCATCCGCCAGATCGAGGCCAAGGCGTTGCGCAAACTGCGGCATCCAACCAAAAGCCGTCTTTTGAGGGAATATTTGGGATAATTTGGTAAACCACTTCCACGTCAACTCAAGTCCACTTTGGTCTCGATGAATCTGAAACCTACCCCAACGCATAGAGACTATCAGATAGTCATGTCAGAAATGCCTCTAGGTTATAATTCCGCACGTAGACGTTGCGTACTGATTTCTCTGATAATGAGGCTCTAAATTATATAATGGGTTTCCACTGCAACCAGATCAGCAAAACATTTCCTGTTCGTCAGAAAAAAATCGTCGCTTTAAACAACATTGAATTTTCTGTTGGTGAGCGCGAGTTTATTTGCATTGTTGGACCGAGCGGCTGTGGTAAGACGACGCTGCTCAAGATCCTTGCCGGTCTGCTCCAGCCCACAACCGGGCAGGTAACATATACAGATAACACCGATAACCATAATCCGCGTAGTGCGATGGTTTTTCAAGATCAGAGCTTGTTCCCATGGATGACCGTATTGGATAACGTGGCATTCGGATTGGAAATGCGCAAAGTAAATCTTAAAACTCGACACAGACAGGCTCAAGATTTCCTGAATCGCGTTGGACTGGGCGATTTTATTCATTGTTATCCGCATGAGCTCTCAGGCGGGATGCGCCAGCGGGTTGCAATCCTGAGAGCTTTTCTCAACGATCCTCAGATTCTGTTGATGGACGAGCCTTTTGGATCCCTTGATTCACAAACGCGTTTAGTAATGCAGGAAGAACTTCTGCGAATTTGGAGAGACCATCGAAAAACCGTTGTCTATGTAACCCATGATATCGAAGAGTCGATCCTGCTGGGCGATCGTGTATTAGTGATGAGCGGGCGACCAGGTTCCATTCTCGCAGACATACCCGTTTCTCTCGCACGTCCTCGTCGCCGGGCGGATCGCGATCATCCAGATGTTGTGAAGTTACGTTGGAGCATCTGGAATATGATGGAAGACGAAGTTCTTAGAGAACTGGGGATGCAGGCGTGAACCAAGAATCAAGTCAAATGCGGGTGAATAATGAACGATTGATACCCATTTTGATCACGCTGCTCATCCTGGGGGTCTGGGAAGGGTTGGCATACTCGGGCCATATTTCAGTTCTTTTCTATCCACCTCCCTCCAAGATCTTCCAGACCCTTTGGCGCCTTGTCATCGATGGGAAATTGGCAGCTAATCTGGACGATACATTGGTCCGCCTTGGATTGGGGCTTGCATTGGGGATGGTCCCTGGCGTGGTGCTTGGGCTGTCCATGGGATGGTCGTCTCGCTTGCGAAGGATTGTTGACCCGTTCATCGCCGCGTTTCACCCAATTCCAAAAACCGCCATCTTCCCATTATTTATGATTATCTTTGGGATAGGCGAATCCTCCAAAATAGCCACCATTGCCATCGCTACTTTTTTTCCAGCCCTGATCAATAGTATGGCGGGGGTAAGGCAGATCAACCCGGTCTATTTCGAAGTCGCGCATAATTTCGGAGCAAACACTTGGAAAACATTCATTCGGGTAATCCTGCCAGGGAGTCTGCCGATGGTACTGGCAGGTGCTCGAATTGCCTTCAATAATGCCCTGGTCATCACAATTGCCCTGGAATTGCTGGTAGCGAGACAGGGTCTGGGCGTGATGATTTGGTATGCTTGGGAAACGCTCCGCACCCAGGATCTCTACGCCACCCTGGTCATTATCGCTGTGATCGGGATTATTGCCAATTTTCTGCTGCAAAAAGCTACTCTGGCCATGGTGCCTTGGTACAAACATTCATTTGATGACGAAGAATAATCACCTTGAACAATTCCTGATAATATTGATCAATTATCAGCTTTGGGCAAAGCTCATCAACTAAAAGGATAAATGGATGAAAACGAAAAGGATTATTCACAGTTTGCTGGTTTTATTAATTTCCATACTCGTTATTCCGGCCTGCGCAGGTACAAAAACGGATCAGCCTTCTTTGGAGCCCGAAAAGTTGAAGGTTCTTTACATGCCATATATGTCCTTCGCTCCATTTTTCATTGCCCAAGAGGAGGGGTATTTTTCCGAACAAGCACTCGAGGTTGAGTTCGTCCAATTCGACAGCTTGTCGCAGGCGATACCCGCCCTCATGCAAGGGGAATTGGATGTGGTCAGCGGGCATATACGCGCTAGTATGTTTAGTGCCATTGCAGGAGGGGCTCCCCTCAAAATTGTGGCTGATAAAGGCTATGTTAATTCTACCGGCTGTAGTGATACAGCATTCCTTGCCAGAAAGTCATTGGTCGAGAATGGGGAATTGAATAATCCGGCCCAAATATCGGGTCGTCAGGTTTCGGTGGACCTAACGAATTTCGAAGGCTATTTTCTGGATAAAATATTCGCACCGGCAGGCTTGACGATTGATGATGTCATCCTTATTGAAGACATTCCTTCCTCGTTACAATCCGATGCCTTCGGAAGTGGCGCGATTGATGTCCTTTTCGCTTCAGAACCTTGGCTCACCCGCATTCAGCAGAGTGGGAATGCAGTCTCGTGGATTCTTTCGAAAGACATCATCCCTGACTTCGAATACGGGGTTATTGTATTTGGTCCCAACCTCCTGACGGAAAATTCCGAGGCAGGTAAGCGGTTTATGGTCGCCTATTTAAAAGCTGTCCAGCAATATAACCTGGGCAAAACACCGCGCAACCTGGAGATCCTGATAAAATACACTGAACTGGATCAAGCGATACTGCAGGCGGCTTGCTGGCCGAGTTTTCGCCAAAATGGAAATATCAACCTCCAAAGCGTGCTCGATTTCCAGACTTGGGCAAAAGAAAAAGGCTATCTTGACAACATTGTCAGCGCCGACCAGATCTGGGAACCTCTTTTTGTCGATTATGCAAATCAAGCACTAAATTCAACCCAACCATGAACCAGCTCTCCTGAGGAATTGAGCGCCATCCTTTCACACATCCCGTTTGTGCTAAATGTGATTTGAGATGTGCGATTATCCCGAGCATTTAAATTAATTTTACCGCCAGAGCACTTATTTGGACGATACCCGCTTTCCCTTTTCCAGAGAAGAGATCGAACAGTCGATCCCGGATCGCTTTGAACGAGTGGTCCTTGGTGTTCCCGATCAGTTGGCAGTCAAATCTTCCGCCGATTCGTGCACCTATTTGGCTTTGAATGAACGAGCCAACCAAATAGCACGCGCCATTGTGGATGCATATGGAGAAGGCGGGGCATCGGTTGCATTATTGCTTGAACCTGGAATAGCCTTGATCGCGGCCATGCTTGGCGTTTTGAAGGCCGGGTTGGCATATGTTGTTCTTGACCCCTCCCTTCCCTTGAGCCGGCTCTTATCCATTACGGAAGATTCTCTTGCGCGTCTGCTCCTCACCGATGACGAGAATCTCTCACTTGCCGGAAACCTAAGCCTGGGCATTCCGACAATCATCAATTTAGACAAGATAAATATGGGTTTGAGCAAGGAAAATCTTGACCTTCAAATATTACCTTCCAACCCGGCTGCCATCTACTATACCTCCGGCTCAACCGGAAAACCCAAAGGAATTCTCAGGAACCATCGGGACATTCTTTACAGGGGGTGGATCTATAATGGCCATTACAACATTAGTACTGATGATAATGTCTCCCAGGTTTTCTCATTTAGTTTTGCTGCCTCAACCTCAGATATGTTCGGCACTCTCCTCAATGGAGCTGTTCTTTGTATATTTAATATTAGAAAATCAACTTTGCGGCAGATAGTAGACTGGCTTGATAAGGAAGGGATTACAGTTTTCCACTCGCCAGTCGCATTTTTTCGACAGCTCATTTACTTCCTGACCGGCGAGGAGAAGTTTCCCAAATTGCGTATGATCCAACTGGGAGGGGCTCCCCTTTTTAAGAAGGATGTGGAGCGAAGTAGATTGATTCTCTCTCCCACCTGTACCCTCAATAATCGCTTCGCGACCACAGAAGTCGGATTGATTGCTAGTTTTATGATAGAACATGATACTGAAATCGTTGGCGATAATGTACCGGTAGGCTACCCTGTGGAGGGTATGGAAGTCCAGGTATTGGACGAAAAAGGCAAAGGAGTTGATCCGAATTGTGTGGGAGAAATCGTTGTTAGAAGTCGTTTTCTTGCGCCAGGCTACTGGCACAATCCTGAACAAACAAGAGAAAAATTTCTTCCTGCCACGTTTAATAATGAAGAACCACTCTACCTCACCGGGGATCTGGGCCGGATGGGCTTGGATGGACTCCTGGAGCACTTGGGGCGCAAGGATACTGTGGTAAAAGTCCGCGGCTATCGCGTGGATACCATCGAGATCGAATCGGCCCTTCGTGAGCATCCGGATATCAAAGACGTGTTCGTCACACCACGTCCAGTTCCCCACGCGCCTGAAGAGAACCGGGTTATAGCTTACCTTGTCCCCGCCCCAGGAAAATCTGCCACAGGTCATACGTTGCATGACTTCCTCTATAAACGGCTGCCAACCTACATGATGCCAGCGCGTTATATTTTTCTTGATGTAATGCCACTAAATTCCAATGGAAAAGTGGACACCCGCGCTTTGCCCGAACCCTCTCAGGTGACAAGTGAACCTTATATCCCGCCCCGGGATCCGATTGAACAACGCCTTACGCAAATCTGGTCAAAGGCATTCAACTTGGAACGTATTGGGATCAAGGATGACTTCTTTGAGTTGGGAGGGGATTCGCTTCTTGCTGCCCAGATGCATTCGGAAATCGAGAATTGGTTTATCCGAAGGCTGCCTCTCACCTTCCTGGTCGAAAATCCGACCATTGAGCAAATGGCAAAATATATGCAAGCCAGCACGGGGAATCGGGCAAACCACTCCATTGTAGGTATCCAGCCGGAGGGTTCTAAACCCAACCTATTTATCTTTCCCGGCAACTCCGGTCGGGTTTTATATTATTATCACCGTCTGGCAAGCCTTCTTGGTGACGATCAGCCAGTTTACGGTATCGAAATGGTACTAACAGGCGAACAACCAACGCCATCCACGTGGTTGGAGGAAACCGCGCGTCGTTATAGGGAAGAAATCCAGGAATTCCAGCCATCCGGACCGTATTACCTGGCAGGATATTCTTTCGGTGGATTGCTTGTGTATGAAATAGCCCTTCAAATGATTGCCACTGGAGAGCAGGTTGCTTTTGTTGGTCTCCTAAATTCACATCTTCCTTCCATCCCACCCCCTCGCAAAAAGGTGAGTTTTATCGAACGTATAAAGATACACAGAAATAATTTACGTGGCTTGAACCAGCGTGAACAAATGATATATTTCAAAGCGAGAATTAGAATTCTCATGGACCGGATGGAACATTATCGCCCGCTCCGTACCGTTTTTAGATATTTGGCTCTAGAGCCAAAAGGTGTCTCACCGATCAATTCAATTGCCTCCCGCACTTATCAGCCCAAATTCTACCCGGGAAAGATTACTCTATTCAGGGCTCTTGATGATTCCTCGCCCAAGTATGTTGAGCGACTTGCAAACTGGAAAAAGATCGTGTCTGAATTAGAGGTGTTTGATATCCCCGGTACGCACGGTACGATAATGGATGAGGCTCATGTTGGTCTTCTGGCGGGCAGGTTAAAACAATGTCTGGCAGAAGCACAGGCTGCGGTAAAAAAGTCCGGATAAAATCTAAAGGGTTGCAATACCTTTCTGACTGTTGCTGTTAAAGACCCCCTGTGTTGAAGAAATATTCTTAACAATTCTCGCTCTTATGTTATACTTTCCCGCCGGTAGGTATACCATCTCCATCCGTGAGGAGAATCCATGCTTCTCGAATACGCCGCCATCGCCGCATTTATCCTGGTGACCACCCTGATCGGGTTTATCGCCATCGGGCTGGGCACCCTCTTCGGCCCGAAACACTATACCGACAAAAAGGCAATGCCTTATGAATCGGGTATGAACCCCATTGGTCCCGGAACACGCCGGATGCCGGTGCGGTTCTATCTCATCGCTGTTCTCTTCATCCTGTTCGACATAGAAACCGTCTTCTTCCTGCCCTGGGCACTTGTCTTCCGCCAACTGGGCCTGTTTGGTTTGGTGGAAATGTTTCTCTTCATTGCCATCTTACTGGTAGGTTACTTTTACGCGTGGAAGAAAGGAGCTTTGGAATGGGAGTAGAGCAAAAACTTGGAAATATGGGTTTCGCCACCACCACGCTGGAACAGGCTGTTGCCTGGTCCAGGACCAACGCCATGTGGCCGATGCTTTTTGGTCTGGCCTGCTGTGCCATTGAAATGATGTCTGCTCAGGCGGCCCATTATGACATGTCCCGTTTCGGAATGGAACTGATGCGTCCTTCGCCACGCCAAACGGACCTGATGATCGTAGCGGGGCGCGTTTCACGCAAGATGGCACCCGTCCTGCGCCGCCTGTATGACCAGATGCCCGAGCCCAAATGGGTCATTTCCATGGGTGATTGCGCCTCGTGTGGCGGGGTTTTCAACAACTATGCCATTATGCAGGGTGTGGACGAGGTGGTACCAGTGGACGTTTACGTAGCGGGCTGCCCGCCAAGGCCTGAGGCGCTCATTCATGGTGTGCTGATGCTCTATGAAAAAGTGTGCGGCATGAAATTCGCTGAAATCAAGTAATAGAGGCTGCGCATGGAAAAGAAATTGCTATCCATTCTCGGTAAGTTGGAAAAAGAGTTCGGGGGCTCTGCCTCTGAATACCGCGGTGATGTCAGCCTGGTCATCCCAGCCGAGAAAATTGTAGCGGCTTGCCAGCAGGTCCATCGTCTGGGCTTTGAACTACTCTCTGCCTTGACCGCTGTGGACTACTGGCCAAAGGGGGCATCCTCCCCGCAGGGGAAGAATCCCCGCTTCCACGTCATCTACCAGTTCACCTCTGTCGTCCTGAACCTGGCCTTGACCCTGCGTGTGCCGGTACCGGGGATCAACCCATCCCTGACGACCATCTCTCATCTCTATCGTAACGCCAATTGGCGCGAGCGCGAGTTGTGGGATATGTTCGGCATAAGATTCCTTGGTCATCCCGATCTGCGCCGTATCCTGATGCCCGCCGACTGGGAAGGCCACCCGTTGCGCAAAGATTACCCGCTGGGCTACGAGGAACCGCAGTTCACCTTCAACTTTGATGAGATCAACTTGCGCAAACCCCATGCCAAGGAATAGCGGTCATGCCTGATATCCAAGAAATCACACTAAATGATTTGAAACATTTGGTCTCCGAGCGGGCCATTCAGGGTGAGACCGTGTTGCTGAACATGGGACCGCAGCACCCCTCGACCCACGGCGTACTGCGCCTTCTGCTCGAACTGGACGGCGAGATCGTGGTCAACTGTATCCCCGACATCGGTTTCCTGCACACCGGTATCGAGAAGAATATGGAAGCCAAGACCTACGCCAAAGCCGAGGTGATGTCTGACCGGTTGGATTATATGGATACGGTCGGCAACAACCTGGCTTATTCGTTGGCGGTCGAGAAGCTGCTGGATCTGGACGTGCCGCTGCGCGCCCAGGCTATCCGCGTCATCCTGGCAGAACTCCAGCGTTTCGCTTCGCACCTGGTCTGGCTGGGCACCTCGGCTCTCGATCTGGCAGCCATGTCCATGTTCCTGTATTGTTTCCGCGAGCGCGAGTACATCCTGGATGTCATGGAGATGTGCTCCGGTCAGCGCATGATGACCACCTACATTCGCCCCGGCGGGTTGTGGCGGGACGTGCCGGTCGAGTTCGAAGCCGCAGTCCGGGGCATTCTCAAGACGTTCCCAAGGCGTGTTGACGAATACGAAGCGCTCCTGACCCGCAACCCGCTCATGCTCGACCGCACTTACGGCATTGGCAAACTGACCGGTGAAGAATGCCTGAACTTCGGCGTGACCGGCCCAATGCTGCGCGCCAGCGGCGTTGAGTGGGACCTGCGCAAGGACCGCCCCTACTCCGGGTATGAGCAGTACGATTTCATGGTCCCGACCCGCACCGAAGGCGATGTGTACGCGCGCTACCTGGTCCGCCTCGAGGAAATGCGCCAGTCGTTGAAGATCGTCCAGCAGGCGCTGGACAAATTGCCGATTGGCCCGCTGCGCTCGAACAACCGTAAATATGTCCCGCCGCCGCGTTCGGAGATCGGCGTCAGTATGGAAGCGCTCATCCATCACTTCAAACTGTGGACCGAAGGTTTTGAAGCTCCGCAGGGCGCAATCTATTCGGCAGTCGAGTCGCCGCGCGGCGAACTGGGTGTTTATTTAGAGTCGGATGGAGGCCCCAAGCCCTATCGCATCCACTGGCGGACGCCCTCGTTTGATAATTTACAGTCCCTGCCACTGATGTCCAAAGGGGTGTTGGTTGCCGACTTGGTCGCCATCATCGGCTCGGTCGATATTGTTCTGGGAGATGTGGACCGCTAGGCGCCATATGTCAAGTGCTCCATTGTTAGGTGTGAGGATTTATGCTTTCTGAAAAATATCCTGAAGAAGTGAAAAAGATCTTTGCGAAGTATCCACCTGAGCAGAAACGCTCGGCGGTCATGCCGCTGTTGTATCTGGCGCAACGTGACGAAGGTTTCGTCACCAAAGCTGCACTGGCAGACATCGCCCAGATGCTCGACATAACCTCTACCGACGTGGCCGGGATTGTCGGCTTCTACACTCTCTACCATGACGAAAAAGCCGGGAAATACCGCATGCAGGTTTGCACCGACCTGCCCTGCGCCCTGCGCGGTGCCGACCAGTTCCTGGAGCAACTGTGCGGCAACCTGGGCATCAAGGTCGGTGGGACCACCCCCGATGGGATGGTTACTGTCGAAGCGGTCATGTGCCTGGCTGGGTGTGACAAGGCGCCCATGTTCCAGGTTCAAGGTCCGGACGGGATTGCCTACCACGAGAATATGACCGTGGACAAGACCATGGAACTTATTGCAGCCCTGGGCAAGTCGGGCAAGCCCAAGGAGGTGAAGTAATGGCTCACCTTCTTCTCCGACACCGTGACTTACCCGACATTGGAATGATGGATGTTTATATAAAGAACGGCGGCTTCTCGGCTTTCAAGAAAGCCGTGACCAAAATGAAACCACTGGAAGTGACAGAAGAGGTCAAGGCTTCCGGCTTACGCGGGCGCGGTGGCGCAGGTTTCCCGACCGGCGTCAAATGGGGCTTTATCCCGAACGACATCTGGCCGCACTATGTGGTGGCCAACGCCGATGAATCCGAGCCAGGCACCTTTAAAGACCGGGAGATCATGGAGAGCAACCCATTCCAGTTCCTGGAAGGCGTGGCAATTGCGGCCTATGCTACTGGGGCGAACGCCGCTTATATCTACTTGCGCGGCGAGTTCTGGCCTGTGGCGGCCAGCCTTGATGACAAGATCGCAGACATGGAAAAAGCCGGATTCCTGGGTGACACACTCTTCGACACCGACTTTTCCCTGCGCATCTTCACCCACCTGGGGGCTGGTGCCTACATCTGCGGTGAAGAGACCGCCCTGCTCGAGTCCATTGAGGGCAAGCGCGGCCAGCCGCGCATCCGCCCGCCCTTCCCGGCGGTCTACGGTTTGTACGGTAAGCCAACCGTTGTCAATAACGTTGAGACGCTCACCAACCTCCCGCTGATCGTCGAAAATGGCGCCGATTGGTATAAATCGTTGGGCACACCCGACAGCGCCGGGGTAAAGATCTTCTCACTCTCCGGGCATGTCAACCAGCCCGGCAACTACGAACTGCCCTTCGGTAGCACCTACCGTCAGCTCATTTACAAATTCGGCGGCGGCGTGACGGACGGGCGCCCGGTCAAAGCCATCATGTCAGCGGGCGCTTCCTCAGCGATGATCGTGGCGGACGACAAAGCGCTCGATACCCCGATGGATTACGCCTCTGTCCGTACGCTCGGAGCAGACCTGGGGTCCGCCTCCGTGATCGTCATTAACGACAGCGTCAACCTGGAATGGGTCATTAATAAGACCATCCACTTTTTCAAGCATGAATCGTGTGGCAAATGCACGCCTTGCCGGGAAGGTTGCTACTGGATGATGCACCTGATCGAGCGCATAGAGCGCGGCGAGGATGCGCAGTCCAGCACCGAACTTCTGCTGAGCGTGGCTAGGCAGATGCAGAACAAATGCCTGTGCCCGCTGGGCGAGTTCTCCACGATGGCGGTAACCACGGCCATCGAGCGCTTCCCGGCTGATTTTAAACCCTCCCGCGCGGGAGGCAAGCATGGCTAAAATGGTATCCCTGACGATTGACGGACAGCTGATCACTGTCCCGGCTGGTACGTTGGTGGTAAATGCTGCCAAACAGATTGGTATTGACATCCCGGTCTTCTGCTACCACCCAAAGCTGGAACCGGTTGGCATGTGCCGCCAGTGCCTGGTGGAGGTCGGACGTCCGCTGATTGACCGAGCTACCGGACAGGTCGTGATGGAAGACGACAAACCGAAGTTCAGCTTCGGGCCGAAACTCGAAACCGCCTGCTCCACCCCGGTCTCCGAAGGCATGCTAGTGCTGAGCCAGTCTGACAAGGTCAAAGCCTCGCGGAAGGAAATCCTCGAATTCCTGCTGACCTCGCATCCACTGGACTGCCCGGTCTGCGACAAAGGCGGTGAATGTCCGCTCCAGAACCTGACGATGGAGCACGCCTCTCCAAAAAGCCGTTTCCTCTTCGAAGAGAAGCAGCATGCTAGGAAGCACATCCCGCTGGGAGACCTCATCTGGCTGGACCGCGAGCGCTGCATCCAGTGCGCACGCTGCATACGCTTCCAGGATGAGATTGCCGGGGAGGCCGTGCTGGCCTTCTACCATCGCGGGCGTAGCACCGATATCATCACAAATTCAGAGCCGGGTTTCGACTCGGTCTTCTCCGGTAACACCACCGATATCTGCCCAGTCGGCGCGCTGACCACTGCTGACTTCCGCTTCGGGGCGCGCCCCTGGGAAATGAGGACTGCCGCTTCCATCTGTGCACACTGCCCGGTGGGCTGTAACCTGACCTTCAACACCCGGCGTGAAGCCAAGTCTGGCAAAGTTGCCATCAAGCGCGTTATGCCTCGTCAGAATGAAGCCGTCAACGAGATCTGGATGTGCGACAAAGGTCGCTTTGCTTATCACTTTACTGAAGCTGCAAACCGGCTGGTAAAGCCGCTGGTCAGGAAGAACGGGAAACTGGAAACAACATCGTGGAAAGATGCCTTTGAAGAAATCGGTATAAAGGTTCAAGGGATCAAGGGCGAAATCATTGTTTTAGCAAGTGGTCGTTTGAGCAACGAAGATCTGTTCAACCTGAAACAACTCGCAGACGGTCTGGGCGGCGAAGCTCTGCTCTACACCCATATGGGTGGCGGCGAACTGACCACTTCCTTTGGTGTTCCTTCCGGGTCGAATTTCTCCGCTATGGGCAAAGAAACTACAATTCTGGTTGTGGCTTCTGACCTGTACAACGAAGCCCCGCTCTGGTTCATGCGTCTCAAGCAGGCTGCCCAACGCGGTGCCACGCTTATTATCGCCAATGCCCGCCAGACGAAACTGGAACGCTATTCGAAATTCGCGGTTCGATATTCGTATGGTAACGAAGTTGAAACTGTCACAAGCCTGACAAAAAAGAACAAGATTGGCCAGGCGATTACCACCGCGGAGAATCTGGTGGTTCTCTACGGATCGGATGGCCTGGGGCTGGACGGTTCAACTGCAGTCGCGGCGGCCTGTGCTGAACTGGTCAAAGACCGCTTCGGCAAACCGAATAATGGTCTGATCGGAGTCTGGCCGCGTGCCAATGACCAGGGCTCCTGGGAACTCGGTTTCCGGCCGGTGGACAATCTAGCCAGGGTGCTCAAAAACAAGACCGTCTACATCGCGGCGGCTGACCCGGTGGGCGATGACCCGAAACTCAAGGCGGTTCTAAAAGGAGCCAAATTCGTGGTCGTGCAGGACCTTTTCCTGACCGAAACCGCTAAACTTGCGGACGTAGTTCTCCCAGCCCAGGCTTTCACCGAACGCGCAGGCTCTTTTACTTCCGGCGAACGACGCGTCCAGCGCTTCTACCCGGCACTTCCGCCGCGTGGGGAAACGAGGGCTGACTTTGCCATCGTCGCCGCAATCGCGAAAGAACTCGGCCTCGAACTGGAAGGCCGCTCGGCCTCCCTTGTGATGGACAAACTTGCTGCCTCAGTCAAAACCTTTGCAGGGTTCACCTACCGCAAACTGGCTGAGACTACCGAGCAGTGGCCCATCGTCGGTCGGCGCGACTTGTATTTCGGCGGTGGGACATACGAGAACAAGCAAGGGCTGGGCGTGCAGTTGGCGCTGAATGCCCCTGTCCCCATTCTCTCCATTTCTGTTGGATCCCTCCGCCCGGACGAGGACCAGTGGCTGGCTGTGCCGGTAACGCGCCTTTACGACCTCGGCATCACTATCTCCACCTCCGAATTGCTCCATGCTCGGATTGGCGAAGCGGTGGTGCTCCTGCACCCCGAGTCAGCCAGGAAGCTGGCCATCGCAGCTGATGGACAAGTCAATATTAACGGGTTCAGGGCCAAGGTCCGGCTCGATACGACTGTCCCGGCATCCGTGGTACTTCTGCCGCGCAGTATGGGTTTCCCGATCAATGCTCCGGCTGTGGCCGCGTTGAAGAAAGCTTTAGGAAGGCATCCATGAACTTTCTTCTCATTTTGGAATGGCTTATCAAGGGGTTTGTCTGGGCACTGGTGCTTCTGGGCGGCTTTGCTTACCTGACGCTCTACGAACGCAAGGCGTTGGCCCGCATGCAGTCGCGCCTCGGCCCGAATCGCGCTGGACCATGGGGCATTCTCCAGCCCATTGCCGACGCACTGAAATTGGTTTTCAAAGAAGAATTGACACCGGCCACCGCCGATAAGTTGATCTTTACCCTGGCCCCGGTTATCACCGTGGTCCCGGCGGTCATCATCACGGCAGTTGTTCCGTGGGGGCCGAGTTTCGATATTTTTGGCTATCGCCTTAATTTGTACATCGCCGATATCAACGTGGGCGTGTTATATATCATGTCCATCGCTTCGATTGCGGTGTATGGCATCGTGCTGGCGGGCTGGTCATCGAACAATAAGTACGCCATGATGGGCGGCCTGCGCTCCACGGCGCAGATGATCAGTTATGAAATTGCGCTGGGACTTTCGTTCGTATCTGCGATCCTGCTGGCCGGTTCGATGCGCATGTTGGATATTGTCAGCGCTCAGGGTGGCTACTGGTTCCACTTCATCCCAAAATGGTTCGTGGTGCTCCAGCCGGTTGGGACAGGCATCTTCCTGATCGCCACGCTGGCAGAGGTCAACCGCGCCCCGTTCGACATGCCGGAAGCCGAGCAGGAACTGACCGCTGGTTACCATACCGAGTACTCAGGCATGAAGTTCGCCCTTCTGTTCATGGCCGAATACACCAAGATGATTGCCATCAGTGCCATCGGAGCGACCATTTTCTTCGGTGGCTATAACGGTCCATTTGTGGATAAGATCCCCTGGCTTGGACCGATATACATCTTCGTCAAAATCATCATCCTGCTGTTTGGAATGATCTGGGTGCGGGCCACTTTCCCGCGCATCCGCTATGACCGGCTGATGTCCTTCGGATGGAAAGTGCTGTTGCCGCTCTCGCTGGCATTGGTCTTTATTACGGCGGTCGGGATCATCCTGGCCCAGCGCAATTCGCTGCTTATAATTTTTATCCCGGTGGCTTCTTTTTTGGTTGCAGGAGTGGCGGTCGCGCTGATAGACCGCACGTTAAGGAGGAAAGACTATGCGCGTCGTTGAGCCTGTTGTCGAACTGGCGCGTGGTCTTTGGACAACGTTCCGCATGATGCTCGACAAGCCGGTGACGATCCAGTATCCGGAGCAGAAGAAGCCGGTCAAAGCGCGCTTCCGTGGACGACACGTCCTGAAGCGCTACGAAAACGGACTGGAAAAGTGCATCGGCTGTGCGCTGTGTGCAGCAGCCTGCCCGGCGGACGCCATTTTCGTAGAGTCTTCCGAGAATACTGACGAGCAACGTTACTCACCGGGCGAACGTTACGCCAGTACCTACGAAATAAATATGCTGCGCTGCATCTACTGCGGCTTTTGCGAGGATGCCTGTCCGACCGAGGCGATTGTCCTCGGCGACCAGTACGAACTATCTTTCACTGACCGCCGCCAGTCAGTTTATCCAAAGGAGATGCTGATCGAACCCGTCCTGGCGGATGTCAAGCTAACACCGCAGAAGACCGAACCGGGTGTCTACACCCGCTCGGTCCCCGAAATGAAAGATCCACAGGATTGAGACGCCCATGAACTTGACACTCATCCTCTTCATTGTTTTAGTGGTTGTGGCGGTCACCTCGGCGGCCGGCCTGCTGGTCAGCCGTAATACGGTCTACGCGGCGTTGTTCCTGGTGCTGAATTTCGCCACAGTGGCAGTCTTTTACCTGCTATTGGGTGCGCCCTTCATTGCATTGGCACAGGTGACGATCTACGCTGGGGCCATCATGGTGCTGTTCCTCTTTGTCATCATGCTGCTGGGTTCGGAGAAACTCCCCAGGGGGCAGGTCTTACCCTGGCAGCGCCCAATGGCGATTGTTTTGGCCGCAGTTCTGCTGGCGGAAGCAGGCTTCCTGCTCTTCCAACGCCTGCAATTGACTGCCAGTCTTACCAACCCGGAGGCGTCGGTCAACACCACCGAATCACTGCGGGCCCTGGGCATGGCGCTCTTCACCCAGTATCTCCTGCCTTTTGAAGTGACCTCGGTACTGCTTCTGGTGGCGATGGTTGGTGTCATTGTCCTGACTAAAAAAGAAAAAGGAGAACAAGGGTAATGGCCCAAACAATACCTCTCTCCGGGTACCTGGCGATTTCAGCAGCGCTGTTTGCCATGGGTACACTGGGTGTGCTCATCCGGCGCAATCCGCTGATCATCTTCATGTCGGTCGAGTTGATGCTGAACGCGGCCAACCTGGCCTTCGTGGCCTTTGCCCGTTCCTTCGGTGTACTGACCGGCCAGATCTTCGTTTTCTTTGTGATGACGGTGTCTGCAGCAGAAGTGGCGGTTGGTTTGGCGTTGATAATAATCATCTTCCGTAACAAGCACAGCATTGACGTGGACCTGATGAACAGTCTGAAAGGATAACGTAAAATGGAATCTTCTGGACTGTTCTCTCTCGTTCCCCTGGTTGTCTTCCTGCCGGTGGCCGGTCTGCTGATCAACATCCTCTTCGGCGGCCGGATGAATGAAAAAGCCATCGGTGTGGTAGCCAGTGCCGCGTCTGGGTTCGCTTTCGTGGTCGCGGCATTGTTAGGGGTTTCTCTGTGGACCGGTGGAGGCGAGGCGGTCGTCGTCCCATTCGCAGACTGGATCCACATCGGCGATTTGAACGTCGCTTGGAATTTCCGGGTGGATACTCTTTCTGTGCTGATGATGCTGGTCGTTTCCGGCGTCGGGACGCTCATCCACATCTATGCTATTGGATATATGCACGAGGATGTCCGCTTCAAGAACGACATTGGTCGCTACCGCCGTTTATTCGTCTTCCTGAACCTGTTCATCGCCATGATGATGATTCTGGTCAGCGGCGACTCGTACCTGATGCTGTTCGTCGGTTGGGAAGGCGTGGGCCTGTGCTCGTTCCTGCTGATCGGTTTCTGGTATGACATGGATACGCTCGGGCGACCTTCATTTGCCAACTCGAACGCCGCCCGGAAGGCTTTTATCACCAACCGCATCGGTGATTTTGGCTTTCTGATCGCCGGGTTTACGATGTTTTGGTGGTTCAAAGACCTGTCCTTTGCGGGGGTCTTTACCCAGGCAGAAAATATCGCCTCGATTGCCCCCGGAGTGATTCTCTTCATCACCCTGTTCCTGCTGGTGGGCGTGGCGGGTAAATCGGCACAACTGCCGCTGTACGTGTGGCTGCCGGATGCCATGGCAGGTCCGACCCCGGTCTCGGCCCTTATCCACGCTGCCACCATGGTAACCGCCGGCGTCTACCTCGTAGCCCGTTCCGCACCCCTCTACACACTGGTGCCCCAGGCGCAGACCACGGTTGCGCTGGTGGGCGGCATCACGGCGCTGTTCGCCGCTACGATTGCCGTCGGGCAGTATGACATTAAAAAGGTCCTGGCCTATTCGACCATCTCGCAACTCGGTTTCATGGTTGCGGCGGTCGGGATGGGTGCTTTCGTGGCTGGCATGTTCCATCTGGTCACGCACGCTTTCTTCAAGGCGCTGTTGTTCCTCTCCGCCGGTTCGGTCATCCTTGGCTTGGAGCGCGGGCACCACCATTTGACCCACCGCAACGAGCATGGGACCCCGCCCCACGAAGATGTATTTGACCCCGCCGACATGCGCAACATGGGCGGCCTGCGTAAGCAGATGCCCGTGACCTTCTGGGTCTACTTGATCGGCGCGCTGGCTCTGGCGGGCATCTTCCCGTTTGCCGGTTTTTGGTCGAAGGACGAGATATTGCTCGACGCAGCTAAAAAATTCCCGCTTGTCTACATCCTTCTGGCAATTGCGGCCTTCTTCACCGCCTTATACATGGGCCGCCAGGTCTGGATGGTCTGGTTCGGGAAGCCGCGCCACGCCGCCGCCGAACGCGCTGAAGAAAGCCCGAAGGTCATCACCGTCCCATTGATGGTGCTGGCAGGCTTATCGATCCTGGGAGGTGCGCTGAACCTGCCCTATGTACACACTCTTGGGAAGTGGCTCGAACACACCATCGAAGTGGTCGAGCATGAGGCGGAAGTAGCTCCCTGGCTGGCGGTTTCATTGGGCGGGCTGAACCCGATCGTTGCGATGATATCCTTTACCCTGGCGCTGATTGCCATTTACATTTCCTGGCTGCTCTACGGACGCAAGCCTCTTGAAGCCGGTCAGAAAGACCCGCTCAAGAAACTGCTCGGCCCGCTATTCACTGTCTTCGAGCGCAAGTACTGGGTGGACGAGACCTACTGGGCTATCTTTGTTAACCGCTATGTGGATATCGCCCGCTTCATGGCGGATGTGGTTGATGGCCGCTTTTGGCATGATTTCGTTCACGAGAAGGTCATTGCCGGGACCTACAACTGGCTATCCCGCACGGTGCTGGACCTGCACGTCGACCAGCAGTTCATTGACGCCATCGCCAATGGACTGGGCGAGTTAACCAAACGTATTTCTGATGGCTTGCGCCGCCTGCAGAACGGGTTCGTACGCAGCTACGCGCTGGCGGTCTTGGCCGGTGTGGTTGTTATTTTGGGATATTTGATTTTGAAATAATGGATTTTTATGTCGTTGCTTTGTTGCGGAGTCTACACTAAGCGAAGCGAAGTGCTCCTCGCAACGACACCCGAAAACGAGGATTGAATATGACCTTCTTACTGAATCCCCTCATTCTGGCGACCTTCTTCCCCCTGGTGGGTGTGCTGGCCTTGCTCTTTATCCCATCGGACAAGAAGAACGCCTTGCGCTGGACTGCGTTGGTTGCCTCGCTGTTGACCTTCGGCCTGTCCATCTGGATGCTGACCATGTTCGACAAGTCCAACCCGGACCTGCAACTGGGTTTCACCCTGCCCTGGATCCAGGTTGCAGGCTGGAACATCAGGTTTGCCATGGGCGTGGACGGTCTGAGTATCTTGCTGGTCCTGCTGACGACCTTCCTCACACCAATTTCCATTCTCTCCACTTGGACAGCGGTCGAGGAGCGCATCAAGGATTTTATGGTCTTCTTCCTCCTGTTGGAAATGGGCATGTTGGGTGTCTTCCTGGCGCAGGACCTGTTCCTGTTCTACATCTTCTGGGAATTCACACTGGTGCCGATGTACTTCCTGATCGGCATCTGGGGCGGACCTCGACGCATTTACGCCGCCATCAAGTTCTTCCTGTACACCATGGCAGGTTCCATCCTGATGCTTCTCGCCATCCTGTGGCTCGGCATTTACCAGGGAACGTTCAGCGTACCAGACTTGATAACAAATGGCGGCATTCCGGCGAATATCCAAATCTGGCTGTTCCTGGCATTCGCGGCGGCGTTTGCCATCAAAGTCCCCATGTGGCCGCTGCACTCTTGGCTGCCGGATGCGCATGTGGAAGCCCCTACGGCTGGTTCCGTCATCCTGGCAGGCGTGCTGCTGAAGATGGGTACCTACGGCTTCCTGCGCTTTAACCTGCCGATGTTCCCGGAAGCGGCTGTCAAGGTCGCTCCTTGGATGGCTCTGCTGGCGGTTATCGGTATCATTTACGGCGCCGCGGTTTCCTATGCCCAGAAGGATATCAAGAAATTGGTCGCCTACTCTTCGGTCAGTCACTTGGGGTTCGTGATGCTGGGTCTCTTCGCTCTCAATCCGCAGGGCATCCAAGGCGGTATCCTGCAAATGATTAACCACGGTCTGAGTACTGGTGCGTTGTTCCTCCTGGTCGGTATGGTTTACGAGCAGACCCATACCCGTGAGTTTAGCGTCTATGGCGGCCTGTGGAAAATAATGCCGATCTACGGAACGGTGATGCTGATTGTCGCCCTGTCCTCGATGGGTCTACCCGGACTGAATGGGTTTATCGGCGAGTTCGCGATTTTACTGGGCGCGTTCGGGTCCACAGCCATCGGCTCGCCCTGGTTCGCAGGGATAGCCGCGGCAGGTGTCATTATGGCCGCCGTCTATATCCTGTACATGTTCCAGAAAATGTTCCTCGGTCCGGAAGGCTCGATTGTGGAAGAGGTCAAAAAGCACGGGCATCCCCTGCGCGACCTGAACTGGCGCGAGATCGCTACCGTCCTCCCATTATTGGTTCTCATCTTTTGGATTGGCCTGTATCCGAAACCGTTTTTTGAACTGATTGCTCCGGCAGTTGACAAACTCCTGATGGCATTCCACTAATAAGTGTCATCGCGATATTGTCCCCGCCAAGTACCCGCCGACATCGTCCCCGCAGGGGGCAGGGGAATGTACCATAGGAACAGATTATGACGCAATCCGATCTCAACACAATTCTGCCGACTATCCTGCTCGTCGCTTGGGCCTGTGTCCTCCTGCTGGTGGACCTGTTCATCCCCAAGGGTCGCAAGGGCTGGACGGCTCTGCTGGCTGCCGTCGGCCTGGCCGGCGCGCTGGGCGTGACCCTGGCCCAGGCCGGGCGTGAACTTTCTGCTTTCGGGGGTATGGTTGTGCTGGATGGATTCTCGTCTTTCCTGAATAGCCTGTTCCTCGCGAGCGGACTTCTTGCCATCGCCATCGCTTACGACTACCTCAAGCGCATGGGCCTGGAGCGCGGTGAGTATTATACGCTGATGCTCTTTAGTATCTCCGGTATGCTGCTGATGGCCCAGGCCGCTGACCTTATCGTCACCTTCCTTGCACTCGAAATGCTCTCCATCCCGCTCTACGTGCTGGCGGCTTTTGCCCGTCCGCGGGCGGATTCGGAGGAGGCGGGTCTGAAATACTTCCTGCTGGGCGCTTTCGCCACTGGCTTCGTCGTCTACGGCATCACCCTGGTCTTCGGCGCCACGGGCGCAACTGCCCTGAGCGGAATTACGGCGGCTGTTGCGGCAGGAACTTTCACCAAATACCTCCTGCTCATCGGAGCGGCGCTGATCTTGGTGGGATTCAGTTTCAAGGTCGCGGCTGTCCCGTTCCACATGTGGACCCCCGACGTCTACCAGGGTGCGCCCACCTCGGTGACCGGTTTCATGGCGGTCGGTGCCAAGGCTGCCGGGTTCGCCGCCCTGCTGCGGATTTTCGTCACGGCCCTCCCGTCCCTCGATGTGGACTTGGTGCCGGTGCTGTGGGGTTTGGCTGCGCTGACAATGGTGGTTGGGAACCTGGTTGCCATCTCGCAGACCAACATCAAGCGCTTGCTGGCCTATTCCAGCATTGCCCACGCCGGATATATCCTGATGGCCTTCGTCACGTTTGGGAATCCGAAAGTTGCACCCGATGCGGTTGCCTCGGCCCTGTTCTATTTGGTGACCTACGCCATCACATCCTTCGGGGCTTGGGCGGCCGTAGTTACAATGGAAATGCCGGATGGCAAAGGCTTGGAGATCAACGACTTTGCCGGTCTGGGACGCAAACGCCCATTCTTGGCGGCGGCAATGACGGTCTTCATGCTCTCGCTGACCGGTATGCCGCCCACGCTGGGACTGGTGGGCAAGTTCTACCTGTTCCGCACCGCCATTGAGGGCGGCTTCATCGGGCTGGCGATCATTGGTGTGCTGACCTCGCTTGTTTCAGCTTACTATTACTTGCGGGTGGTGGTGACGATGTACATGCGTGAAGGCGACCCCGGGACGACCAGTGAACCCTGGCTGGATCTCACCTGGGGTCTCACCGCCCTGGCGACGGTCCTCCTGAGTTTCGTCCCGATGTCGCTCTTCGCCTGGGCCAGCGCAGCGGTGCTGAAGTCGTTCTAGTCAGGTTGGTTGTTTTCCCAACCATGCTCCCAAATAAATAAAGGCAGGTCTATTGTAGTGCACCCCGATTATTGGACAAAAATTAGGTAAGAAACTGGGACTGAGTTCTGAACTGAACAGGGCTCAGTCCCTTTAGTTTAACCTTGATTCGCGAATTGTTGTAGTAATCGATGTACTTGT
>Ga0315273_10000439_pt1 | contig 43278 bp, 36 predicted proteins | sample YL17G02_0_MG_FD_205753 | JGI IMG/M metagenome (GOLD analysis project Ga0315273, IMG submission 205753) | Sediment microbial communities from Yellowstone Lake, YNP, Wyoming, USA - YL17G02_0 | ecosystem: Environmental > Aquatic > Freshwater > Lake > Sediment | place: USA: Wyoming | collected...
TATAACCATACCGCCCTCGCCCTTGATGGCGCGCACGCCCTGGGTGCCGTCACTGCCGGTGCCGGAGAGCACGATACCAATGGCCCGTTCACGCAGGTCATGGGCGAGCGACCGAAAGAAAAAGTCAATCGGCAGACGCTGGCCGCGCGGCTCGGTCGGTGCCAGCAACTGCAACGAGCCATTCAGTAACGCCATGTCATGGCCCGGTGGGATGATGTAGGCGCAGTTTGGTCGCACCTGCATGCCATCTGTAACTTCGAAGACCTGCATTCGGGTGTAGCGTCGGACAAGGTCGGAGAGGATGCTCTTATGATCCGGGGCCAAGTGCTGCACCAGCACAAAGGCCATGCCCGGATCGGTGTCGATGGGCATACCAGAAAAAAACGCTTCGAAGGCTGCCAGCCCCCCGGCCGAGGCGCCGATGCCGACTATGGGGAAATTATCGCCAAGAGGAGTTAGAGTTACGTTTTCGGCGTCCGTTGAAACTTCTGAATTTATCGCCATGGTTTTTTTCACTTTTTATCCGAATGACCAATACGGGAAGATATTATCATTTTTCTATTCATGTGAACACGCCACTTCCTTTGCCAGCGACAGGCAAATGTTCTGATAGAGACACCTTCACGCTCCTTCGGTTCCAGTGTTGCCGCCGGGCGCACAACTTGGGCCATCGAAGGCGGAAAGCCGTTAAAGACCAAGCCAAGTGACCAAGCTGCAGATTTTTATGGTTTATCAACCGCAAAGAGCGCGGAGCCCGCAAAGGGCTTTTTTAAAAAGAGCTTTGCGATCTCCGCGCTCTTTGCGGTTGAACTGTAATGCCGCACTAATGCAAACAATCTGCAGCAATTGACGATTTGTAAGTTGACGAATAGGCATCCCCGTAGCCATTCTTGCTGCCGAAACTTATTGGATCCTTTCTACATATACGACCTCGTCCTCCCACTTTGATCCATCGTCACGTCCCAAACAACAAGACCACCCTGATCACTGCGTTGGTAAGCCCCGAAAGGCACTACCGCAGCCGTCCGGACCTGCCTGGTAAACACCTTCTGGACCAATAGCGAATGCGCCGTATGCTGCCGCTGCAACATGCCGCAAACGCAGAGCAGCGACTCGCTATCTAGCGCATGGTGCCACTTAGGATAAAAAGACGGGGTGATGGCGAGGTTGATCAGCCCAGACCCATCCTCCAGCGTCACAAAGACCATCCCATTGGCCGAAGACGGGCCTGCCGCACGATCACCATGCCCAAGCATGGGCCAGTTTTTAAAACACTGCGATGATGTCAAAGGCCCCGCCACCCCATGACCAAGCCGAACGCTGGCGCCCCTCAGAGGGTTCATTGCGGACCAAGCGGGCAATGTCCCAGGTGGTGGTTAAAAGCATATGGGATTTGTCGCTAAGCGCATAACCCCAGGCGAGCTGGGCTTTGGCCTCGGGGCGACGCCACACCTGCTGATCTTCACGCTGGTCGACCAGCTCGATAAAGGCGCCCATTTGCAGGCTCTGCCGGTCCAGTGGCAAGGGCGTCCATCGAGTCGCTCGCAAACCGATCTCGCGGTGACTCACGCCTTGCGGTCCAACGGGCTCCGGAGTCTGCTCAGTGGTAGGGCGTTGTGACGCGCTATAGGTGACGTGCGCCAGCCGATTGCTGATATTTAGACCAATTTCGTCGTAACGACCGTGGCTGCGTCGCTGCACGGCTAGCTCGTGGTCGGCCACCGACCGGTTTAAACTCTTGGCGAAGCCAGCTGCTGACGCAGTCCATAGTTTAGACTCCCGCTTCCACTCTTGCTGTCCCTGCAGCGCTAAACTGGTAGTTGCCGTCAGCTCAAGTTTAAAGCTGTATGCGACGAGGCGCCGTGCATACTCGTAGGTATAGCCTTTGCTACTGCGGATCCACAGCAGCGGCGAATCATCGCTGGCGACCAACTGTCCTTGCCAGGAGTCCCCGGTCCAGTGGACCAGAAGTTCTCTGGTTGCAGTGGCGCGCGGGCGGGAATCTTCGGGCGATGACTTTTTTGAATTATAGTAATGATCCACCGACCAATAGCGAAACTCGACCGACGCCGAGCGGGACGTCCACCAAGCGATCGCAGCTCCTAGGTCGCCGTACTCTTTGTAGGTGCCGCCGTCTCCCAACAACCTAAACCGCAGCGGCTGGTTGTAGGGCTGAACCCACAGCTGAAAGTAACGCTCGGTGCGTTGTTCTACCAGATCTTCGTGTCGTGTCTCACTGAAGCCACAGCCGGTCGGTTCAATGACCGAGGTCAGTAGCTTGATATCTTCATGGTAAGCAAAGCGCCGAGCATTGTAGCTGCCAGCGTAGGCGCGAAAGCCCTGGTCTGCTGCCTCCCATAAATCATCATAGACCATGGGAAAGCGGTAGCTTATGTCGTCCAGGGTCGTCCTTGTCCCCATCGCATCTTCACGGTCAATGGACTCGGCGTCGGCATCCTGAAAGCGCGCGGTCGCCTCGGCTCCCCTGAGTACCAGGACTGCGGCCCACAACGCCCAAGGTCGCACTAAGGCTTCTTTAGCGACTCCTCCAACGCCAAGCCTGGATGGACATGAGACCAGCCAAAAGCATGACCCACGGTGATGAGTGAGATGCCACCAAGAATTAGCTCCGTCCCATGCATCCAAACTCCTGTGATCAACACCACCGTGCCAATAACCTGAATCGTCAAATTAAAAGGCTGCAAATGCAAAAGCGCCAGCCGTCCCAGTATCGTGTCCGCTACCTCCTGCAGGTGGACATGTCGCACCGCGATCAAGCCAGAGGCACGAGCCAGAACGACGGCAATCAGCGCCATCACCCAGTCATGACGCCACAGGTAAAAAACACCCCAAGTCCAACCAATGATAGAAAAGACGATGGAAACTGGATGCGCGGCCCGAAGCACCATGCGCTGCAACCACGAATCATGAGACGACTCACCTGCTTGGAGGGTGGAGCCGGCCGTATACACGTGGATCAAATTCATAGGGTCACCTCATCGTTAAAGCTAGGCTCAGGAGATGGCTGCATATTCAATGCCAGAGTGTTTAGGCCAGCTAGCTCCGCATTGACGACGACTAGCTCATGTTGAGTATCGAAAAATGGCCACCGTGAATATGGTGGACGAAAACTTGCGCTCAAAGGCTGCCAATTCCCCACCGCGCTCGCTCAAGGCTACCTAGGTCATGATCGGCGTGGTGTAAGCGATAGCCCAGGACACCACACGAAACATCGCCCCCCCCCGAAGACCTAACTTTAGACAGGGTCGATGAGGCGTCGCTGGAGTCATTCCCCGCCAGCGATCCACCCGCATGGATATCATCGGAGGACTATTTGCCGGGACAGCAGAATTAGACTAGCTCTAACCTGTGGCACACTCAGGGGAAGCACCCAGGTCCTGCAGTGGCCGGCAAATCAATTTAAATGTACTAAAAGCAATCGATGACGTATGCCAAAATGGCACCTTTGAGCCTCATTGCATATTAGCTACATTGAAATCGATTCACGATTACAGCGTGACCTAGGTCATCCCCCCATCGCAAGCTTGGACTGTAGTGAAACATCTCTCCGGCAACTGTTAGCGTTAAGCCGGAGGACAGGAAACCCCAGCAACTGGGTCCCAACCCCAGCCGTTATTGCTCGCTGCATTGTCAAAACTGCAATTGGAGGCTGGTTGCCCTTCACCTCCCAATGGTGGGCAGGAGACACCAGCAACTGGATCCCAACCCCAGCCATTACTTCTCGCGGCATCGTCATAGTTGCAGCTAGAAGAAGGCGAAGGTGCATCTCCCAAAGGTGGGCACGAGCGCCCAAGAAAAGGATCCCAACCCCACCCATTATTGTTTGCCGCTTCGTCGTAGTTGCACCTAGAGGTGGAGGCATTTCCCGCTAGTGGTGGGCAGGAAACTCCGAGATAGGGATCCCAACCCCACCCATTATTACGGTCAGCATCAGCATAATTGCAATTAACCGGCTGAAGAATACGTGGAGGGCGACGGTGATGGTGATGGTTCCAAGCACCATATCCAATGGACGCTGATCCAAATGCGATTGCTTGGCTACCAAGGCCACAAAATACCAAACCCGCGAGACATGCGGCTTTAATCATGACGGATCCCCTAAAATTAAGAGATTGAACACGACGCATACTCCATGCGCTGCGAGTTAATTTTGCAATTAATGTGCCAGTTTAAATTGGCAGTTGGACAGCTCAAACCTAGATGCACTGACGTGTGCCATGGTGAAGCCATAGGGTTTTTGCTACAACAATCTCAATTTTGAGACAAAATAATTCTAACACTTGGCTCACATAGGCAGTATGTTTACGGCGGTTGTTGCGCCGGTAACCATGTTGCCGACGCCATAGTTACAACCTGTACGAAAAGTCCATTTCACCTAAAATACTTAGGCTTGTCGACTTTCCACACCGTCCCGTGAGGGACTTGTTCCACGTCCAGCTGGTGTTTGCCTGGGCCGTGCTTCAAACCCTGTCGGGCCTGAGCGGGGTTGCTCCGCGCTCTGCCGTCACACTTGAATTCCGCGAACAATATATCATGATCGTCAAAGTAGTTCCACCAAGCCACGCGCCGCATCTTTGGCATTTTGCTCAACTTTGGGCCGCTACAGCGTCAATCCGACGCGATGCCACACGCCCACCTCTCGATTTTTGTAGGTAGCGCCGACGAAATCCCCAACCACCTATATTCAAAGATATAATGGTTCCATTTTGGCCCATATCAGCACCTCTAGCAGCGACAGATCGAGACACGCCGGAGTTGGAGCGCAAAGACGAATCACACCAGGCCCCGGTAACAAGTTATAATCTGAGAAGAACCCTAAAGATGTATCGCAACCGATATCACCCTTCACTCAGCTAGCGCGCGGCGGCTTTCGCCTAGGCGCACTCCCGGGGGAGACTAAGCGCCCATGACGGCCTCTTTCGATCCTTTCGCCGGACCACCCTTGAGCCTGGCCATTCCGACCACGGAAGCGCAGCGCGAACTGATTGCTGCAGTCGGTTGGAGCGAGGATGCCTCACGCGCCTTTAATCAGCCCTTTATGCTCCGCCTCAGCGGTCCCTTGGCCACCGCCGCCCTAAGCCAGGCCCTGGCTGGTGTCGTCGCTCGGCATCAAGCACTCAGAGCGGTCGTGACTCCAGATGGCGGGACCCTGTGCATCCTCCATGCAGGCACGATTCCACTGGCCCAAGAAGATGTCAGCCAACTAACAGGTGCAGCACAGACAGAGGCGCTGAGTGCCATCGTTACAAAAGTAGCCGAAGATACCTTTGATCTAGTGAGCGGCCCTTTACTGCGAACGACGCTGGTACGCTTAGCACCGCAGGAGCACGTCCTGGTCTGCTGTAGCCACCACGTGATCTGCGACGGATGGTCGATCGGTGTGCTAGTGCGCGACCTAGCCCGACTCTATAGCGCCGCCGTGCACCAGCAACCGCCGGCGCCTAGCCGGCCGGGACTCTACAGCGACTATGCTCTAGGGGAACTTGAACGCCAGGCAAGCAGCGACGGCAGGGCCGATGCGGCGTATTGGCGCGCGCTGTATCAAAAGCGCGCGCCACAGCTAGAACTACCTTTGGATTTCCCACGTCCAAAGGTCAAAACCTACCATGCACACCGCCTCGATAGGACTCTAAGCCCTGAGCTGATGCAGCAACTGAAACTCCTCGCTGGTAGCTCGGACTCAAGCTTGTTCACGGTGCTACTCGCGGCCTTTGCGGCATGGATCATGCGCCATACCAACCAAAGCGAAGTCGTCATTGGCATCCCATCGGCCGGCCAAGCCATCAACGCTGAGCCAGAGTTGGTCGGACATTGTGTCAACCTCCTACCGTTGCTCCTGAGTCTAGAAGACGGCGAGTCCTTCACCGAACTGCTGCAGCGAACGCGCTCGCGACTCCTCGATGCCCTTGACCACCAGCGTTTTACCTACGGCACCTTGCTGAAAAGTCTGGCACTGCCGCGCGACGCAGCACGCAACCCTCTCGTGGCCGTCCTGTTCAATGTCGAAAAAGGCATCGATACCGAAGATCTTGCGTTTGCGGATCTAACATCCAGCTGTCACAGCATCGCGCGACGCGCGGAAAACTTTGAACTCTTTGTCAGCATCAACCTGAGCCGAAACGGTGCGACCGTCGAATGCCAATACAACACCGACCTATTTGCCACGGCAACGATCGGCGAAAGGCTGGCGAGCTTTGAGCAACTCCTTAGCGACGCCGCCAAGCAACCGCATCAAGCGGTTCGCTTGCTTCAAGTGCTCACGCCAGCAAGTCGCGATAAAATTATTCGCGAGTGGAACCAGACAGCATGCGCCACACCGCCTGAACGCAGCGTGCATGAACTCTTCGAAGCACAGGCCCGCGCCACGCCCAGCAAAGTTGCCGTGACCGCTAAAGGCGGAACGACCAGCCTCACCTACACCGAACTAAACCGGCAGGCCGACCGCCTCGCCAAGCACCTCGTCGCCCTCGGCGTTAAACCTGGGTCCATGGTCGGTATTGCTCTGGAGCGGGACAGCAATCTGCTGGTCGGCCTACTCGGCATCCTCAAAGCGGGGGCCGCCTACGTCCCCATCGATGCAGGATATCCCAAAGAACGCCTGCAGTGGATTTTTGACGACACCCACATGCCGGCAATCGTCACCACCGCCAAGATCGCAGAGCAGTTGCCGCCACACCAGGCCAGCGTGATTCGCCTCGATGCTGACCTGCCGCAGCGGGCCAGCGCCAAGGATGACAGCATACGCCTCTTTGAACCAAGCGGTGCTGATCTCGCCTATGTCATCTTCACATCGGGATCAACCGGTCGTCCCAAAGGCGTGTTGGTACCGCACCACAGCGTGGTCAACTTCCTTCACGGCATGCGGCAAAGGCCCGGTATAACGGCCGCGGACACCCTGCTTGCGGTGACGACCGTAGCCTTCGATATTCATGTGCTAGAGCTGTTTTTGCCGCTGATCTGCGGCGCCACCGTGGCCCTGGCCAGCACCGATGAAGTCAGCGATCCTGAACGCCTAGCAACGCTCTTAAACCGGGTCAATGCGACGATGCTCCAAGCCACTCCGGCCACTTGGCGGATGCTCTTAGCTGCGGGTTGGACCGGAAAAAAGGGCCTCAAAGGCCTCTGCGGCGGTGAACGACTGACCAGCGAACTAGCCGAAGCCTTACTCACTCGGATCGACGCACTGTGGAATATGTACGGTCCGACCGAGACGACCGTTTGGTCGACCTGCGGCGAAATCAAGTCCGCTGCCAACCGCATCACGATCGGCACGCCGATCGCCAATACGACGGTCTATATCGTCGACGCGCATCTGCAGCCAGTGCCGGTCGGAACCACTGGTGAGCTGATGATCGGCGGCGATGGGGTCACCCTTGGCTATCTCCGGCGCCCCGAGCTGACCGCCGCGGCATTCATCCGCGATCCCTTCGCCGCGAGCCATGATGCTCTGATGTATCGAACCGGTGACCTAGCCCGCTTCACTACAGACGGCGAGATCGAATGCCAGGGTCGCCGTGACCATCAGGTCAAAGTGCGTGGCTACCGCATCGAACTCGGTGATATCGAAAGCGCGATGATCAAGCACTCGGGGATCGCCCAAGCAGTCTGCGATATCCGCCAGCATAAGTCTGGTGATCCTCGCTTAGTCCTGTGGTATATCGCCAAGCCATCGCACCAGCCACCGGCAGCCGCTTTACGCATTCACCTACAAAAATCCCTGCCGGACTATATGGTGCCGCAGCTGTTCATGGCCGTAACGGCGCTGCCCCTAACGCCGAATGGCAAAGTCGACCGCAAAGCACTTCCATCACCCTTCCAAGATGAACTCGAAGACGCGCAGAGCTACGTCGCACCGGGCACATCGACCGAGCGAATCCTAGCCGCTACCCTAGCCAGGATCCTTGGTCGCCCCCTGGTCAGCGCCACGACCCATCTGTACGAGCTAGGTGGCGACGAGGATACGGTAGCCACTTTGGCGCAACAGCTGAACCACCACCACGGCATGGCAGTGGCGCCTCGAGATATCTACGCCCACCCGACGGTGGTCACACTCGCGGCATGGATCGATCGCTCAAACGACGAGCCACCTCAAGCGTCCCCAGCCGAGGATCTCACCTACTGGTGCCAACAACTCCAACAGCTACCTGCACCTCTGCGCTTAAGAGAATCCCAGCGAAGTGATTTACCTAATTCGAGCGGCGACCTTCCGTATATCATGCCTACGGCTATGCTCTGCACCCTCACGTCGCTGGCAAAGGATGCGGGAGCCAGTTTATTGACCCTGCTACTGGCCGCATACAATGTCCTCCTCATGCGACATTCAGCACAAGTCGGGCTAACCGAACTACTGATCGATATCCCGGTACCGAGCTTAGCCGCGACAGATCATCCTTCGCTTCGAGGAGCTGCCAAGCAGATCATCGTTCGCAGCACATGCAGCGGCGCGGATCAATTTATCAGTCTGCTGCGCCAGGTGCGAAATACCACGGTGACCGGCCTAAGCCATGACGCCGTCCCTCTTCCAGAGATCGCAAATGCCCTAGGCTTTTTCAATCAAGGCGAGGCTTTGTCGCAAGCAAGCTTCACGTGGGACAGCATGAACCGGCACGGGGTGGAAGAGCGTCTCAGCGACGACTCAGGTCCGCATCTTTATTTGACAGAGTCGACTCTCGGCTTTACCGCCACGCTCGCCTTGCCCACCCAAGAGCACACCGCAGATCAAGGTGCAGACACTGGTGCAAACACTGGCTTTGAGCTTCTTAAGTCCTTTCACGCTCTACTGCTGTCCATCATCGATCAACCAAACCAGAGCCTAGCCGAACTCAAGACTGAGGTGGGCCATCCACAGCTGCAGGAGTTGCGCCTGGCGTGTGCGACCGTAGCACGAATCGAAGCGGTGACTAAGGGCCACCCATTGGTCCAAGACTGTGCTGCATTGGTCATGCATGGGCTGAGTCAAGCACCTCGCCTGCACGTCTACTACACCCTAAAGCCGCAAGCGTATTTGACAGCGACCGACCTTCGTCTCCACCTCAGTTCTAGTATCGATCTACGCGGCGTCAAACCCCTGTACATCGAAATCGATTCCTTCCCGCTCACAAGCAATGGGAGCATCGACAAAAATGCTCTGCCCACGGCGTTCCGCGGCGGCAGCACCGATGCCACTGCGCAGCAGCCCAAATCGCCGGTGGAGCTGCGTTTGGCTGCTATCTGGAGCGATCTACTAGGACACCAGCACCTCGATACGAACAGCAATTTTTTCGAGCTGGGCGGGCACTCCCTCCTTGCGGTGCAGATGATCAGCCGAGTCGAACAAGAATGGGGCATCAAACTGAGTCGGATGGCGGTTACTCTCAATACCCTGGGACAAATATCGGCCACCATCAGCAAGAGTTCGGCGCCCGCTTCACCGCATAGAAGCGACATCGGCGCACCAGAGCCACGCGGCAGCTTTACGGCTCGGCTCCTGACACGACTGCGTCGGAGGGTCGCTTAAGGTATGCATGCTCTATATTTTGGCCCGTCCGATGCACCACTTCTCGGCCTCTACCACGCCGCGGTCCATGCTCGACCGAGGCGTGGGGTCTTGCTTTGTTATCCAGGACCAGAAGAAGCCATGCGGGTCCACTGGGCGTACCGCAACCTGACGCAGCTGCTGCTAAGCAACGGCTTCCACGTGTTTCGCTTTGATTACTATGGGACTGGCGATTCGTCGGGTCCATCGGGCGAAGGTGGTATCCACCGGTGGAACCACGACATCCAACTGGCCGCTCAAGAATTCTGCGCCTTAGCGGACGTCGAGGTGATGAACCTAGTCGGCGCACGTCTCGGTGCGAGCATGGTTGCGACGGTGCCACTGGACTTGAGCGATGTCAAGGTAGCGCACCGCATCCTTTGGGATCCTGTGATCAACGGCGCCGACTATTTGCTCCAACTTGAAGGCTTGCAGCATCAGCGCATCGCCAATAGCCGCTATCCACTCGAACGCTTGCTTGATCCTCAGGCAGCAGAAGCCCTTGGATACCCGCTGAAACCACTCGTCACCGCCTCGATTCGCCAGCTTGATCTGCTGACCCAGCCGTTGGCGACGGCACAGCGCATCACGGTACTGACCTCGACGCCGTGCGCAGAAGGTGGCCTCGTACACCAATTACTAAACAAACATATCAATATGGAGCACACGACCGTCGACGAGCCTTGCCACTGGTCCACCCAGGAGGTGCTCGAGCAGGCCTTGTTACCGACGCAGATCATCAAGCACATTGGCGACCTGCTGACACAGTCCAGCGGAGAGGACGTATGAGTCGCGAGCGCGTCGTGCAATTTGGTCCCGGTGGTCGCCTCATCGGTATCCTTTGTGAGCCCATAGACGCCACCTTGGGCAGGTCGAAGCCAGCCGTGCTCCTCAGCAATGTCGGTGTGTCGCACCGAGTCGGTCCGTTTCGCTTGAATGTTCATCTGGCACGGCGACTAGCGGCACAGGGTTACTATACTCTGCGCTTCGACTTCGCTGGGCTTGGTGATAGCGAAGCGAGTCCGGACGGTGGGAGTGAGGCGGACCGGGCAAAATCTGAAGCCAGCGCCGCTATGGATCTTATCACCGTGCGCACTGGAGTCGACCGCTTTGTCATGATGGGCTTGTGCTCGGGGGCCGACAAGACGCACATCGTCGCCACCTCAGACCAGCGCATCGTCGGTGCGGCCTTTATCGACGGTTACGCCTTTGCGACCTGGCGCTTCTATTGCCGTAGGTTTACCTTGCGGCTGTTAGAACTTAAACGTATCAAAGTTTATAGCAAAAATCGCTGGAAGGACCTGCAGCGACGCCTGCTGAGGCTACCTAAGCCGAGCCAAGCCTATGAGCCCACGGTGATTCAGCCATCGCGCGAACAAGCAGAGGCCGACTTGCTCACCATGGCTCAGCGTGGGGTCAAGCAACTGCATCTGTATACGATCAGCGTCGACACCGACTACAACTACCCCGATCAGTTTTGGCATATGTATCCTGCACTCTGCTCGCATCGCGCCAGCATCATCAGCGAGCGCTACCCCCAGGTCGATCACACCCTGTCGATTGTTGCGATGCAAAAGATCATCGTGGAACGCCTGTGTACCTGGATTGGTCTGGTGTGAACCGAGAGCAGGGCGAGGCTTGGTCAGTACCCGATATCGTCAAAACACTGATGCATGTGACCATCGGTGTCCAAACATTGGTCAAATGATCATTCGAAATCACTAGGTAATTTCTGGCACATGGCTTGCAGTAACTGAACAAATAACCTGTCGGCTGCGACCGCCGCTAGTTGAGCCATACGAGGACGCCATGACATCTCCCGATCAGCCCTCAGCCGCACGTGCTGAAAATCAAATCAAACCCAACCTTGAAAACCCGTTTACGGAGCGTCTGGAACCCCTGCACCAGACGGTCTTCAAGATCGTTGCGTTAACTCTGCTGCTCGGTGCGGCACCGCAACTAAACGGTGCAATTTTTACGATCAATCACTTGATCGGATACTTATGTTATCCCGTCTCGCTCGCCTTTAGCGGCACGGTGTTGCTGATGCTCAGAGAGCAGATGCGAGGTTTAATGCCACGGTTGTGTCGCTCTCTGGCGGCATCATCAGGGTGGTTTAAACCCTACGAGACCACCCTGGCTAGACAAGGCTGGCGGGTGATGTTGAGCGCTTTGTTGTTGAGCGCCGCGGTGGTTTTTGGCTGGCATTCAGCTCTTTATTTTTTTGTCGTACCATACGTCACGATCTACCATATACTGCAATTTGGGGCGCAGGCAAAAGACCGCGATCGTCACTATGAAGCCGCGGCGGCGCAATACTTCGAACCCCTTGGCAAAGCGCCAGCGGTGGAGTCTGAACAAGATCACGATCACCATGTGTCGTCGTTTTAACGAATGATCATTGCTGTAACTGAGTGCTGTGGCGTAAGAGTCGACTCACTGCTTCACTAGGTTGGCGATGAACTGATCGAGGGTCGGTAGTGGGCCGGCCTGCTTTTGGTACGTGCCGCCTTGGTCTGGGCTTGGATCAGTGAAACCCATAGGCTTTCGGCAGTGACAAGCCCAACTTTATAAGAAAATGCAGGGAAGGATCCCACCGCTCTCCAAGCGCCATGGCATTATGTTCGGGGATTCGGGCGGTTACAGGAAGTGACCGACCCGAATGCCCCCGACCGTCATGGAAGTAGGAGCTGCAATAGGGTGGACTGCTGAGGTGAAAAAGCACAATATAGATGTTGGATTTCATCAAATTCAACACCAATATTACGGATTTTCATGTATAAGCGTCGCCTTAATATATCAGAATTACTGGAAAAAAGGTCATTTTTCCTGTTCGGTGCTCGGGCTACCGGCAAAACGACTCTCATCCAAACATCGCTGCCCCAGGCCTTAGTGATCGACCTGTTAGATACACGAACCTATAAGGCCCTATTGCAAGATGCTGGGGTGCTGGCAGACTTGATTAGAGGCAACCAAAAGATCGTCGTCATCGATGAGATTCAGAAGTTGCCAAATTTGCTCGACGAGGTTCACCGTCTGATTCAGAAAGAGAAGCGGACGTTTTTGCTCACCGGATCCAGTGCCCGCAAGCTAAAGCACGGTAGCGCCAATCTGCTGGCCGGACGGGCGCGCGAGGCTCGCCTATTCCCTCTCACATGGCCTGAGATCAACGCATTTGATCTTGTGCGACTCCTAAACCACGGCGGCCTTCCAGAGATCTATGATTCGAGCGAACCAGACGAGGATTTGGAGGCCTACGTCGACACCTACTTAAAGGAAGAGATCAAGGCCGAGGCCGTGACGCGCAATGTCGCCGCATTTGCTGAGTTCCTTGACATCATCGGTCGCGCAAATGGGCAAGAATTAAACTACGAAAGCTTCTCATCGGACCTCCAGGTGTCACCCAGCACCTTTAAAAACTATCTGCAGATCCTCGAAGATACCTTGATCGGATTTCGTCTTCCTGGGTTCACCAAGACAAAGAAGAGAAAGGCGACCGTCCGGGCCAAGCACTATCTCTTTGATCTTGGCGTCACCAGACACCTTGCCAAGGCCGGAATGATCCGCGCTAAAAGCAAGGAGTTCGGCGATGCCTTCGAGCACTTCATCATCCTTGAAGTTCGCGCCTACCTGTCCTATCACCGCAAGAAGCAAGAGATGAGCTATTGGCGTTCGACCAGCCAATTCGAGGTTGATCTGATCATTGGCGGAAGGATCGGTATCGAGATCAAGAGTGCCGATCTTATTAGTGACAAGCATTTAAAAGGCCTACGTGCACTTGCCGAAGAGAAGATCATGGAGCGGTTGATCTGCATCCATACCGGACACCTCGCCAGCAGGTCAGCTGATGGCATCGAGATACTGCCGTTCCAGGATTTTTTAACCCAGCTTTGGGCTGGAGACATGCTGTAAGAGCGATCGCCGTTTGTTTGCGACAGTCAGCCTCAGGATCGATCGTCGATGTTCCGGTCAGCCGGACGTGTCGAGTATGAATAACGACGCCGCGTTTGTAATCTTCCCGCACGGCACCTTCAGCGGTCATCCAATGGCAAAGATCACCGAAAGCTCGGTTAAAGCCGGTGATACCGTTGGGCTGGTCGGCTACGGCGTGACCGGGTTTAAAGCGCCGAATGCCGACCCGACCAATGCCGAGAGCAAACGTTTTTGCGGCAGCAATACCGTCGCTAAAATCGACGACAACTGAGTCAACAAACCTCCATACCATCTAAATAGGACCACACCAAATCCACGCTACCAGATGTTTGATTGTCGCACTGGACCTGCATGCGCATGCGCGACGATGCTGGTCGAAAGTTTAAACGCAGCCGAAGGAAAGATAGCAGATAGTTTGTTTGCTCTCACCACGATGACCTTTCACTGTTGGATGTGCCGTGGCTGGTCGCCGTCGATTGTCACACGAATTGGCCGGCCGGCCATTTTATTCATTGTAATCAGCTCCAGACTAGGTTAAACCGACTTCAACTTTAGCTGATTGCAGTTCGACCCATCCAACAGGAGCACCGTCATGCGCGTCTCTTATCTTTCCGTGCTTAAAATCAGTGCCACCCTCGCATTGGTGAGTTGCGGCAAAGCGCAGCTTAGCCACAACTCTGGCGCCTCGTCAGACTCGCTCAACCTGACCACCCTGAGCCATAACGCTTGGTGCAGCGCATGGAATCTTAGCTGCCCCGCTCCCAAGGCGCCGGATCCGAATTCGCCTGAGCCACTGACTAAAACACAGATCGACAGCCTACTCCGGATCGGCCGCTCGATCGGCAACAGCCCATCGACGCTGACTCTGAGCCGCAGCGAATTGGACGCTCCGGCGATTACCTCGGCGATGGCCACCTTAGGCCTGAACGTGGAGTGGACCAGCCTGCGCAACCGCCTAGACTACATCAAATTCTCTAACCTAAGCCTGGGTCAAGCCGGCATCGCGGTGACTAACGATGCCGCTGCGACCAAGACGGGGGCCAGCGGCCTGAGCGTCCAGACCGCACCGCAGATCAGCATCGACATCACCGCGGATCAAAGCATCGCGATTAAAGGCTTGGCGCTGGCGTCGCCAAACGGCCAAAGCGCCACCCTCGACCGTTTGACCCTTAACGGTGGCGACACGGCCGACTGGCAAGACCAAGAACTAAGCGTCACGCAGGCGCCCCTAGCCTTCATCGGCAGCGAGATTCTCGATGTCGAGGGTAGCGCAGCAACGGTCAAGAAAGACCTCGCGTTTAAAGACCTCGTGCCGCTGATCGTTCCGCTGGTTGACTGGATCGACTCGGGCAGCAAACGCGACATCAACCTCGGCCGCAGCCAGATTGACGCCATGCAGGCAGAGCTGCGGAACTTGGTTAAGGATGATGCGGCGCAACGCAATCTTACGGCAGTTCTGCGCCAGATTCAGCAGGTTCAAAGTACCGGCCAAGGCCGCCGGGATCATCTGCTACAGATCACGGCCAACAACGAGATCCGCTGCAGCGTTGATGGCAAAGTCGACTTCACCTTGGCTAAAAGCTTTGGCTTAAAGCGCATTGCGCGTAGCAATGGCGACGACGGCACCTTGGTGACGATTCAGGTCGAAGGCTTCCGCATCACCTTGCCGGGTCCATTCTCCCTGCCTGTCTCGATCAGTCGGATCGAACTAGCTCCGACGAAGATTTGGATCCGCGACCTGCCGATCATCGGCAGCATCTCGGTGGACGTCTCCAGCCTGCCTAAAGACGGCCAATCAGGCACGACGCCACCGAAGATCAGCTGCAGCTAAACAAGCAGGGCAGCCTATCTCAACCTACGTGACATCCACAAGTCCCTGAGCCAGTTAGCTGGCCCAGGGGCTTGTTGGCGTCAGGTGATCTCGCCGGTCTGCGTGAGGATAGTGGTCACTAAAAAGAAACCGCGACGACGGGCTCAGCCTAGGACCCATCCGCAACCTACAGCGAAGTCTTCAGCATCTTTTCGACTTCCTCGATATGCTCAGTCTCTTCGCGCACGAATTGACGAGCCAGCTCCTCTAAGGCGATATCATCGCCGGCGATGTCGACGAGTTGGCGATACATCGACAGCGCGTTGCGCTCGTGCACGAGGCATTCTTTTAAAAGCTGCTGCACGCCATGCTGGTCGGATTCTTCGATCGGCGGGGTGACCATCGGCGGATGGCCGCCAAGCGAGGTGATCTTTTCGCCGATGATGATGGCATGGTTCATCGATTCAGTGGCTTGATCACGGAACCACTTTTGGATCGGGATGCGGTTGTGGCCCATGATCATAAACGAGTAGTGCAGGTAGCGTATCACCCCTGCGGTCTCTTCCTGATAGATCTTCGCTAAGATATCGACTGCTTTTGCATGGTGTGCCATTGGCTAGTTCCAATTGCTTAAAGGTTAAAACGCCATCTAGGGCGGAACTCCCGCCTATTCTTCATCCAAGATGATAGCGTGGGAGGCTATATTGCAGCGTTTACACTGCAAGATCAACTCGATCTCGCCTTGGTTATCGCTGTAACCGTTTGCCTGCTCATTCATCTTGAAAGTAACCGGCACATTGGCCTGAATTCCGACCGTTTTATCGCGCCCAATGGCGATTGCTGCGGAGCCCGGACCGCTGCTCATCACTAGGGTCTGGAGATTTGAAGTGGGGTCTGGACAGCTCGCACCGCAGGACCTGTTCGCTCCTCCTGCGTCAGACAGGGGCCAACTGGGCGATCCGCGCCACAGACCGTAGGCGACGATCCGGTAAGTGCCAGTGATATTTTCATGACTGGTGAAGGACGCACCGGCCTCATGATTGGCCCGTACTCTTAACCGGTAGGTTGGTAGTTTGTTGATCTTGTTGGCACAGCTTAGACAGCGCCAGTAGACCGTCTGCAGCCCATGATTATCGGTAAAGCGCCCTGGAATATCATTCATGACAAAGCCCACGGCTTCGCCAGCAAAGATGTCGAGCTGTCCAGTCGTCTCGGAGCGTGAATAGCTCTGCCCGATCCGCGTTAGGAGCGATCCTTGTTTGTCGACAGCACTCAAGGTACCAGTGGCCGCCGCACCACCACCAGAAGCCGTGCCGTCGCTACCGACACTATGCGTTGGGTCAAACTTCCAGCTACGCCCCGAGGCCACCGCGAAGCGAATCGACATCTTGCCATCATAGGGGTTAAAGATGGAGTTGCCGACCTCGCTGTCCGCTGGGATGTCCAGCTGATTAAGCGTTGCGACAGCAGCATTTATGACTCTGAGACCGGTGCTGGCGGCTTTGAACTGGGTGCGGCAAGCACTCCAATCTTGAGTATCGGCTGCCGCCGCGCTTGGCTGGTAGCTGAAGCAAGCGGTAGCCGTCTGCTTGATCAAATCCGTGTTGGAGGTAATGTCACTTTCCATAGCCGGGTCCATAGGTAGGCCCACCTGCCGAGACTTAGTAACGAGGTCACTGTGCAGGAGATTGTCGCGGTTCCACTGATCGAGCTGCTGCCGCATTTGCAAGATATCGGCTGGCACCGTCGCGGTGATCTGGGCGCCGAGATTGCGCAGCGGTGCTGTGATAAAGCTGAGCACGCCTGGATTACTTTCCACCTGTTGCGGGAACGAACCCGTTGCATAGGCCATCAGATCATCGATGCGTTGCCTACAGATGGCAAAATCATCCGCCGAGCTGAGCGAGCAGGTCTTTGCGGACGTCAACGCTTGGCTTGGTATCCCTCCGACTTGATTGACGTTGATGGTCAGGCTACCGTCCATCGTGCCGAGGCCTACTTTATTACCGAGATCCTTGGATAGGTCACCCAATGGCCCGGACATTTTCATCTTCGACTGCCACCGAGTGCGATTCTCGACACTGCCAAAATCAAGACTCAGGGTGATGGACAGCAAGCCGCCGCGATTGATCTGCATGACGTAGCCGTCACCGCAGCGCTGCAGCATTGGGTTAGCCTTGAGCGACTTTGCATCACTAGCTAAACTAACGCCGCTTAGTTGTTCGCCGCCGGTTTGTACCTTGACGGCGTAGACCAGGTTTAGCACGGAATCCTTCGTCGTTAGGGAATGGTAGTAGCCTCCTGACGCACCGAGCTGCAAGAAGCCAAGCCGCGGCGTACCAGTCACCTCACCGGAAAATTCGCGCATGAGGTCCTTGCTATCGATGTTTTGCGACAAGTTGATGGAACTTTGCGCTGAACTCACCTTGACCGTTGTTCCGCTGACGCATGACACGCCATTGCGCAGCGACTGGATCATGGAATCATAGCCATCGCCCAACCTCGGCTCGACGGCGCCGACCGCGTAAGGCAAGACATCCTTTGCTTGCAACGCTCCCGGTGTCTTGCAGCCACTCAGCCCATAGGCCCATAACCCGCCGCCAACGCAACCCAGTACCACGCGCAACGTCGCCTGCCGCCAGCCACGGACCGTAAGAGCCATAGATGCCATAAGCTGCTTCCCCTTCTATTTGCTTCCCATCATTGCGGTCAACTGCGTCGCGGTGCCACGCGTCATAATTTGATCCACCACACCCTGGACCGACCGGATCACCGCCAGTCGAAACAGTTCGTTGGTATCCGAGCTTGGCACTAAGTCCAACAGGCCTTGATGGACATCGGCAGTCACGTCGCTTTTCGTCGTGCTGACCTTGCAGGCCTCCGCGTTCTCACCACACAGGCTACGGTAAGCGTTGTAGCCCATACCAATCATCAGAAGCGAGCCGGCCGCAGGATTCCCCGCCGCGGCAATCTGGCCTACGGCCCCCTTGGCCTGACTGAAGAATGCTGCAACGCTCGCCTGGACAGCGGGGCCGTTGGTAGCGACTTGCTCAATCCCTTGCCGCAAGGCCGACCAGTCTAAGTGCCAGCTGACGGAGCGATCGATCGCCTGTTTAAACTCGATGGGAGCCACTCCCAAGCCGCCAATGGTCTGCCAGCTGCCGCCGCTGCCGTCGGTATGGATGGCTTTGCCACTGTATAGCGTCGCACTGCGAAACGATGCCTGGACAAAGGTATCCTTAACTTGAACGCCGACACTGCGGACATCGCCGCTAAGAGTGGATCCCGCCAGATTGAACTTGGTCAGGCGGGCGCTAAAGCCCATCTCATTGGGACTGAGCTTGGTATCCTCCTGGACGACCTCGGTGCTCATAAACTGATAGTAGCAGCGCATCTTCACCACACTGGTCACCAAACGCCGCCGCAATGCGTGCAAGGAGTCGCCTTGGTACTTGGTTTTGTAGTCTTGCCAAGCCGCCTGGCAGGCCTCGTCAAGCCGCGAGCGCATCGACCAGGAACTCGCTCCAAGCGCCATCGTCGACAGACCGAGGTCCTGGATTAAATCCGATGTCGGAATACGCAGAATCAAGGTCAAGCAGGTACCTGGAGCTAAACCTTTGCAAAAATTCGGGTCTGGTGGTGGCGGCTTGGCCGCAGAGCCTGCAGGCAGATCCGACGGCTTCGTGTTCGGGTCTGCAACATCCTGATCCCAACCGAAGGACTGCTCGTTTGATCCGGAACTACGGGTCTTACAGCCCGCAAGGAGGTGCAGAAGGACCGCAGCGCCGATCACGGCGCGACTCCAGATCAGACCTTGGCGTCTCGTCATAAACATCGATCGATGCTCCTCAAACTAGTGGGTTGGCGCTAGCCTTTGGTCTGACAGCAGATGATGTGCTGCCCATAGAAATCATCGGCAAGGACCAAAACACCCTGGCTGTCTATTATCTCATACTTGGTATGGACGAGGGTAATGTCGGCCCGAAGCCAGCTATGCAGCTGATTCGGGCCATGCAAGCAGTCCATGGACACGCACTAGCTGATCTGGAGCAGCAGCTTGCCGGTGTTGCTGCCATCAAACAACTTATTCAGCACGGCCGGTGCGTTTTCCAATCCGTGCTCGACATCGACGGCATATTTGATCTTGCCCGCCTTGACCCAACCATACATAGACTGCACCGCCTGGCCCCAACGCGGACCCATGTAATCGAGGATGATAAAGCCGCGCACATTCAAGCGTTTCATCAGAATTTGGGCATAGTTGCGTGGCGCCGCCAGCGGCTCTTGGCTGTTATAACCAGAGATCAGACCGCACAGTGAGACGCGACCGTGGTTATTCATGCGGCTGAAGACCGCGTCGGATATCGGACCTCCGACATTATCGAAATAGACGTCAATGCCGCTTGGGCAAAGACGACGCAACGAGGCTTCGACGTCTTCGCTCTTATAGTCGATGGCTCCGTGAAAGCCGAGGTCCTCGGTCAGCCACCGGCACTTGGCTGGACCGCCAGCGATACCGATGACGCGAAGTCCGGCGATCAAACCGATCTGACCAACGATCGAGCCCACCGCTCCGGCGGCTCCTGACACCACCAAGGTCTCGCCCGCGCGTGGGTTGACGACATCGAGCAAGCCAAAGTATGCGGTGCACCCCGTCATGCCAAGGACACTCAGAAAAGCGGTCACTGGCACGTCCAGGCCAGTCGGTAGCTTTTGCAAGGCCTGGGCTGGTTGCAGTGCGTAGTCCTGCCAACCGAGCAGACCATTGACCAAGTCGCCTTTGGCAAAGCCTGGAGCGTTTGATTCCAAGACGACTCCAATACCACCGGCGCGGATCACCTCACCGAGCGCGATCGGCGGCATGTATTGATCGGCATCGGTCATCCAGATGCGATTGGTTGGATCGACTGAGAGGTATTGATTGCGTACCAAGACTTCGCCCACTTTGGGCGCGGCAAGATCTTCCGTGACAAATTTAAAGTTTTCTAAAACCACCTTGCCAGTGGGTCTAGAGGCGAGCAGAAAGCGGCGATTTTTCAACATGGTGGGCCTTTCCAGCGACAGTGGACCGTGAGCTTTCCCCGAATGTAGCTGAAGCCGAAAGCAAACGAAAGCCAAGGCACCGCTGGCTCCCTGATGGCAACCGAGAGGCCGACCCGCCTATTTCGCTGGGCTTGGACCCGCTGCGTAGGAGATCACCATGGTCTTGCCCAGATAGTCATGCAACGCACGCTTCCTGGGACTGCCACGCATCAGCAATAACCCGGCACCGCAGAGTGCAATGGACGCGGCCTTACCTAGGACCTCGCGCCTTAGCGTATCGGCAAGAGTGAGCGCTGGCTGCCTAGCCGCAGTGATGACCCGGATACCGACGATGCGTTTGCCCAGGGTTTGCCCGGTGCGCCAGGTGGGGATGACAAAATAGACCAAGACCGGGATTAAAAAGGCAAAAAATGACCAGGCGAAAGCACGACCACTCTGACCGTGGGCCACCAGACGCTCTAAATACTGACTCATGCTGACCCGAATCAGCATATGAATCGGAGCAAACATCACGAGGTCAATGGTCAGCGCATACCAGCGCAGGATAAATCCCGCCGGGCCATACAGGCTAAAATCATCACCCAAAGCACTTGCCAGCGTCCGGCGCGGCGGGACTTTTAAGAGATTTGACACCGTCGCTAGTTGCGTCAAGGGATTCATGCGGACCTCCGGTCGCTGTTGGTCAACCATGCCGCGAGTCGTGGGGCCAAAAGCGATTGTGGATGGGACCTAAGGTAGGACTCAACGTCAAGGATGGTCTCTTTTGACGAGGTCAAGTGCGCAACAGCATCGGCAGCCGAGGCCTCCACGAGCCGCGCATTGACCGAGAGTGGAAAGCGCATGAGATAGAGATCATAGAGGCGAAACGCGAGGATCATATGGGCTTGACCCAAGGCAAAATCGGCGACCTTGAGGATGTTCAGGGCGCCCAGGCGCCCAAGATACTCGCTGAGCGGCAACCAGATTGGCACCCTTGTGAGCAGCTGACAGATAAAGCGAAAGCCGCCTTGCCGGGCGTTCACTGCACAGACCGTGGCTAGATGCTCAACGAGAAATACATGCGCCTGGTGCCGTAAGGGTTGTGGCACTTCCTGGCGACTCAAGACGCTAGAACGCAGCGCCGCGGAACACGTCAATTCGCGCACGGCGATATTTTCTGGATTCCAACTAATCAAGCGTGTGGTCTCAGAGAACAGGCGTGGCAGATTGCGTGTGTACGTCAGATCATGGACAACCCTAGCCTCAGCCTCATAGATCAGCGGCGCCGGCACCGCTCGCCACCGGCCGATCACGTAAGCTGCCAGCATACCAAAGGCAAATGCAATCAGGTGGGCGACGTGAGCGACCTTATGCGTCGCAAGGTCAGCAAATCCGCTGTCAAGTCCCCCAACGATGTCCGACAGCAGGAAGAACAAAGGAAAGGAGTAGCGCATATCCGCACTAAAACGCGTGCCCGCATAAATCTTGCGCGGTAGCCACACGAGAAAGCGCAGCTTCGAGTTGAAGAAAAACACGTAAAACATTCCCATCGCCGCACTGACCATGGCAGAGCCACCCAGGACGATGGTGTCTTGGGTGCCGAAGAAGGCCGTATACGCAGCCATTCCAATGGTGCCACCGGTGACCAAGGCACCAAAGTAGACGAGCCGACTGCCACGTTGCTCGACGTAGATGCCAAACAGCACAAGGGCAAACAAATTTGCCAGTAGATGGAATACACCGCCGTGGCGAATTTGCGCGAGCATCAACGTCTTAAGGCCGATTTGTCCTGGCATCAAGCAATCATTGGCGACACACAGGCGGTGCAGCAGGTTCAAATAATCGTGCTGCGCCACGTCATACTGGCGAAAACTTGGCAGGTGAACGACACTGGGCAAAGCGCGGTCGAGGTGACCTTCTAAAAAGGTCCAGATCATCTCTTTATATTGGAAGCAGGTCTTGGACGATCCGCAATCACGCAGCTCCTCGCGCAAGACTTCGGCCCGCTTGATCTCGGCGCTAGCACCGCCCCCGGCCAAACCGCCTAGCTGCATCGAGGCCTGCACATGCAAAGGTTGCAGCTTAGAGGCAGGAATCTTGCTTTGGGCGGCGCCAGCTTGCAGCAACCCACTCTGAGTTTTAGCCGGAAAGCCTGTCCAAATCAGTTGTGCATAGCGTTGGCAGGAGTCGCTTTTGCCCTTATGGCTGGTGCAGTATTCAACAAATAGCCGCCGTGCTGCGTCACGCATTCCGGTGCGGCCGACGCTAGCCACCATACCGTTGGCGATACGCTGGTCGGAATGGTCGACAAAGAAAGCGATCAGCCAGACTAAACCAATCATCATGGTGACGATCGGCCAGCGGCGAAGCTTTGTCCCCAATCCAAGCGGCAGCACCAACATGGTCAGGTCCTCCAAAAAACCTGCGCACCTCTTCCCTAGTGGTTGTTCGGCGTCCGCTCAGAGCGCTTTAATTTTTTTTAACAAATATCATATTTTATAGATTAATCATTTAGTTACATAGATACCTGAGAGGTGGATTGCAGCTAAAAAAAAAGCGGCCATCAAGGCCGCGGGCGATTTCACCGGAACAGCTGCTAGCCGCGCCGATCCTCAACCTTGAGGACCTGGCCCGTGGCTACACCATTGCGGCGTAAGCCATTCATACGCTTGAGCGAGCCAATGCTAACGCCAAAATGCCGGGCGATGGAGCGCAGGCTATCTCCCTCGCGCACCTTATATTGCTTCAAGGCCGCGACCAACCTCTTGTCCTCTGGATTGGCCTCAAGCATCAGGCGCGTGCCCCTGGTCAATCGATTCGACCGGAGGTGATTGGTCCGCTTCAATTGCCGCACCGAAAGGCCGTACAAAGCGGCGACCTTCGCCAAGGTTTCACCACGAGCAACGGTATGATACTGCGGCCGCAAATTGGCCGCGGCAAGCGCGGTGACCGGCGATACGCCCTTCACCCGAAGCGCGGCCAAGGTCTCCGATTTGCCTTCTAAGGCCGCCGCTTGATCGATCGGTACCCAGATCCGGTATGTACTCACTCCCGGCGGGGTGATGCCACGAATGAGATGCGGGTTGTATTCCCGTAAGGCGGCAAGCGTCACTCCCGAGATCGCCGCAACATCGGCCAAGCGCACCGGAGATGGCACTGGGACCGAGACCAGCTGCGGCAGCGAGTCAAAATTGAGGGCAGAAAAGCCGAATTTTTGCGGGTCGTGACCGATGGTGGTCGCGGCGAGGAACTTCGGTACGTAGTTGAGGGTTTCCTCAGGCAAAGCACGAGCTCGAGCGATCTCCCAGAAGTCTCGGGTCTTCGCCCGCATGATCGAACTTAAAATGCGATTTTCGCCAGCGTTGTAAGCGGCCATGGCCAGGTACCAGGATTGAAAGACATTGTAGAGATCTTTCAAATAGAGCGAAGCGGCAATGGTCGAGCGCATGGGGTCGCGTCGTTCATCGACATAGTTGTCGATGCGCAAGCCATAACGCCGTCCCGTTTCGCGCATGAATTGCCAGACACCGACTGCGCTAGCACGCGAGGTGGCTGCCGAGCTGAAGCCGCTTTCGATCATCGCTTGGTAGTAGATCTCAGTAGGAATACCTTGGTCGCGCAAAACCGCGGTGATCTGCGGCCGAAATCGTTCGCCGCGCTCCATAAAACGCTGAAAGCGCTCACGGTCCTTGCCGCTGAAATAGGTGATCCAACGCTGGACCTCGTCGTTTAATTCGAGAGGAATTTTTTGCGACGTCGCATGACTGATCTCGTCACCGACCGCCGCGGATTCTACTTCGCCTTCATCATCATCCTCTTCGACCTTGTCGTCGACCGAGGCGATCACGGCGTTGATTTCTTCTTCACTGGCCACGGCTTCGACTTTTGCACCGTCTACGACCTGACCGACAGCCGGCTCGGTCGTCGCCGCGGTCGAGCCACTGCCTGTGCTACTACTGGCACAGGAACTCAGAGCCATCGCGATCGGTAACACACTAAGGCTCGCGCACCAGCGTGAGGAAATTTGCGGCAACCATTGCATGCGAGCTCCTACCGCCAGGATCCACCTTGAGGCGGCTCAATTCGAGCAGATATTTTGCGGTTCTGATGGGGGTAATTGTACCATAGCCTTAGAGCATGTGCCTGCTGAGACTTTAGGCATTGCGCTCAACCTGCAAGGAGTGGGAATTAACGCATGAAATCACTGCCTAAAGTTACTCTTATGTTGCTGGTCGCCTCAACCCTAGGCTACGGCTTGATCGGCTGTGCTAGCATCGGTCCGCATCCGCAGATCGTCACGGTCGATGCCGAGATCAAAGAGAATCCAAGTGTTGACAAGATCCTCGCCGCTCCGACCTCGGGCACAGGAACGATGAAGTCAAACGATGATCTCAACAAGGCCGTCCCGGCCGCCGCCTATGCGCGCTACAAGGACAGTCTGATCATTGCCGAGAGCCTAGAAAAGGTCCTCTCTAGTGTGCATCAGCCCAAAGTAGCGCCCATGCTTCTACTCAACTGGCAAGCGGCCTTTTACCAATGGGTCAAGGACGGCGAAGCCGTCGACCCCGTGTCGGCTGCAACACCGAAGGACAAAAAACTCAAGCGGCCAAAGAAGGACCTTATACTCACCGTAGCCGAACCAAGCACCGCCGCGCCGAAGAATGACAAGGACCTGAAAGTCCTGGCCAAGACTATCAAGAAGAACCTACCGGCTTACCACGACATCGAAGGTACGATCGCCAGCGGTCAGGGCCAGGACCTGATCGACGCTGTGGCAACACATAAAGACCAGCTCGACCCTATCGAAACGCTTCTGCGCAACCTCTTACAAAGTCTACACATCAGTCATATCCTACTGAGCCACCTCGAGGGCGACCAGACAATCTTCAACAAGAACGGCCCGATCGTTCTCCATGTCGCGCTCGTCAATGTCGAATCCGGAACTTTTCGCTACTATGCCCGCAGCATTGGCCGCAAAAAAGAGGTGCCGGCGAACTATACAAATTTAGTCGGGTTTATGGCGCACAATATGCTGATGGACTTGGCTCAGAGCGACCATGTTGATAGTGACAACTAGCAAACCACTCTAGGGGAGCCTAAAGGTCGTCCCAAAGAGGATAGCCAAAGGTCGATTCGAGTTCCTTGACGACTTCAGCCACCGGTAGTCCCACCACATTAGAATAGGAGCCTTCAATGCGCTCCACCATATAACTACCGATGCCCTGGGCACCATAGCCTCCAGCCTTATCAAGTGGCTCCCCGGTGCGGATATAGGCGGCGATTTCCCGCGGCGACAGAGGTTTAATAAAGACCTTGGTCTGCACCGCAAAAGTCTTCGTCAGGCACACTGGGTCGCTATGACCGACCACGCCAGGATGCAAGGTCAAGGTGACACCGGAGATCACGGTGTGCGACCTGCCAGAGAGACGCCCAAGCATCGCCGCAGCGTGAGCGCCGTCTAGTGGCTTTTCGAGGATGTCAGCATCAAGCACGACGATGGTATCAGCACTGATCACGAGAAATCCGGCTTGAAACAACCCTTGGTCAACATGGTGCGCCACGACCCAGGCCGCCTTTTCTGCGGCGTTGCGCTGCGCATAAGCCAGGGGCTGTTCGCCAGGTCTAGGTGACTCCTCGGTGTCTGGTTTGCACGTGGTATAGGTCAGGCCGAGATTGCTGAGCAAATCGCGGCGGCGAGGCGACGAACTACCAAGGATGAGCGGAACTTTCGCCATGGTCAAAGCACCGATTGGCAGACCACGGACTGGCGCTGCGGCAGCGACATCCGTGGTACATCCAGAACGTGCTGCAGCTGTTCGATCGGCATCGCTCCAGCGCGCAGCAGCGTAAACGATCCATCTTGATGCAGCTGAATCACTGTTGAACTCGCACTTGCCACAGCGTTTGCATGGTCCCACGCCGGCACATGCGTCCAGGGCTCGCCACGCAAAAAGTCACCGGCTGCGGCAAAGCTGGTGATGGCAGGATCGCCGCTACGATTGACACTGGTCGTTGGTAAGGGCATGTCCAACCGATCTAAGACATCATGAAACCAGGCCGCGTCAGGATGCAATAATGGTACGCGCAGTCCGATCGTCCCATCCGCCGCCACCAGCGCCGCAGGGGCAAGGCTCGATGCACGCCAGACCACGCTCAACGGAGCCGGCCAAAGCTGGCCAAGGACACGGCCCCAGTTACCCGGAAGAGGCGCAAAGAAGCGCCGTGCCAAAGCCGGCGTCGCGACCAAGGCTAACAGCGGTTTTGCCTCAGGGCGACCTTTGACGGCAAGCAAGGCCTGCCGTCCACGCGCATGCGTCGGATCAAAGGTGAGTCCAGGCAAGGTGTCTGTCGGGTGCAAACACACCCGCCCAGCATGCAAGGCCGCGATAAATTGCTGCGCTAGTCCGATACTAGCTTGGCCCTTAAACATGAAAATCCTGCCGGTTATTGGCATCGTCATTGGCAACCTGGCGCGCGGTCTGCACTCGCTCTGCGGCCAAGCGCTCGGCTATCCCGGGATCGCTAAGTGCAAAGATCTGCAGGGCGGTCATCACGGCATTGATACACCCGTGCTTACCAAAGCTCATGGTGCTGACGGGAATCCCTTTGGGCATTTGACCCATCGACAGCAAGGCATCAAACCCCGCGGTTTCAGGCCGATAACACGGCACTGCCAGCACCGGCTTGATGGTTAAAGACGCAACCACTCCGGCCAAGTGCGCCGACATCCCGGCAACGCAGATGTAGATCTGTCCACCTTGCTTTTCAAAGGCGGACACGATGCTATGCAAGGCCTCGGGCGAACGATGGGCCGAACAGATGCGCAGACTGTAAGCTTGTTCAAATCGCTTGAGGAGCGCGGTAGCTTCTTCCGTCACCGGCAAATCCGAACTGCTACCTAACACCATAAGAATTTTCGCGTGGCTCATGCTCGCTCCTGTTCATTGGCTACCGACAGCCCAATATCGCGCCGCCACTGCGCTCCCGACCAGTTGGCTGCGATGGCGTCAACGCGCGCGTAAGCACGCTGCCGAGCTTCATGAAATTCCTTACCGCGAGCCACCACCGTGAGCGTGCGTCCAGCCCCGGTCAACAGCCAGCCTTGCCCCCCAGACTGAACGCTACCGGCGAAGGACGTCACCTCAGAATCACTCCCGCGGCCAGCAAACCACTCGCTTGGCACCTTACCTGCCTCACCAGCACTCGTGCCGTATGGATAAGATGACGCGGCCATCACCACCGCGACGGTGTGATGCAAGTGCTGCGACGGGGCTTCGAGTTCAACCCGTGGATGCTGCGCAGCCCCCACCGAGGAGACGTCGCAGGCGCGCGCGATCAACTCAAGCCAATCGCGGTCGTCGGCAAAAGCCAAGACCTGACATTCGGGGTCGCCAAGGCGGACATTGAATTCAACGACCTGTGGTCCAACCGCCTCCGACCACATTAAACCGACGTACAAGCATCCTTGGTAATCCATCCCTTGCGCCGCAAGCGCCTGCAGCAGCGGCTCGATCACCGTCGCATGCACTTGCTCAGCGGCGTCCGGAGGCAACCACGGCACCGGTGTGTAGCAGCCCATACCGCCGGTGTTTGGCCCCTGATCGCCGTCGCTCAGGCGTTTATAATCAACGGCAAAGCCTAAACTGAAACGGCTTTTCGGGCCAAGCCAGGCGAAAAACGAGCATTCCCGACCGTGCAGCACTTCTTCGACCACGACGCTCGCTGCGGCAAGGCTCATATCCGAGTGAAACAGACGGTCCAGACCTGCTTCTACGGCGGCCGTATCCGTGCAAACAAACACTCCCTTGCCAGATGCCAAACCCGAAGCCTTTAGCACCACGCCACCGGTTTGCTCCAGCATCGCCAGGGCCTGCTGACGGCATTCCAGCTCGCCTTGACACACCACATAAGCAGCGGTGGGGATGTTCGCCTTAGCCATCAACTCTTTGGCAAAGGCCTTGGACGCCTCCAGTTGGGCTGGACCCTGCTTTGGTCCGAAGGTGGGTATTCCAGCGCCGGCGAAGGCATCGGCAAGTCCGAGCGATAACGGCGCTTCGGGACCACAGACGACCAAGTCGATGGCGAGTTCCTTGGCGGCCGCGACAACCTGCTCAAAGGCAGCCTCACCTGGTATCGGCAAGCACTCAGCGAGACCGGCCATCGCCACGTGGCCCGGCCAAACATACAGACTTGTCAGCAATTTCGATTGATTGAGCTTCCAGGCCAGCGCGTGCTCACGGCCGCCTTTGCCTACCAACAGCACTCGCATAGGGACAACTCCTGACCGTCTATAGAGACGAAACGCTTATCTTACGTGGCTATATATGTCAACGCTTGCCAGATGTTGCGATGAGGAGTTAAGTGCTTACGGAGGGCTTCCAAAGGCCGCAGCGGAGGCCATCATGCACGCAACTCAACCCCGAACCCATGGAGGCTCGATCATGACTGACACTTCATTGGCGGCCGACCCCCGCATCCTGTCCTTGATGAACGACACTGCCATCATGATGGACGAACTGTCTCGCCTCTCGCGGAAGCTCGGCGATCTCGGCAAGGAGCAGGAGGAGAGGAGCAACGGCCACGATGTCGTTGCCGAACTCCAAGACCATTTTCGCGCCTTTTCGGAGCGGATGAAGGACTTCTCGGAGGAGAGTCGCCGCACCATCTCAGGCCTGGACAACAACGTCCATTCGAATCCCTACGTCTTCATCCTCTGTGCCCTCGGCCTGGGCTTTCTGCTGGGAAAGGCGATGCGGTCGTCGGGCAAGTAGCAGCGCTAGGAACCCAGCTAGCCAGCCTACAATCGACCACCGCGCAACTCAAAGACCAAGCGACCCAAGCGACGGCCAAAGTCGGACGAGCAGCGCTATCCGTCGTCTTGATCCGAGACGTGACGAAAGCCCTGCTCACTGCGGCTATAGCCCTGTACTTGTTTGGGGCGTACCTGCTTTTAGCCAAATCCATGGATCCCGCGGCTGCCGCTTTTACCATCGGCACAGTGACCGTCATTGGCCTCACGGCGGCAGGATGGTTTGGCCTCCGCTCCTTGCGCCGCAAGTTGGCCACCCGCTTTAGCGCTTAGCCGTGGTCGATGCTTCGTTATTTAGCACTTGGAACTGGTAGATTAGTTTTCCCTGCATGTCATACGGCGGATTAAAGCGCACGCGGCTGATTTGCTCCTTCATGCACGACACAACCTGGGCATCGCGTATAGACCCCCCGACCTGTGCGATCTGCTGGACAGTCCCGGTGGCGGCCGAGAGATTAAAGGTAAGAGCGACGTCACCGGCCAGCTCCGGCTTTGCCTCAAGTCGGCTGGTGTAGCAGGTCCGCACTCTTGGCTCATTCCCGCGCATAGCTTGCACCATGGTTAGGGCGTGAGCATTGTCCTTCAACAGATCGAGTCGATAGAGCATACTAATCTGGCGCGTCACGCGTTCCGTGGCGATGACGACCATCGACTCAGGCTCCACCCCCCTAGACCTGACGGCGCTGCGTGAAGTGGTCGGCGCCGTCGACTTGTGCGGCGTGGCGCAAGCGGCCATGGTCCAGAGGACCGTTGCCGCTGTAACTCTTCTGAATAAGTCCGCCATGTGCGCCTCCATACAATCACCTCCAAAAGCTATCGGCGCCCCCTTACCCAGAGCTAAACATTTTTTTATAACACGATGAAATAGCCATGAAATTCTCCGCTAGTTAGCGAAGCGCCGAACGGGGGCCAGTTGCATCGGCCGGATTCATCCGCCGCTCAGTGACAGGTCAGGTCAGGCATGCTACCGTTAATAAGGACTATAACGTTATAGTCCGCCGCCTTATTTGCTCCGACTTTGCATCGCCCCTGGCTTAAACTCAAGCCAACCTGCCCTAGCTGATCCTCACAAGTGAGCCTGAGATGTCCTTCGCCACCCCGAAAAAGAGTTCGTGGCAAAAGCAGACCGCAGTCGTCATCAGCGACTCGCCGAACATGCATATGCTCCTACGGGAGCTGTTACGCCCCTATTCATGGACCGTCAGCGAATCGACCTCATCGAGCAAACTCGCGACAAATCTAGTTAAGATGGGCGCGGCAAATCTGATCATCATCGATGACTCATTAAAGTCTCCTGCTTACCTCAACGCGCGCTACCTAATGGCAGACCCAGTAACCCTGTGCACGCCGAAGCTGTCCTTTCTCCTTTCGGCCCGCGACACAGAGGCACAAGCGATGCTCAAAATGGGCGTCTCTTCCGTCGTCTTCAAACCACTGACGCCGGCGAAGTTTGTGCCGGGCTTTGCCGCTCTCATTCGTAACTGGGAAAAGGAGCCTTATATATCCCTCCGCCGATCCAATTACCTGTACTTGCGAGGCGAAGAAACCAAGGCAGTCATGGCCCTGGCTCGACTCATGCAGGTACCCGAAGTGCACTCAACCTGCGCCCAAGCTATTGCGATGCACCTGCGCCGTTCGCAAAAGCTAAAGGAGGCCGAGAAAGTTCTACTCACTTCGCTAAAACGCTCCCCGCGCGAACTTGGTACCATCCTCGCATTGGCCGATCTGTACTTGCATGCCGCCATGCCCAAACTGGCGCACAAGCTCCTGCTAGGCGCCCGGACCGCCTTTAGCCAATCCATGGCCATGGTGCCGGATCTGGTACAGTCGGCGCTGATGCTTGGCCAGCTAGACGATGCCATCCATTCGCTCAACCTTGTGCTGAAGCGCGGCGATATCGATGAGATGACGCTGAGTTTTCTTGGCCGGTTGATCTACGCCGAAGGTCGTGAGGGAGAAGCCGAACGCGTGCTGACCGCGAACGGCGGCCATTTCAAGAAACTCCACGCAAGCTGGCAAGCGGCTGACGTACAGGGTGCTGCAGCGGCGGCAGCTCCTGCCATGCCCCCTACCGTGATTGCCAGCTGACAGGACATAGGTGACTGACTATCTGACATTTTGGCAGTCTAAAACCGCGATCTTTCGCCGTGAATTAGCGCCCAATGAGCTATTTTATAGTGCGGCGATGCGGCCAAAGCTAGAGCGCCTCCTGCTGCAATGCAGTCAGCCAAATGGGCTCATACTCGTGGTCGGACCAAGCGGAACGGGCAAGAGCACCGTGCTCAAGTGGATCTACGACACGTTGGAAGTCGCCAAGCATGAGGTTTTACTCACGACACTGGTGCGCGATGAAACGACCATGGGCTGGCTCACGTCGCGCTTAGCTGAGTTTATGGGCGTGGTCGTGCCAGCGGTGGGAAGCGGCAATGACTTGACTCCAGCGATGCGACGAACGGCTGCCGCATTCGACGAATTGATCGCTGAACACCTCAGCCTATTAGTAACAATTGATGCCGCGCATCGCCTAGTCACGCCCGAGTCATGCGGCGAGATCAGCGCCTATCTTAACCTCCAGGCCTTGGCGGGCTCTTGCGTGACCTTCCTCCTTGCCGGCGACCAGCGTCTCAAACACCTTATTCTCAGTATTCCAGAGCTCAGCACGCGCGTCGCCTTTACCTTGGAAATCCATCCGATGACTCGTACGGAAACGGCGGACTATATCGATCACCGGCTACGCCATGCGGGCGTTGCCGCAACGTTTGACAGCGACGCGGTCGCACTCATTTTTGACCTCTCGAGTGGCATCGCGGCCTCCATCGATCATCTTGCTGAAAGTTGCCTGATCGAGGCCGCCTTCATGGACGTCCGCGTGATCAATCGCACCGTGGTCCAGGCCGCCGCCGCACAGATCTATGGCGACAAGCTAGATGACAAGCCCGGTGACAAGCCTAGCGCCAAGGCACTGGGCGATGCCCCGACCGAGGTTTCTTCCGGCACAGAGATTGACATGGCAAAGCAGCAAACCATCTTAGGTACCCCGTCTTGGTTAACGATGCCCATCAGCCAAGTCCAACCGACGGATGGCGGTCCTTTCGGCAGCCATCCGCATGACCATAAAAGCCACGATGCGGAAGCAGCCGGAGCCACAAAACCGATCGACTCTGGCATCAAACTCACTTCTCTGTTCAAATCTGAGCCAGGCCGCAATCGGTCCTAAGGCTTTGGTCGCCTATGCAGTCGAGACTCAAAATTCTTGTCATCATCCTCGTGAGCTGCGCCATGGCCGCCTTCGCGGCCAATCTATTGGTTGACAATCCCTATACCCATCAATTGATACGAATCGCTATCAATGACAAGCTCAAGCAGGACACCAACCTGTCACTGGACTTTAAGGCCATCAAGGTCCAGTTGATCCCGCCTGGCTTGGATCTTTATGGCCTGGCGGTAGCGCCAGCACTGCAGCAGGCCCACCCCCTTCTGACGGTGGCACAGGTTAGAGCGAAGATTTCTATTTGGTCCCTTCTGATGGGAAAGGCCAGATTATCCAGTCTTGACCTCAATGATTTATCGTTAGTCTGGCCGCCACCGTGGAACTTTCCTGGCTTTCTGAAAGAGGCGCAGACCGTCACCAGGGAAGCAACGAAACCAGAAACCTGGCCGCCCAGCTTTGACCTGCCAATCGATCGCCTAGTGATTAAGAACGGCCAAGTATTTGCCGAATTGCCGAACTTCAAGATCCCCGAACGCAGCAGCCTTAACACCTTGTCACTGGTCGGTCTCGATGCCGAAATCACCTATAAAAACTGGCGCCACATCGGCATAGAGCTCGGTATCAAAAGTATCGACGCCAGCGTCGGCGCCGTATCATTTTTAGAGAACACCGCGGTCGAACTGCACGGCGACCTGGTCGACCGACGCTTGAGTATCCACCAGATCCAGGCCAAAGGTGAGCGCCTGAATACCGACGGTAGCGGCTACATCGATCTGCTCCCCGCCACCGCAAACAGTGAGATATCCGGCATCGCTGTCGCTTTGCAGAGTAAGCTTGAGGGTGATTTTACTTTGCTTGGTTCGTTTCTCGACATCGCTGATACGTACGGACCAGTGACCGGCACAGTTGCGGTCACCGCCGAAATTCCGTTCACTGAAAGCGGCAAAGGCAGTTTCAAGGTGAATGGCCAGGGGCAGGTGCAAGGCGCCGTACTCGGTGGCTTTAGCTTATTTGACAGCAAGGCCGAGTTCGAAATCGATGACAAGTCGGTGCGACTGCCGCGCATCGACTTCATCGTCGATGGAAAAAACGTCGGCAAGCTGTACGGCGAGATCAAAATAGATGACGCCATCGATTTTGATTTTCACGGTAAGCCCAATGGACTGCACCTCGTCGATTTATTCGAGGCTCTGGGCATCACCAATAAGGACGCCGACCTCACCTTGGATAGTCCTGATCTGAGAGTACACGGCACTGGCTTCCCGCTGACCATTCATGTAAGCGCCAATGCTCGCGCCGCAAATGTGGTGATCCCGGCCTTGGGACCACCTCCGGCTGCTTACCCCAAGTCACCCATTTGCCAAACGCACCTGGCCGTTGAAGTAACCTCCATGCAGGTGGACTTTACTGGATCGACAGCCGTCTGTGCCGCCATTGACGGCAGCCATGCTTCACCCGCAACCATCTCGGGCGGCATCACCTTTGGCGATTCAGCCGCGATCAATGTGCGCGTCAAATCCACCGCCTTAGACCTAGCGCTTGGCGAATATTTCGTGCGGGTGCCGCTGGCAGGCACAGCCGCCTCCGAAACCTTCATCCATGGGCCGCTGAACCACGTGCTTGTTGACTCTAAGACCAGCGCAAGTAAGGTCGCGGTGCTACGGATTCCGCTGGGCGAGGTCGAAGCGCAAACGCAGGTCGATGCGCTGACGGTTAAATGGGATCATATCCACATCAAACCCGAAGCAGGCGGCATGCTGGAGGCAAGTCATGGACAAATCGACCTAGGCGTCTACGGTTACCCGCTAAGCAGCACCCTCATGGCCCTAGACGTCACTAGTGATACCGTCCAAAGCGTGGTCAAGGCGGCTGGCCTTGAGCAAGATTTTAGTTTCTCCATCGCCAAAGCCAACGGTGACTTTAATGGCCTAATAGCCAAGCCCTTGGCCTCCACCAACGCACACCTGAACTTTACTCTCAAAGATGCAACGCTGGGTGAAGAGACCCTATTCGATAGCGCCGACGGCATGATCAAATCCGATGCGCACGGCTGGAGTTCCCCAAGCATCATACTAAGCCTCGATCTATTGAACCTGAAAGCCAAGTTCAACCATGAACGCATTGCCGGCCACGGTCCTGCTGCCAACAACACCTGGGTCAACCTGGGACTCGGCGCTAAGGACCGCTTTAACCTTAGCTTCCAGACCATGGCACCGCCACCAGTTGCCAAGACTGGTGCGCAAGAAGAACCCATCGACAACTTGTCCGCCCTGCCCTTTGCTGGCGAAATCCTCGCGGCGAGCAGCATCCGCGGCGAGATCGAAGCACAGGGTGACTTATCCGGTACCGTGGAGGATATTCAAGGTACGTTTACCACCAGCTTAAACCAAATCAGTGTGCTTGGAAGCGGCATGGCCAATATCAACGGCCGAGGTTTCATTCATGGGCAGCACGTGGATCTAGTGCTAGACCAGGGTGGCAATGCTTTGGAGGGACGCCTATCGCTTGATCTGCTGCAAAGCGGCGTCCCCTTTGACTGGTATTTTAGTTGCAATCGCATGGATCTGCGACTGCTAGGCACAACCTATTTTAGCAGCGACCCACGCAATTACCTGTATCTGTCTGGCGATTGGCGCCTGCACGGCACCTTTGCCGATTGGTGGCATGCTCAGGGTGAGCTCAACATTAAGGATTTGCGCGCCAACTATGTGCAGAATATCGGTGCCCAGACCAAGACCTTGGCGCTGCGCCAAGACAAGCCGACAAAGTTGCTATTTACCAGCACCGGATGGCACTTCGAAGATGATCATGGACTGCTTCTTAGCGGCGCAGATCTGCAATTGGGCTTGACGACTAGTGATAGCCACCCACCTGAACGCCTTGGTTTTAAATTTGCTAGTGTGTTGGACATTAATCTAGCCAAGGAGTTCTTTCGTGAAGTCGAGACGGCTGAAGGCAAGATCTCCATCAACGGCGAGCTGCTAGGGCCAACCAGCGATCCCCGGCCACAGGTCGTGATCAGCGACCTAAAGCCCACGGCCCAGACCGCCGCAGGATGGAAGCCACTGAGCATCGGCATTGCCGACATTCGTCCCGCTTTTCGCAATATCAGCCTAAATGTCATCTACCGCGACGGTCATATCATCATCGATCGGTTTGGTGCCGACAAAGGGACCGGCAGCCTCCACGCATCAGGCAGCTTGAACGTGGCGAGCGCTGCATCGGATGAGTCCCACCTCGACTTAAACCTGAATGATGCGACGCTGATCTTTCCCGTCGCTTTTCTCAAAAGCTTTGAAACTCAGATGAGCGGAAATATCGTCATCTCGGGACAGGGACTCCCGCTTAAGGTCGCTGGAGACGTCGTCATCAACCGAGCCCGCTCGACGCGCGAGGTCGATATCCGTGACGAGATTATCAACGCTCTGCGGCAAAAGTCGATTGGCTCGGCCTTGATTCAAGAAAAGCCCATCGTCACTTTGGATCTAAATGTATCAGCCAGTAAAAGCATCAACATCCATAACCGCAATCTCCAAGCGAAGTTGTCATCAGATCTACATATCAAGGGTACCGACATCGCACCGATAGTTTCTGGCCAGATCGAGGTGAACAAAGGCAAGTTCATCTACAAACAAGAATTTAATATCACCCGTGGCCTGGTGAACTTTGACGATCCGATCAAACCCGATCCGAGCCTAGATATCTTGGCACTCAGCGAGGTCGATACCTACCGAGTCTATATTGCGGTAAATGGTCGTGCATCGGACCCAACCGTAGAGTTTTCCATCGACCCACCAACGCGCGAAACCGGAACGCCGATTAGCAAGTTAGATATTCTAGTCCTACTGTCGAGCGGTAAGCTACCCGAAGAAGCGCGCGTCCAAGGCCAGGACTCACAAAATGCCGCAACGTCGGAGGCCGCCAATTTGATCCTCGGACAATTTGAAGAGCCAATGGAAAAGCTCCTGGAATCCTCTGGGCAAAGCGTCGTGCGCAGCGTCTACTTCGATACCCACCCAGCTCCCGACGGCAGCCCCGTGCCGCGAATCAATCTACCTGTCGACCTCGGTGACAATATCGACTTCGTCCTGCGCACCGACCAGGTGACCAGCGAGGTGTCGCTTGAATATAATGTCAACGAAAGCATCGCCGTCTCAGGGGTCCGCGAAATTTCCCACGCCAAAGACCAACAACCGACGCAGACGACCCCCGGCGAGATCGAAGGCGATTCGAAGGTCAACTTGAAATTCCGCTTTTCTTTTGAATGAGACCTAGCATGCGCCCGACGCATCTTACTGGTGTTTTTTACTTCTGCCTGCGTTGGATTGGCCTCGCGGCCGTCATCGGCGTATGCGCTGGAGTCGCTTCCGCCTGCTTCCTCATCAGCCTCGACTTCGCCACCGCGCTACGACTCAGCCATCCCTGGCTTATCTATGGGCTCCCGCTTGGCGGCTTTGTCGCCGGCTTTCTTTACCACCGATTCGGCCGCGAGGTTGAGGCTGGTAACAACCTGATCATCGATCAGTTTCATGAACCAACGGCGACCATCCCATGGCGTATGGCCCCCCTGGTGCTGATCGGGACTCTGATCACCCACCTTTGCGGCGGTTCGGCCGGACGCGAAGGGACTGCGGTGCAAATGGGGGCCTCACTCGCCGACCAATGGGCCAAAGTCTTCCAGTTTGCTCGTGAAGGTCGGGCAGTCTTGCTCATGGCTGGCATGAGCGCGGGGTTTGGCTCGGTGTTCGGCGTTCCTTTCGCCGGCATGATCTTCGGCCTAGAAGTTCTGGCTGTTGGCCGTCTTCAAGCGTCGGCCCTCATTCAGTGTGCGGTCGCAGCCTGCGTCGCTCACTATACGACTCTAAGTTTAGGCATTCAGCACACCGTCTACCAAGCACCGCCGCTGCCAGGATGGGACTGGCTCGCCCTAATGTCCATTGCCGCATCGGGACTGGTCTTTGGCTGTGCCGCTCGCCTTTTTGGTGGCCTCAGCGAGCAGATCAGCCACTATAGTAAGGCGTGGCTGCCGTCGTTGCCGCAGCGGGCCGCGTTCGGCGGACTTCTCCTGTTACTGCTCTACCTAGCCCTGCCAGAGTTAGGTCGCTACGGCGGTCTTGGCGTTCCCGTCATCTCTGAATCGCTTCGTCTTCCAGTGCATGCTTACGATTGGTTTGGCAAGCTGGTCATGACTGCTTTGACCTTGGGCTTTGGCTTTAAAGGTGGCGAAGTTACGCCCCTACTTTTTATCGGCGCCACCCTGGGCAATGCCTTGTCGACGTTCTTGCCTGTCCCCCTAGAACTACTCAGCGCGCTAGGGCTGGTGGCGGTATTCGCCGGCGCGGCCAACACTCCAATCACCTGCACGATCATGGCGATGGAGCTGTTTGGTAGCTCGATTCTGCCATATGCCGCGATCGCCTGCTTCGCTAGCTTCCTGGCGTCGAGCCACCACGGGATCTACCCGGCGCAGCGCGTTCCATACGCTAAGCGGGTCTATATAAGTCGCACATTCATGGTGTTGCGGGGGCTGCCACGGCGACTGCGGCGATTCGCTAAACATTAGTTCCGCTGCCGGTAGGGATCCTTAGCCAGCGGGAGGCGTCCGCTCCAGCCAAAGGGCGGTGTGGCAGAGCTGGCAGGCCGGAGCCCCAGATCCAGCGACGACCGCCCCGTTTAAGTCAGCGCCGTGGCATAGGCTGCAGTTCGCGTTCGGACTAAACAATCCTGGCTTATGCATGTAACCCTTGCGATCGATCGTATGATCGCTAGGTGCCCGTGTCAGCTCACCGCTTTGATCCTGCCAATGGATGCCGTGACAGGTAAAGCACGACGGTTCAAAGTGTGCTCCACCCTGCAGCGCCACACCGTGGCAATAGGCACAGTAGCGGGTGGCCGCTGCGGCCGGGTCGGCGTGCGCAATCTTTTGGATCACCCGGGTGTGCAAGCGCAGGGTCGAAAGTTGTGCCGTCCGCGGCGGCGCCTCCTTGCGACTGCAGGCCGCTTGCATGCCGCAAAAGAAGGCTGCCATCAACAGCGCCAAGATTGGCGTGAGACGAGCTAAAGTGTTACTCTGGTGCATGGAAATTCACTTCGTTTTTAGCGAGTCTATCACGAACCAAGGGCTACCACTACCAACTCGGCCCGTAACAACCTGGGCGTACACCTGGGTCGTGAGCGCCTTGATGCTATTCCTTGGCCATGGCGGGTCGGCTCACGCAACTCCGCTGATTGCCCTGCGCGAGGCCAATAACTGCGGTGGCTGCCACCTACCTGGTCGGGGCCAACGCCCGGTCCTCGATCGTCGCTGCACTCTGGATTGCCAGGGCTGCCATATCGACCCCGCCGGTGCCGGCCCGCGCAATCAATGGGGCTATTACTACGCGCAGGACCAGCTATCATCGGTCAATTTCTTTAAGCCCATCGACCCCCTCCAAGATGATAGCCGTTTTGATATCCACTATGATGGCCGGGTGATCCAGCAGCAACTCGACCACGACCAACAACGCACCTATCCGATGAGTTCGGAGCTGACGCTGAGAGTTCGCCCCTTTGTCAGCTACGTCAATTTGATCTATCAAGCCATGCTGTTTGGTCGAGTTGGCGATCAAAGCTTCCGTGCCGTGCGCGGCGACCATCGCCGGATGCAGGAGAAGTTTGCGTTGATGATCGACAACTTACCGATGGACACCTATGTGCGCGCCTACCGCGGCGAACCGATGTACGGGCTGCGCCGTCCCAATCATTCCCTATGGATCCGCGAGCGCATTGGCCTTGGCCAGTTCGCCTTGACCGACGCGGTCGAGGTCGGTGGGACGCCCAATGTGCCCTTTATGCGCGCCTCCTATATGCACGGCGACCCCTACGCCTTACGCGAAGACCGCCAGGTCGGCACCTCGGCCCACGGCGGCATGCGCGGCGTCAGCTATGGTTGGCATGTCAATGGCAGTGCCTGGCAGACCCAATCCGAAAAGGCCAAGATCGGCATGCGCGCACTCGGTGCAGGTCTTAAGCCTGGCCCATTTGTGTTGATGGCGGAGCGCAATTGGCGCAGCGTCACAGCCCTAAACAACCCCCAGGCCCAAGCCTCCTGGCATTCGCCCGACCTAAACGTCTGGCCATCTTCCGAGATCAGCGAGTACACGGCCGCATTCACGGGCCTTACCGGCTTTATGGGTGGGGCGGTCTTTGAAGAGCTCCACGACGCCTCCCGCGATAGCCTGCGCCGCAGCGCTTTTATTGATTTTCATCCGATTCCGTTTCTGCAGTTTGAGATCTGGCGGCGCTATGAGTCAGGCACGCGCCACCTGATTGACACCCTGGCTGTCGCCCATCTCTATGCGGATTTTTGAGCCGACGTTCTCTCATGCGTCGTGCTGACTAGTTGAAATCCAACAAGATTTCCGCCACAGTAAAGCTCAGACCTCGACCAAATCAGCCGCCTCAGGAGAGGACGCATCGATGCTAAGCTTCGTGACCCTGATTGCTTATGACTATCGCTATGCCCTACGCACGATCAGCAGCTACTACGACATCGCCGACGAGATTATCCTGGGCCTAGATAAAGACCGCATCTCGTTTTCGCAGCGACCGTTTCCCTTTGATGCCGCCGAGTTTCACCGTGGCCTCGCAGCACTTGATGTCGCGCACAAGATCCGCCTGATCGAAGCCGATTTTCATCCACTGCCTCACCCCATGGAAAATGATCAGTACGAGCGACGCGTGCTGGCTCAAGCCTGTAAGCCAGGCAACTGGGTCATTCAAATCGATGCCGACGAATTTCTGCTCAATGCAGAGGAGTTCGCCGAGTGGGTCAAGCAGGTGCCAGAAGACACCGGGATCATGGGGCGCTGGGTGACGATCTTCAAACAGTTTGGCGATCAGTATCTACTCATCGAAGAGCCAGACGCCTTTATCCCCATCGGTACCAAGCTGCGCGACCAATACGTCGCCTCGCGCCGTGCCGATCAACCGCACCTCAAATCCCCCCTAGTGATCCTGCATCAGGCTTGGGGACGCAGTCGCACCGATCTCGAGCTGAAGCTGCGCAATTGGGCGCATTCACCCGACTTTGATGTCGACAACTACCTCCGGCTTTGGGACGCGGTGACGTTGGACAACTACACCCAACTGAAAAACTTTCATCCGGTGTATCCGCCCTACTGGCCATCTTTGGAGAAGGTTGAACTGAGCGCTTTTGCCTGAGACGGACGCGATCTGTAATTCTGTAGCGCAAGGAGTCACCGATGCAACTGGATGTCCTATTTCGCTCCTGTGACCATCAGGGAGACCCGCTCACACTGCAATCCACACTGGGCGTCGATGCTGCGGAAGTGGCTCTGCGCTGCTTCGCATCTTTGCTGCAGGCCATTAGCAGAGTGCTCCCGATGCCACAGATCAGTCGCTGTTTGTTGACGGTGATCGACGATCACTCCAGCAGCGCCTATCTCGCCCAGGTGCAAGCGATGATCGCAAGCGCTGGAATCCAAGCACAGATGTTAGCCATGGTCGACGAGGGACCTGAGGCATTGACCACAGCTAGCTTGAACCTCGCCCGCCAGCATGCCCCTGGGCTCATCTATTTCGCCGACGCAAATCAGCTGCACGAGCCAGATGCTTTGGTACAAATGATCCTAGCGTCGCAATATGCTGCCAGACTTTGGTCCACTGATCCGTGTATCATTCCCCGTGACGAAAGCGGCGACTACCAGGAGTCCAACGCCTCCCAGGTGATTCTGCATGCGCAGCGCTACTGGCGCACCAATCACCACCACGGCGGCTCGATGCTGATCACGCATGCGATCCTCGACTGCTACTGGTCCTTTTTTTGTGCTACACCTCCAGCCCTCGGCGCTAACATGAGCGCCGCAGCCGACCAGCTGCAACGCGCCATACCCTGCCTATCACCGATGCCGGCGCTTAGCATTCAAGTACCCCATGGCTTAGGCGCCCCCTTAGTCGATTGGTCGGCGCTGTGGTCCGAGGCCGCAACCTGGGTCGGCCCACGCCTGCTTTACACCGCACCGGACGTTGATCAGATCACACCAGAGCAACTGCCAGCACCGATCAAGCCGAGCCAGCTGCTGGCTGGATACAAGCTGAAACATTTTCTGGGTCAGCCCATAAGCCCGGCGTAGGCGCCTGACTTCCTTTGGATGCTCGACGGCTTCTTGATCAGCCGCGCCATCTGCAGGGCAACCGCGAGCGTAGGCTACGCCATTCAGAATGGTGGAGACCTACTTATCTATCTGTATTTATTGTTATTTAAAATGTAGGTTTATTTTGTGAGTAGCCTAAAGTTATTGACTTACTTTACCGATAAGCATACTTTGAGTGAAACTTACAAGGAGCGTTTGTCATGTCCACTGCAAAACGCATCGAAGCCACCGTATCGACCAAAGGCCAAATCATCATCCCAGCTGAACTGCGGGCAGAGATGGGATTCGAGCCAGGCAGCAAAGTGGTGTTCCAAAGGGTTGGCACGACGCTGCATCTAGAGCTTTTGGCCGAAATACGAGCCCGCGAAAAAGATGCTTTTTTCAGTGAACTTGCGACGATTGGTAAGAAAATAGCTGCTGAGTGGTCGTCATCATTGTCAGCTGTTGAAGCAACCGCGGAGCAACGGCGATGATAACGACCGCAATTGTGATGGACACGAGCTTCTTGGTGGCAACCTATCTGCCTACCGATCGGCATCACGGCATCGCGGTAAAGTGGCTGGCGGAGCATTACGTTGCACACGATCTTATCACTCCGTCGCTAGCGCGCTGCGAGTTTGCTTCAGCGCTTGCGCGAAACGGGGTCTCTCCCACTAGCATTGACGAAGCGCTCGGCTCACTCAGTCACCGGTTCACCTTGTTCGACACGACAGAAGATATACTGCGAATTGCAACCGACATCGCGCGCGATCAAAAACTTCGCGGCTGCGATAGCGTTTTTGTTGCCTTAGCTTTGCAGCAGCGAGCGCCTCTTGTTACTTTTGACGTCGATCAAGCCAAAAAAGGTAGCCTGGTCATAAAAGTAGAATTTTTACCGGCTACCAGCTGACGCATTAAAACCATATGGTTAAATGCGCTGGAAGGCTTGGTTGCATAAATCCTGCCCTCCAATCTTCCCGCCCTCCCAGTTGCGCGGAATAAAGCCGCTGCCCAAAAACAGGGAGGATGGGAAGGCTGGAGGGCAGGATTTATGCAACAGCGCCGCACTCGAATATAAGCTAGCGCCCACTCGGCTTGACCTTCAGCTTTTGCATCTTGCTTTGCAAGGTCGATGGCTTAAGCCCTAGCAGCGCCGCGGCTCCGTCGGCTCCGTAGATCTTGCCGCCGCAGACCTTCAACGCCTGACGGATATGCAAGGCCATGGCTGCATCAAGCGGAAGCACCTGTTCCCGGCTATCGAGATCTTGCTCGTCGCCCGCGAAGGTCGCCTTCAGTTGAGCCAGAGCCAGGAAAGGCGTGATATCCGCCTGCTTCTCCCGCGTCGCTAGAATCGCGGCGCGTTCCATCACATTACCCAACTCCCGCACGTTGCCAGGCCAGGGATAGGCGCGCAGCAACTCCATCCCAGCTTTGCCAAGACGAAATGCGCGACCACCCGGTGGCTGGAACTTGTGCAGAAAGAACTCCGCCAATAACGGCAAATCCTCCAAGCGTTGGTGCAGTGGGGGAAGGTTTAGTGGCAAGACGTTGATGCGGTAAAACAGGTCTTCACGAAAGGTCTTGGCACGAATCGCCGCCGCCAAATCGACGTTGGTCGCAGCAAGGATGCGCACATCCACTTTAATCGTCTGGTCGCTTCCCACCGGCTCAAAACTACCCTCTTGCAACACACGCAAGAGTTTAGACTGCAACACCAACGGCATATCGCCAATCTCATCGAGAAAGAGCGTACCGCCATGCGCCGCTCTTAGGCGCCCCGGTCGATCACGTACGGCCCCGGTAAACGCGCCCCGCACATGGCCA